>Ga0335072_10004543_pt1 | contig 20577 bp, 14 predicted proteins | sample Lox_Sample_21_FD_206725 | JGI IMG/M metagenome (GOLD analysis project Ga0335072, IMG submission 206725) | Soil microbial communities from Loxahatchee National Wildlife Refuge, Florida, United States - Lox_Sample_2.1 | ecosystem: Environmental > Terrestrial > Soil > Wetlands | place: USA...
AGTCGGTCGTCCGGGCGGCGGACACGGGGGACGATCTCAGTTACACCACCTTCGCGGCCGCGTCGTTCTGGGGGTTGATGGACACGATCGCGTCGTACTACGTCGCCGGTGGCAGTGAGCCGCCGGCCCTGTTCACCTGGATCGACATCGCCGCCCCCGCGGTGATCAGCGCGCTCACGTTTCCCGCCCACGACGATGGCCTACCGTTCACCTCGGCCATCCAGCTCGACGACAAGGGCGACGTCTACACGGCGGTGGAGTGGGGGGCCGGCGCCCTGCCCGCCGTGTTTGCGGCGATCAGCTACTGGGGCGGCGAGGGGGCGGCCGAGCCGATGCTGTTCCTGACCTCCGGGACCGGCCTGCTGGCCGCCGTGTTCGGCGTCATCGCGGCCCTGGACACGAGCTCCAGTCCCGCCGACGCCGCGGAACCCGCCGTCCTGGCCGTGCTCGCGAACGTGGCCCCCGGCCTTGCCTACGGCCTGGAGAAGTCCGTGGTGGCATCCACCGAAGGCCTGTCAGCCATCGTGGCCGGGACGATCGGCGGCGTATGCACATTCGTCGCCTCGGCAATGGACGGCTTCGGCGTCGAGTGACGCGCAGGCAACACGACCAAGAAGTTCAACCAACCAACGACAAGGGAGAAACCCATGCTGTCCGGCTTTGAAAGCCCGTTCCACCTCCTGATCATCGCCGTGGTGATCCTGATGCTATTCGGCGCCAAACGCCTACCAGAAATGGGCCGCTCGCTCGGCAGCGGCATGCGCGAGTTCAGGGACGGCGTGATGGGCCGCGAGCCCAGCGCGCCCACCCAAGCAGCCCTCGAGTCCTCGGCCGAGTCCGCCAGTCACCCCCGACACGGCAGCCCAGCCGCCTGACCTCAGGCAGCGTCGTCCGCACGCGGCTCCCCTTTTGGATCGGCCGGCCGGCCGGTACCCTGGCCAGATGACCGTCACCGGGGCGCGAGCCGGTTCGGGTGCGGCGCACGCCTGGCCACTGATCGGGCGAGACGACGAGCTCGACCAGATCGCCAACGTGCGGACGAGCGCCGCATGTCCGGCGGTTGTCGTCATCGCCCCCGCCGGAGTGGGGAAGTCGCGGCTGGCTCGCGAGGCCGTGGCGGCGGCCGCCGATGCCGGCGCGATGGTCAGTTGGGTGCAGGGGACACGCAGCGCGGCCGCGGTGCCGCTGGCGGCTTGCGCGGAGCTCCTTCCACCGGATGCTCGTGGGGATGACCCCCTGTTGCAGCTGCAGCGCAGTGCGAGGACGCTTCGGGAGCAGGCCAGCGGCCGATCGATTGTGATCGGCGTCGATGACGCGCAGCGGCTCGATCCGGCCTCCGCGGCGCTGATCCTTCAGCTGGCGATCACCGGCACCTCGTTCGTCGTGGCCACCGTGCGGTCCTCGGAACCCTGTCCGGATGCGGTGCAGTCGCTGTGGAAGGACGCAGGCGCCGAGCGGCTTGAGCTGCAGCCGCTCTCCGAGGCACGCACCTCGGAGCTGATCGAGGCCGTGCTGGGTGGGCCCGTCGAGCAGCGCGCTTCCCAGTGGATCTATGACCGATCGCAGGGCAATGTGCTCTATACGCACGAGCTCGTGTCGGCCGCGCTGGACGCGGCGGCGTTCGTCAGCGTCGACGGGTACTGGCGACTCACTCAACGCCCGGCCCCGAGCGCGTCGCTGTCAGAGTTGATCGGCGACCGCCTTGCGGAGCTCGATGACGATGAGCGGCACGTGATCGAGCTGCTCGCCCTGGGCGAGCCACTCCGCCTGCACGAGCTCGTCTCGTTGTCCGGTCTGGATGCAGCCGGCGCCGTAGAGGCGCGCGGGATGGTGACCGTCGAGGGAGCCGGCGCGGCCGCCTCTGTCCGACTTGCGCACCCGCTCTACGGGGACGTGGTCAGATCGTCGATGCCGGTGATCCACGCCGCCCAGACGCGGCGAGATCTGGCGCGCAGCATGCGGGCGCGCGCGGGTCGCTCACGCGAGGACGCGCTGCTGATCGCCCGCTGGCTGCTCGACGCCGGCGACCCGGTCCCCGCGGACCTGATGCTGGAGGCGGCCGCGGCGGCTATCGCGGGCGGAGATCCGGAGCTCGGCGAGCGCGTGGGGCGGCTGGCCCTCGAGGACGGCGGCGGCGTGGGAGCCGCGCTCCTGGTGGCGCGGGCCTGCGCCGTACGCCAGCGCTACCGGGAGGCGGAGGAGGTTCTGGCCCCGCTCGAGGGAGCATGCGAGACGCAGCAGACCGCCATCGCCTACCTGCAGCAGCGCGTCGCCGGACTGCTTTGGGGGCTGCGGCGCCCCGAGGACGGTATGGCCCTGGTCACGCGGGCCCTGGAGTGGTGGGACGAGCCGGGGTGGCGACGCGCGCTCGCGCCGCTTCGGGTGCGAGGTCTCGCGATGACCAAAAACTCCCGCGCCGCCGCCGAGCTGTCGGGGCAGGTACTCGCCGACGAGGCACTCGAGCCGGAGGTGCGGCGCCAGGTCGAGGCCGTCCACGCCGTGCACCTCTTCGGCGCCGGCCAAGTCCAACGGGCTGGAGAGCTGATCGCCCGCGTGCGGCCGCCGATACCCCTGCGAGACGAGGTCGACGAACTGGCGATGATCGCGTGCTCCGTCGTCGGGATCGAGTCGGGCTGGGGGATCGACGAGGTCGAGTGCTGGATGGGCCGGGCGCTGAGAGAGGCGATCCGCACCTACGACGAAGCGGCCGCGGGCATCAGCGCGAGCACGCTCGGCGCCCTGTGTTTTTTGCGGGGCAGGTATGTCGACGCGACCCGCTGGCTCAGGGAGGCGCTGGTGCACCTGGAATATCACGACCCGTTCTCGACGCTGAAGTGCACCCACGCGCTGCTGGCCGGCGTCGCCTACCACCTCGGGGACCGCGAGGGGGTGGCGGCGGCCATGGACCGCTGCCGGGCGTCGATCACGAGCGAGCTCGTCGATCAGGACCGGGCGTACGTGGTCCGCGGCGAAGCCTGGCTCGCGCTGGCCGAGGGTGATCCGCCGCGGGCACAGCGGCTGCTGCTGGAGTGCGCGGAGGGTTACGCCAGCGTGCCCATCTATGCCGCGCAACTCTACCACGAGGCGATGCGCGCCGGCGCATCAGCGCGCCGGGTACACCTCCCGCTCGCGGCTTTGCGCGAGCAGTGCGACGCGCGTCTGGCCCTGGCGTACATCGAAGACGCGGCCGCCCGAGCCGCCGGGGACGCCGCGGCCGTGCTGGCCTGTGCGGCCGAGTTCGAAGCCATCGGCGCGCTCCGTCATGCATCCGAGTGCGCGGCGGCGGCCGCCGGGGTCTTCATCCAAGCCGGTCGCGAGGACTCGGCCCGCCGGGCCGCCGCGCGGTCTCGCGAGCTCCACGCGCGCTGTCAGGGCGGATCCGCGCCGGAAGTGCGCGGCCTGGCTCCGGACGCGCTGAGCCTCACCGAGCGGGAACTGCAACTGGTCGAGCTGGCGGCGGAGGGATTGTCCAACGCGGAGATCGCCGACCGGCTCGTCCTCTCGGTGCGCACCGTCGAGTCACACCTCTACCGAGCGATGCAGAAGCTCGGAGTGAAGGATCGCCGCAATCTCCGCGCCGGACTTCGCTAGATCGTCAATCAGGTGGCGATCATCGATCCGTACACGGTGCACACGTTCTGCTTGGACAGCGTCGTCGAGTTGTCGAAGGCCAGGTTGACGGTCACGACCTTGCCGGTCGAGGTCTCAAACAGAAACGTCCCGGTGGCGTCGTAGTCGCCAGAGGTCGTCGACAGCTGGATGCCCTTGGTCTGGCTGGTGAACGAGCTGTTCTTCAGGATGTGAACCCGGCCATTGCCGTCGAAGATGCGCCCGAAGATGTCCGCGCTGCTCGCCGACGAAAAGGCGAAGATGACCGGCCGCCCGGTCGAGTCGCATCGTGCGTTCACGAGCAGCGAGTCGATATTGACGAGCGTCGTCGTCTTGGAGTTCGGCTTCGCGATGAACGAGAACGTCCTGGTGACGGCGTTGGCTGAGACGTCCGCACTCGCGGTTCCGGCGCCCAGCGCGGCCACGGCGGCGATCGAGACGCCCACGGCAGTCAGGCGGCGAATGGTGGTGCTTCGCTTCATGTCGCTCCTTCCGGTTGGTTGAGGACCAGAACCTTGCCCGCTGGGGTCGCCCCGATCGTCAGTAGTCGCTACTGCATTTGTGCCGGCGGACAGCCTCAGTAGGCCCGCGCGTGAGGTAATCTGACGCGACCGCTGGAAGGTGGGCTGTGGGTTGCTTCAGACGTCGGGGCCGCTACATTCGCGCCACGCGCTGCCACTAAGGGACGCGCCGCTGGTCGGCCGGCAGAGCGAGCTGAACTGGATCGCGCGCGCGCGGCTCGGCGGTGCGGCCGGGGTCGTGGTCCATGCGCCGGCGGGAGTTGGGAAGTCGCGGCTGGCGCGGGCGGCACTCGCGCAGGTCGAGGCCGAGGGAGCACGGACGACGTGGGTGCAGGCGACGCGCAGCGCCGCATCGGTTCCGCTGGGCGCGTTCGCGGGTGCGATCCGAGCGGACGTCGGGTCCGACGATCCATTTGAGCTGTTGCGCCGAAGCGTGCGGGCGCTGATCGATGGCGCCGAGGGGCATTCGCTGGTGGTCGGAGTCGACGACGCACAACTCCTCGACCCGACCTCAGCGGCGCTGGTCCTGCAGCTGACCGGCACCCCGAGCGCATTCGTCCTGGCCACGGTGCGCAGCGGCGAGCCCTGCCCCGACGCGATCGTGTCCCTCTGGAAGGACGCCGGGGCCGAGCGCCTCGAGCTGCCCGGGCTCTCCCGGGTCGAGACCGATGAGCTGGTCGAGAACATCGTCGGCGGGCCGGTCGAGGAGGGCCTGCGGCAATGGATCTGGGAGAGCAGCCAGGGCAACGCGATGTACGCCTCAGAGCTCGTGCGGGGCGCCATCAACGAAGGTGCGCTGCGGCTGGTGGACGGGCTGTGGCGGATGCCGGTGCGGCCGCGGATCAGCGCCTCGCTGGCTGAGCTGATCTCGGCCGGCATGGCGGGGATAGAGCCTGCCGAGCGCCGGGTGCTCGAGTTCCTGGCCATAGGCGAACCGCTGCCCATGGGCGAGATGATGCAGCTGACCGACGAGCAGGCGCTGGCGACGGCGGAGACACGCGGGTTGATCACGGTCGAGGACCCTCGGGGCGATCGGCTGGTCAGGCTGGGGCACCCGCTCTACGGGGAAGCGATCCGCGCGTCACTGCCATCGCTACGGACACACGGGATCCGCGTGCAGCTCGCTGACATCGTGCAGGCGCGCGAGCGTTTACGGAGCGAGGAGGCCCTGCGCGTCGCACGGTGGCTGCTCGACGCCGGCGAGGCGATCCCGCGCGCGCTGTTGCTCGAGTCGGCCAACACGGCGAACCGCAGCGGCGACCCGGATCTCGCCGCGCGACTCGCTCAGCAGGCCCTCGACGCGGGCGCGGGCGTGGCCGCGGCGCTCGTGCTCGCGCGGTCGCATTCGATCCGCAATCAGTTCGAGCAGGCGGAAGAAGTGCTGGCGGCAGCGGAGAGCGAGATCGAAAGCCAAGATCAGGCGCTCCAGTACGTGACGCAGCAGATCAGGGTGCTGTACTCCGGGCTCCAGCGCGTCGAGGAGCTGCGCGGCCTGCTCGGACGAGCACAGCGGTGGTGGCCCGATGACGCCTGGCGCGTGCGGCTCGCTCCGCTGCGGCTATATGTCGAGTCGCGGGCCTCGCCGGAAGGTAGACAGGCCGTCATCGACGAGTCGGCGGAGCTGCTCGCGATGGAGGACCTCGACCCGGACGCGCGCCGAACCGTGCAGCTGGCGCGGCTGTCGGCGCTGTTCTACAGCGGGCGCGGGCGCGAGGCCTGGGACCTGGCGAAGCGCAGCCGCCCGGCGCTGCCGGTGCGGGATACGGTCGACGAGGCGATCCTCTCGGTCGGGTCCGGAGCCAGCGTCGAGACCGGGGAAGGCCTACCCGAGCTCGAGCGCTGGGCCCGAGCCGTTCTGCCGCGGGCCTTGCGGCTCGGTGACGACGCGACGGCCGGCATGGCCGCGCTCGCCCTGGCGCACCGATGCCTTCTGCAGGGGCGATTCCTGGACGCCGGCCGGTGGCTGTCCGAAGCCCAGCTCCATCAGGAGCAGCACGATCCCGACGGCAAGCTGGTGATGACGTTCGCGCTCCAGACGTGGGTGGCGTGCGCCCTGGGCGACGCCGAAGCATCCGAGCGCGCGCTGAGGCGCTCCCGCGGGGCGGTGCGCGGGGAACAGCTAACGCCCTTCCAGGCCGTGTACCTAACCTGTGCCGAGGCATGGGCCGCGTACGCGAGCGGCGACCGCATCGCCCCCGGGCCGAACCTCGCCGACGGCGCGGGCGCGCTCGCGGACGTACCACTGTGCGAGGTTCGCGTGCTGTACGAGGCGATGCGCGTGGGCGCTCCGGCGCGCGAGATCGTCGGCCGGATTACCGCCGCCTGCGAACGCTGCGACGCCCCGCTGGTCAGCGCCCGGGTGGCACACGTGCGCCACCGGGCCGCGCGCGACGCCAAGGGGCTGATGGAGACCGTCGATGCGTTCGAACAGATCGGGGTGCCGCTGTACGCCGCCGAGGCCGCTGCCCACGCGGCGGAGCTGTTCGTGGACGCCGGGCGCTCGGACTCGGCGCGGCGTGCCGCCGGGCGGGCCCACGAGCTGTTTCCCGACGACCAGGGCGGCACGCTCGGACCGATCGAGGGCCTCGATCGGGAGGTCGTGGAGCTCACGCGACGCGAGGCCGAGCTGGTCGAACTGGCGTCGCGCGGCTTCTCCAATCACGAGATCGCGGAGAGACTCGTGCTGTCCGTCCGCACCGTGGAGTCGCACCTCTATCGAGCGATGCGCAAGCTCGGAATCAGCGACCGGCGCGATCTCTAAATCCGCCGCGGGGAAGAGCTACTGGCTGGCTGCAGCCGCCACCGGCTCGAGCGGCCGACGCGCGAGCTCGACCCGCGAGGACACACCAAGCTTCAGGAACACCTTGCGGAGGTGGTACTCGACGGTCTTCGGGCTCAGAAACAGCTGCGCCGCAACGTCACGGTTGCTGGCGCCGGCGGCGACGAGCTTGGCGATCCGCAGCTCCTGCGGGGTCAGATCATCGAGCGTGGAGGGATCGCGCTTGCGCGCCGTGATCCCGGTCGCCTCGAGCTCGGCCCGGGCGCGGTCGGCCCACAATGGCGTGTTCAGGCCCTCAAACGTCGCGAGGGCTTCGCCGAGCTGAACGCGAGCCTCCGTCTTGCGCCGGGCACGGCGTAGGAGCTCACCGTAGGCGAGCTGCGTCCTGGCGCACTCGAACGGCTCTGCGTGCTGGCGCTGATGCGACAGGGCCTCAAGAAATTGCGCCTCGGCAACGTCACGGGACGCGGCCATAAGCGCGCGGGTCCACGCCAGCAGTCCAAGCAGGCGGGGGTCCTGCCCGTGGCCGCCGAAGGCGGCGAGGGAGTCGAGAGCCGCGCGCCCCGACTCGGGGTCACCGGCCTGCAGACACGCCTCCACGAGCATCGGCGCCGCGCCGATCCTGAAGAGTGGATGCGACACCGCCTCGAGCAGATCGCGGGCGGCCGCACCCTGGCCCAGCGACAGCTCGAGCTCCGCGATGCCGAGCCGGATGTCGTCGGCGGCGACCACGAGTCCGTGCGCGAGCGCTCGGCTCAGGGTCGTCTGACCGAGCGCACGAGACTCCTCGACCTGACCACGGGCGGCGAGACAGCGGACCAGGATCGCCGCGAAGCATGTCTCGAAGTTCTCCTGGATGAGCTGGCGGGTGAGCTCGATCCCCTCCCTCGCATACTCATCAGCCTCGTCGAAGGCGCGGGCATTGACGGCGAACCGGGCGGGCGCGAGCAGCGCCACCGGCAGCATGTTGAACGATCCTGCCGCCCGTCCCAACGCCACCGCGCGGAGGCTGAGCTCGCGCGCGCTGCGCAGGTCGCCGAGGAATGCGCTGGCGACACCCGCCCAGATCAGAAACCGGAAGTCGCCGGCCCCGACCGGTACGGCTTCGATAAGCCGCTCGCGTGCGGCGTCTCCCGCCGCCGGCCCGGCGGCAACCATCGCGCCGAGGAACAACCTGAGGAAAGGCTCGAACGGCCTCCCGGTCGGGGGCAGCTGCGCGACGAACTCGTGGGCCTCACGGAAGGCCCGCTCGGGCCAGCCGGCTACGAACGCCGGGGTGATGGCCTGCGCCTGGAGCTCAAGCGCCGCCGCCGGATCCTCCTCCGCCACCGCACGCGCGGCGGTGAGCAGCACCTCGTAGGCCGCTGCCGGGGTACCGCGCTGGAGCTCGAGCGCACCCTTCACGGCGGCGAGCGCGGCCTGGTCAGAACTCGTGCGAACGCCGGCAAGCGCCTCCTCGGCCAGGCGGGATGCCGCGTCTGCATCCCCGGCATCCAGGAATGCCTGGGCGGCGCCGACCAGCCGCCGAACGCGACCGCCGGCATCGGTTGACAGCTCGGCCGAACGAGCGAGAACGGCTGCGGCGGAGGCAAAGGCGCCGCGCCGGGTCGCGGCCGACGCCGCGCGCTCGAGCTCCATGGCAAGCACCTCGTCGGGCTGGTCGACCGCGGCGGCGAGATGCGAGGCCCGGGCGAGGGGATCGGTCGCGGTCGAGGCCAGCAGACGGTGCGCATCGGCGCGCTCGGCCCGCGAGGAGGCGTGGTACAGGGCCGAGCGCACCAGCGGATGACGGAACACGATCGTGCCGACGTCGCCGATCAGGCCCGCCTTGACCCCAGCCCGCTGAGCGAGCGGCGACACCTCGGCGAGGCCCGCGAGCTCGAGCCACGTCCCCGTCTCCCCGGCCTCGCTGGCCGCGGCCAGGAGCAGCAGGCGACGCGTCTCGACTGGCAACGCCATGACCCGAGCGCGGAACGCCGCCTCGAGCCCGGAGGCCTCGGTTCCGGCGGCGTCCTGAGCCGGCAGCTCGAGCAGCGCGAGCGGATTGCCGCCGGCCTGCCCAAGCAACCGCCGCTGCGCATCGAGGGTGAGGTTCGCGCCGCGGCTGCTCGCCAGCACCTGGCGCGCCGCGGCCTCCGACAACGGGGAGAGCGTGAGCTGCTGAAGCCCCGGCGCCTCGAACCAGGCGGCGGGGTCGTCGCGCACCGCGAACAGCATCACGACGCCCTCGGCGCCGAGCCGACGCGCCGCGAACAGCAGGGTCTGGGCCGACGGACCGTCGACCCACTGGAGGTCGTCGACGATGCACAGCAACGCGCCGTCTGCGGTCGCCTCGGCGAGGAGACTCAGCGTTGCCAGGCCGAGGAGCAGCCGATCCTCCACGCGCTCGCCGCTGACTCCGAGTGCGCCCGAGAGCGCGGCGGCCTGCGGATCGGGCAGGCGGTCGACCAGGCCACGCAGCGGCCGCAGCAGCTGCTCCAAGCCGGCGAAGGTGAGGTCGTGCTCGGACTCGACGCCGGTGCAGCGGAGCGTGAGCAGGCCCGGACTGCCCGCTGCATGCTCGAGCAGCGCCGTCTTCCCGATCCCCGCCTCGCCACGGATCAGCAGCGCCGCGCTGGCGCCGGCGCGCGCGTCGTCGATCAGGCCCTCGATCAACCGCTGCTCGGGATCCCGGCCGATCAACATCGGCCAATGCTAAGGCGCGTAAGCCGGAGACCAGGGATGCGACTAGGGATCCGATCGATTTGAGCGAAGCCCGCCGGTTCTAGCTTGGGCGGCGTCTCTGAGTACGACAAAAGGACCGACATGACCGCCCGACCACATCCCAGCTCTCCCAGCCCCGGCCTGATCACCGCCGTGGTCTGCCTGGCCCTCGCCACCGTGGTCGCCGCGATGGCGTCCTTGAACGTCGCGCTGCCCGACATCGCACGGGACACGCGCGCGTCGCAGACCGATCTGACCTGGATCATCGACGCCTACTCGCTGGCCTTCGCGTCACTGCTCCTCCCTGGGGGCGGGCTCGGCGATCGCTACGGGCGCCGGGTCGCCCTGATCGTCGGTCTGGTGATCTTCGGCGCCGGTTCAGTCGTGGCGACGACCGCCACCACCGCGACCGAGTTGATCGCTCTCAGGGCGACCCTGGGGCTGGGCGCCGCGCTGGTGATGCCGGCGACGCTGTCGACGATCACGAGCACGTTCCCCGCGTCGAGTCGCACCCGTGCGGTCAGCATCTGGGCCGCGGTCGGCGGTGGCGCGGCGATCCTCGGGTTGCTGGCGTCGGGCGTGCTGCTCGTCGCCTTCTCGTGGCGCTCGATCTTCGCGCTCAACGTGCTGCTCGCCGCCGTCGCGCTGATCGGAACCGTGCTGTTCGTACCGGAGTCGGCGGACCCGAACGCGTCCCGGCTGGACATATGCGGCGCCGTGATCGCGGTGGCAGCGCTGGTTGCGCTCGTGTTCTCGGTGATCGAGGCGCCGACGTACGGCTGGCTCGCGCCGCGGACGCTCGCCGGCCTGATCCTCGCCTTCGCGCTCCTCGCCGTGTTCGTCGTCTGGGAGCTCCGCCGCCCCGACCCGCTGCTCGACCCGCGCCTGTTTCGCAACCGGCACCTGGCCACGGGCAGCATGTCGATCTTCGTCCAGTTCTTCGCGTTCTTCGGCTTCACCTTCATCGGCATGCAGTTCCTCCAGCTCGTCCGCGGCGACACGCCGTTGCTCGCCGCCGCGCAGGTGCTGCCGATGGCGGTGGTGATGGTGCCGACCTCGCGGCTCGCGCCACGGCTCACCGCGCGCTACGGCACCCGCGCGGTGTGCGCCGGCGGCCTGGCCCTGATCGCCGCCGGCATGACGATCATCGCCCAGGTCGGCACCCACACCCCGTACACGCTTCTGGTCGCCGGGCTGGTCGTGCTCGGGGCCGGTATGGGAGCGGCGATGACGCCGGCTACGAGCGCGATCACCGAGGCGCTCCCTCCGGCGCAGCAGGGCGTCGGCTCGGCGCTCAACGACCTCTCCCGCGAGGTCGGCGGGGCCACCGGGATAGCGGTCATCGGAAGCATCCTCACCTCCACTTACGCCAGCCATCTCGACCTCGCGGGTCTGCCCAGCCGGGTCGCCGCCGAGGTCAAGCGGTCCTACGCGGTCGCCTCGCGCCTCGGGACGCAGGCCGCCGATCGCGCACACAGCGCGTTCGTCAGCGCGATGCACATCGCGCTGCTGACCGGCGCCGGCGCCGCGCTCCTGGCCGCAATCGCGACGCTCGTCCTGCTGGCCCGCCGCCGGGAGACCGCGCACGAACCCGTTCACACGCTGGCCCCCGCCCTACGGAGTCAGGTACGGACCGATCAGTGAGAGGTCGGCGGCGGACAGGCGGTCCGAAGCGGTCTTGCGCTGATGCCAGTAGGGATAGATAAGCGGCGGGCGGCTGACCTCCTCGAGCCGGGCGATCTCCTCGACGGAAAGCTCGAGCTGAGCGGCGGCGAGGTTGTCGGCCAGCTGCTCCTCGGTCCGCGCGCCGATGATCACGGTCGTGACGGCCGGACGCGCGAGCAGCCACGCCAGCGCCACCCGCGCCGGCGAGGCGCCGTGGGCGTCGGCGATCTCGACGAGCGCGTCGACGGTGTCGTAGAGCTTTGCCTCGTCGTAAACGGGAGGCTCGTCCCACTCGCTAGCGTGGCGCGAGCCGGGAGGCGGGTCCTCCCCGCGGCGGTACTTGCCGGACAGCAGGCCGCCGGCCAACGGGCTCCAGATCAGCAGCCCCAGCCCCTGGTCGATGGCCGACGGAACGATGTCGTATTCGGCCGAGCGCTCTTGCAGGGACATGTAGACCTGCTGGCTCACGAACCGCGGGAGTCCGGTGCGATCGGCGATCCCGAGCGCCTTCATCACCTGCCAACCGGCGAAGTTCGAGCAGCCCACGTAGCGGACCTTGCCCGACTGCTGGAGATGCTCGAGCGCGGCCAGCGTCTCCTCGAGCGGGGTCTGGCCGTCCCACTCGTGCACCTGATAGAGGTCGATGTGATCGGTGCCCAGCCGGCGCAGGCTCGCTTCGCATGCCTCAATCAGGTGATGGCGCGAAAGCCCCGCGGCATTGGAATCGCTTCCCATCGGAAACCGCGCCTTGCTGGCGAGCAGCACCTGATCGCGCCGGCGTCCCAGCGCCTGGCCAAGGATCTCCTCGGCGGCTCCGCCGGAGTAGACGTCAGCGGTGTCGATCAGGTTCACGCCGGCGTCGAGCGCCATGTCGATCTGCCGTCGCGCGCCGTCGACGTCGGTGTCGCCGACGGCGCTGAACTGGCCGCGGCCGCCGAACGTCATCGTGCCCAGGGTCAGGAACGACACGCGCAGGCCCGAGCGGCCTAGTTGTCGATATTCCATGTTCGTCTTCGTCCTCGTTCACTGGTCTCGTATCGGTTCGGGTATCCAGGGCCCATACCCGTCCCTCAGCGTAGGACCCAGCGATCTCCGATGATCACGGGCTTCTCGTTGCCTTTCTCATCGACGCCGAAGACGTCGACCTCGGGGCCGCCGATCATGATGTCGTCGTGACAGTCCGAGCGGTTGAATCCGAGCGCCAGCTGAGCCTGCGGATCGTCGGGGAGATCGGGCACCGTGTGCGGGAAGGCGGTGCCCAGAGCGATGTGACAGGTCGCGTTCTCGTCGATCAGGCCGTATCCGAACACCCGGCCGGTCCTCCCCACCACCGAGAAGCCGTCTACGAGCGCAACCTCTCCCAAGCGCGCCGCCCCGGCATCGACCGCCAACTCAGCCCGCATGCGATCGGCGCCACGGGTGGCGTCGATATCGACGACCCGTCCCCGCTCAAAGCGCAGGGATAGCCCCTCGACGCGGCCTGAGCGCCCGAGTTGAAGGGGCCGGGTGGCGCGCACGATCCCCTCGGTGCGCCGGTAATCGGGCGACGTGAAGACCTCCTCCGTCGGGAAGTTGGACACATACGGCTGGCCCCACCTGGTCTCGGAGGCGACCGTCACCCACCGTGCACCGGCCAGCAAACCAACGGTCAGATCCGTGCCGTCACCGCGGAAGCGCAACGACGCGAAGTCGTGGCGCTGGAGCAGGCCGGCACGATCGCCTAACCGTGTCAGGTGCTCACGCCATGCCGCCTGCGGATCCGGCGTGTCCAGCCGCAGGATCGGCGCCAGCAGGTCCCACAGTGGCGCGATGTCGCGAGTCCCAAGGATCGCCTCCGCCAAACCGGGCCAGACACCGGGGAGGAGTGTCCAAGCGAGCTGTCCACCGTCGACGGCATCCCAGAACGGCTGAGGAACGGGCATGACGTCACGCATCGCCCGTCCGAGCGGAACGTCCTCGAGTAGCTCCGGCTGCGGTGGCGTGTGCAGGTGAATCACCGCTGAGCGCCGCGCGACCGCCTCGGTAGTGATCGCGTTCCACCAGTCGGGCACGAAGTCAAGCGTCTGCGCCGGAGCGTGAACCAGACGCGACCGCTTGACATGCGCATCCCAGTAGACGGCGCTCACGAACCGGGCCCCGCGCCGGTAAGCGCAGTCGGCGACCTCGCGAACGAGCGGGGCCTGCTCCACGTCCCACGCAAGTACGACGACATCCTGTTCCGCTTGCACGTTGGCGCCGATACCCACTGCCAGTTCGGCGAGCCCCCGTGTCAAATCTGCTGACACAGCTCGATCCTCGCCGATCGGCTGGAGCCGCGCAACCGGCGTCTACGATTCGCCGATGCTGCGGCCGTGGCGGGCCTGGTCGTGGGCCCTGATCGTGATGGTCATCACCGTCCTCCTGGTGGTGCTGGACATCGCCGACGGAGCGGTGCACCATTACTGGTCGCGGCACTCATTCACCTCGTCGGTGCTGTCGGGAGTGCTCGTCCTGCTGCTCACCGTCCTGATCGTCGATCGCGTGACCCGCAGGCGTCAGCTGCGCAGCCAGTCCAGGGCGATCGCGGCCCAGGCATCGATCATCGTCGCGCAGGCGGCGCAGGCGGTGGACGCGATGGCGAGCAGCTCGCCCTCCGACGACGACCGCGACGCGGCGGCCGACCAGTTGCGCACGTACGCGGTGATGCTGCTCACCAGCGCGCCGCTCCTGATCGGTGCGAACCGGTCCCGGAGCTTTCTGGAAAAGGCGCAGCGAGTCGCCGCACAGCTGTTCCAGGTCCTTAGGGACGGCGACGATGGACGCGTCAGCAAGCCTCGACTGGAGGAGTCTCTCGCTCAGCTGCGAGCAGCCGCGGCTCCGCTCCTGCAGGCACTCACGCCCGCGGAGCGGGCCGCGGTCGGCCCGGAAGCGGTCGAGTCATGAGGTGACCTCGAGGGCCGGCTCGAGCGAGCGCCGCGGCGCCGGCGTGGTCTCCTCGGCCTCGATCGCGATCCGGGGAAGGCGCCGGTCGAGCCAGCGCGGCATCGCCCAGGTGGTCCGGCCGAGGAGCTGCAGGACGGCGGGGAGCAGGAGCATCCGGACCACGAGCGCATCGAGGAAGACGGCGCTTGCCATGGCCAGCCCGAACATCGCGAGCACGCGGTCGCCGCTGATGGCGAACGCCCCGAACACCGCCACCATCACCGCGGCGGCCGCCGTGATCACCCGGCCGGTACGCGCCAGCCCCTCCCTGACCGCTGCGGACGGGTCACGCCGAGCCTGCCACTCCTCGTGGACACGTGAAACGAGGAACACCTCGTAGTCCATCGACAAGCCGAACACGATCGCGAAGGCGAGCACCGGGATGAACGAATCGATCGGGCCGGCCTGGGCGCCGAACAACCCGCCGAGCCAGCCCCGTTCGAAGACCGCCTGGATGATCCCGAGCGAGGCCCCGATCGAGAGGAGGTTCATCAGCGCCGCCTGCACCGGAATCACCAACGAGCGGAACACCACCAGCAGCAGGAGCGCCGCGAGCGCGACCACGACTCCGACGAACAGCGGAAGCTTGCTGGCGAGGACGTGGGAGAAGTCGACCTGCGACGCCGTGGCGCCACCGACGTACACCCGCGCGCCGCTGCTTCGCTCGACCGGTGGGATCACGGAGTCGCGCAGGCGCGTGACCAGGCTGGCGGTCTGAGCGCTCTGCGGCGAGGTCGTGGGGTAGGCCACCACGGCGGCCGCAGTTCCATCGCTGTTCAACCTCGGCGTCGCCACGGACGCGATACCCGTCGTGTTCCTCAACGAGTGGCTGAGCTCGCTCAGCGCCGCCGAGTCGTGTGCCCGCGGGAGCGCCACCGCCAGCTGCAGCGGCCCGTTGAAGCCCGGCCCGAACCCCTTGGCGAGAAGGTCGAACGCGTGACGGGTCGTCTGGCCGGCGGGATCGTTGCCGGCGTCGCTCGAGGCGAGGCGGAGGCCCAGCGCGGGCGCGGCGAGGACGAGCATCAGCGCCGTCGCCGCGATCGCGGTGAAGGCGGGCCGCCGCTGGACGCGCTGGACCCACCGCAGCCAGAACCCGGGCCGCGTGGACTGTGCGCCCGAATTCGGCCGGCGCCCGCCCGCCTGGCCGATCCGCCGCCCGAGCAGACTGAGCAGCGCCGGGAGCAGCGTCAGCGATGCGCTGAGCACCAGAACAACCCCGATCGCCGCGGCCACGGCGGCGCCGCTCAGCAGGCTGACGCCGAGCGCGAACATGCCGAGCAGAGCGATCACGACGGTGATTCCGGCGAACAGCACGGCACGACCTGAGGTGTTGATCGCCGCCTCGACCGCCTGCTCCACGTCGCCGCCGTTCGAGCGGTAGTTCTCGCGGAAACGGGTGACGATGAAGAGCGCGTAGTCGACGCCGACGCCCAGTCCGATCATCAGCGCGAGCTCCGAGGCGAAGCTCGGCATGTCGATCACGTGACTGGCCAGCGTGATGACCCCGATCCCCGCCCCCAGGCCGAGCAGTGCGGTGGCGATCGGCAGACCCATCGCGCTGAAGGATCCGAAGCTGATCAGGAGGATCACGATCGCCGCGGCGACCCCGACGACCGTCGCGAATCCCAGCGAAGCCTGCTGTGCCTGCTCGATTGCCTGGCCACCGAGCTGGACGTCGAGCGTCGCCGAGCGCGCCGACTCGGCCGTCGCGATCACCCGGTCGATCGCCGACGTCGGGAGCGCGTTGGCACGCTCGTCGAAGTTGACGGTGGCGAACGCGATCGTGCCGTCACGCGAGATCGCGTGCTGGCCGGGCGCGTATGGGCTGACCACGCTCGTGACGTGAGGCAGTGAAGCGACGCGCGCCACCGTGGCGTCGATCGCCGCGCGATTGGCCGCGCTGGTCAGGGTTCCGGTTCGTGCTTGAAACACGATCTGGTCGGCATCCCCGGCCTGAGAAGGGACGCGGCTCTGGAGGAGATCGACCGCCTGCTGCGAGCCAGTGCCCGGGAGCGTGAAGCTGCTCGCGGTCTTCTTCCCGACCGAGCTCGAGACCGCGAAGATCCCGACCACGGCGACGATCCACGCCACCACGACGGTCCGTCGGTGAGTCATTGTCCAGCGCGCGATGTTGACCATTTCGTTCCGGCTTTCACAAGTCGCAATTTTGCACGTCGTGCATTTATATCGGCAGTGCGCGCCAAAAGTCAACACCGATTGCAAAATTTCCTTCTGTGAAGGTTCCTGGTAAACTCGGGCTAAATGAGCTCGCTCGAAACATCCGCCACGAAGCTTGGGCTGCGCGAACGCAAGAAGCAGCAGACCCGCGAGAAGATCGCCCGGGTGGCACTCGAGCTGTTCGCCGAGCGCGGCTACGACGAGACCACGCTCGCGGACATCGCCGAGGCCGCCGAGGTCGCCCCGCGGACGATCTTCGCCTACTTCGAGAGCAAGGACGACATCCTGCTGTGCGAGGAGGGCTCGTTCCTGACCGAGCTCAAGCGCAGGCTGGACGAGCGGCCGCCCGGGACCACCACCGTCGACGCCCTCCGCGAGCTCATCTCGTCGATCGAAGCGCCGGACGAGAGCGCGCAGCGGCGCAAGCAGATCATGACCGCCAATCCCGCGCTCCAGAAGAAGATGCGCGGGCTCCACGCCGACCTCGAGCCGATGCTGGCCGAGTCGATCGCCAAGGACCTGGGCGCCGCGCCAGACGACATCCGCCCGCTCCTGGTCGCGGCGTCGATGACGGCGGCCTTCACCTCGGTACGCGACCGCATCTTCGCCGCGGAGGCAGACGGCGAGCCGATGACCCACGAGCAGGCCATGGCGATCCTCGACGAGGTGCTCGATTTCCTGCGCGGGGGCCTCGAGGCCCTCCAGCAGGCCTGAAGTCGCGTCGGACCGTCGGCCGCGCGGAGGAGGCCCGTGTCGATTTCGGCCTGCGCCGTTCGCTGGCCTGGGCGCGCAAGACCGCCCGGGCGACGACGCTGCCGGTCGAAGTGCGCCCGTTCCAGGGCGAGGGCTCGAGGATTGACGGCACCGAGAACCGCTCCGAGACCGACTTCCTGAAGCGGCGGCGCCAAGCCGTCGGCGGAGGGTTCAGACGTTACGAATGACGCGCAGGATCACCGGCCGCGGCGCGCGGTCGGCCGCCTCGATGACCGGCGCCAGCTCCTCGTCGAGGAACTCCTCAGCGGCCTCGACCACGATCACGATCGGCTCGACGCCGCGGCCCGCGCGATCGATCACCCGGCGCACCTCGTCCGGCTCGCGGGCGAGCGAGGCGGGCGAGGGGACCGACATCACGACCTCGCCGGCGGGCGGCGGATCGATGTTGCCCTCGGCGTCGGCCGACACTGGCTCGACCACGACCTCCGTGCCGGAAAGGCTCGGCGGCCGCTCGTGACTGAGCTGGCGGTCCACCGAACCGTCGCGTGGCACCTGGATGATCAGTGCTCCGGGCACGAACCGCGGCGGTCAGGCGGCTTTCCGCCGGCTGCGGCTCGCCAACTCGGCCGCGCGCTCGCGGATCCGGTCCTCGTCGGTGATCGCGTGCCAACGCGTGCCCCGGCGCTGGCCCGTACGGCGAACCTTGCCGGCGGCTTCCAGCTCGCGGAGCAGTGTGAGTACCTGGTCGCGATTGCCGTTCGTCCGCTCCGCCAGCGCCGAGGTGGTCAAGCCGCCGTTCTCGGAGAGCAACAGCTCCAGCCTTCCGGCCGGGACGACGTCGGTCGCCCGGCGGGGCTTCCGACGGGCGGCGCGGCGGGCGGGCTTGGGGGTGGCGGCGGGTGCACTGGCACGAGCTCGGGGCGCGGGCCGGGCCTCGTGGTTGTTGCCGAGCGCGGAGCGCGCGGCGTCGAGCGTTGCGATCTCCCGGTTCAGCTCGCGAAGCCGGCCATCGATCGAATCAAGGATTTGTTGAGTCGTTTTCATGCCTTGATCGTACGCAGGGACAACGAATATTGTCGACGTCACTCGCCGCCGCAGGCTTTGGCTGCGCTCAGGAAGGCCGGCGACCGCGTATTGATCCCGTACTTGGAGAGGTGCTCTTCCGCCGGGCGGCCGTCCCGATAGGCCGGATCCGGCGATGCTTGCCACGCGGTCTTCGCACGTCGCAACCGAGTGTCGTCGAGCGCCGGCAACCGTGATGTAACGCGGTTATGCCGCCTTTACGGAATTGATGCGGCGATCACTCACTCGTAGAGTCGCGCGAATAGATCGGCGTACTTCTCGTAGACGAACGCGCGCTTGACCTTGAGCGTCGGCGTGAGTTCGCCCTCGGCCTGGGTGAGGTCGTGGTCGAGGATCGCGAAGCGCTTGATCTGTTCGATGCGTGCGAACTTCTGGTTGACCCGGTTGACCTCCTTCTCGATCTCGGCGTGAACTCCGGCATCGCCCGCCATGGTGACCGGGTCGGGAGCGATGCCCAGCCGCTGCGCCAGCTTCGCCGCTTCGTCGCGGTCGAGGGTGAGCATGGCGACCAGGTACTGACGGTTGTCGCCGTACACGACCGCCTCGGTGATGTAGCGGCTGTCGCGCAGCTCACTCTCGATATTGACCGGGGTCACGTTCTTGCCGCTCGAGGTGATGATGATGTCCTTCTTGCGGCCGGTGATCGACAGGAACCCGTCGTCTCCCAGTGCTCCGAGATCGCCCGTGCGGAGCCAACCGTCGTAGGTCAGCACCTCGTCGCTCGCGGCGGGGTCCTTGTAGTAACCCTTGAACACATGGGGACCGCGGATCAGGATCTCGCCGTCGTCGGCGATGGCGACCTGCGCGCCGGGCAACACCTTGCCGACCGTGCCGAAGCGCACCGCGTCGATCGTGTTGATCGTGGTGGCGGCGCAGCTCTCGGTCAGGCCGTATCCCTCGAGCACGAGCACGCCGCAGGCGTCGAAGAACTCGAGCAGATCGGCCGCGATCGGTGCCGCGCCGACCAGCCCGACCTCGAGGCTCGAGCCGAACACCCCCCGCACTTTGGACAGGACCAGCCGATCGGCGAGGCGGTACTGGAGGTCGGTCAGCAGGTCGGGCTGACGGCGCCGGCGCAGCGCGGGGCGGGCCCGGGCGCCGCATCGAAGCGCCCATTCGAACATGATGCGCTCATACAGGTGACCCTCGGCCACCTTGCCCGTCACCGCGCCGTGGATCTTCTCGTAGATCCGCGGCACGGCGGGCACATGCGTGGGGGATGCCGCCGGCAGCTCGTCGACGATCTTGGCCATGTCGCCACCCCAGTAGATCAGGCGAGCGCCGACGCTCAGAACCACCCCCTGGGCGACACGGGCCAGGACGTGCGCGAGGGGCAGGAACTGGTACATCGAGTGATCCGGGCCGAGACCGAGCTGCTGCGCGTACATGCGCATGGTGGACAGGAAGTTCTCGTGAGTGAGCATGCAGCCCTTGGGAGGCCCGGTGGTGCCCGACGTGTAGACGAGCGTCGCGACGTCGCCAGGGTCGGTGGCCGCGATCCGTTCGTGGACTCGCTCGCTGGGGACGCCGGCACCCCGCTGGCGCAGCTCGTCGAGCGTCATCGCGCCGGGCACGGGCTCGAAGGTCACGATGTGCTCGAGCGCAGGCAGGCGATCCCGCACCTGTTCGACCTTCGCGGCCTGAGCAGCGTCGTCACAGAAGACCAGGCGCGACTCGGAGTGACCGAGCACATAAGCGCACTCTTCGGGGGAGTTCGTGTGATAGATCGGCGTCACGACGGCGCCCGCGCACAGCGAGCCGCAGTCGGCCAGCGTCCAGTTGGCTGAGGTCAGGCCGAGGATCGCGACCCGGTCCCCCGGCTCGATGCCGAGGGCGATGAGCCCGCGGGCGATGTCGGTGCAGATCACCCCGAGCTCGGGATAGGAGATCTGGACCACCTGATCGCCGCGCGGGAACTGGAGGGCGACGCCGCCGAAGCGGGCCGCCGCGTCCAGCACCATCTGTCCAAGCGTGGTCGCGGCGGCGGGCGCGGGCGGCGCGCCCGGGCCGGAGGCGTGAGCTTGAACGGTTGGCGGAGAATTCATCATCGTCCCGGGAGACGTTAGCCGCCCGCGGCGCCCGTTTGTGGTGACACAGCAGAATTGGTTCGCACGACCCCGAAGAGCAGAGGAGCCAGCATCATGATCTTGATCGCGTATGACGGATCGGTGGACGCCCAGGCGGCGATCGAGCACGCAGCCAAGCTGCTGCGCGACGATCAGGCGGTCGTTCTCACGGTCTGGGAGCGGATCGTCGACGTCCTGACGCGGACGGGGTCAGCATTCGCGGTCGGCGACGTCGACTATGAGGCGCTCGATCGAAGCAGCGAGGAGCAGGCCCGGGAGCGGGCGCAGGATGGGGCGC
>Ga0335072_10004544_pt1 | contig 20576 bp, 18 predicted proteins | sample Lox_Sample_21_FD_206725 | JGI IMG/M metagenome (GOLD analysis project Ga0335072, IMG submission 206725) | Soil microbial communities from Loxahatchee National Wildlife Refuge, Florida, United States - Lox_Sample_2.1 | ecosystem: Environmental > Terrestrial > Soil > Wetlands | place: USA...
GTCAGCAGCGCGGTGTCGACTGCCACCGAGGGACGAGGGTAGTCGGCCAGCGTCTGCCCCGAACTGTCCCGGTACTCGGCGCTCGCGCCGGCGGTTTCGTCAGACCTCATGGTTATCAGGGTAGACGTGTTTAGCGTGAATGTGCTCTAATCGCTGTTAGCGCGAATCTGATCTAAAGAAGGAGATGCCACATGATCACGATTCCTGACCTGCACGTAGGACATGGCGCCGCAGCCGGGCCGGTGACGTTCTTCCCGGTCTGGGCCGACGCCGTCCCGCTGCGCGGGGTCATGACCGGGACTGCTGCGCGCGTCGATGTCAGCGAACTGCCCGACGGTGCCGATGTGCAACGCCTGAGCGTTACCAACGCCGGATCCAGGCCGGCCCTGCTGCTCGAAGGCGAACTACTCGAAGGCGGATGGCAGACTCGTGCGCTGGCCTGCGACCTGCTGATCGCACCGAAGGAAGCGGCCGTGGTTGACGTTGCCTGCGTCGAGCAGCACCGCTGGCACGGCGCCACTGGCCACGCCCGCCGTGCCCGCCGGGTCAGCGGGTCCGTCCAGCACCGGCTCCGCGGCCGCCAGACCAGCCGCCAGCATGAAGTCTGGGACTGCGTGGCTCGCTTCGAGCAGGCCACCGGTCCCACTGCCAGCGGCTCGTTCGCCGACCACCTCGACCGGCTTGCACCCGAGATTGCCGCGGTGCGTGTCTTGCCGGGCCAGACCGGGGTGATCACCGGCGTCGCCGGCTGGCCTGTCGCCTTGGAGTTGTTCGGTTCGCCCTCGGCCCTGAGCGCCCACCTGCCCGGCATCCTCGACGCCGCCCGCCTCGATGCCCTGCTCGCCGGGCATGCCGAGCCGGTGCCAGGCCGGCGCGCGCGCCGGTTCGCTGCCGCGCTCAGCGCCCTGCCCCTCGAGTCGACTCCCGTTCACGCCGGCGACGGACACGCGCTGACTGCCGGCGGGGCTCACCTGGCCGCCCGCGGCATCGCGGCAGCCGACGGGATTCTCGCCCACCTGTCCGCGCTGAACCTGCGCCACAAGCTAATCGGCGCCGCGTGATGAAACTGACCCCGGCACAGCTCGACCGCGCGTGCGGCGTCCTGCTCGCCACCGCTGCCGGGGACGCCCTCGGCGCCGGATATGAGTTCGGTCCGTCCCTGCCCGACGACACCGTCATCGAAATGGCTGGCGGCGGCCCGTTCGGCTGGAAGCCAGGCGAGTGGACCGACGACACGGCCATGGCGATCGCCATCGCCGAGACCGCGGCCACCGGCGCCGATCTGCGGGCCACCGGGGCACAGGATCAGGTCGTGAGCCGCTGGGAGGAATGGGCCCGGACCGCCACCGACGTCGGCTCGCAGACCAGGAACGTCTTGTCCCGGGTCGCAGGCGGTGGCGCCGCCGCAGCCGCTGCTGTGTCAGCCGGGCTGCACCGGCGTACCGGTAAGACCGCCGGGAACGGCGCACTGATGCGAACCGCGCCGGTAGCGCTCGCCTTTCTGGATGATGATCTTGACGGGCTGGCTGAGGCCGCCCGGTCGCTCGGCGGCCTGACGCACTTCGATCCCGAGGCCGGCGACGCGTGCGTGTTGTGGTGCCTGGCCATCCGGCATGCGGTCCTCACCGGTGAGCTCGATGTCCGCGCCGGGCTGCCCTGTCTGCCTGATGATCGCCGGGCCGCATGGTCGCAGCGGCTCGAGGCGGCTGAGCGGTCCCGCCCGGCCGACTACACCCGCAACGGCTGGGTGGTCGAGGCGCTGCAGGCCGCCTGGTCAGCCATCATCACGACGCCTGTGCCTGTCGATGACCCGGTGGCAGAGACGTTCCGCGCCGAGCATCTGCGGCTAGCGCTCGAGCACGCCGTCCGCGGCGGTGGCGACACCGACACCGTTGCCGCTATCGCCGGGGGACTGCTCGGCGCCCGGTGGGGCGCCTCGGCCGTTCCTGCTGCCTGGCGCCTGCGGCTGAACGGCTGGCCCGCATCTAACGCGCATGACCTGGTCGACCTTGCATGCGCCATCGTGCGCGGCGGTGAACCTGACCCGTTCGACTTCAGCTATGCCGGCCGCGAGTTCCGGCAACCGGTCGTTTCCCACCCCTGCGACGACGGGCTGCTGCTCGGCGACCTGGGCGCATTGCGGGACCTGCCCGTCGGCGTCGATGCGGTCGTGTCGCTGTGCCGCGTCGGGCCGCAGGACGCACCCAAAGTGGCCGACTGGGTCGAGGTCCGGCTCATCGATCACGACGGCGTCGGGCACAACCCGAATCTGGACTTCGTTCTGCACGACACCGTCACCACCCTCGAGCGGCTGCGCTCAGCCGGCCGGACCGTGCTACTTCACTGCGTCCACGCCCACAGCCGCACCCCCGTCGTCGCGGCCCTCTACGGCATGCGCCGCCGGCCCGTCGCACCCGACCAGATGCTCGCCGAACTGCGCCAAGTCCTGCCGCAGGCCGACCCCATCGCCGACTTCCGCGGCGCACTCGAACGGTTCGCTGGTTGATGCCCGGTCGTGTGAGCACTGGTAGTCGCTGGGCACTGTCGGTTAGGTCACACAGATCTGGGCAAAGTGTGGCACTCGAGGTCTTTATTCTTGGGGCATGTCTCAGGGCGGCCTTGCATTGCTCCTTCGTCTCAACAAGAACTGGCACGACCGCATCTCTGCCGAAGATCTCTACGAGATCACTCGCGCCTGGTGGGTGATGTCGCCTGCGAACGCACAGCGCGTGGAACGCGTGCTGGCGGTGGCGGGCGGGGTCGTGCGTGAGGTCTACCGGCCGACGCGGTGGCTGCCCTCGCCGGTCGAGGGGCTGGAGAACCGCATCGGGTTCGAGGGTGTGGTCGCCCCTGACCGCGCGACATACGTCGGCCGTGACGTCTCCCGACTGTTCCGCCAGGGGTCAGCCAACCCTGTCCGCTACCTGCCTCTCGACGCGCTCATCGAAAAGGCGGTGGCTGCTCCGGATCCGTCCCCCAAGGCCCCGTCGGCGGAGCCCGAGAATGTCCCTGGCGGAGCCGAAGAACCGGGCTTGCTGGAGCGGATTCTTCCCCTCCTCGACGCCTTCGAGAGGGACCTGCTATGGGCACAATCCCGGGCTGCGCAGGAACTGTTCCACTCCAACACGATCGCGTGGCTGCTCAGGAACTCTCCGGTCCCGTGCACGCCATTGCTCGATCTTCTCGGTTCGGCGCGCTATGACGGCGTCGGCCAGGTGAAAGCCTGGCGAGAACTACACCATCTCGACATCGTGATCGACCCAGTCGGCGCGTCTCCGAAGGTAGTCATCGAAAACAAGCTCTATTCCGTGCCCTACCCGGCACAGCTCATCAAGTACAACGCCTACCCGCTCCCCTGGTCGCCGGGTCACGGTGACGGCGGCGCGGCGGCTACCCGCTACGTACTCCTGAGCCTCATGGCGCCGTCGTTCCCCCTCCCGGATCCCTGGGTGCATGTCGGCTACGACGACCTCGCCGGGGCACTCGATGAGATCGACGCCGACGCGCTCGGCCGTACGAGCGGCCAGCTCATCCGCTACCGCGCGCTGATTCACCGCCTGGTGGCACTGGCCGAGGCGGTCGATCCGGCACAAACACTCGACGAGCCGTTCTCCGCGACCGATGTCGTCAAGCAGTTGCCAGGCGGAGGACTCGACGGGGCCATCGCACGCATGCGGTTCAGCGGCCTCGCTCAGGTAGTTCAGACCCACTTCCATGAGGCCAAGCCCTTCGAAGTCGGGGGAGACCGCGGCGGCCTCATCACATACTGGCGCCGTCTGGCCGGCCAGCGCGGCATCGGATGGCAATTCCAGGAGGGCCAGCTCCGGTTCTTCATCACGATCGAGAACCCAGACCTCCAGGGCGAGGCCCATAAGGTCGAGCGAGAGAAGATCGTCGACGCCGAGCACACCGACTTTTTCGACCACACCGCCGTCGAGGCCATCCTCGGGTCCGATTTGAAGGCAAAGAGCTACGCTCCCGGCGCGTGGCTCGGCTTTAACCCGGACTTCGTCTACCGGCACCGTCCGGTGAAGCCTGCTGTCTCAACGGCAGTACTCGCTCAAGCGCTGGCATCGATGACAATGCGGGTCGATCACTTCGCGGCTTGCCAGCGCTAAGCTGGCCGCGATCAGGGCGCGGCGTGATCTGGGTGCCCGGCTTGATCCATATGGGCGGCTGGTGCTTTTCGAGCTGCCGGGTTTGCAGCGGCCCTTCCGGACCCTGAGTGGTGAGCACGCGCTGGCAAATCTCCTGGGCTACCCTCGCGCCTCTGCTGGCGGCGAGTTCGGGGATCTCGATGGCAGCCACCGGGTCGAAGCTCACAGCCGCTGCCCAGTTCCGGCGGTAGGCCGCCGTCCTCCGTAGGTTGCTTTGGCGCAGCAGGCACCGGATGCCGGTCTCCTCGAATCCGCCGTAGTCTGGCCAGATGTAGAGCCGCCAGTCACCGTCCCGGCCGACCTTGCGGGTGTAGAGCAGCCCGATGCCGGCGACCTCGCCGATGCCGATGTTGGTGAACCGGTAACCGTGCCAGATGCGGATCAGGTCGCTGCGGATCAGGAGCACCGGGCTGAGCGACACCAGGAGAAGCGCACCGAGCAGCGCTTCGGCCCCCGACAGCAGCAGTCCGATGCGGAACACGCCAGCAAGACCAGTCACCAGGAGCGTTATCAGAATCAGATACGCGACGAGGAGCGCCGCACCTGCCGTCTGGAGACGCGACCGGTACCACATCTTGCGCTGCCTACCACTTGCTTTTCCCACTTGTCACCGTTGGCGCATCTTGCTGGCAGTACATGAGGTTAGCGCTCCAACTGCAACCCGCTGATGCCCATTACCCCAGGTGAGCACTTAGCTGCGGCAATTGTTATTGGCCAGGGACGCCGCCGCGCTGATGGATGTGCTGAACCTCGAACGGGCCATCAGCTCGATCGTTTACGGGGCGTCGAGCTTATCGGTACGGCCGGCTCCGCGCTTGTCGAATGCCACCCACCACCCGGAAGGACCGTTCGAACCAGGCGATGATCGGCGCCAGCAGCGTGATGTCGGCACCCAGGCCGTTGATGAGCAGGAACGGCTCACCAGCGCCATGCTGCTCGTAATACATAGTGATGCCATTGACCCGCGCCATGGGCATGCTGGGCACGGTAGCAGCCCAGCCGCGCTTCTCGGCCATGCCGGCTCCCCGGCGGATCGCCACGTCGGCGACAACGCGCTACTCTGCCGCCGTCAGTAGCGCGGCAGCAACATGTCGGCCGGCGGCCTTTGATGACGTGGGACAGTGACTGTCCGGGACTAGCAGCCCTGCATCATCGGCGCTCCCAGCGATCGGCAATCCGAGCACGGCCAAGGGAGGCAGGATGCGGTTGAGCTCAGCACTCTCCTACTTCTGGGCCGTGGTAGACCAGTGCTCATGCTGGACTTGCCGGTGCACCGGTTCTGTTGCCTGGACGGCCTCGAACTGGCCTGGCGGGAGGTCGGCACCGGGCGGCCCTTCGTCCTGCTGCACGGGCTGATGGGCAGCGGTGCCCGGCTGACCGATCAGGGCCTGGTTCCTGCTCTTGCCGAGCACGGCTACCGGGTCATCCTGCCCGACCTGCGCGGGCACGGGGACAGCGGCCGGCCGCACGATCCCGCCTGCTACTCGCCAGACATCCTCGCCGACGACATCCTCGCGCTCATCGGGCACCTCGGGCTCGACGACTACGACCTGGGCGGCTACTCCATGGGCGGCAAACTCGTGCTGCGCTTGCTCGCCCGTGACGCCCGCCCGGCGCATGCGGTCGTGGGCGGACAGGGCCTTGATGCGCTCGACGCCGAAAGCGAAAGGACCGACGGGCACCGCCGGACACTGGCCGCGATAGCGTCCGGAGCCGCGCTGCCAGCCGGGTCGCCCGACGAGGCCATGGCGAACTGGATCCGGCACAGCGACGTAGACCCGCAGGCCGTCGGGCTTGTCCTCAGCGCCTTCGTGGCGACCCCCGCCGACACCTTGCGGCCAATCATCACGCCCACTCTCGTCATCGTGGGCGACCAGGACAGCCGCAGCGCCACCGCGGAGTCGCTCGCTGACCTGCTGCCGCACGGGCGACTCGTCGTAGTGCCCGGCGACCACGTCACCACCCCCGCCGCCCCGGAGTTCACCACGGCGATACTGGAGTTCCTCGGCTAACGCTTACCGGCGCCGGCGAAAAGCAGAGTCGTGGCCAGCCAGCCATGAGATCGCACGCACACGCCGCTTCTCGGCTGTGGCGACGCCACTTCTGACGCAAAGCAGCGGCATCGGCTACAGCGCTCTAGCCAGCGCAGCCGCATCGTTCCGGCAGCCGACATGGGTTTTGGCTGGCCGCAGAAAGGCGCCGACTGCGGTTGTCGGGTTTTGTGCGCGCCGGTGACATGAATCCAGAACTCGCGGACTAGGGGACCGCTGCGCCGCCGCGACAACACGCTGGGTCGGCGTCTGCAGTTATCGTCTGCCACGCGAGGCAAGCTGCCTGCCAGCTAGAACACGCCGGCAGGTTGGCAGCTGATCCCGCTAGCAGGAGACGCAGGCTGGCCGCATCGCTCACCGGCCGCGGCTGGTTGCAGTTACAACTGCAACGAGAGACGCAGCCAGCGATGGTAAAGGAAAAAAGCCTAGGCCAGAACGGGTGCGCCGCCAGGGACTTGAACCCCGAACCCGCGGATTAAGAGTTCCGCTATATAGCGTCCGCCCCGCTGCCGGACAATGCCAGGCGGTGCCGTTTTGTCCGCGACTCCGCCCATTCCGTTGCCGCCTAATGCCGGGCACTGCCAAATCGTAGCGCGGCATCCGAGCAAACACGGAGCAAACATGGTGACAGCCAGATGCCTAAGCGACAGATACGTTCCGTAATAACCGTTGCTAGCGTCGCTGCAAGCTGGACTCATTTCAGCACCCGGGAATGCGCTGAAGATCGTCACCGGACACCCCAGGAAACCGATGCCCAGATGTGAGGTGAGACGGCTTTGGCAGGGGTTTCCTGCCGCATCCGGCTTGCGGCGAGTGTAATGGGGTTATCACATCGAGGGTCAGGTCCGGGTCCTGTGGTTGCCCGCTTGCTGGCCGTGGCGGCGTGCTGCTGGGCTGGGCGCGAGCATCTTTCCTGCCATCCGGGCCATGACCGTGCGGGGCAAGAACCGGTGACCCTCGGCAAGGAAGCGGGTGCGCGCGCCGGGGATCACGGTCATCGCGTCGTGGTCGAAGCCGCGAAGGCCGGCCCGGACTACGTCGGCCGGGTCGGCGGCGCTCCGGTAGATAATGCTGCTGGTGGCGGCCTCGTCGCCAAGGCCCGCGAAGTACCCGGTCGCGACCGGACCTGGGCACAGCGCGACGATGCGGACCCCGCTGCCCCGGCTCTCGGCCCACAGCGCCTCGCTGAAGGCCAGGGCGAACGCCTTGGTCGCGCCGTAGACCGCCTGATGAGGGCTTGGCTGGAAGGCGATCGCCGAGGCGACCGTGATGATCCCGCCGCTGCCGCGGGCCAGCATGGCGGGCAGGACCGCGTGGGCAAGGTCGACCGCGGCCACGGCGTTGACCATCACCTCGGCGTGCTCGCGGCTTGGGTCCAGGTCGGCGAAGTTGCCGTAGGTTCCGAAGCCGGCGTTGTTCACCAGCACGTGGATCTCGGTGGCCGCCGTGAACGCCGCGACGCGGCTGACCTCATCGGCCAGGCTGAGATCGGCCGGGAGGGTCGTGACGGTGACCCGGTGCCGGGCCCGCAGGTCGTCTGCCAGCGCCTCCAGGCGGTCGGCCGAGCGGGCGACCAGCACTAGGTTGCTGCCGCGGGCCGCCAGCTGCCGGGCGAACTCCGCCCCCAGCCCGGAGGAGGCTCCCGTCACCAGGGATCTGGTCCCCGCGTGGTCGAATGGTGGCATGCCTTGCGCCTTCATCCGTGCATGATCAGGCCGACGGCCAATATGGTCAAGGCGGCGGCGATCAGCAGCGCCCCGGCGCGGGTCAGCACGGTGCCGGGTGAGCCGCGGCCCTGCTGACCGAGTCCCATATGCACGAACAAGCCGCCGGACTGGGCCAGCACGCCGGCCAGCAGCAGCGACCCGGCCAGCCACTGCACCCCGCCGGAGTAACCGGCCCGCCCCAGGTAGAGGAAATAGGCCAGTGACAGGACCAGCAGCACCCCGGCGTGCGCGTGGCCAGCGCGGAAGAACTGCTCGCGAAAGCCGCCGAGCGTGCCGTGCCCGGTGAGGAACCCCAGCAGCGCCCAGCCGCCGTACTCAACGGTGACCAGGGACAACAGGACGATGATCGGGAACAGGCGGGTGGGTTCCATGTCTGGACCTCCACGATGGGCTGATCTCTCAGGCAGATTGGTCACTGTTCACGGTGGATCCCGCAAACGCAGGGATTTCCGGGAATGGGCGTTGTCCGGTCATATGAAGTCCGTTCAGTTGGCCAGGGATCCGGCTGATGCCAAGACTCCCTGGTGTCGGGGTGAGCAGGCACTCGCCTGGTTGGGGTGATTCCGCGCGTTCTGTGCGGTCCGCGCGGGCGCCTCGCGTACCCGTCAGGTTCACGGATTCTGGGGCGGTCTCGCCGGGCTGGAGCGCTACAGGACGTTCAACATCGGGCGGATGGTGGCCATGCGGGCTGGCCGGCGATCAGGCCGCGATGTTCGCTCGTTCGGAATGCCCCTCAGCTTCCCGACGATGCGATCGACGCGATTAGCCGATTAGCCGATTAGCCATATTGGCCTGGAATTGGATAGCCCGGGTGGATACGGGCGCACCTGGCAGGCCGGGGCCGTGGGATGATCGTGGCGTGCGTGATGCCGGGGTGCCGGACCTGGTGGCCGGGCGTGATGCGGGAGGGGTTGTGTCCCGGATCGCGCTGCTGGCGCGGCTGCGGGGGTCGGCCCGGGTGACGGTGGTGTCTGCGCCGCCGGGGAGCGGGAAGACGGTGCTGCTGCGGTGGTGGCTGAGCCGGGCGGACCTGGCCGGGCGGGCGGCGTGGGTGACGGCGGGCCGGGAAGAACGCGATTCGCAGCGGTTCTGGCTGGCGGTGGTCGGGGCGCTGCGCGGGACGCCGGCGGGGTCGGTGCTGGTGCAGCCGGTGTCGGCGGCGCCGGGCCTGGACGGGTGGGCGCTGGTGGAGCGGCTGCTGAACGATCTTGCGCCGCTGGCGGAACCGGTCTGGCTGGTGGTCGACGACGTGCATGAGCTGGGCTCGGACGTGCTGCGGCAGCTTGAGCTGCTGGTGCTGCGGGCGCCGCCGCGGCTGCGGTTCGTGCTGGCGGCCCGGCATGACGTGCGGCTGGGCCTGCACCGGCTGCGGCTGGAGGGTGGCCTGACCGAGATCCGCCAGGCGGATCTGCGGTTCAGCGTGGCCGAGGCGCGGGAGCTGTTCGCTTCGGCCGGGGTGGAGTTGCCTGAGGCGGCGGTGGTGATGCTGCAGGAGCGGACCGAGGGCTGGGCGGCGGGGCTGCGGCTGGCGGCGCTGTCGCTGGCCGGGCACCCGGATCCGGGCCGGTTCGCGGCGGAGTTTTCCGGCAGCGAGCGGACGGTGGCGGAGTACCTGCTGGCCGAGGTGCTGGACCGGCAGAGTGAGAAAGTGCGGCGGCTGCTGCTGCGCACGAGCGTGCTGGAGCGGGTCAACGGAGAGCTGGCCGACCTGCTGGCCGGGGGCAGCGGCGGGGAGCGGGTGCTGCAGGACCTGGAGCAGGCGAACGCGTTCGTGGTGTCGCTGGACGCTTCGCGGTCGTGGTTCCGCTACCACCAGATGTTCGCTGGCCTGCTGCAGCTGGAGCTGAGGCGCGCCGCCTCGGGTGAGGTGACGGGGCTGCACCGGGCTGCTGCGCAGTGGTTCGCGGGGCACGGGTTCGCGGTCGAGGCGGTCCGGCATGCCCAGGCGGCGCAGGAGTGGGGCATGGCCGGGCAGCTCCTCGCCGGTCACTGGTCCCGCCTGCACTTGGACGGGCAGGCCGTTACCGTCCATGAGATCCTGGCCAGGTTCCCCGCGCAGGCTCGCGCGGCCGATCCGGAACTCGCGGCGGTGGCCGCGGGCGATGAGCTGGCGCACGGGTCGCTTGAGGCGGCCAAGCGGTACCTGGGCCTGGCCGAACGGGGGTCAGCGTCGGTCCCGGCCAGCCGGCGCAGGCAGTTCCAGGTTCTGCTCGGGACTGCCCGGCTGCTGCTTGCCCGGCAGCAAGGAAACGTTCCGGCAGCGGCCGAGGAGGCGCAGCGGCTGCGGGCCATGACCGAGGATCCAGCCGCGGCCGGCCTCGGCCTCGGCGAGGAGTTGCGCGCGTTCGCGCTCATCACCGTCGGCACCACTGAGCTCTGGGCGGCCCGGTTCGAGGAGGGGGAGCGGCACCTGGACCAAGGCGTGGTGCTCGCTCAGCAGATTGGTCGCCCGTATCTTGAGTTTTTTGGCCTGGCGCACCAGGCGGCCATCGAGGTCTACCGGTCGTTCGCCCAGGCGGCTGAGCGCAGCATGCAGGCCATCGAACTGGCCGAACGGCACGGCTGGACCGGTGAGTCGGCCGCCGGCGTCGCCTACGTGACACTCGCGGGCGCGCTGGCCTGGCAGGGCCGGCCCGAGGAGGCTGAGCCCTGGCTCCAGCGCGCCGAACGCACCGTCAGGCCGGAAACCGAGCCTGCGGCAGGGATGGCGGTCCACTACATCCGCGGTCGGCTCGAACTGGCGCGCGGTCATGACGCCGGCGCGCTGGCCGCCCTCCGTGCCGCCGAGCGGCTGGCCGGGCACCTGGTCGCACCGCACGTGCTCGTGCCGCGGATAAGGGCGTCGCTGATGCACGTCCTAGTGCGTCTCGGCGACACCGGACCCGCCGAGCAGGCCCTCGGCGACCTCGGCGAACAAGACCGCGAACGCGCGGAGACGCGCATCGCCATGGCGGCGCTGCGGCTCGCCCAGCACGACCCGCGCGCGGCGAGCGCCGTGCTCGGTCCGGTCTTGGACGGTTCGGTCTCCTTCGGCTGGCCTCCCTGGGGGGCTCAGGCTTTCCTGCTTGAGGCGATCGCCCGGGACGCGCTCGGTGACCTGGCCGCCGCCGGGCGCGCTCTGCAGCACACGCTGGACCTGGCCGGGCCCGATGGTGCGCTCCCGCTGTTCCTGCTGCACCCCGCGCCGGGCCTGCTCGAGCGCCACGCCCACCGCACCTGCCACGGCGCGCTCATCGGCGACCTCCTCAGCCAACTGGCCGGCCAGGCTCACGCGCCGTCAGCCGGGCCGCGGCCGCTACTCGAGCCGCTGCGTGACAGCGAGATCCGGGTGCTGCGCTACCTGCCAACCAACCTGACCCTGCCGGAGATCGCCCGCGAGCTGCACGTCTCGCACAACACCGTCAAGACCCACATCCGCAGCCTCTACACCCAGCTCGGCGCGCACCGACGGGCCGAGGCCGTAGACCGTGCCCGCGCCCTGGGCCTGCTCGCCCCCGCCGCGCACCGTCGCTAACACAGCCTGAAAACCACCCGGCAATCACCTTCATGAGGCGATTGGCCGCTCACCCTGCCCAGGTCCACGCTGGCCGTGAGAATCCGGCAGGACGAAGGTGGTGCGTGATTCGAGCACCTGGAATTCCGAGTGGGGATTTACCCCGCGCCGTGGCCGCACTGGTCTGCTGGGCCAGGGCCGCTGCCGCTCTACGCCTGCCCGGTCGTCAGCGGCCCGACACGGCCGTCGGGTCCAGCCTGGGGGAGGCGACGCATTCGCCTCAATTAGGTGATTGCCTGCTCGCCTTGGTGGTCACGAGGCTGAACCCGGCATGGAGGGAGTCCCGCGCTTCTCGCAGGCGTGGCACGGGCGCAGCGGCCTGACCAGCCCGGGTAGCCGCACACCGACGGAGGTATCTCATGGCTGCTGACCCGCTGCAAGGCAATGCCCCGGCCGCAGCCGCCGGGCAGGGAAAAGCCGGTGATCCGTCCCGGCTGACGCCGCGGCTGCGCGCCATCTTGGCCATCGTGATCGTGGCGAGCATGCTGGACCTGATGGACTCGCAGATCACCAACATCGCGGCGCCGTCCATCGTCCGTGACATCGGCGGCGGCGAGTCGCTGATTAAGTGGCTGGGTGCCAGCTACCAGCTCGCGATCGGGACGTTCCTGGTCATCGGCGGGCGGCTCGGCGACCGGTACGGCAAGCGCCGCCTCTACCTGATCGGCATCGCCGGGTTCACGGCAGCCTCACTGGGGTGCGGCCTGGCCCTCGACCCGGCCATGATCGTGATAGGCCGGCTCTTCCAGGGCGCGTTCGGGGCGCTGCTGATCCCGCAGGGCATCAGCATCCTCATGGCGAGCTTCTCCCGGGAGCAGCTGCCGCGTGCGTTCGGCGCGTTCGGGCCGGTGCTTGGCCTGTCAGCCGTGCTCGGGCCGATCGTCGGCGGGTTCATTATCAGCGCCGACCTGGCCGGGCTGCACTGGCGGCCGGTGTTCCTGATCAACATCCTGATCGGCACCGCGGGCCTGATCGCCGCGTTCCTGCTGCTGCCGCGGGACAAGCCGGCCTCCGGCGAGCCGATCGACGGCCTCGGCTCGGGCCTGCTCGGGCTGATGATGCTCGCCCTCATCTACGGCCTGATCCAGGGCTCGACCGACGGCTGGTCCGCCGCCCCGGTCGCCAGCCTGGCCGCCGGAGCCGTCCTGTTCGGGGCCTTCGCCCTCCGGCAGCGGCGCGCGGCCAGCCCGCTGATCAGGCCGTCGCTCCTGCGGAACAAGGGCTTCACCTCCGGGCTGCTCCTCGGCTTGGCGTTCTTCGCCTCCCTGGCCGGGCTCACCTACCTGATCTCACTGTTCTTCCAGCTCGTCCAGCACTACAGCGCGGACAAGGCCGCGCTGGCGCTGTCGCCGATGGCGTTCGGCTTCATCACCGCCTCGCTGGTGGGCAGGCCACTGGTGCAGAAGCTGGGCCGCACGCTGGTCGTGATCGGCCTGGCCACCGCGCTGGCCGGAGCATTCGGGCTGTGGGCTACGGTGCTCACTGAGAAGGTCGGCGTCACCGGGTACCTGACGATCCCGTCGGTCTACGTGCTGGGGCTGGGCATCGGGTCGTGCATCACCAGCCTGTACGACGTGGCGATCGGCGATGTCACCCAGGACGAGGCTGGCAGCGCCAGCGGCTCATTCAGCGCTGTCCAGCAGCTCGCCTCCGCGATCGGCGCCGCCGTCGTCACCAGCATCTACTTCAAGGTCATGGCCGCCCACGGCGGCATCACCGCGATGACCACCAGCGCCTTCACCGTAACGATCATCATCGCGGCCTGCCTGGGCCTGGTGTGGCTGCTGCCCCGAAAGGCGGCAACAGAAAGGGAAGCCCTGTCGGCTGACGTCTGACCTGGCAGGACCGGCAGCCGCGGCTGATGCTCGGCGCGAGCGGTTACCGCGCCAGCCGGGGTCGTGCGATTCACGCACAACACCGTCAAGACCCAAACCGCACCCTCTACACCCAACTGGGTACGCACCGCCGGGCTGAGGCCGTTGACCGCGTCCGCGCGCTGGGCCTGCTGGCGCCCGCCGCCTATAGCCGGTAACTCAGCTGAAAGCCCTCACCAGCCTCGCCGTGGGCGCGCCGGGGCTTCCCGGCAATCACCTGGATGAGGCGATTGGCTGCTCACCTTGCCCAGGTCCACGCTGGCGGTGAGATTCCGGCAGGACAGGGAGGGCATCATCAAGCTCGTGATCGCGGGGGCGCTCCTCGCAGGCCGCGCGGCCGCCTCACGGACAGTCGGCGCATGACTGGCGCCCGCCGCGGTCAGCGGCCACGCCGCTACGAGATCCGCGTCGGCGGCAGCATGGGCGAGACGATCCGCTCCGCGTTCCCCGCGCTGCAGGCCCAGCCACGGGGCGAGGACACGGTGCTGACCGGCGTGCTGGCCGACCAGGCCGCACTGTACGGGGTCCTCAGCGAGTGCGAGGCGCTCGGCCTGGAGCTTCTCGAAGTGCGCTGCCTGGATCAGCGCAGCGATCATCATGAGGCCGCCGAGCGGTAATCAGTTCCCGCGCGACCGGCCGGGCTACGCAATCACCTCAATGAGGCGATTGCCTGCTCGCCCCAGCCGTCGCGAGGCTGGAGCCGGGGCCGAAGCCCGGCAAGCCGTGATCAACTGGCCGGCCCGCGGTGCGGCACAGGGAACTAGCTCATTCGAAGGGGAGAACGCCATGACGCAGTTCAGCCAGCGGCCACGCCAGACCGAGGTTACGCCCGGCAACATATTCCGGCTCGGGCTGCCGTTCGTGCTGGCCAACCAGTCGCTGTTCAACTACTGGGACGTCCGCAGCGGCAACTACTTCATCGAGATGGAAGGCGAGTTCTACGGGTGGGACAACGCCACGATCCAGGTCGCCCAGGCCGGGCCGGGCATCGGACCGCCCGTCCACACGCATGAGACTGAGGAGATCTTCGTGCTGGCCGAGGGCCGGATCGCGTTCACCCTGAACGGCGAGGTGGCGGACATGACCTGTCCCGCCGTCGTCCGCGTGCCGCCGGGCACCCCGCACAACGTCACGACCCTCGGCAGCCAGAACATGCTGGTCACGTTCTTCTCCTCCAACAGCCCCGGCGCCGGGCCCGCCGACCTGCCCGACCCGTTCGCGCACGTCAAGCAGCAGGGCACCGCCGAACGCGACGCCATGATCGCGAACTTCAAGAAGGTCCTGGCCGACTTCGACGCCGACGGCGACGGCCGGCTGTCCCGCGCCGAGGCCCCTGTCCTGATCAGGCGGCAGTTCGACCGCTACGACACCGACCACGACGGATACATCACCCTCGACGACGCCCAGGGCTGGGACTAACGTCGCGCCCGGCAGCGCTCGCACACCGCTCGCGAAGATGAAAGCATTAAGGGAGGCACCTGAGCCATGGCCACGCTTACTGCCGAGGGATCTCGCTGTACTACGAACTGCGCGGGAACCCTGTAGGGTTCCAAAACGGTGCATAACCTGCTGACCTGCCGATTCTCCTGCGGTGCTCGTCGTGAAGCTGGCAGCATTGCGGGCTTTTGACGATACGGATGCTCTACCTGATAAGAGAAGAGTGGTATTCCGCCCATCTCCTTCTGGCCGCAGGAGCGGTCGCCAGAGGAGGCGACGCTAATCAATCAATTCGAGGTCAATGACGTACTTGAGACGCATGCGCATGCGCTGACAGGTCTGTGGCTCATTCAAGCTATCGAACGTTTTGGCCTTCCTTCAGAGGTGCGCGCTGCAGTGCTTGCGGAGACGCAGCGCCTGGCGATCGGACCGTACGGACGGTTCATTGATGTAGCGGCTAACATTGAGAATGTCCCTTCCGGCTACCTGCTCCATACAGTCTGTACATTGTCCGATCTAGCACTCAACCCGCCTGGATTCAGTAAGTGGCAAAACCCTGCTATGATCACAATGTTCGACTCGACTTGGGCGCCAGCGTCAAGACTTATTCATCTATTGATTCTTGGCCACGAGGGCCGTCTCCCTGAAATGGATATGTCGTTTGCGGGCTGGCAGCGCAGCCTCCTGAAGGATTTCCATGCTTCGCTTGGATCTGGCTGGGATCAGTATTTCCCACCTTATGACCGGCCGCCGTGGGACGAAGCGCAGGCGCTAGCTGATGTGATTATCGAAAAAGTGCTGCAGACAGTCGAGGAGTTGCTTTGGCCGTCGGCGGTCGCCCTCTATCTTGAGGACTGGTTCCAGGTTTTTGCGGCGGCAGATCGGCATCGCTCCGCGGCGGCAGAGCCACTATTGCTGGGAGGCAACTCGATCGAAGAACTCGGCCGCCTCGTGAAGCTAGTCGGAGCCCCGACCGTTGTGGTACCGCGAGACGGTGGCACAGAGGTGTTCTCTCGTTGGTGCCTCGGCTTGCAGCAAGCGGGATATGCGCGCGCCGATGACCGCGGATGGAACGACAAGGTAATTGCGGGTGGCCTAGGCTGGCTTATGGGGCTTAGGGGCCTCCTCTACGAGACTCGAGACCAGCTAGCCTCCAGACTTCACAAGCCGCTACTGGGCGAAGGCGGTCTGACACTGGCAGACGTCCTGGATTGGTACGGAGTACGACTGGACGACTTCGACGGATGACACGACCCCTGTCGTGCCCTCCGTGGCCTCCGCTGGCTTCTCAGTGAACAGATCCCTCCGCTGAGCTAGCAGACCGATCAGCCGCACACTGGCCGGTCACGAACAGCTTCGAGCGCACTCTTCTGCCGCGACGGGCAAGGAACTCGCGGCAGCTGAGACAGCTGTCCAGCGAGCCAGCGTATGCCGAGAGCTGCGTGGCCCGTTACTGGCCGAGTTCGGGGGCGTCCCGCTGCGGTCCGGATCTCTGTTCTGGCGTGGTCTCGGGTTGCCGGAGCCCGCCAGGCAGTTGGCGGGTCACGGCTTGCGGAGTGCGTGGCCAGGCCGCGAACCTGGCGCGCAGCGCATCGACGTCTTGTTGACTGAGCTGGTAGCGGAAGAACTCCTCGTCGGCAATGTGGTCGAGTTGCGTCCCTGCATCAGCGAAGTCTTGCGCGGTCAGGCCGGGATCGAGGCGTCGGGCGAAGCCGATCAGCTGGGCCGGGCTGTAGCGGTCTAGCATCCGGGCGGTGTCGGCGTAGTCGCGTGGTTCGACCCGGCTGGCCAGGGCGCAGACCTTGCCGCCTGCTACGTCTTCCAGCGCGAGGACCGGGCCGATCTGCATAACGACCGGCGCCCGGCTGCGGTCGAAGTAGGCCATCTGCAGCACGGTCTGCTCGCCGCCAGGAGCAGTAACGATCCATTCGGCCAGCCCCTGACCCATTCCGGGGAAGAGGTCGGTGAGGCCGGTCGTGTCGTCTTGTCGTTCGGCCGGTAACCCGGCAGCAGCGAGGGCACGCTCCACGGCGGCTGCCGCTGCCTGGACGCCGTGTTCCCGGTCGGTGAACAGTCAACGTCTTGCGTCGGGCGTGTCGTCAGGCCGTGGGCCAGCAGGGCATTGCCACCGCCGAGGGCGAACCCGTGCCGCGCTGCAGCAGCCAGCGCGATCGATGCGACCTGCCGGTGCAGGGCGGTGACCGGCATCAGGCGCCGCCGGACGAGCGCAGCACCGGGTGCAGTTCCTCCCAGGCACGCCGCACGCCTGCGGGCAGCCGCAGGCTGGGCCACAAGCTGATCAGCATGCCGCGGTCCAGGTAGTCCGTCAGGTCTGTAGGCTGTGACGCCTCGCGCAGCACGGTCTGATAGAGCCAGCGCCTGGCCGAGGGGCTGTCCAGGGCAAAACGGCGATCAGCGCTGCTCCAGAACAGCCGCAACGGCAGCTCGACGGTGCCGTGCGCGGGGCCGCGCAGGCTAGCCAGGTCAGCTACCACGATCGCGCGGCGCCCCGGCCTGGCCTGGTGCTGAGTCCGCACCGCGACAACGGCTTGTCCTGCCATGACCTAAGGGTAGCCGCCGCACCCAGACTGAGCGAAAACCTGTTCGACGGCGCCTCGAGCGGCCCGCTGTGGGAGGTGGCGGCGATCAACCCTTTGACCGCCTACGCCGGGCAGCACCAGATGATCGCGATGAACCAGCGCAACGCTGAGTGCTGGACGCTGGGACATTCTCAACTTCCGGGCAGCCTTCTTCGGCTGAGTGAGGGACAGGACGCTGCCGGCAAAACCGAGACATAGCCAGCCAGCCACGAGGCCGCGCGCACATGCCGCGATGGGTTCGAGCGAAGACGGAGGCGCGCGATATGACCACGCCGCGCACAGTAGCTGGCTCACGTCGAAACTATCTACGGCTAGCTCGCTCGTCTTGTCGCTGCAGTCGTGACGGAGGTCAGTATGAGCCTCGACCCACTGCTATGACCTTGCCGCGGTTCCCTCCTGAGGAGACAGTCAGCTCCTCGATATGCGGCCCCATCGTCGCGTACTGGCGGATGATTGCTCGGCTCGTCAACACCTGGCCGCCGTCAGCGTCGCTGTAGTCGACGGCGATCGTGAGGCCGTCTATGGCCCACCACTGGTCTTTAAAGCGCTCGGTGCCGGGCTGACCTATCAGCACGGAGACGTTCACGCGGACCATCGATCCGACTGGGACGAATGTCCGCGACGCATAGACCTGGCCGGGAAGGTTCGGCTCAGTCCGCGCCTTAATGATCGCGGCAGCTCCGGCGCCGATGTTCTCGAAGGCCGTCGAGAGGTAGAAGTTCCCAGCTCCGCCGCCCTGGTGGAAGAACGCACCCCTTGGCACGTCCACCGAGATCCGGCCGGGAGCGCCGAAGAGAATGCGATCTGTTCCTTCATCGGCGCGGTCAGGGCCAGGATTGACCAGGAGAGGCCGGATCGAGAGGTCAAGCGAGCGCCGGGATAGGCGAACCTGCAGGAACGTGACGCCAACCAGGCCAAGGGTTAGGGCCGCCAGGATCAGTGTCGCCACGGTGGCCGGATCAGCGAAACCCGGCAGGGGCACGAGCTGCCGGGATAGGACGCTCGCCTGATCTGCCAGCACGTCGGACATGATCGCAGGCGTCCTGGCTCTGGGTCATGCGCAACTCGCCAAGTTGGAGCAGCTCCCGAAGGTTGCGAGATCTAGCCCGAACAGTCTCTTCCGTGAACGCCTGCACATCCGCCGTCAGTAGTGCTGCGGCAACATGTCGGCCGACGGCCTTGATGATGGCCGGCCGCAGAAGGCGCCGACTGCGGCTGTCGGATTTGTGCGCGCCGGGGACTTGAATCCCGAACAAGCGGACTAAGGATCCGCTGCGCCGGCACGACAAAACGTCCAGCCGGCTCCTGCAGTCATCGTCTGGTGGGCGAGGCAGGCCGCCTGCCAGCCAGAACATGCTGGCGGTCCCACAACTGATCTCGCTTAGCGGCGAGGCAGGCGGGCCGGACGCTTACCGGCCGCGGTCTGGTTGCAGCTATAACTGCAACCAGAGACGCCGCAGCGGTGGTAATAATAAGATAAAAGCACCAGGTCAGAGCGGGTGCGCCGCCAGGGACTTGAACCCCGAACCCGCGGATTAAGAGAGCGAAGCTGCGGCGCCCTGAGCGCTCTGCCTGCACAGACGCAGCGCGCGTATGCACGGAAAGCACCGGGCGCACGCAGTTCTCAGGGAGCTCGTTCCACGAAGCGTTCCACGCGACGGGCCTGATCGCCCGTGAAACGGCCACGGAGAGTGACGACTCGGCTCCCCAGTCTCGCGATGTGCGTGGGCTGACCCTTGACTGCCCCGAGGACCTGAAGAAGCTAGAGCTCCCGCGCTGCAGGCGGGTCAATGGCTCGCCGGCGGCCGCTCGCCAGGAGGCAGCCAGCTGGCAACGGCGTCTTCCAGCATGGGGCCGAGAAGTCCGGCGACGGACCGGTGTCCGGGTTACGAGCAGGGTCGTGGCACTACGTGTTCGGGTATCCGGTCCCGATCCCGCCGAGACCGATGCGGCACGAACATGCAGGCCGCCGAGTCCATGGCGGAAAGGGCGGGGGCGGCAGAGGTGGCGACGCAGCCGTAGTCGTCGCCGGGAACTGAGCGTGCGTCGGCGGTGCGGCGCAGCGGCTCGGAGCACGTGCTCTGGAAGCCGCCGCCCGGGGACGTTAACCGCCGAACGCGCGGATTGCCCGGCGGTTACCTGCACCCCGAGGTTCCCCCGAAGGCCCGGTGAATCCCCTTGAAGCACCGGCCAGCCTTGGCCTAGCGCCAGCAGCCGTGGCAAGGGTCCCGGCAACAACTAGCTGACGCCGCCGGCCGGGCGCATCGGCAAGTCGCGCCGGCGACCAGCCGGAAGACAATTGAGGACCTTAGGAGGTCTCGTGAAAATCCGACTGACCATCGCTGCGGCAGCGCTTGGCGTGGCTGCTGCCACCATGCTGGGCTTGGCCGCGGCCGCCCCCGCAAACGCTGACACCGCCCCGCCTGCCCAGCCTGCCCAGCCTGCCCAGCAAACGGCCAGCCCGGCACTCTCGGGCTCGGCGCCTAGCGTTCTTGTTAACTTCAACTCTAACGATTGCCTGGGCATCCTCGGCGGGGCCGACGATGCGCCTGCCGTGCAGTGGCCGTGCAACGGGTCGCCGGATCAGAGCTGGACGCTCGGCAGCGAGTACTCCGATAGCGCTTACTTCCAGATTGTCAACGGGGACGGCCAGTGCCTTGGCGTGCTCGGCGGCAGCACAGGTGAAGGCGCGTCCGTGTACGGCTGGACGTGCCTTGGCCCGAGTCATCCGGATCAGTACTGGACACTGCTCGGCTCCGGCACTTCCGGCTACTCCTACCTTCTCAACCTCAACTCGGGCCTGGTTCTCGGCGTTCTGGGCAACAGCACCGCGCAGGGCGCGTCCGTCGTCCAGTGGGCCAATCAGAACACGCCGAACAACCAGCTCTGGACCCCCGAGGCTACGCCGTCCAGCTAGTACCGTTCGGATCCGGACGCGGACTGGCCGCTCGGGCAGGCTGGTGACTCGACCAGCACCGCCTCCCGACCGGCCAGTTCCCGGCTCTTCTCTGCCCGTCTGCGCGAACGGCGTTATTGTCGGCCACGTCGGCCCGTACTCCAGCGTCGTCACCGCCGCCGATACCTACGCAAGCGTGCTGCCTTCGCGGCAGCGAGCGCAGGCTTCCGCTACTCGAAGCAGGCGGGCGAGAGGGTGGTCGGCAGATCGCTAGCCCTCGT
>Ga0335072_10004545_pt1 | contig 20571 bp, 16 predicted proteins | sample Lox_Sample_21_FD_206725 | JGI IMG/M metagenome (GOLD analysis project Ga0335072, IMG submission 206725) | Soil microbial communities from Loxahatchee National Wildlife Refuge, Florida, United States - Lox_Sample_2.1 | ecosystem: Environmental > Terrestrial > Soil > Wetlands | place: USA...
GACCGCACGGGTTGCCGGGCCGCGGCGTGGCCAGGCAAGCCGCTGTGGGCTGCTCACCCGGCCCAGGAGAACGGCGCGGAAAAGCCGCTCTGCCCTTCGCGCCCCCACTCCAGCCCGAACGTGGATATCCATGCCGCAGCGGCTGGCGCGACTGTCAGGGTCGTGTTCGACGGATGGAAGACGTTCGTAAGCCGGACCGGATCGTCGCCCTCCGAGCGCGACGAAGTCCTCGACTCCCACGTCGACCGCATCGCCGATCCGGACGTGGTGGCCGCGCCCGTCGTCGGTGTAGGTGATCGGTGCTTTCTCCACGCCGGGCATTTCGCCGATCAGCGGGCCGAGCATCGCGGGCGGTCCGCCTAGCTGCCCGGCGCCGAGTTGTTCTGCCTGGCTGTCAGACGCGGCGTCGTCGAGGTAGACCCCCACGCGGCAGTTGCCGTCGGACATCACCGGGGGAGTGGCCAGGAAGAGCGCGAAACTCAGGCCGCTAACGTCCACACCGTCGATCTCGCCCGAGTCCACGTGATAGGCAAGCAGCGCTCGGCACCGGTCAAAGGTCGCCTTAGCCGTGAGCGCCGACCAGGTACACGGGCAGACGGCATCGCATGAACATGACTCGAAATACGTCCCATCAAGCCATGCCATTTGTCCTCCCCCTTTTTGCAAATGCTTGCGACCAGGCCGGCGCAGGCAACCCGCACCGTCAAGATGCCGGTCACGCCCCGCCGCGACACTGGGAGCCGAATTGCGCCGTCGAGTTGGCGCGGAAGGTCGCTGGCCTCGAGAACCGACGGCACGTGCGGTCCGCGGCAGTTCGCCGGCGCACAGGTCGCGCCCGCTTCGGGCGACCAAGTGTTACTGGCGGGTAGGAATGGGAAGGATCGTCGGAGCAATCGACGAACGGACGGGCTATGACTGTTCAACAGCAAGATCGTGTCCGCAATGTCGGTGAACGAGAATCTCGCCGGGTGGCGGAGGAAGCTCGCGAGGTTGGGTGGCGCCGGCCTAGTTTCGGCAAACAGCTATTCCTCGGCGATTTCCGACTTGATCTGATCTATCCGCACCCGCGCCCAAGCGAAGAAGCACGCCAGCGCGGCGAAGAGTTCTGCGCCCGGGTGCGCGAATTCTGCGAAACGTCAGTCAACGGCGCTCAGATCGAACGCGATGCCGTGATCCCGGACGAAGTGGTCAAGGGACTGGCGGCGCTGGGCGCGTTCGGTATGAAGATCGCGCCGCAGTACGGCGGGCTCGGGCTGACAAACCTGTACTACAACCGCGCGCTCGTGATCGCGGGATCTGCCTCGCCGGTGCTCGCGGCGCTGCTGTCCGCGCACCAGTCAATCGGCGTACCCCAGCCGCTTGCACTGTTCGGCACGGACGAGCAGAAAGAGCGGTATCTGCCGCGCTGCGCGCGTGGCGAGATCAGCGCGTTCCTGCTGACCGAGCCGGACGTCGGATCGGACCCGGCCCGCCTGAGCATGACGGCGACTCCGTCACAGGACGGTTCCGAGTACGTGCTCGATGGCGTGAAGCTGTGGACGACAAATGGGGTCATCGCCGACCTACTGGTCGTGATGGCGCGAGTTCCTGCCAGCGACGGTCACCGGGGCGGTATCACCGCTTTCGTGGTGGAGGCTGGCGCCGAAGGCATCACAGTCGAGCGGCGGAACGCTTTCATGGGCCTGCGCGGCCTGGAAAACGGCGTGACTCGATTCCACCAGGTGAAGGTCCCTGCTAAGGATCGGATCGGAGAAGAAGGCCAGGGCCTCAAGATCGCGCTTACCACGCTCAACACGGGCCGGCTGTCGCTGCCCGCCACTTGCCTCACGGGCGGAAAGCTGGCGACGAAGTATGCACGGGACTGGTCGCGGGAGCGAGTGCAATGGGGACGACGGGTCGGTGAGCACGAGGCGGTCGCCAAGAAGGTCTCATTCATCACCGCCACCACCTACGCACTTGAGGCCGTAGTCGAGCTGTCGAGCCAACTCGCCGACGACAAACAGAACGACATCCGCATCGAGGCAGCGCTCGCCAAGCTGTACTGCTCCGAGATGGGCTACAAGATCGTCGATGAGCTAGTCCAGGTCCGCGGCGGCCGCGGCTATGAGACTGCGGCGTCGCTGGCCGCACGGGGCGAGCGCGGCGTGCCCGCCGAGCAGATGCTCCGCGACATGCGGATCAACCGGATCTTCGAGGGGTCCTCGGAGATCATGCGGCTGTTCATCGCGCGCGAGGCGACCGACGCTCACCTCTCGGCGGCTGGCGACCTGATCAACGCGCGGCTGCCAGGCCGGCAGCGCGCCCGCGCGGCGGCTAAGGCCGGAGAGTTCTACGCCAAGTGGCTGCCGACGCTGGTGACCGGCGAAGGCCAGCGGCCCGGTTCGTTCGGCGAGTTCGGCCGACTGGCGCCGCACCTGCGATACGTGGAGCGGGCGAGCCGGAAACTAGCCAGGTCAATGTTCTACGCGATGGCCCGGTGGCAGGGCCGGCTGGAGCGCAAGCAAGGATTCCTCGGCCGGATCGTGGACATCGCCGCGGAACTCTTTGCCATCAGCGCCACCTGCGTCCGGGCTGAGATGGACCGCGCCGACGGCGCCGGCACCGACCGCGGCGAGACCGCGCAGGAACTCGCCGATCTGTTCTGCACCCAGGCCCGGCTGCGGGCCGAGGAACTGTTCGGCCAGCTGTGGACCAACAGTGATGCCGCCGACTCCGGCAGCGCCAGGCGCATCCTGGACGGCAGGTACGGCTGGCTCGAGGACGGCGTCATAGATCCGTCGATACCAGGGCCCTGGATCGCCCACGTCGAGTTCGGGCCGTCCACGACGGAAAACGTGCACCGCACCATCGGCTGACGCCGCCGCCAGGCGACCTCAGCTTTCGGCTCCTGGGTCGAGGCTTGCTGAGACTATCGTCAGCGCATGCAGCGTGCGGGCGCGGTCTTGTTCGATATCGATGGTGTGCTGACGGTGTCCTGGGAGCCGATACGCGGCGCTGTGGCGGCGGTCGAATACCTGCGCGCGGCAGGCATTCCGCTGGCGATGGTCACCAACACCACGTCCCGGAGCCGGCAGTGGATAGCGGATGCGCTGGCGGCGGCAGGTTTCCCGGTGACGACAAGCGACATTCTCACCGCCCCGGCGATCGCCGCTGCATACCTGCGCGAGCATTACCCCGGCGCCCGCTGCCTGCTGCTCAACAGCGGCGACATCCGTGCTGACCTGGGCGGGATCACGCTGGCCGGCGAGGATGACAGTCCCGTCGATGTCGTGCTGATCGGCGGCGCCGGGCCCGAATTCAGCTACCAGGCAGTCAATCGCGCTTTCGGCTGCCTGCAGACCGGCGCCCCGCTAGTGGCGATGAGCCGTGGCATGTACTGGCGCACCAGCGACGGCATCCAACTCGACAGCGGAGCGTTCGTCGCCGGCCTGGAGCAGGCGGCGGGGATCACAGCGGAAGTGGTCGGCAAGCCCGCTGCGGGATTCTTCGAAGCCGCGTTGGCGTACCTGGGCGTTCCCGCCCGGCATGCTCTCATGATCGGCGACGACATCGATAACGACGTCCTCGCCGCCCAGCGCTGCGGCCTCACCGGAGTGCTGGTGCGGACCGGCAAATACCAGGCACGCACGCACTCCGGTGCCGCCTCCGCACCCGATCACGTCCTCGACTCCGTCGCCGACCTGCCGCGGCTGCTCCAGCAGGCGACCTGACGGTCCGGTGTGTGCCGTCAGTCCCTGACGGTCTCGTAGGTAAGGACGACGAGGCCGCGACCGACGCTCCGAGTGCCGGTGAGGCGGACCGGCCTGGTGCCGGTGGTCTGGCCGAAGAGGCGCTCGCCAGCCCCGACCACGACGGGGAAGACGGTCAATCGCAGTTCATCGACGAGGTCGTGCTCGATCAGCGTTCGCCCGAGCTGATAGCTGGCGTAGACGACGATGTCTCCGTCCAGCTCCTGCTTCAGGCTCGTGACCTCGTCGACCAGGTTGCCCGTCAGGACTGTGGCGTTGGTCCACTGAGGGTCGCGGATGGTCGAGGACACGACGTACTTAGGCAGACTGTTCAGCCGGTCCGCCCAGTCGCCAGGCCGGGACGTCCACCGAGCCGCGAACCACTCGTCGCTTCGCCGGCCGAGCAGGAGGGCCGCGGTATCCAGCGCCTCGGCGTAGGCGACCTTGCCCCACTCTTCGAGGTCTTTACCTCCGTACTGGGTGAACCAGCCGCCTCGGCCGAAGCCCTCCTGGCCGTCAGGGTCCTGCACCACTCCGTCTAGCGAGACGTTCGTGCTGATGACAATCTTTCCCATGTCGGTTCTCCGTTGCTTTCTGCTAGCTGTCGATGGTGGATACACCGTGCCGTCCGAAGACTGGGCGTTCGGCGGCCGCCCAGTTCGCCTGCCGGGCGGTGTACATACACGATGAAGAGGCGACAGGGCGCGGGAAGCAGGTGAGGTTTGTGGGGCAGGCGGGATCGGAGCTAGTCGCACGGGCGCGGGCCGGGGACGGCACGGCGTTCCAGCAGCTGACCGAGCCGTACCGCCGGGAGCTGCACGTGCACTGTTACCGGATGCTCGGATCATTTCAGGATGCCGAAGACGCCGTTCAGGACACGATGCTGGCAGCCTGGCACGCTCTCGGCGGGTACAGCGAGGAACGCGCGGCACTGCGTACCTGGCTGTACAAGATCGCCACCAACCGGTGCCTCAACGCGCTCCGCTCGATTCGCCGGCGGTCCGCCAGGGGATGGGACGTGCCTAATGTGGAACCGCCTGAGCCGACCCGGCTCGGCGAGGTTGTCTGGCTGCAGCCGTATCCCGACGACCTGCTGGAGGGTGCAGCCGGCGGGCCGGCTGACCCGGCGGCCCGCTACGAGCAGGCGGAGGCTGTCTCCCTGGCGTTCGTGACTGCCCTGCAGCTCCTGCCGCCCCGCCAGGTCGCCGTACTCATCTTGCGCGACGTACTCGGGTTCCACGCCAGCGAGGTGGCTGACATGCTGGGCTCGACCCTTGAGTCGGTCACCAGCGCCCTCAAGCGGGCGCGCGCCGGCCTGCAGCGCCGGCTACCTGCCGCGGCCGACCGCCGCCTGACTCCCGCCGCCGGGTCACCGGCCGAGGTGGCGGTCGTGGCGAAGTTCGTCAGCGCGTGGGAGTCGGCTGACCTGGACGCGCTGGTGGCCCTGCTGACCGACGACGTGTTCGTCTCGATGCCGCCGATGCCCTTCGAATACGTGGGCCGGGAGGTCGTGGCGCGGTTCTGCGCTCTCTTGTTCGACGCTGGCCGCAGGTTCGACCTGGTGCCCACGCGAGCCAATGGCCAGCCAGCGTTGGGCGTGTACCTGCGTGCCGCGGACGGCAGCCGGCGCGGGACCGGATTTTACGTCCTTACCCTGGCCGGTGACCGGATCTGTGCCATGACCCGCTTCGAGTCGAGCGTGCTGTCGTGGTTCGGGCTCCCGCGCTCGCTCCCCGCCCGATAGTCGGAAGCGCTCAGCTAACGCGCCCCACCGCGCCTCCGGCACGAATGGCTTGCGGGATCTCGGCCACCCGGTCGACTACCTCGAGCAACTGCGTCAGCTGGTCAGCAGATGCGTTCGAACCGACTTCTACCGAGTAGTTAATGCCAGTGGACTGCCAGGTGGAGCTATTGAACCCGCCTCCTGCCGTGACCCGGACCCCGTCCACGTCGATACCTAGCGCCGAGGCTTCGCGATAGACGTCGTTCAGTACGCACCCGGCCGCGGCGAGATGAAGCAGGTGCGCGCCGGTGAAGTCGGCCTCTACGGTCACTCCGCCGGGAGTCCAGCGGTGCGGGAAACGGATCGCGGCGCCGGACGAGGACATCATGGTTCCGGCTCCGACCGTCACCTCGAAGCGATCTTCCATTACACCCTTCCCGATGTATCGACGATATCCTCTATCTTCATAATTGGCCGGATCGCCAGTTTCAGCTCGGAGGCTCTCGACCACCTTGGCGCGCACAGCGGAACTGAGGAGGGACACCGAGCCTGCGAAGGCCGCGGGAAGGGCCCTGGAAGCTAAGCCCCCTCGTGCGGGAAGGGCGGGCCGCGCGATCGTCTCAGACGGCCGCGCGGTCCACGACGCCATCGAGGCGGTCTTGGCCGCGCCGGGGGAGGCCAGGGAGATTGCTCGGCGAGCGTACACAGTGGTGCGCGATCAGCTTGTCGCTGGCGAGCTGGACACGATGCCGGTGGACCGGCTCGGTGAGTTCATTCGGGGCCGAGTCCTGTTCGCGCCCGTCAGGGAAGCTGGCCTTGACACAGTCGGCGCGGTCCTCATGGCTGGCGCAGAAGCGGTCGGGCGGATCCCGCGAGTGCGCCGGAAGACGGCCAGGCGGATCATGGCCGCCGCATGGCAGATGCGGGAGTTCGTTGAGGGGAGCACCCGCGTCCGCATCGACCCAGATGCCCGCACCCCGGAGCAGACCGCGCTCATCGCCGCCTTGCGCCGCTACGAACGCTCAAGGTCGCTGATTAAGGGCCCGGACCTGAGCCCGCTTGCAAGTGAACTCGCGCGTTACCTGGAGCCGGCGGCGCGCGGCGCGAGCCGCGGAAGGATGCTGTTCACATTCGCCAAGTGGAAGAGGCAGGAAGCTCGTGACGCACTCGGCCAGCTAGACGCCACGCTAAGTTCCGGGCAGGTTACCGCGGCACGCAAACGCCTGGCCAGGGCCGGGTCTGAGCTAGACAAGGCCAAAAAGGCACAGCGGGCTGCCCGGCTGTGGAGCGACTACCTAGCCCGCCCGGTCGCCTACAACGGCCTGCTGATCGAGGTGGGGGGACTCGACCCGGTCAAGGAGGCCGGCCAGGGCTTCCTCCCCGCCGACATCGCCGAGCAAGTCCGCGTGTTCCCCCTCGACCAGTCCCGCCTCAAGACATCGCTGCGTGGCTATCAGGCGTTCGGCGCGAAGTTCGCGCTGGTTCAGGAGCGGGTGATCCTGGGTGACGAGATGGGCCTTGGCAAGACGATGCAGTCGCTCGCTGCGATGTGCCACCTAGCGGCCAAGGGCGCGACGCACTTCCTGGTCGTCTGCCCGGCGAGCGTGGTCGTCAACTGGACTCGCGAGGTTGAGCGCCACACGCTGCTGCAGGCCCGCCGCGTGCACGGGCCGGGCGACAAGCGGGCGGTGGCCCAGTCGGAGTGGGCGGCCACGGGCGGCGTGGCGGTCACGACGTTCGAGGCGCTGCGCGCCATGCCGGAGGACCTGGACGTCTCGGTGGCGATGATTGTCGTCGACGAGGCGCACTACGTGAAGAACCCGAATGCGCTCCGCACGCGGGCGGTCAGCGAATGGGCGGCGCGAAGCAGACGAGTGCTGTTCCTGACCGGGACGCCGATGCAGAACAAGGTGGGGGAGTTCCGAGTGCTCGTCGGGCACGTGCGCCCGGAGGTCGCCGCTAACCTGGACATCGCGGACAGGGCGCTAGACGGAATCAAGTTCCGGGAGGCGGTGGCGCCGGTCTACCTGCGGCGTAACCAGGAAGACGTGCTCAGCGAACTTCCGCCGCGGCTGGAGACGCAGGAATGGGTGGCACTCGAGGGACCGACGCTGCGGGCCTACCGGAATGCGGTCATCGCGGGGAACTTCATGGCGATGCGCCGGGCGGCGTTCGACCCGGGAACGGTGAAGGGATCGCCGAAGCTCCGGCGACTGGTGGAAATCATCAGCGAGGCCGCGGACGGCGGACGCAAGGTCGTGGTGTTCTCTTACTTCCGCAACGTGCTGGAGACGGTGACACAGGTGCTGGCCTCGGGGCGTGACGGCGCCCCGGGCGTGCCTGTCCTCGGCCCGCTGACCGGGGACATCCTGCCGGTGAACCGGCAGGCCATGGTGGACGAGTTCACCGCGGCCGAGGGGCCTGCAGTTCTGGTCTCCCAGATCCAGGCGGGCGGCGTAGGCCTGAACATTCAGGCCGCGTCGGTGATCATCATCGCCGAGCCGCAGCTGACCCCGTCGACGGAGGAGCAGGCAATCGCCCGCGCGCACCGGATGGGCCAGGTGCGCCGCGTGGACGTGCACCGGCTGCTGTGCGAGGACAGCGTCGACCAGCGAGTCCTCGAGCTGCTGGCGGATAAGCGCGAGGCGTTCGATGAGTACGCGCGCCGCAGCCACATGGCGAACGCGACGCCGGACGCGGTGGACACGGGCTCTCAGAGCGAACTCTCGCGCCAGATCGTGGCAGCAGAACAAAAACGTCTCAAGGCGGCATAGCCCGAAGAGGTTAGAAGGCAAGGTTCTGGAGGGCGGCGGTCTACGATCGCGCTATGGGTCTCTTTCGCAGTAAGGGAAGGAAAAATCGGGGCAAGGCGGCGGACGCGCTCCTAACCGAGCAGACAAGCGCACCTCAGGCACCGGCTGAGGTTGCGCGCCGGGAAGTGAGCGCCGAAGAACGACCGAACCCGGACCAGCCAGGATGGGGCCGGACCATCGGCCAGGAAATCGGCCGGGCTCGCGAGAACCGCTCCGGCCGGGGCTGAGAATGCCTGCCAGCCCCCGGTGCGGCTAGGGCTCCGACGTTCCTGCCGCCTCCGCTTGTGCTATCAGAGGGCCGTACATCGCCGCGTAGTTGTCGTAGTTGAAGGGGGCCTCAGGGTTCGCACGTACCTGCTCGTCGAGCATTTCGGCTTCCGCGCCGACGAGGATCCGCCAGGTCCCCGATCGCACCCCGTCCAGGATGATGGTCGCCGCCTGCGTCGCGTTGAATCCCTTGCCCCGGAGTTCGTCTCTCATTCGCGGGATCGCCCGGCGCAGGTCATCGGCGGAGAAGCCGTCGGCTAGCAGGCCCATCCCGATGAGAATGGCCCGTCCGATATCTGGGATCTGTTCAAGCAGTTCGGCGTCGCTGAGTTGCTCCCACTCTGGCAGGCCGAGGGCGCGGCGGGAGTTCTCGGCGATGTCGGTGTTCACAACACCCGGCATGACCACGACGACCCGGACCTGCGGCGCATTGGCGCGCAGGTCTTCGATGAGTGCTTCGGAGAAGCCCTTGATGGCGAAATTCGACGCGCTGTAAGCGGTGATCGGCGGCGCGCCAGGGCCTGCTGTGGCCCAGAAACTGGCGACGCTGCTGGTATTCACGAGGACGCCGTCGCCGCTGGCGATGAGCAGCGGCAGGAACGTGCGGGCGCAGTTGTACACGCCTCCCCAGTTGACGGCGAAGGTGCGCTCCCACTCCTGGCGGGAGTCCTTGACGAAGCTGGAGCCGCCGAAGATGCCGGCGTTGGCGAAGACGAGATCGACGTGATCGGTGGCGTGCTGCTCGAGGAGCTCGTCGCGGAATCGCTGGACCTGCGCCTCATCGGAGACGTCGCAGACATGGCCGGTGACCCGGACGCCGGTCGGAGCGGCCGCCCACGCCGTGGCCGCAGTCACCGCGAGGGAGTCCGGATTCAGGTCGCACGCTGCGACCGAGCAGCCCTGTGCCGCGAGCTGGCGGACCAGCTCGCGGCCTATCCCCGAACCCCCGCCCGTCACCACCGCGAGCTTGCCGGTAAACGAATCCACGGCCATGATCATTACCTCCGGTACCGCTGGTCGTCAACGTGGAAACTGGCCGGCTTCCCGGCCTTCAGAGATAGGTTCGCCCGCCGCCCCGGGTCGGCGGCAGGGGTGGAATCACCCCTCTTGCAGCACGGCCGTGGGCCGGGGTGGAATCACCCTCGCCGCCCTGTGGCGAGCGGCTGACCGGCGCGCGGTCTGCGCAAACCCAGGGCTGCGTTAGACCAGGCCGGCGCTGAGGGCCAGGCGGGTGAGGTCGGCGCGCCGCCGGCATCCGGTCTTGTCGCGGATGCGGTCGAGGTGCGAGCCGACCGTGCGCACGCTGATGTAGAGCTGGCCGGCGATCTGCGCATCGGTATGGCCGCGGGCGACCAGGGCGACCAGCTCCCGTTCCCTGGGGCTCAGCGCTTCCAGGCCAGGTGCCGCGGCCGGAGGCTGCGGGCCCGCGGCGGTGAGCATGAGAACGTACTCGGCCGCGGTGGCCAGGCTCATCGCCTTGCCGCGTTCCTCGGCCGCCTGCGTCAGAGCCGGCCCGAGCGCCTGCCGAGCTTCGCGCAGGGCTTCCTGCCGCTGGAACCAGCCCTCGGGCAGATCCGGATGCAACGGGGCCGAGAACCCTCCGCGCTCTGGCGCGACCACCGCGGCCCAAACCGTGACGGCCTCGGCTGTGCGCCCGGTCCGGGCGCACAGGTACCCGCAGCAGTCCAGGTCCTCGATCACCTTCCGACGTACGCCGGTCCGCAGGGCTATCTGGAGGGCTTCCCGCAAATGGACGGCGGCGGCAGCATAACGGCCTGAGGCCAGGTCGAGAACCACCATCTTCTCCAGCAGGTTCCCCAGACTCCACAGGTCGCCAGCGTCCCGCGCGCCGGCCAGCCCGGCGGCACACGTCCGCTCAGCAGCGGCCAGATCGCCGACCTCAATCAGCACGGTCGTCAGCGTGTGGTCACACACCCGGGCCACCGGGCCGTGCAGGCCGACGGAGATACGCTCCGCCTGCCTGGCCAGCTGAACGGCGCCGAGCTGGTCGCCGCCGACACAGGCGACCAGGCTCAGGACCGCGAGTGCGAGCGCCTCGTCAACCGGGTGATCACCGCCCCTGGTCAGTGCCAGGGATCGGCGGGCATCGCCGGCGGCCTCGGCGATACGTCCCAGGCCGAGCAACGTCGCCGACCGGCCGCTCAGGCACCTGGCCAGCAGCGGGAACGACCCGCGGTCACCGATGGCGTCACGGACCGCGGTGAAGTGGCGCAGCGCCCCGGCCGGATCAGCGGAATCCAGCGACGCCTGGCCGAGCCAGGTATGACAGGCGCACCACGCGTCGCTGCCCGCGACAGCGCGATCGACGGCCGCGCGCAGCAGCGGCACCTGACCCGCGAGACGGCCACGGATCTGCCACCACCAAGCCAGCGCCGCCGCCAGCCTCGGTGCTACGACGGCATCATGACCAAGGGCAGCTTCGTGCCCCGGGGCCCAGTCCAGCGCCCAGCGCATGGTGGCGTCCTCGGCATCCAGCCACCGGGCAGCGGACACCTCGCCGGTGCCGGCCGTCTGCCCCGACACGGCGCCTTCGGCAACCCGCAACGCGTAGCCGGCTAGCGCGGCCGCAACGGCGTCAGCCTCGCCGGCCTCGGCCAGCAGCCTCGCCCCGTAAGCCCGCAGCGTCTCCAGCATCACGTAACGGGACCGGCCATCAGGGCCGCCCCGCGGCGGGACCACCAGCGAGCAGTCAACAAGATGCAGCACAGCCGACCTGGCGCCAGCCCCCGCGACCGCCTCGGCCCCCTCCAGCGTGAACGGTCCAGGGAACACCGACACCGCCCGGAAGACCTGCTGCTCCGGTTCATCCAGCAGCCGGTAACTCCACTCCACGGCGGCCGCCAGCGACCGCTGGCGGGCCGCCACGAGCCGGTCCCCCGCCTCCAGCAGGGTGAACCGGTCATCGATCCGATCCAGCAGCTGCGCCACGCCCAGCGCCTCGACCCGCGCGGCCGCCAGCTCAATCGCCAGTGGCATCCCGTCCAGCCGTGCGACCAGGCGTGCCACCATCGGCGTGTTCTGTCCATCCAGAGCGAAGCTCGCGTCAGCCCGCCGGGCCCGGTCCGCGAACAGCGCCACCGCCTCCGAACTGTCAGGAGCCTCCGGATTACCAGGGTCGGGCAGCGACAGCGGTCCCAGCCGGTACCGCGCCTCCCCGGCTATCTGCAGCGGCTCCCGGCTGGTAGCCAGCACCCGCACATCGTCGGCGCCAAGGAGCAGCCTGCCGCACAGCTCCGCAGCAGCGCCGATCACGTGCTCGCAGTTATCCAGCACCAGCAACAACTGCCGCCCGGCCAGCGCGTGCGCCAGCGCATCGGCCGCCGCCACCGAGGGCAGCTCCCGGATCCCGAGCGCCACCGCCACTGCGGCCGCCACCTGGGCCGGATCCCCCACCGTGGCCAGCTCTGCCAGCCACACCCCGTCAGCGAACCGGCCGGTCATCCTCCTGGCTACCTCACCGACCAGCCGCGTCTTCCCGGCACCCCCGGGCCCGGTCACCGTCACCAGCCGGTACTGACCCAGATGGTCGGCGATCTCGTCCACCACCCCGGCCCGGCCCACGAAACTGGTCAGCGAAGCCGGAAAGCCGTGCATGCTTCCGGCCGCGTCAGTCACCACAGACCGCTCCACAGCGGTCACCATAACGGCGCCGGCTGGATTTGGTCGTCGTTAGGAGTGCGCCGTTGTCGGGGGATTTGGCCTTTCGGCCGCCGATTCGCTGAGCCATGTCTACGATGCGGCGGTATGCAACTAGCTGACTCGGCGAACGCTGCCGCACCCGGTCGCAGGTTTTTCCGCTCGGTCACGTCGCTGGCGATGCTAGCGGCGATCACGGTCTTCGCGATGGGGTGGAGCGGCCTAGCTGGCGCCGATGCCGCGGCGAGCCGTCCGGCAGCGGCGCACGCGGGTCTCGTTCCGCCGAAGAACCCGTCGCGGAGCCTGTCGCCGAGCCCGGATTTCCAGGGTTCGGGCAGCTGCGCCAGCAAGAGCAACGGCCGGGCGTGCAATCGAGAGGTGCTTAAGGCGATCACACATGCGCGCAGGGTGCTGGAGAAGATGGGCGGCATGTCGTTCTCGCTGACGGCCTATCTGAAGATGACGCCGGCGGAGCAGTTGTTCGTCACTGCTGACCTCGAGCGGACTGACCGTGGGCTGCCGCCGGCCACGGTCCTGAGCAGGTCGCTTGATAAGGTCGCCCAACTCGGGGCGCGCCGCGACGAGGACCCGCCGCTGAGCCGGGTCCCGGCCCGTCTTCCCGGCGGCGGCCAGGTCGTGGGTCTTGGCGGCAACTGGGCGGGAGGCTGGCGTAACGCTTTTGGCGCCGACTACGGCTGGATGTATGACGATGGCCTGAACAGCCCGAACGAGGACTGCACCAAGCAGGACCGCTCCGGCTGCTGGGGGCACCGCGACAACATTCTCGGCACCTTCAGCAGCAAGGCTGCCTGCGGCGGCGGTGCCCACGCCTTGGCCATGGGTGCCGGATACGTCGCCAGCAGCAAGAGCAGGACGGAGTTGTTCGCGGGGGTCTGCGGGCACGCACCGACCGACGTCGTGCTGACCTGGGCCAAAGCCAAGTCACGCCTCGGCATCAAACGCCACAGCTAGCCGGGCCCGCATGCTCGCCTGTGGCGTCACTGGCCGGATGGACCTGCCATTTGATGCTCACCGAAGTCCTTGAAGTAAAACCGCGAGTCGGTGTCGGATCGGGGCACTGGTGTTCGTAGCAGGGGTGAGTGGCCGCCCGCAAGGGGCGCCACGAGCCACAGGAGATGATCAGGATGGAGCCTGCCGCCCGCCGCCTGCACCAGCTCGTGGAGCCGATCCACCTGGTCACCTACTTGTCCGACGAGCCGACCCGTGCGCTCATGGCACTCGGCCACCGGAACTACTGGGACGGTTACTTCGCGGGACGGGCCGCACCGCTGGGCCAGACCCCGGCCGAGGTGGTCCACGCGATCTTCTACAACTTCGCCGATGGCGAGGTCGCCCGTCACATCCCGCGTGTCTGGGACACCGCCACTCCCGAGGATGCGCTCGCCGCTCGCGAGCTGGGCAGCGTCGCGGCGCTGAGACGTATCCTCGGCGACCTCGCCGACGCTCCCGCTCTGACCCGTGCGGCCGAGCTGGCTGCCAAGGCAGCGACCGGCGCCCCGACGGAGGGTCGGGTGCTGTACGCCGCACTCCGAGCGCTCCCCGTTCCCGAGGAGCCGGTGGCCCGCCTGTGGCATGCGGCCACCCTCCTCCGCGAGCACCGCGGGGACGGTCATATCGCCGCTTTGGTTGCCGAGGGCATCGGCGGGACGCAGGCTCATGTGCTGCACGCTCTCTCCCAGGGCATCCCTGCGGAGAAGTTCGGCCGAGTCCACCACCTCCCTGCGGTGCAGCTGGCCGCGGTTGTGGACGGGATGCGCGCCCGCGGCCTCATCGAGGCCTCCGGCTGGCTCAGTGACGCTGGCCGGGAGAGCAAAGATCGGATCGAGTCGCTCACCGACGACCTCGCCGCGCCCGCATACGACAGCCTGACGCCCAGTGAGCTCGACCAGCTCATCGCGGACCTTGAGCCAGTCTCGGCAGCCCTCGACGCTGCCGGCTCGCGGTAGATCCCACCAGGTCCGAGCCAACGGCGACATCGCACCGCGCCGGACGTGCTGCCCTGAGGATAATCAGCTGATCCCGGCGGCCATGCCCTGGTGCGGATGGCGCTGAGCACCGTCACCGGCAGGCTTGTCGTTCACTAACACCTCAGCCTTGAGCCGGACGCGTTGCCGCGAGGAATTCATCGACGGACAGCGTGGCGTGGGAAATCATCGGATAGCGCAGGATCATGGCGTCGTAGGCGTCCCTGCCGCCCCACGCGGCGGTCGCGTCAGTGAACGTCGTCACGTGGTAGCCGCGCTCCATCGCGCCGCGGGCTGTCGACTCCACGCACAGCGTCCCGATCATGCCAGCGGTCGCCACATACTCGACGTTGTGCTGCCGAAGTTGAACGTCTAGGTCTGTGGTGGCGAACACATCAATATTCTTGTGCGGGGCGATGATGATCTCGCCAGTCGCGGGTGACAGTTCCGGGTGGAACGCGGCGCCCCAGCTACCGGCTTCGAACATGCGACTGCCGTACATCTCACGATGGATGCCGGAAAGGTGCGTCCATGACGTGTAGTCTTCCTCGGTGTAGGACATGGGGGCAAAGAAAACGAGAATTCCTTGCTCACGAGCTCCGGCACGAAGATGCTTGATATTTTCGAGTGTGCCGATCCTATCGAATTCCTCTTTGAAGTTCGGGTAACCCTTCCCGCCCGCGGAGAAGATGTCATTCACGGTATCGATCAAGAGCAGGCCGGTGCGGCCCGACTCATAGGCGGTCCTAGACACGAGTTCCCCCTGGTATAAGCCCAGCCTCTCTTAAGCGAACAGAAACACCATTTCTACCCCGGCCCTGGCCGGGGTACGCCCGGCAGAGCCGGCTGGCACACACGTTCCCGGACGGGGTCGCTCGGCCGTGCAGCAACTGGCCGGCGGCCCCGTCCGGTACGGTAGCGGGATTGTTTCGGCCCGGCAGCCCATCAGCTTCGCGTGTGGTCTTCCCCGGCAGTTCCCAGGCTGAGAGCAGGTTTGCTTAATGGCATGTCGTATCAGTGAGGTCGTGCTCGGTTGCCGCGACCCTGAGGTCCTGGCGCAGTTCTGGTGCGAGGTCCTGGACTTCGTCGTGCTCGATCGCGAGGACGACGGCACATTGGAGATCGGGCCCCGCGAAGGGTTCGGCGGTCCGCAGCCGACGATCATCCTCAGTCGCAGGGATGAGCCGGAGGAGGGGAAATCCCGGCTGCACATCGACGTGAACGCCACCGATCGCGACCAGGACGCCGAGCTCGAACGCCTTCTGAAACTCGGTGCGCGCCCGGCCGACATCGGTCAGACAGGGCAGGAGTCGTGGCATGTATTGGCCGACCCAGAAGGTAATGAGTTCTGCCTGCTCAGGGCCAGACTGAACCCGCTTTGATGGCCCGCTTCCAGATAGCTGCCACGAAGCACGCGATCAGAGCAAGGCTGACGCCCGGCCGTCCTCGGCTGATGAGTTCAGCGACCGGACAGCAGCTGGGTCAGCGCGGCCGGGATGTCGCGCAGCGTGCGGACCGGCTTGCTGAGTCCGCCGCCCAGCCGGGCAAGCCGCTCGGCTCCGGCGAACGACGCGGGGTCCGGCTCGGCACCGGCCGGCAACGGGCAGAGGACGTCAAGCCTGTCAATTCCATCCAGTGCCGCAGCCGGATCGCTGCCCGCAGTGCGAAGGCAGTCCGACAGCAGGATCACGCAGCGCTCGGCGGGGCCGCCTGCCAGGCCGGACAGCTGCCCGGGGCGTGAGAGCAGCATCGCGGCCGACCGCAACGCCGTCGCGATGTCGGTCATGCCGTGCCCGCGCAGAGCGAGCAGCCGCCCGACAATCTCCTCAGGGTCCTGCCTTGATCCGGGCGCCTGCAGTACCGTGACCGTGCCGGAGAACGCAGCGGCCCCGGTGTCCAGCCGGCTGTCGGCAGCGAGCAGCACGCTTGCCGACGCAACAGCTGCCATCGCCAGGGCGTGCCCGGACATCGAGCCGCTGCAGTCCACGAGCAGGCACACTGATCGGCGCTGCGCCTGCCACGACCTGGTCACGAGGTCGTCGGCGGATGGTGGCCAGCTACCGCTCAGCCGGTCCAGAGTCCGGTCCAGGTCGATGTCCCCGTCACCGTGCAGCGCGGAGCGAAGCCGCCGCGGACTGCCTCGGCGAGGCTGGCGGCCGACCGCACCAAGCTGGATGAAGACTCTGGTCGCTAGCTGCCTGGCGATGGCTCGCAGCGGTGCGTCGGTGGCCTGGCTGAGGTCGGCGAGCAGCGCGGCGGCCGCGTCGGGATTCGCGGCGAGCAACGCAGCCAGTGCATCAGCGTCGAGGCTTCCGGCCTCGGGGGAGACGTCGGCGAAATCTTGATGCCTGCTGGCGAGCTCGGCCCGGCTTACCGTCCGGCGGGCCGGGCCCTGCCTGCGCTCGCGGCGCAAGCTGGAGCGTGAGCCTCCTGGCTGGGTCAGGCCCGCGTCGTAGAGCGGGCCGTCAGCTTTTCCCTGGCCGCCCGGCGACCCGTCCGACCCGTCCGATCCATCCGATCCATCCGATCCATCCGATCCATTCGACTCATCCGAGCCGTCCGGCGAATCATCCAGCGGCGCCGGCTCAGCAGCATCCTCGGGCCACAATTGGCCGAGGATCTCGTCCAGCACTGACTCAGCGCTGCGGTCGCAGCCATCGACGATCCTGATCCGGCCGGACAGCGCCGCGTACGCCGCATCGAGCGCGGTCTGCCGCATCATGAAAGCTTCTCCGCGCAGCCGGGTGAGCCCGTCGATCAGCAGCACCAGGTCGATGGCGCCGCGTACCGAAGAGCCCATGCGCACGTCCCGGTGCGCGCGAGTGGCGCGGGTGAAGGCGACTGCGAACGACACGACCGCACCGTCCCGCCCGGTGATGGCCCGCACGATGGATTGCTCAGCGGCAGCGTCCTGATAGCCGAGCACAACCCGGCAGATCCGGTCGGCGATGGCCTGACTGACTCGCGCGGTTCCGATGGCGTCGAACGGGTTCATCGCGGCGATAAGCCGGAACTGCGGGTCAGCTTGCACCGCTCCGTACCGCGGTACCGCGATCTCGCCCTCGGTGAGGACGGTGATCAGCACATTCAGGGTTTCTTCCGGGACGCGGTTGAACTCTTCCAGGTACAACAGCGCGCCGGCCCGCATCGCCTGCAACAGCGGTCCGTCGGCGAAGCTCGACGGCAGATACCCTTCGGCGAGCACCTGCGCCGGATCGTACTGGCCGACCAGGCGGGCTGGCGTCAGCTCGGCGTTTCCCTCGACAAATACCACCGCCTGGCCGAGGTCGCGCGCGATCGACCGCAACAGCGTCGACTTGCCGGTGCCCGGCGGCCCTTCCAGCACGACGTGCCTGGCCGCCTGCAGCGCCACCGTCAGAACCTCGCGCTCCCGGCGCAGGCCGATGACCGGCATGACGCCGCCCGCCGGCCCTCGCAAGTAAGGAGCGGTCGCGGACTCAGCTGCCATGCAGGATGAGGCCCCGGATGTTCTTGCCGTCGAGCATGTCCTGGTAACCCTGGTTGATGTCGTCGAGCGTATAGGTGCTCGTGATCAACTCGTCGAGCTTGAGGTCACCGGCGCGGTACAACTGCACCATCAGCGGGATGTCGTGGAACGGGTCGCCCGAGCCGAACAGGCTGCCCTGGATCCGCTTCTCCATCAGTGTCAGCATCGAGCTGTTGATCTGAATGTTGTTCGACACCAGGTCACCGAGACCGGTGACGACCACCGTGCCGCCCTTGCGGATCGTGTTGAAGGCGTCGGTGACGACTTCCGTCGTGACTACGCCCGTGGTCACGATGGCCTTGTCTGCCATCACGCCGCGAGTGAGCTCGTGGATCAGCATCGCCGCCTCGCCGGCGGTGGCGCAGCTGTGCGTGGCGCCGAGTTGCTCGGCGGCCTCGCGCTTCATCGCGACCGGGTCGATGGCGACGACGTTGCGGGCGCCGGCCAGCGCGGCACCTTGCACGGAGTTGATGCCGATGCCACCAATGCCGTAGATGGCGATCGTGTCGCCGGGCTCAACGGCAGCCGCGTGCACGGCCGAGCCCCAGCCGGTGGGCACGCCGCAGCCGATCAGCGCGACCTTGTCCAGCGGCATGTCGTCGTCGATCTTCACCACGGACAGCTCAGATACAGTCGCGTACTCCGAGAACGTGCCGAGCATGCACATACCGCCGACGTCCTCGCCGTCGGTGGTGTGGAACCGGTACGTCCCGTCTAGCAGGCAGCCGTCCAGGATCGTCGCGCCCAGGTCGCACAGGTTCGAGTGGCCGGTGGAGCACCAGCGGCAGTGCCCGCAGACTGGCAGGAACGAGCAGATGACATGGTCGCCGACGCTGAGCCTGGTCACGCCGGGACCGACTTCCTCGACTACCCCGGCGCCCTCGTGCCCGCCCACGATCGGGAACCGGGGAGTGAGATCGCCAGTGCGGATGTGCTCATCAGAGTGGCACAGGCCGGACGCGACGAACCGGACGAGCACCTCGCCGGTCTTCGGGGGATCGAGCTCAAGCTCGGTGATCTCCCAGTCCTGGCCCGTCGCACGCATGATTGCTGCCCTGGTCTTCATGCACATTCTCCTGAAGAGTCGGTCGAACCGCCTTTGTCGTAACACTAGGGCTGCGGGCCGGTGGTCGGCTAGCTCCAACCAATCGCTTGTTTACGCAGGCTGATACTGCTCTAGCTGGAATATAACCGGGAACGACTGTTATCCGCCAAGGCGGAAGATTCGCCGGGCATTGCCGCCTAGCGCCAGTGCGACCTGGTCGCTGCTAGCTCCGGCAGCCAGCAGCACCTGCTTGAGCGAACGGGCGTTGCGCTGGACTCCTGGCACGCCTGGCCAGTCCGTACCGAACACCATCTTGGCCGCCAGCCGAGCGAGCGACTGGCCGTAGTAGTCAGGCAGCCGGGCCGGCGGCAGCCCGGATACCTCAAGCCAGACGTTAGGCCGCATCAGCGCCAGGAAGGCTGCCTGGTCGTACCACCAGCCGCGGCCGCCGTGCGCGAGCACCACGGTCAGGTCCGGGAAGTCACGGAAGACCGGGTCGAGCAGGGCAGGCTCGCCGAAGGCGTTGACCGAGCCGGAGAACGTTGACGTGCCGCAGTGGACTATCGCCGGAATTGCGCGTTCCTCGCAGTAAGCGTATGCGGGGTAGAGCATGCGGTCAGCTGGCTCGAATCCGCCGTGAACCGGGTGGATCTTGAGAGCGACTGCGCCCAGGCTGACCTGGCGGGCCAGCTCGGCCTTGACCGGGTAATGCAAGTGCGGGTTGATATTGGCGACCGGGTGGAAGCGGGCCGGATTGTGATCAACCAGCGGCAGCACGTCCTCGATGGGCTGGATGCCCGTCGCCTTCGGGCTGTACTCGGAGAACAGCAGCACGTGGTCGGCGCCCTCGGCGGCAAAGTGCTCGTCAATGGCCGCAGGCAGCGGGATACCGCCAGCGTCGTAAAGCCGGCCGACCGGCAGGCCTGAGCCGAAGGTCGCCACCCACGTCTGCCAGTCAGCTGACAGCGTCGGCAGCTTGGCGACGTGTACGTGAGCATCTACCAGCAGCCGACCGTCTAGCACCCGGCACCTCCGCCCGCCTGGTCCGCCCCGCCAGGTCTGCACTGCCTAGCGTGCGGCCGGGCGTGGCTGCCCGGCCCCGCCAAGGATTGCACGGCAAGGCCGGTCAGATTGTGCCGGACAGGTCGTGCCGGCCAAGTTGCGCAGACCGAACAAACCCGCTGCGAGTTAACCGGCGGCGCGGCGGCGGGCGCTGGGTTTCCTGCGGGTCAGGCAGCCGCTCCGGCCGCAGGCCGAAGAACATCCCGAACATCACGACCAGGTCGAGGATGGCGATCAGGCCGCCGATGTACAGGCCGGGCCCGCCAAGCCAGGCGAGGTAGCCACAGAACGACAGGACGATGACCAGCGCGCCGAGTGCACGCGGTCGGCCGGACTGCGCCAGCCGTTCCGGAACCTCATAGGGCGCTCGCTCCACGTAGTTAGCGGTCGCCGCCTTGTCTTTGGCGATCTTCAGCCATAGGTCATACATCTCCGGTGCCTGCTCCCGGAGCGCGATGGCCTGGTCAACTGAAGTCATGCTGGGCCCGGGAGGACGGCTGCCTGCCGGGCCGCGCAGCTGGCTGGGCGGTATTTGGCCGGGCGGTATCTGGCTGGGGGATATCTGATTGGGGGTCTGGTGGCTGGGGGATTGCGCCTGCCCTGCCGGGCCGCCCTGGTGCTGCGGACCGGCGTCGGCGGACATGGGCGCGCTGTTCATGTCGGTCATGCGAGTAAGGTCTCACCGCTCTCATCACGCGCACGACCGGCCGCCTCACGATGCGCGGACATGATCGTGCTCATCGCCGAGCCGAACGGGTCCTGATCGTCGGCGTGCGGCGGACT
>Ga0335072_10004546_pt1 | contig 20571 bp, 20 predicted proteins | sample Lox_Sample_21_FD_206725 | JGI IMG/M metagenome (GOLD analysis project Ga0335072, IMG submission 206725) | Soil microbial communities from Loxahatchee National Wildlife Refuge, Florida, United States - Lox_Sample_2.1 | ecosystem: Environmental > Terrestrial > Soil > Wetlands | place: USA...
CAACGTCCTCGGCCCGATCATCGTGACGCAAGAGACCCTGGCCGACATGAAGGCGGCGCAGTGGGGCCGGATAGTGAACATCTCGTCCTCGAGCGCGCAGACCGGCTCAAGAAAAATGGCGACCTATTCCTCGTCCAAGGGCGCGGTCATCAGCCTGACCCGCACGCTGGCCCAGGAACTCGGCCCGCACGGCATCACGGTGAATACCATCCCGCCGGGCTCGATCCAAGGCACGATCATGGCCGATGCGAACATCAGCGAGGCGAGCGCGGAAAGGCTCGCGGCGACGCTGCCGGTGCGGCGCGTTGGCCGCCCCGAGGACATCGCCAATGCCTGCGCATTCCTGTGCAGCGAGGCATCGAGCTACGTGACCGGACAGCTGATCGGCGTCAACGGCGGTCGCGTCGTCACCTGACAAAACCGCACCGCACCGTGCAGAGGGCAATCTCGTGACGGTGGCGGCTGGCGGGCCCGATGGTTGTGACAACGATGCGCTCACAGGCGCATGGCCGCCGCAACCATCGCCCTCGCGTCGGCACCCCGGCCCCGGCGGCGTGAGGCTGCGGTGACGCACGGTGCCCCTGGGCGGGGCGCCGCACGGCCCGGGGCGGGCACGCGCCGCGCCGCCGCGGCGGGCAAGGGGTTCTCGGCAGCGCGCAGGGCAGTTCCGCTTCGGGCTCGTGGATTTCGGCAACGGACAAGTGCGCCGATCGGCCACCGCGGCTGGCCCTTCGATTAGACCGCCGGCAAGGCATCCCATCCACAATCGCGTGCGGTGACCGGTTGGCGCCTGCCAGGAGGGCGGAGCAGACTGTGAGTGAGTGCCTAGATCAAGGCGGCCGGCCGATCAGGACAGGAAAAGCCAGTGACCGAGCCCATCCCGCGCGGTGCGACGGACCGCGCATGTGTGCTATTCAGCGACCTTGCCGAGGGCCGCTGGGAGAAGGTGGACGGGGAGTTCGACGCGAGCTTGCGCGGGCAGGTGGACCTTGCCCGCGGGTGGGCGGGGGTGGTGGATTCCGCCGGCAGCTTCGAGCGCATAGATACCCCGTCCGCCCGGCAGTTCGGTGGCCACACCTTGGTGGATGTCCCGCTGGCTTTCGCGGCCGGCGGGGCGATCGGGGAAGTGGTGTTCGACCGTGCCGGCAAGGTCGCTGGCCTGGCCCTGGAATTTCCGTATCCCCGTCCGCGTGCGCCGGAGCAGCGCCGGCGCCAGTGGGAGCAAGGAACAAGGCGGGGCGGGTTTATAGTCAGGAACCCTGAGATCGACGGACTCATGCGTCACTCAGTCTGAGCTGGCCATCAGGGTGCGGCCGGGCGCGCTCCGCGAGGGGCATCACCGAGACCAGCCCGCCAGTACCGCACTCTGCAGTAACTCAAGGCCAGGTCCGCCAGACGCGCGGCAACAGCGCGCAGGGGTGTCCCGCTCTTGCCTCGTGAATTTGCCGTTAGGCAGGGCCTGACCGGCTCGTGGGCTTCAGCCCTGGGATGGCAGCACCGCACCTGCCTCGCTCGCCTCACCCGTCGCGGCGGGAAATCACCGGGTGTCGTTCCGGCCAGATACGGGCGCGAACGACACCCAGCGATTCAACGCCAACAGGCGGCCCGGGCCGCGCCTACCCGCCGAAGGCGCGCCGCATCCATGACTGAACCCCGGCCAGGGCGCCCGGGCCGGGGACGTAGCAGGCGCGCGAGGCGATGCGCAGGCGCTGGAAAAGCGGAACCGCCGCGGCGTCCTCGGCGAGAAGGGTGTTGCTGTGACAGTAGCCCTGCAGGAAGGCGGCGGTGTAGGCGGGCAGCGGGATGCGGTCGGTCGCGCCGTGCGCCGTCCAGCAGCCGATGTCGTCGGCGGCGCTGCCCGCCCGGACGCCTCCCCAGTCGATGATGGCGCTGATGTCGGTGCCGTTTACGGAGAAGATCCCCGGGCCGTCGCCGTAGAGCAGCTGCGCCGGCGGCGCGGTGGCGTAGTAGGCGCTCACGCCGCTGACCGCCTGCGTGATCATCTGGCGTATGGCCGGCGGCTGTGAGGCCGTGATGCCGCGTGTCATGTGGTCCAGCACGTCGCCGGGCGTCCACGCCCCGGCGGCCGGGCAGCCGCGCAGGATGCGGTGCAGCCGGCCGAGGAACTCGCCCAGGACCGCGGGCCCGACCGCGTGCATCGACAGGTGGCCGCCGTCCGCGCGGCGCAGCACGGCCATCACCTGCGGCGGCCGGCCACCCGCCAGCTGCACGCACAAGTCCCCGGCGCGAGTGCGGACGGGTGCTCCCGTCGCGACGCCGGCCTGCTCGACCGCCTCGCTGGCGCGCAGGCCGGCGGTGAAATGAACGGGCTCATCACGGGCCAGCTTGACCACGTGACCGCCGGCTCGCCAGGTACGGCTGGCTGCCATGGCCAGCGGGCGAAGCTCGCCGTGCAGGCCCCAGTGCTCGCGCAGTGCCGCCCGCACCGCCGGCTCATGCTGCCAGGGCGGGTCCTGGGCGGCGGGCCCGTCCGCTGCGGGCGATCCGCTTCCAGCCTGGCTGGGCATGCGGCCAGGATGACATGCGCCGGACGCGCCAGCCAGTCAATAAACACGGCAGACCGACATGAGCCGTGACGAAGGACCGCGACGTGCTGCTGAGCACTCAGAGCCGGCGCGGTGCCGCGCGGTCAGGAAGGCGGAACCGCGCGGTAGCGGTCCATGAGCAGCCGTCGCAGCATCTTGCCTGACGGCAGTCGCGGCAGCTCGTCCTCGAAGGAGACCGAGCGCGGGGCCTTGTAGTGGGCGATTCGCGAGCGGGAGAAGGCGATCAGCTCGGCCGCCAGCTCGGGAGTCCCGCTGCCGGGCACCGCGGGCTGCACGACCGCGTGCACCCGCTGTCCCATCTCCTCATCTGGCAGGCCGAATACAACGATGTCGGCGACGGCCGGGTGCAGGGCGAGCGCTTCCTCGATCTCGCGCGGGTAGATGTTCACCCCGCCCGACAGGATCAGGTCGGTGCGCCGGTCGGCCAGGTACAGGTAACCGTCGGCGTCGACCGAGCCCATGTCGCCGAGGGTGCTCCAGCCCTTGTCGTTGTAGACCCCGGCCGTCTTGACGGGGTCGTTGTGGTAGCTGAACCGGCGCGTGCCGCTGAACCAGACGGTGCCGATCTCGCCTTCCGGCAGTTCGTCGCCGTCGTCGGAGCAGATGTGCACTTCCCCGGCGATCGGCTTGCCGACCGAGCCCTTGCGGCGCAGCCAGGTGGGGCTGTCGATCAGGCAGAACCCGTTGCCCTCGCTGCCCGCGTAGAACTCGCTCAAGATCGGCCCCAGCCAGGCGATCATCCGTTCCTTGACCTCGACCGAGACCGGCGCGGCGCTGTGCACGACCAGCCGCAGGCTTGAGGTGTCGAACGCGGCCCGTTCCGCCTCCGGGAGCTTCAGCATCCGGACGAACATGGTGGCCACGAACTGGCCGTGGGTCACCCGGTAGCACTCGATCAGCTCAAGCGCCCGGACGGCGTCGAAGCGCTCCATCACCACCACGGTGCCGCCGTTGCGGATCGTCCCGAGCGACCAGCCGATCGGCGCCCCGTGGTAGAGCGGCCCGGTGCTGAGGAACACCGTGGCGGGCGAGAACCCGAAGAAGTTCTTCATGGTGTGGTCGATGTTCAGCCCGGCCCCGAACGGCTGGCGGGCCAGCACGGGCAGGATGCCCTTGGGCTGGCCGGTGGTGCCGGACGAGTAGAGCATGTAGTTGCCCTCGATCTCGTCGGCTACCGGGGTGCCGGGCACCGGGGCGATCGCGTCCGCCAGCGACTCCACCCCGGGGACGGCCGGGCCAACGGTCAGCCTGCCCTCGAGTGCGGGCGCCGACGCGGCGGCCGCCGCAGCGAGTTCTTCGAGCTCGCTAGAGGCCACAAGCAGGCGCGCGCCGCAGTCGGCCACGATGTAGGCGGCCTCGGCCGCGGACAGGTGCCAGTTCACCGGGGTGTAGAACAGCCCCGACCGCTGGGCGGCCCACACGACAGGGAAGAACTCGGGCCGGTTCTCCATGAGGACCGCGATGTGATCGCCGGGGCGCAGGCCGCGGGACCTGAAGAGGTGCGCGATCTGGTTGGACTGCCGTTCCAGGTCCGCGTAGGACAGCCGGACGCCGGATCCCCCCATGATGACGGCCGGCTCGTCGCCGTACTCGCGGGCGAGCTCGGTCAGGTGCATGACGCCTGCTTGAGCTGCTCGATCAGCCGGTGCTTCATCATCTTGCCCGCCACCGAGCGCGGCAGCGAATCCACGAAGGTGACCGACTTGGGGCACTTGTAGTGCGCGAGCCGCGCCCGGGTCCAGTCGATGATGTCCCGCTCGAGGGCGGGGCTGCCCGCGTAGGAGTCGCGCAGCGTGACGACCGCCTTGACCGACTCGCCGTACTCGTCGTCGGGCACGCCGATCACAGCCACGTCGTCGACCGCCGGGTGCTCGATCAGCAGGTCTTCGACCTCCCGCGGGTAGATGTTGACGCCCCCGGAGATGATCGTGTGATCGGAGCGGCCGGTGACGAACAGGTACCCGTCGGGGTCGAGGTGCCCGATGTCGCCCATCCGGGCCCAGCCCTTGTCGTTGAACATCGAGGCGGACTTGTCCGGGTCGCCGTGGTAGGAGAACTTGTTGGCCGGGCGGGTGAACCAGATGATGCCGTCCTCCCCGGCCGGCAGTTCCCGCCCGGACTCGTCGGTGATCGCAACCGAACCGGGGGCCACCCGGCCGACCGAGCCAGGGTGCGCGAGCCATTCCTCACTGCGGATGGAGACGTGGCCGGCCGCCTCGGTGGCGGAGTAATACTCGCTGATGACCGGGCCGAACCACTCGATCATGCGCCGCTTGACCTCGACGGGGCAGGGCGCGGCGCTGTGCGCGACCGCGCGCAGGCTGCTGACGTCGTAACGGCGGCGGACCGCTTCGGGCAGCCGCAGCAGGCGGATGAACATCGTCGGAACGAACTGCGCGTACGTCACCCGGTAGCGGTCGATCGCCTGCAGCGCCTGCTCGGCGTCGAACCGGGGCGGCAGTACCACGGTGCCGCCGTGCCGGTGGGTGGACATGGCCGACACCAGTGGCGCGGCGTGGTAGAGCGGGCCCACGTTCAGCGTCACGGTGGACGGGTCGAGCCCGTAGCGGTTGACCCAGAGGATGTCCCCCTCGACGTCGCCGAACCGGCGGGTGACATCGATCTTGGCGTGCACGATCCCCTTCGGCCGGCCGGTGGTCCCCGAGGAGTAGAGCATCGCCTGGCCCTCGAGTTCGGGGCCGAGCGGGTCGGTCCCGGCCGCGGCGACCGTTGCCGCGTAGTCGTCCCAGCCGGGACGGGTCGCATCCGCGCCGGCGAGCAGCCGCAGGGTGAGCCCGCGCAGGCCGGCGGCGGCCCGCTCGGCCAGCCCGGCCAGGTCGGCGGAGGCGATCAGCGCCATCGACTCCGAGTTCTCCAGCATGTAGCGCACCTCACCGGGGGTGAGGTGCCAGTTCACGGCGGTGTAGAAGTAGCCGGCCCGCCGGGCCGCCCATACGACCTCGAAGTACTCGGGCACGTTGGTCATGAGGATCGCGACGTGATCCCCTGGCCGCAGCCCGTGGGACCGCAGCACGTTCGCAAGCCGCTTGGACTGGTCGACCATGGCCCGGTAGGAGATCCGCTTGCCGGTGGCAGGCACGACCACCGCGGCGGCGTCCGGTGCCCGCTCGGCATGATCGTCTGGACGCATAACAAGTACCTTATAGAGATTAGTAATCTGATTCAACGGCGACTATGCTGCCTTCGGCGGTCGGAGGGGTCCGGCCAGCGGAGCGGGTCCGAGAACGGCCGGGCCGCAGGCCGCCGGGCAGGTTCAAACGGGCGGTGCCTGGGTCGGCCGCCTCCGTTCGGGATGTTAGTCAAGGAAATTTTCGATAAGCCGGGCCAGCACGAGCGGCTGATCGCTCTGCACCGCGTGCCCGGCCCCCGGCACCACCTCCACCCGGGCGGCGGGCAGCCGGCGCCGGAACTCGGCGACGTCCTCCGCGCCGGTGAACGCCGAGTCGCCGCCGAGCACGAGCAGGACCGGCACCGTGACCGCGGACACGTCCGCCCACAGCCCGGTGTGGTCGCCGACCGACGCCGGGCGGTCACCGAACAGGTCGTAGCGCCAGGTCCAGCGCCCGTCCGGCAGCCGGCTGGCGTTGTGCCGCACCCCGCGCTCGACCGCCGAGCGGGGACGGCCGGGACTCGCGGCGACCGCGGCGGCCGCCATCGCCTCGAACGACTCGTAGGTGGGCGGCCCGCTGACCAGGGCGACCGCGCCGCGCTCGGCCGGGGCCAGGGCGCGGGAGCGGACGCCGCTGTTCGGGGTGACGTCGACGATCACCGCGCAGCGGACCAGGTCCGGGCGGGTGGCGGCGAGCCGGATGAGGGTCGAGCCGCCGAGGGACATGCCGACCACCGCGCGGGCGGCGGGCGCGGCCTGTTCGATGACGGCGGCGACCGCTTCGGCGTTGCGCCACGGACCGTAGTCGCGGTCCGGCCGGCGGCCTGAGTGCCCGTGGCCGGGCAGGTCGACCGCGAGCAGCGGGCGGCCGAGCGCCAGCGCGAGCGTGTCCCAGGTGTGCGCGTTCTGGCCGCCGCCGTGCAGCAGCACCAGCTCCGGCTGGGCATCGCCCCAGGCGAGCGCGGACACGGACTGCCCGCCGGCCAGCGTGAAGGACGTCCGGGTGACCCGCGGGAGGGCGCTCAGCGCCAGGCCCGCCTCGGCCGCGTTGTCGCCAAGCATCCCGAACTCGTCGTAGTCGTCGGGTTCACCGCTCATGCTGATCCACACCCTCGTGCTGGCACAGGTCGACCGCTCCGCGACGACGAACTCGCTCACGGCTGCTCTCAGTCTGCCATCCGCAGGCTAAGCCGGATCGCGTCGCGGCCGGGGAGCTGGCGCGACAGCATGCGCAGCGCGTCGCCGAAGCCGTCGACGGTGACGACCTCGCCCAGGAGGTCGGCGGTGGGGACACGGCCCTGCCTGATCAGCTCGACCGAGGTCTTGACGTGATCGCCGGGAAAACCCGCGTGCAGGTGCAGCTGGCGCATGGGGATCATGTCGCTGATGAAGCCGTCGACCGGCTTGCGGTCCTTCAGGCCGCCGATGACGACGGTGCCGCCGCGCCTGGCAAGCTGCATGCCCTGGGTGACGGTGGCGGTGGAGCCGGACGCGGCGTCGATCACCACGTGGACGCCGTCGCCGGTGAGCTCGCGGATCCGCGCTACCGGATCGGCGGCGCCGATGTCGATCGCCTCCTCCACCCCCAGCTTGCGGGCCGCGTCGAGCCGCATGGCGTCGGCCGCGGTGCCGGTCATGAAGATGCGCTCCGCCCCGGCCGCCCTGGCAGCGACGATCGAGGCAAGGCCCAGGTGCCCGGGGCCGAGGATGGCCACCGAGTCCCCTGGCTTGACCGCGGTCGCCCAGCGGACAGCGATGGCGAGCGGCTCCCAGACGGTGAGCTCGGCGGCAGGGACGTCGTCCGGGAGCGGTTCGACCAGGGTCTCCGGGAGCAGCTCCATGTAGTCGGCGAACCCGCCGAACAGCCCGGACCGCTCGTCGATGGCGTAGTCGTGGCCGTAGACGCGGATGCCGCCGGGCAGTGGCACCGACTCGCGGACGGCGACCCGCTGTCCTTCCGCGACGCCCCAGCGGGCGGCTGTCCCGTCCCCCAGGGCGTGGATGCGCCCGACGATCTCGTGCCCGGCGATCGACGGGTACGCGCCGCCCCACGGGGTGTGCACGATGCCGTGCATGTGGTCGACGTCGCTGTGGCACATGCCGGACGCCTCGACCCGCAGCACCGCGCCGCCCGGCGGCGGGCCGGGCACCGGCAGCTCGCGCAGTTCCCAGGTTCCGTCACCGGGCATGACAAGTGCCCTGCTCATCCGGGTCATCAGGCTCCCCCTTTGCCGCTTCGTCGTTACAGTCCTGCGTCGGCCAGGACCGCCTCGGCGGCGCAGACGCCGCGCCGGATGACCGGCCCGTACCCCTCGCGGTCGCCGAGCGGGCCGACCAGCTCAAGCTCGAACGGGCCGGCGTAGCCGGTGTCCCTGATGTCGGCCATGATGCGCGCGACCGGCAGGTCGCCCTCGCCGAACGGCACCCGTCCGCCCGAGGGCGGGTCGTCGGGGCTGAGCACGGTGCCAATCGAGACATCGGTCAGCTGCACCAGGCCGACGTGCGGGGCCGCGCGCAGCAGGGTTGCCCGCAGATCGCGCTCCATCCAGAAGTTGCCGATGTCGGCCACGATCTCCAGGCCGGTCCGCTCGGCCACGTCGACCGCGTCCGCCAGGTTGTTCACGAACGACACCTCGGTCCGCTTGGACGGCTCGAACGCCAGCCGCACGCCGCGGTCGCGTGCGTACGCCACGCTCGGCGCGGCCGCTTCCGCCAGCCGCTCGACCAGCTGCTCCCACAGGTCACCGCTGGGGCGGCCCGGAGTCAGGTACAGGGACCAGCCGTCGTACTTGGCGACCGCGTCGATCCACCGGCGGTGCGCCTCGTGCGTCGCCGCCCAGCTGGCGGGGGCGCCCAGGTCGAACCGGGGCACGATCACGGTGGAGACCCGGATGCCCGCACCGGCCAGGGCGGCGATCCGGGCCTCGATCCTGTCGCCCAGCTTTGCCCCGATCAGGCCGGCCCAGCCGAGGCCGAGATCCTGCCAGAGGGCCAGGTCCTCCTCGAAGGACCAGCGGACAGAGCTCATCGCACTGACGGAGATGCGCGGGTGGGTCATCACCTCACGCCCCGGGCAGGCTGCCGGTGTGCACCCGGGCGAGGCGCAGGCCCTCTTCCTCGTCCGGCGCCTCCGCCTGCCACTCCCCGCAGGAACACCAGCACTTGTAGTGGTCGCCGTCGGGCACGATCGCCTGCCCGTCGTGGTGGCCGCCGGTGCTGGCGATGCTGGTGAAGAACTCGGACGGCTTCTCGTCGAGCGCGCTTTCCTCGTGGGTATCGCTCACGCCGGCTGCTCCTTCGCGAGGGGGGCCGCCACCCGGAAGACCGGCAGCAGCCAGCCGTCCGAGATCGGGTGGAAGTCAACGGTCAGTTCGGTGCCGATCGAGACGTCGGCCGGGTCAACGCCGACGACGTTGGTAACGAGCCGTGCGCCAGGGGCGTCGGGAAGGTCGACGACCGCCGGGACCAGGGTGATCTCCGGGAGCCCGGGATAACCGTCGACCACCGTGTAGGTGTAGACGATGGCCCGGCCGGAAAGCTCGGTCCAGTCCACCGCGGCCGACTGGCAGCGCCAGCAGAACGGCGTCGGCGGCAGCCGGAACGTGCCGCAGTCCGCGCACCGGGGCGCGACCAGCCGGCGTTCCCTGGCCGCCCGCCAGAACGGCTCGGTGCTCGGGTCGACCGAGATCTTGACCGCCTCGGCCGGCAGCGCGGCCGCGATCTTGGCATCGCTGCCTGGTGTGCTTGTCATCGGTCACGCCCCAGGATGAGGCCGCTGGTCGGCAGCGCGGCGGGGCCGCCGGTCACCAGCGCGAGCTGGGCGTCGGCGACCTGGTTGACGGCGGTGCCGCGCAGTTGCTCAACGCCCTCCACGATGTGGGTGGCGCCGATCACGTAGGCCTCGGACAGCTGCCCGCCGTGCGGGTTGACCGGGATGCTGCCCGGCTTGCGCTCCGGGGTGTACCTGATGGCGCCGCTCAGCACGAACGGCCCGCCCTCGCCCTTCTCGCAGAATCCGTAGTCCTCGAGCTGCATCAGCACCATCGGCGTGAAGTGGTCGTAGATCAGGGCCACGTCGATGTCCTGCGGCGTAACGCCGGCCCGCTGGTACAGCCAGCCGGCCACCGCCTTGTGGCCGGAGGAGGCGAAGGTCTCGTCGTCGGGCATGCCGAACCAGGAGAAACCGCGCCCCCACTCGCGGGTGCCGCCGTGGGCCGCCGCGACCACCGGCACCGGGGGCTGCCGCAGGTCTCGCGCCCGCTCGAGCGAGGTGGTGACGATCGCCACCGCGCCCTCGCTCTCCAGGCAGAAGTCGTACAGGCACAGCGGGTCGGCGATCATCCGCGCGCTGAAGTACTGCTCGCGGGTCAGCGGCTCGCGGTAGCGCGCCTTCGGCCGGTTCAGTGCGTTCTGCCTGGTCGAGATCGCGATCTCGGCGAACGCGTCCCTGGTGGTGCCGTACTGGTACATGTGCCGGCGGGTCAGCAGCGACATCAGGTGGCCGGGCCCGGCCAGGCCGGACGGCTGTACGAAGGAGCTGACCGGGGTGGCCGCCTTGGACGCGACCACGGTGCCGAGCCGCGTCCGCTGCTGGAGCGCCATCACCGTCACCACCACCGAGGCGTCGCCCGCCACGATGGCCGCCCTGGCCAGTCCGATCGCGCCCGCTGAGCCGCCGCCGCCGCCGGTGAGCGCGGCGGTGAACTTGAGCTCGCGGATGCCCAGCGTCTCCACGAACTCGCCGGCTTCCATCTGGTCCCCGTACCCGGCTCGGGCCAGCGAGTAGAACGCCAGCCCGTCGATCTCGGCCGCCGAGAGCCCGGCGTCCGCGCAGGCGGCCAGGATCGCCTCGCCTGCCAGCTGGGTGATGCTCTTGCCGGCGGTCTCGCCGCGCTTGTAGTAAGGCGTCGCCCCGATGCCGGCGATCGCGACGTCGCGGACGCCCGTGCCCTGCGCCACTGGTCAGGCCTCGTCGGCGGGGGCAGCCGGGACATGCGGGAAGAGCTCGGCGAACGCGCCCTGGGTGATCCGCCGCCTGGTCTCTTCCGACACGCCGTCGAACAGTTCCTTCAAGGTGTCCTGGGTGTGGCCGTAGGTGCCCTCCATGTGCGGGTAGTCCGACCCGAACATGACGTTCTTGTAGCCCATCGCCTCGTAGGCCGCCACCGCGCTCTCGTCGTGCTGGAAGGAGGCGTAGACCTGCGTCATCAGGATGTCCTTGGGGTCACGGGCCAGCTTCGGGCGGACCGCCATGTGATGCTGGCGGTAGCCTTCCCGCATCCGGTCACCGAGGAACGGGATCCAGCTGGCCCCGCCCTCGGAGATCAGCACCTTCAGGTCCGGGTGCCGGTCGAGCGCACCCGATGCCACCAGCTTCATCGCCGCCCGCTGGCCGGAGAACGTGGTCTCGGCGTAGTTCATGACCGCGCCGCCCGGGCCCCGGTAGGCGATGCCGACCTTCCCTGACGTCAGGTCGACCGGGTCGGTGCCGATGTGGATGGCGAGCACCATGCCCGCCTGATCGGCCGCCTGCCAGAACGGCTCCCAGTCGGCCATGTGCCAGTCGGGGGCGCTCGGGTGCGGGCGGGTCGGCAGGAACACCGACTTGAAGCCCTGTCCGGCGGCCCATTCCAGCTCCGACACCGCGTCGCCGACGTTGAGCGTAGAGACTTGGGCGGTGACGACGTAGCGGCCGGATACCGACGCGACTTCCTCGAGCGCCCACTCGTTGCTGGCGCGCATGCACGCCTTCAGCAGCTCCGGCGTGCGGAAGGTGGACGACCACATGCCGAGCGAGGGGAAGATCACCTCGCCCCAGACGCCCTCGTGGTCGAGGTCGCCCAGCCGCAACCGGGCGTCCCTGATGCCTTCGGCCTTGCGGCTGTCCTCAAGGAACTTCACCGCGGCGGAGGTGGGCAGCTTGCGGCGGAACGTCTGCCCGTCCACCCGCACGGTCTCGTACTCGCCGTCGGGGTCCTTCTCCGCCTTCGGCGTGAGGTCGGCCAGCCGCTTCGGCAGCCGCGTCTCCCACAGGTCAGCAGGCTCAAGGAAGTGGGAGTCGCCCGAGTTGGTCCAGATCTTCGGCATGATCAAAGCATTTCACTAACTGATTCAACTGTCTAGAGATTTCTAAGAGTATCTCATTATCTTTTCCACGAGGCCGCGGGGCACGCTGGTAGCATTAACCATGACTGCGCAAGCGGAGAACGCGCGGGGCCGGCGCCACCACGCCGCCGGCGAAGCGACCCGTGAGCTGCTCATGGTGGCCGCGGAACGCCTGTTCGCGTTGAACGGCGTCGAGGGCGTCACGCTGCGCGAGATCCAGGTGGCGGCCGGGCAGGCGAACTCCTCCGTGATCACCTACCACTTCGGGTCGCAGGCCGGCCTGGTCCGCGCGCTGCTCGAGTTCCGCTACCGCACGATCAACGCACGCCGCGCGGAGCTGCTGCGGGAGGCGCAGGACCGCGGGGTACTCGGTGACCCGCGCGAGGCAGTGTGGATCATCGTGCGCCCGCTGATCGAGAGCATCGACGCTGGCGAGATGTTTGTGCCGTTCCTGGCGCGGGTCAGCGCTAACACCCGCACGTTCGCGGAGTACCTGCCGCCGCAGACGCTCGACAGCACCGTCGGCGTGCTGCGGGACGCCGTGCCCGCCCTGCTTTCCGGCTTGCCAGAGCGGGCCCGGCTCGGCCGCGAGGTGCAGCTCTACAACAGCGTGCTCAACCTGCTGGCCGAACTCGCGCGCGGCCACCAGCGGATCAGCGACGCCCAGCTCAACAACTACGTCGACGGCTGGGTGGGCATGCTCACGGCACCGATGTCATCCGCCACCGCCGCGCTCATGGGCCAAGAGCAGCAGCCCGGCTAAACGTTCGGCCCGCGCCGTTCCCAGCCGTCGATCCCGCTCGACAGCATGGCGTCATCCAACTCGGCCGAGCTGTAGGTGAAGAACTCGACCGGGTCGAATTCGATCACTACCCGCGCCGGGGTGTCGAACAGCTCCATCAGCTGGGCGCGAGACTCCGGGTCGGGGCCGAGGCCGGTGCGGTCGAAGAACAGGGGCAGCAGCCAGCGCACCAGGTCGCGGTCCCCGTGGTGGACGGTGGCACGGGTCTTGGCGGTCACCATGGCCCCGCTCATCTCGGTGCCCTTGCTGGTGACGACGACGCAACTGTCCGGCCTGGCGGCGAGCGCCTTCACCCGCTGGCGCTTGGTCGTCGTGTGCACCCAGAACTTGCCGTCCGACCAGACGAACGAGTGCGGCATGCCGACCGGCCAGCCGCTGGAGTTCGTCCAGCAGACGACGCACTCGCTGGTCAGGGCGAAGAGCCGCTCCCGCCCGGCCACCGAGAGCTTGAAAGAAGAGACGTCGTCGAGGTCACGAAGAGGCTGGTGCATGCCCGGAAGGTAACTCCGCCCGCGGGTCTCTGCTACCTGCCGGTCCCGGCCACCGGAACTAGAGCCCGGCCCGCGGGAGTCTCGGAAGCCTGCCGCGTCAGGAGGCGGCGATGACCTTCGCGTAGCGGTCGAGGACGGGGAGGATCTCGTCCTTGTCGATGGCGTTGAAGGAGATCAGCACTTCGGCGACGCCCAGGTCGGCGAGGCGCTCCAGGTCGGCGCGGAACCCATCGTCATCGGTGATTTCCTGGATGGCCCACACGATCGGGCCGGACGCCGGGCGGCCCGCGTCGCCCCAGCGCTGTCGCAGTTCACTAAGCTTGCCCGCGATGTAGCCGACGCTGCCGCCGGGCATCCAGCCGTCGGCCCAGTCAACGATCGCTTTCATGGCCAGCGGCGCCCGGGTGGACCGCGTACGCGTTGTTGTGCAGCGCGTGGACGGTGCTGAAGCGGCCGGCCGCCGTCTCCACCAGCCGGTTCACGTCGTCTTCGGCGGTCAGGCCGGCCGCCTGGGCCAGCGCGATGCCGCCCGACGACTCGATCTCGGCGGCAACTGCCTTGACGCCGTCGGCGTTCAGGTCGGCCGCAACCAGGCCCGCGCCCCGCGCGGCGCACAGCAGCGCCGCCGCCCGTTCCATGCCGGACGCCGCGCCGGTGATGATCACCACCCTGCCGTCCAGCGGGCTGGGCGGGTAGTCCAACGTCACGGGTGGCCTCCGTCGGCGATCGTTTTCGCGTAACGGTTGAGCGGGGCGGGATTCCGGCCCGGGGGCTGCCCGCGGGCCGGAATCACGGTGTCAGCGACCGTCAGCTCGCCGCCGTGCTCGGCTGCCGCTCCACCGCCAGCTTCTTGCTCGCGTCGAACCCGGCGACCTTGGCCAGGGTTCCGCCGAGTATGGCAGCGCGGTCCTCGTCGGAGACCGTGCTGTCGAAATGCTCGGCGATGACCTCCTCGGTGCCGTTGAAGGTGCCCTCGGCATGCGGGTAGTCGTTGCCCCAGACCACCGTGGACACCCCGGTGATGTGCCGGGCCTGGACCGCCACCGGGTCGTCGGCGAACTGGATGTGGAACTGCCGCCGCACGTACTCGGTCGGCTTGAGCGGGTACGGCCACTTCTCGTTGATGTTGAAGAGGCGGCCCATGGCCGGCTGCTCGTAGGGAGACTTGTCGTCGTCCCAGAACCCGAGCCACCACTTCGGGTCCTGGCCGGTACCGCGGCGCCACGACTTGTCCATGAACGCCATGTACGACACCAGCCAGCTGGCGCCGAACTCGACCAGGGTGAACTGCAGGCCGGGGTGCCGCTCGGGAACCCCGCCGCCGATCAGGTCGGCCATGATCTTCGACGGGCTGGCGGCCGCGGTGTTCCCGCCGCCCATAGTGCGGCCGGCCACCATGTCGTCGGTCAGCTGGCCCTTGCCCATGTTCATGGCGGTCATCATGCCCTTGACCGTGCTCCCGGTCCTGGACGCGTCTTCCTTGACCATGACCCCGCCGGTGGCGACGTGGATGAAGATCGGCAGGCCGTTCGCCTCGGCGCAGGCCCACACCGGCTCGTACTTGCGGGACCAGTACGGCTCCGGGGGGATCTCAGGCAGCATCAGCGCCCGCAGGCCGAGCTTGACCGACCGCTCGATCTCGTCTACCGCGTCGGCGATGTTGGTGAGCGGGATCGACGCGACCGGGCGCATCCGGGCCGAGTACGGCAGGTAGGTCTCGGCTACCCAGTCGTTCCACGCCCGCGAGTGCGCGATGGAGAGCTCGTGGTCGTCGGTGAACAGGACGAACAGCGCCAGGTTGGGGAAGAACACGGCGGCGTCGACGCCCTCCATGTCCATGTCGGCGATGATGTCGTCAGGAATCCAGCCGGGCGTGGTGCCGTCGTGGCCCTCGAACTGGCGGTACTTCGACACGGTCCAGCCGTCGAAGCCGATCGTGTGCAGCTTCCTGAACTCGGTGTGACCGCCCTTGACGATCGGCTCCTCAAGGGTGAACTCCTCTTCCCACAGCGCGCGGTCGCGCATGCTGGCCGGGAGCCGGCTCTTGAACAGGTCCGGCGGCTCAATGATGTGGCAGTCCCCGGAGACGAGGAACTCTTTGTACGTGGCCATCGGCAGGTTCTCCTTGAGCAGTTACCTGGACATCAAATAGTCGGACTTCCATGTATCAACATAGACGCGGATCCGGGCCGCGGTCAACGGGTGATACCAGGGACGCAGGGCGAGCCGGCACTCGGTCTTGGTCGGCGACGTGCGCGGCTCATGGACCGTCATTGCCTTCCCTATCGCCTGTTCAGCGAGCCGGCGTCGACCGGCAGCACCGTTCCCGACACGTACCGTCCCTCGTCGGACACCAGCCACGTGATCGCGTTGGAGATGTCGATCGGCTCGACCATCTCCACCGGCAGCGAGTTCGACATCGCGCGGGCGAGGGCCGGATTGACCTCGAAGAGCGCGGCGATCGACAGGTTGGCCGCCATCGGCGTACGGACAGCGGTCGGTGCGATGCAGTTGACCCGGATGTTGTGCGGGCCCAGGTAGTTGGCCCAGCTGCGCATCAGCCCGACGACACCTGTCTTCGCCGCCGTATAGCCGAGCAGCCCGGTCTCGTTGGTCGCGACACCGAGCAGGCCAGCGGTCGAACTGGTGAGCACGATCGAGCCGCCCAGGCCTGCCTCGATCATTCGGGGGATCGCGATTCGTCCCGTATTCCAGACGCCAGTCAGGTTCACGGCGATGACGTCGTGCCAGTCCTGGTCGCTCGAGTTCGGGCCGCCGACCCCGATGCCGGCGTTGGCCAGGACGATCCGCGGCACCCCGAGTTCGGCGATCCCCTCCTCCAGGGCGTTTCGCAGGCCATCGACGTCACGCACGTCGGCCTGCCGGGCGACGATCCGTCGCCCGGTCGTCTCAACCTCCTTTACGGTCTGCGCGAGGTCGGCCGGGGTGGACATCGTGTAGGACACCGAGGAGATCTGCGCGCAGATGTCAACCGCAATGATGTCGGCGCCTTCCTGGGCGAGCCGGACGGCATGACTTCGACCCTGGCCCCGGGCGGCGCCGGTGATGAACGCGACCTGACCGTCAAGCTTGCCCACGTGCCCACCTCACTCGAGCCAATCACGCGCGAACGTAATCAGGCGCTGTGCGGGGGTCAACGGGCTCGTCCCGGTCAACGGAACGTCGGCCGCCAGCCCGGTCACCCGGCGCAGCACCGTGCAGGAACCGGGGACCAGCTGAAAGGTTGATCCCGTGAACCAGCCAGGACCGGGGCCGGCGGCGGCCGGCCTTGGGGAAGAGCCGCTGTCGCACCCCGCCCCAGGGCACCGTCAATCACGCTAGCCACACAGCGCGAGCGCAAGCCCGCCGCCCGGCAAGCTCTGGGGGCGAATGGTTGTGGCAGCGATACGCCTATGACCGTATCGCTGCCACAACCATCCGGCCGGCACGCCAGTCAGCAGCTCGCAGGTGGCGTTGGTCCCGCTACCGTAGAGATTCCTGTGACTGATGCTGTCGGTGGGAAAACGTGAGGTTCTAGTCTGGGCCGGCGGCGGGCCTGCTAGGAACCCGCGGGCGGAAGCTGCCGGGCGAGGGCGGGGACGGCGGCCAGGGCGCGGAGCATGTCGTTGAGGTGGGTGCAGCCGAGCGGACCCCGGAGCCGCTCGAGCACCGCCCCGCGCAGGTCGCGGAGCGGCAGCCCGGCCAGGGCGCCGACGTTGACGACGGCGAGCGGGCACTCGTGGTACGGCAGCACCCGCGGCACCGGGCTCACCGCGCGCACGATGCCCGTCGCCAGGTCGGCCTGCGCGGTCAGGGTGTACTCGTGGATTGACTGGCGGCCGCCCTCGGGCAGGGTGGAGGAGTCCTGGAAGAACGCGTCGACGTGCAGCACCGCCCCGTCCGCCCACACGTCGATCCGCCGGGCGCGGCACATGGTCACCTCGGCCGGGCGGGCGCGCGGGTGCCAGGCGAGGTCGTCGCCGGTGTCGTCGATGTCTACCGCATGCTGGCGCTCCTGCTGCCAGCGCAGGGTGCCGTCCGGGTTGAGCGCGCTCGAGCCCTCCTGGTAGCCGGTGCAGACGTCCCGCATCACCCGCTGGCTGACGTCCGCCTTGATGGCCCGGTAATCGTCCATGTCGTACCACCGCTGCCAGGCGGTGCCAGAAACAAGCGTCGCGCCGGGGACGTCGTCCAGCAGCTGGTAGAGCGGTGTCCCGGCGACTCTCCCGCCGCTGGCTGCCAAAGCCAGTCGCCGCCGGAAGCCGGACATGGCCGACTCCCCGGCCAGAGCCGCAAGGCCTTGCACGCCGGGCGCGGAGCTGATCTCGGTGATGATCCGGCTGGTGTCGCTCACCACGCCGAGTGATGCTTCGTCGAGCACGGTCGCGCTGCCGTCGTTGTCCGTGCGCAGGTCACGGGCCCGCCCGTCAAGCACCGTGTTCCCGGCCATGCCGTCCGGCCAGGTGAAGTCCATCGTGGCCGTGCGCCGGACGGAGCCTGGCCGGCGCGGCGGCGCGGACCCTACCGAGCCGCGCGGCTTCAGGTCAGCTGGAACCGCGATTGCCATAAAACCCTCCTTCACCGCACGATGTCCTGCTCGCGCAGGCGGGCGATCCGTGCGTCGTCGTAGCCGATCTCGCGCAGCAGCGCGTCGGTGTGCTGCCCGAGGCGGCAGCCCGAATCCGCCTTGGTGGCGGACCGGGAGAAACGGTTGAGCGGGGCCGGGCGGCGGTGGGCGTCGAAGATCGGGCTGACCGCGTCGACCGCGTAGCCGGCCCGGTAGAACTCGTCGTCCTGCATCCGCCACTCGGCGTTTTCCTGCGCGACGGCCACGCAGCCCACGTCGGCCGCGGTCAGCTCCTCTTCCCATTCGCCCTTCGGCCGCGTCGCGAAGATGGCTTCGAACGTCGCGGCGAGCACGCCTTCGTGGGCCGCGCGGCCTTCCAGGGTGGCGAAGCGTTCGTCGTCCAGTTGCGGGTAGCCCGCCAGGGCCGCGACCAGGACCGGCCACTCCTGGTCGGCCGGCGCGGCCAGGAAGACCCAGCCGTCCGCCGCCCGGTACAGGCGGTAAAGCGGTCCGAGCCCGCGGAACTCATCGTCCACCCGGCTCAGTCGCGGGCGTTTACCGTAGCTGGTGTTCCGGCTGATCAGCGCCTGCGTGGCGGTGCCGAGCATGGTCGTCACCATGTCGGTCAGCGCGATCCCCCGGCGCTTGGCGTACAGGCCGAGCAGCAGAGCGGACCCCACGCCGAGGGCGGCGATGCCGTCGGACTGCACGGCCGGCACGGTGCCGCCCGCCCAGAGGTTGCGCGCGCCGCTCAGCAGCTGCTCGCGGGTTTCCGGGCGCGATGCCCCCAGCGGGGCATCCGTCAGCGAGACCCCCGACGCCGCGCCGATCGACGGCGCGTACGCGGGCTTGCCGCCGTACGGCCCGTCGATGCCGTAGCCAGGAGAGCTGAGGTAAACGAGGTCGGGGTTGACCGCCTTCAGCGTGGCCTCGTCGATGCCGATCCGCGCCGCGACGCCGGCCCGGTAGCACTGCAGCACCAGATCGCTGCGGCGGGCGAGCTCGTGAACGATTGCCAGGCCATCCGGGGCCCGGATGTCCAGCGCGATGCTTTCCTTGCCCATCAGCACCTTGCCACCGCCCGCCTCGGGGAAGGCCATGACACCGCGGATCGTGTCGCCGCCGGGCGGCTCCACCTTGATGACCCGGGCCCCGAGGTCGGTGAGAACCGTCGCGCCGAACGGGGCGGCGAACATCCCGCCGAGCTCGAGCACTGTCACCCCGGCCAGCGGGCAGGCGGCCGGGCCGGCGACGCCGGCGGGTCCGGCGAAGCCACGCCCCGTTCCTCCTGCTCCTGGTTCTTGCGGCGGCAACACCGCGCCGGCCAGCCGGCGGATGTCGTCGGCATGCTCGTCAAGCCGCGGCGCGCGGCCGATCACGGTGAGCGGCCGCCCCGCCGCGTGGACCAGCGTGGAGGGCTGGCGCACCGGGCCCAGGTCGGGGTCGTCCACGACGGCGACCCGGCCCTCGTGCACCACCTGCGGGTGGTCGAGGGCTTCGTCGGGCGTGCGGAACTGCTCGCAGAACACGTTGGAGTTCCGCGCGAAGACCGCTTCCCATTCCGCGACCATCCTCATCCCGACCCGCGCCAGCATCTTGTCCCACCACTCGAAGCGCAGCTCCGGCGTGGGCAGGTCGGGGAAGCCGGACCACTTCGGGTCCTTCACCTCCTCCGTGAGACCGAGTTCCGCCAGCCACGCCTGCATGAGGCGGGGGGCGGTATGCGCGGCCTGCAGCCAGGTGCCGTCCTTGGTCGCCGCTACCAGCAAGGCGTACATCAGCCGCGACTGCGGCCTGCCCGCGTCATCGAAAGCGGCCGCCAGCGGCTTGAAGGCGTCCGGGTAACGGCGCAGGATCATCTCGTAGTACCAGTTGTAGGTGTCCATGGCGCCGACCCCGGACATCAGGTTCGCCTCCACCAGCTGCCCAAGCCCACTGGACTCGCGTTCGAACAACGCGGCGAGTATGCCCTGGACGGCGGTCTGCCCTGCGGCGTACGAGGCGTACGGGACGGACACGTAGGCGGGGTCGTTTCCCGGGGACAGCTGCCGCTTGGAGTGCAGCACGCCGGCTTTGGCCAGGATCAGCGCCTCGTAGCCCTTGTAGCCGGCCCACGGGCCGCGGGTTCCCCAGCCGGTTACCATCGCCGCCACCAGCCTGGGATACCGCGCGGCGAGGCGTTCGGCAGTGAAGCCGAGCCGGGCCGCGGCGGCCGGACGCATCGTGGTGACCATGACGTCGGCCTGGCGCAGCAGGCTGTCGAGCGTGCCCCGGTCGTCGTCAGCGGACAGGTCGAGCACGATGCTGCGCTTGCCGCGCAGCAGCCCCGGCCAGCCGGGGTCGGCCCGCAGCGGGCTGCCCGCCGGGCGCTCCACCAGGATGACCTCGGCCCCCGCGTCGGCCAGGAACTGGGTGGCCTGGGCGCCCGGCAGCGTGGTCGACAGGTCGACGACGGTGAGCCCGGCCAGCGGGCCCTGCCCGGTGTCACCCGGCCCGGTGTCGCCCTGCCCGGTGTCACCCGGCCCGGTGTCGCCCGGCCCGGTGTCGCCCGGCCCGGTGTCGCCCGGCCCGGTGTCGCCTTGCCCGGCGCGGCGCTGCCCGGCGTCGCCTGCGGTGACGGTCACGTTCGGCTCCTCCTCAGGCCAGCCCGGTCCGTGTGGCGGCCACCATGCCGCCGTCGACCAGCAGGTCCGTGCCGGTGATGTACGAGGCCCGGTCGGACGCCAGGAACTCGATCGCGTCGGCGGTTTCGACCATGGTGCCCTCGCGCGCGATCGGGAGCTTCTCCATCAGCCTCAGCTTCACCTCGCGGCTTGGCCCCTCCAGCTCCCTGGCGCCCATCGGGGTGGCGATCGGTCCCGGCGACATGGAGACGATCCGCGCACCCTTGGCTCCCCAGGCGGTGGCGC
>Ga0335072_10004548_pt1 | contig 20570 bp, 16 predicted proteins | sample Lox_Sample_21_FD_206725 | JGI IMG/M metagenome (GOLD analysis project Ga0335072, IMG submission 206725) | Soil microbial communities from Loxahatchee National Wildlife Refuge, Florida, United States - Lox_Sample_2.1 | ecosystem: Environmental > Terrestrial > Soil > Wetlands | place: USA...
GCCTAGCCGCTATCGTTTTTACGCTTACGGCTGGATTGATCACGGCCTGCGACGGATCATCGGGCACCAGCAGCGCCACGGCGTCCGGTGCGGGACAGGGCGGTACCGTCTCGTCGAGGGCCAGCCTGAGCTGGAGAAATTGCAGCGGGCTTAATGCCGGCATGAAGTGCGCGTCGCTCTCGGTTCCGCTGAACTACGCAGATCCCGGCGGACGGAAGATCACTATCGCGCTTTCCATGGTGCCGGCGACCGCGCCGAAGAGCAGGCAGCAGGGCGTCATGCTGGTCAACCCGGGCGGGCCTGGCGCGCCGGGCCGGGGCCTCGCGCAGGCCGTCGCGTCGGTGCTCAGCCCGACGGTGGCCTCCGAGTATGACATCGTCGGCTTCGACCCCCGTGGCGTCGGCGGGTCGGTGCCCGCGCTGAGCTGTGATCCCAGCTTCTTCAGCACGGCTCGCCCCGACTATGACCCCACCAGCGCGGCCGAGGAAGGGCAGAACATCAATCGGGCCAAGGCCTACGCCGCCGGGTGTGAGCAGCGGTACGGCTGGCTGCTGCCCTACCTGACGTCGGCCGACTCCGCCAGGGACATGGACTCGATCCGGGCCGCCTTCGGCGTGTCGAAGATCACCTACTACGCCTTCTCCTACGGCACCTACCTGGGGCAGGTCTACGCGACGCTGTTCCCGAACCGGGTGCGCCGGATGGTGCTCGACAGCACGGTTGACCCGACGGGCGTGTGGTACCAGGACAACATCGAGCAGGACTACGCGTTCCAGGGTCGCATGAACGCGTTCTTCGCGTGGATGGCGAGCGCCGACTCGACCTACCACCTGGGCACCACCGAGGCGGCGGTGGAGAGCGCCTACTACCGGGCCAGGTCCGCGCTGACGGCCAAGCCCCTCGACGTCAACGGGAAGCCACTGGTCGGCCCGGACGAGCTCGATGACACCTTCGTGCAAGGCGGGTACGGCAACTGGCTGTGGCCGAGCCTGGCCCAGGCCCTGTCGGATTACCTGAACAAGGGCAGCTCATCGGGCCTGGTCTCGGCCTACCAGTCCGACGGCGAGGAGACGGAGAACGAGTTCGCTGTCTACAACGCCGTGCAGTGCTCCGACGTGGACTGGCCCCGCAACTGGTCCAAGTGGCAGGCCGACACCGAGACCGTGGACAGCACCGCGCCGTTCTACGCCTGGGGCAACGCGTGGTTCAACGCGGCCTGCGCCTTCTGGCCGGTGAAGGGCCCGGCCACGCCGATGAAGATCGGCGCGAGCGGCTTGCCTGGCATCCTGATGCTGCAAGGGACGCTGGACGCGGCCACGCCCTACGCCGGGGCGCAGAACGCGCACAAGGCGCTGCCGACCGCGCGGCTTGTGGCCGTCGAGGGCGATGGCAACCATGGCCAGTCGCTGCAGGAGCCGGCCGACCCGTGCGTCATGAGCTACCTCAACAACTACCTGGCGACCGGTGCGCTGCCGCAGGGATCAGGCCTGGTGAATGCCACCTGTGCCGCTCCGGCGGCGCCCACGCCGAGCGGATGATACTGCTGATTCGGTGACCTTTGCGCTATAGGCTGGCAGCATGTTGCGCCTTAGGCCTCGGTCGGAGTCGCCACGGCTGCTCGATGACCGTGACCGCGCCGCGGTGCTCGCGCTGTGCGATGCCGACCCCGTGGCGAACGTCTTCGTCGCGTCCAGGGTGCGGGCACTTGGCCTCGACCCTGGCCGCCTCGGTGCCCAGGTCTGGGGCTACGAGCGGGGCGGCCTGCTGACCTCCGCCTGCTATTCGGGTGCCAACCTGGTGCCGGTGGAGGTGGGGACGGCCCAGGAGATCGCCGCGTTCGCCGATCGGGCACTTCGGCAGGGACGGCGATGCTCGTCGATAGTCGGCAAGGCAGACGTGGTGACGCAGCTGTGGCAGCACCTGCGCCCGTACTGGGGGCCGGCCCGGGAGGTCCGGTCCGTCCAGCCGCTGATGGCGATATCCGGCCCGCCGCTGGTTGCGCCGGATGAGGCCGTGCGCCGGGTGCGCTCCGACGAGATCGACATCCTGCTGCCCGCCTCGATCGCCATGTTCACCGAGGAGGTGGGCGTCTCGCCGCTGATCGGCGACGGCGGGGCCGCCTACCGGGCACGGGTCTACGAGCTGGTCAGGTCGGGCCGGGCGTTCGCCAGGATCGAGAACGGGCGGGTCATCTTCAAGGCCGAAGTGGGGGCCGCGACCCCGCAGGCCTGCCAGGTCCAGGGCGTCTGGGTGCATCCGGAGTTCCGTGGCCGCCGGATGGCGGCACCCGGCATGGCCGCCGTGGTCGTCCAGTCCCAGGAGTCGATCGCGCCGGTCGTCTCGCTGTACGTGAACGACTTCAACCACTCGGCCAGGGCCACCTACGTCAAGACCGGCTTCACCGAGGTAGGCCGGTTCATGTCCGTCTTGTTCTAGTCCCGGTCACGGGTCTTGCGCAGGACTTCGAGTACCGGCCCGAACATCTCGGACAGCTGGGCCAGTTGCGGCCCGGAGAGCTGGTCCATGAAGTGCCGTCGCACGCTTTCCACGTGATAGGGGGCGACCCGCTCAATGATCTCCAGGCCCTGCTCGGTGATCACAGCGAAAGTGCCTCGCTTATCTCCGTCGCAAGCGTCGCGTTGTACTAGGCCGCGCGCTTCCATCCGGGTAACCTGGTGTGACAGCCTGCTACGGGATTGCGCGGTAAGGTCGGCGAGCTCGGTCATCCGAAGCCGGTGATCAGGGGATTCGGAGAGCTCCACCAGTATCTCGTAGTCGTTGGTGGTTAGCCCGAACGGGTGCAGGTCCCGGTCAAGCTGACGCATCAGCATCTTGGCGAGCCGGATATAAGCACGCCATGCGCCCTGCTCGTCGGCAGTGAGCCAGCGGGGGTTGGCGGCGGCGGGAGAATCGCCAGCGGCCTTCGGCTCGGTTGGCATGGATGAGAATTTACCCGCACAGGGCGGTTGCGGCGACCGGGGGGATCGTTCGCGCCACTGCCGCCGGCTCGAGGTGCCATTCGGAGGGATGAATTTGCAAAGCGCTGGCGGTGGGATGTCCATGCCCGGGCACGGAAGCGAGCCGAGCCAGGCCGAGGACACGCTCGTGGTCAGCGACCCGCTCCGGCGCGAGCAGGACACGCACCCGGCCAGCGGGCCCATCCCAGTGCCAGCGCGGCCGGCCGGGCGGCTGGCCTGGCTTGATGCCTTGCGCGGGTTCGCCGCGCTCTGCGTCGTCTTCGACCACTCAAGCGTGCTCGTGCTGTACCGGCTGCACCTGTTCCTGTACCGGTGGTTCGACTTCGGGCGCTACGGCGTGTTCGTGTTCTTCCTGGTCAGTGGCTACATCATCCCCGCGTCGCTGGAGCGGAAGGGGAGCGTCAGGGAATTCTGGATCGGCCGGGCGTTCCGGCTTTACCCGATGTTCGCCTTGTCGATCGGCGGCGTGCTGCTGCTGTACTTCCTCGGCTTCGGCACCGCGTACGACGCCCAGCACGACTGGCTGAGATCGGTTACCTCCTGGCCGGCCATGATCCCTAACTTCCTCAGCGGCCCTAACGTGCCGAACGTCACCTGGACCCTGTCCTACGAGATGGCCTTCTACCTCCTGCTGGCGGCGCTGTTCAGCGTGCGTGTCCACCGGCACAGCGGAAGCTACGCGCTGGCCTGCGGGATCATCGTCTGCGCGGTGGGCGGGAAGCTGCCCATGGGCATGCTCGACCACGGGCGCGGGATCTTCGGCCCGACGTCGGTCAACATCGTCATCGACCTGCTTGTCCTGGCGGGCGTGGGTCTCGCGGTCGCCCAGGGAAGGGACTCGGTCCTCAGCCACGCGGGCTCCTGGCTAGCCGCGCTCATCTGCCTGTTCGTGCTGACGGTCAACCAGGACGGCTACCCGTACCCATGGAGCGCCTACAGCATCCTGGCGTTCATGTTCACCGGCACGCTGGTCTACCGGGCCGAGCAAGGGCAGGTCGGCAAGGTAGAGGCGGGGATGGCCGCCGCGGCGACGGTCACGATGACGGTAGCCGGCGCGTTCTGGTGGGGCACCAGGTATCCCACCTGGAACCTGGGTACGCAATGGCATTACCAGTACTTCACCTCGGTCGCCGGGGCTGCCTTGACCTTCGCCGTGGGCCTGGCGGTCAAGAATCGCCGGTTCCCGAGAGTGCTGCCCTGGCTTGGCATGATCAGCTACTCCGTGTACATGACGCATCCGCTGGTCATCAATGCCTACGCGAGCATTCCCGCGCTCGCCCACGGCTTCAAGCCGCTCTGGCTGCAGGCCCTGCTGGCCCTGGCCCTGCTCGGCGTCATCGTGGGTATCGCCTCGGTCACCTACTACTTCGTGGAAAGGCCCATGCAGCGCCTTGGCCGGAAGGTAGCCAGACGGTACCGGGACTCGGCCGAGTCCCAGCGCGCTTTGGGACCAGAGAGCGCGAGGGCCGCAACCTGAGGCGACCGCACGGGTACCATGACCGGCGTATGTCTCAGCGGAAACCGAGTCGGCTAGCGTGGCTCGACGCGCTGCGCGGGGTGGCCGCGCTGTGCGTCGTCGTGGACCACGGCAACACGCTCGTGCTCCGGTCGGCCCAGGCCTTCTGGTCGCAGTGGTTCGACCTCGGCCAGTATGGCGTGTTCGTGTTCTTCCTGGTCAGCGGCTATATTATCCCCGCATCGCTGGAGCGAAAGGGCAGCCTGCGGCAGTTTTGGGTCAGCCGCGCGTTCCGGCTCTACCCGCTGTACCTGCTGGCCATCGGGCTGTCGGTGATCGGCTACAAGACCGGCTTCGGCACCCTGCGTGGCGCCGAGCACACCCCGGTCTCGGCGCTTGCCTCCTGGGTGCTGATGATCCCGAACCTGCTGACCGGCCCTAACGTGCCGAACGTCACGTGGACCTTGTCGTATGAGATGACCTTCTACCTCCTGCTGGCGGCCCTGTTCAGCGTCCGGGCGCACCGGCACAGCGGAGGCTACGCGCTGGCCTGCGCGATCGTGGTCGTGGCCGTGGGCGGTCTGCTGCCCATGGCCGCGCTTGACGGGGGAAGCGGGCTGCTGAGCTCGGGCAACGTGGACCTCGCCGTCGACGCGCTGATTGTCGCGGGAATCGGGCTTTCCCTGACCGGGCTCGGCGGGGCGGCTGGCCGCGTCAGCCGGCTAGTGCCCGCCGGCGGCGCGTGGCTGGCCGCGCTCACCGGCCTGCTGCTGCTGACGGTCAACCAGGACCACTATCCCTACCCGTGGAGCGGGTACACGATCCTCGCCTTCATGTTCACCGGGACCCTGATCTACCGGGCCGAGCGCGGCCAGGTCAGCAAGACGCTCGCCGCCTGCATCGCGCTGGCGGTGCTGGCGATGACGATCGGCGGGGGCCTGTGGCACGGGGCGCAGCAGCCTGGGCTGGGCACGGCCAGCACCCAGTGGCGCTACCAGTGGGTGACGAGCCTGGGCGGGGCGGCCATCACGTTCGGCATCGGGCTGGCCCTGCGTCACCGGCGGGTGCCAGCGATCCTGGCCTGGCTGGGGATGATCAGCTACTCGCTGTACCTGATCCACCCGCTGGTCCTTGACGCCTTCCGTGATATCCGGCCGCTGCACGATGCTTCCCGGGGGCTGGCGGTCCAGATCCCGCTGGCCTGCGGACTGCTCGCCGTGATCATCGCGGCAAGCGCCGCGACCTACTACCTGGTCGAGAGGCCGATGCAGAGGGCAGGCCACGCGGTGGGGCGCCGCTGGGAGCGGGGCCGGGGTCAGCCGCCGGTGGAGCCCGCACCGGCGCCGGCAGACCGCGTGACGACGGGCTCCTCGGAGGGTCCCGCCGCAGGCAGTGTTCCCTCAGGAAGCGCGGGGGCGGGCACCTCGGTCGCGGCGGAGCGCAGCGCCTCCATCAGCAGGGCGGTCCCGGGCGGGTCCGGTGGCTCGCCGTAGCGAACCGCGACCACGCAGCGCCGCGTCCCGCGCAGCCGCAGTGCGCGGACGGCGGGATTGCGGGCGGCGCGCAGCGCGAGACCAGGCAGCAGGGCGACGCCGAGGCCAGCGCTGACGAGCGCCTGGACGGCGACGAAGTCGTCGGTGGTGAAGGAGATCTTGGGCGTGTAGCCGGCCGCCGCGCACTGCTGCAGCAGGTGCTCCCGGCACCGGTCGCAGCCAGCGATCCAGCGCTGGTTGATGAACCTGGTGAGGTCGTCAGGCCACAGCTCGGTCAGGGCGGGAGCCACCTCGGGCAGGCCAAGCGAGGCCTCACCGGTCGGCATGATCAGGCTGACCCACTCTTCGAGCAGGCTCTGCTCGCGCAGTCCCGCGGTGTCGGCGGACGTGACAACGCAGTCAACGCCGGCCGGGGCCGACGCAGCCGACTCGGGCTCGTGCTTGAAGATCAGGGCCACGTCGACGTAGCCGGCCCGCAGCATGCGCAGGGCCTCAGGTGGCTCGGCCTCCGTCAGCCGCAGGTCCACGCTCGGATGCCGGGCGTGCAGCAAGGCCGCCGCCGCGGGCACGAGCGTGCCAAGCGCGGAGGGGAACGCGGCGAGCCGCAGCCGCCCGGCCCGCAGCCCCGAGTGCGCCGCGAGCTCGTTCTCCGCGGCGTCGAGCCGGCCGATGATCTCGCTGGCCCGTTCGGCGAGCAGGCGGCCGGCGTCGGTGAGGCGGATGCCCCGCCCGGCCTTAGTGACCAGCTTGGTTCCTGTCTCGGCCTCCAGCCGGGCCAGGTGATGGCTGACTGATGGCTGCGCGTAGTTCAGCGAGTGGGCGGCGGCGGTAACCGAGCCGTGCCTCGCGACCGCGACCAGGACGCGCAGGCGGGTAACGTCCAGCATCTCTCGACTATAGATGGTGTCGATCGGTCCGACTAGATGGGCAAATCCGGCTAATCTGTGCAGGTCGCGCCAGTTAACGGCCCTCAAGCAAGGGCGACCCGGGATCCCGGACAGCCTCCCCGGCGAGCCTCTTGCGCCGCCAGGCGATCCCGGATAGGGCCTCGAGCACGACCCGGTTGCCCAGGAACGCGGTCACGTCGGCGCTGTCGTAGGGCGGCGAGACCTCCACCACGTCGATGCCCGCCAGTGGCATCTCCATGGCGATCCGGCGCACCGCGTCGAGCAGTTGCCGGCCGGTCAGCCCGCCGGGCTCCGGGGTGCCGGTTCCCGGGGCCATCCCCGGGTCGACGACATCGACGTCGACGGAAAGGAACACCGCGTCGCAGTCGTCGGTCGCGATCGTGAACGCCTCACTGAGCACCTCGTCCAGGCCGCGCGCGACGATCTCCGTCATCTCGAAGGACCGCATCCGCTGCTCGGCCATCCAGGTGAGGGTCGGCGGCTCCGGCCAGTACCCGCGCAGCCCGATCTGCAGGAACCGGTCGCCGCGCACGGCGCCCGACTCGATCAGCCGGCGCATCGGCGTGCCGTGGCTGTACAGGTGGCTGCCCCAGTCGCTCTCGCCCGTGTCGGCGTGCGCGTCGAAGTGGATCAGCGAGACCCGGCCCCAGCCGACGTGGCGGGCGACTCCGGTCGCGTCAGGGAAGGTGATCGTGTGGTCCCCCCCGAGGACCACGGGGATCGCTCCGCTCGCCGCGACGGCGTGCACGACATCCTCCAGGCCCTTGATCGAGTCCATCAGGTAGCCGGACGGCATGTTCACATCGCCGATGTCGGCCACCCGCAGGTCGACGAGCGGATCCACGCCCAGGGCGAGGTGCGGCCTTGAGCCGTCGTGCGGAAGGTAGTCGGTGCCGCGGATCGCCTGCGGGCCGAACCGCGTCCCAGCCCGGTAGGTCGTTCCCCCGTCGAACGGCGCCCCGACGATGACGATGTCGTGGCGGCCGGGCGCTACCTCGTCAAGGGTTGCACTCGGCACTCCGGCAAAGGTGATCTCGGGTCCGTACATCGACCGGTACATCTGTGGCTCAGGCATGCTGCCCATGATCCCGCCCTCGTCAGGAGGCAAAAAACCGGGGGTGGGCCCCGTGCGGGGTAAACCTCCGCGCCGGACGCCGCGTCCTACATATGAGGGCTCGGTGAAAGCGGGACACCGAGCTCATGGCATCAGGGTGGCCCCCGTGGGTCACCCTGATGCTTCCCCTTGCGGAAAGTCCCCGGGCCGAGGGCATCAGCGGCTATTGTCTTGGGCCATGGCCGAACTTGAAGAGGACCACAGCGCTGATACCGCGCGCTTCCAGGCATTTGTGCAGCATCGGGACGACGAGCCGCCAACGGCGTGGCAAATGCGCGCTCCCGCGTCGAGGATTGGCCTGTTCGCAGGCATCGTCGTCGCGGTCGCCATCGTGGCCGCGCTTATAGCGCTGACACTCTTGGTGTAGCCGGGATCTCCCCCGATCCCCGGGCCACGAGCCGGACTGGTACCGCTACCCGCGCGGGGGGAGCATCGTCGCCGTCGATGCGGCGGAACAGCAGTTCGGCGGCCATCCGGCCAACCTCCGCCGGGTTGTAGCTGACGACCGTGAGGCCGGGTCGCAGGTAGTCGGCCAGCCCGAAGTCGCCGAACCCCACCACGGCGATCCGCTCCGACTGCCCGGTCGCGGCCAGGACGCGCAGCACGCGTCCGGTGTGCTCATGGCCGCCGCAGAACACGGCTGTGACCGGTGAGTCGGCCAGTCGCTCGGGCGACAGCGTGGTCCAGGCGTCCTCGATCATGAGGCCGGCCTCGGCCATCGCCTGCGTGTAGCCCTGCAGCAACTGCCGGGACCTGTACTGGCCCATGTCGCCGCTCACCAGGCCGATGCGGCGGTGGCCATGGGCGATCAGGTGCGCCACGGCGACCTGAGCGGCACCCTTCTCGTCCGCGAGCACGGTGTCGGCCTCAATGCCCGTCGGCGGCCGCAGCACGCAGACCGTCGTGGTGCCCGCCTCGAGCTCGGCGGCGAGGTAGGCCTGCCCGCCTGGCGCGGGCTTGATGATCAGGCCATCGACCCGGCGCGCGGTCAGTGACTCGGCTAGGCGCTGCTCACGGTCTAGGTCGGCGTCGGTCGAGCCAGTGAACAGCAGCATCCCGCGGTCGCGGGCCACGTCCTCGATCCCCCGGCACAGCGCCGCCGTGTCCGGCTCGGCCAGGTCATCGCCGATGAACCCGAGCGCCGACGTCCGGCCGGTGCGCAGCAAGCGGGCACTCTCGTTCCGCCGGAAGCCAAGGTCCTCGATCGCGTCCATGACCCGGGTCGCGGTCGTCGGCGTCACCCCAGGTTCCCCGTTTACTACCCGTGACACGGTCTTCAGGGCGACACCCGCCCGTGCCGCCACGTCCTTCATCGTCGGCCGCGCGCCCCCGAACCGGCGGCCCCCGCGCATCCCGTGCTTCAGATCGCTCATGCAGTCCCCCCGCAGTCCATTCTGCTCACCCAAAGCTCACGGAAACACCTCGGCGCTGACTCTTGCCTACGGTGAGCGAACCTGCTGAGACGCGCGCTGTTTCGGAGGAGTTAACGAGATTCCTACGGGTTGCCTGAGGCGAGCTGGGGTTCCGTTCGGAATAATCGCCCCATGGTCGATGCGGAGAGCGGCGGCGAGCGGGAGCGGCTGACCACGGTAGGCGGGCTCGCGGCACTCTCCCTTGACGCGCTGTCGAGCGTGGCCTACGGGCCTGAGGCGATCCTGGTCGTGCTGGTCGCGGCCGGGGCGGGGGCCATCGGCTACGCGCTGCCGATCACGGTCGCGATCGTGGTGCTGCTGGCCGCGCTGGTGATCTCCTACCGTCAGGTGATCGAGGCGTTCCCGAGCGGCGGCGGCGCCTACGCGGTGTCGAAGACGCACCTGGGGACGACCGCTTCCCTCGTCGCGGCGGCGTCACTCATCGTCGACTATATCCTCAACGCCGCCGTCGGCGTGTCGGCCGGCGTCGAGGCGCTGACCGCGGCGTTCCCGGCGCTTTACGGGGCGCGGGTATGGCTGTGCCTGGTCACGCTGGCGCTGATCACCGGCGTGAACCTCTGGGGCCTCGCCGAGTCGGCCCGGATCTTCACGATCCCGACGCTCGCGTTCATCGCGAGCATAGCGGTCGTGATCATCGCTGGCCTGGTCCGCACCCACCCGGCGGTGACGCTGACGCACTCGCTGCCTCCGGTCACCGATACCGTGGGCACGCTGCTGATCCTCAAGGCGTTCGCGTCCGGGTGCTCCGCGCTGACCGGGGTGGAGGCGATCGCCAACTCGGTGCCCCAGTTCCGCACGCCCCGGGTGAACCGGGCCCAGCACACCGAGATCTGGCTGGGAGTGCTGCTCGGGGTGATGCTGCTGGGGCTAGGCGGGCTGATCCGCCGCTTTCACGTCATCCCGCAGCCAGGCACGACCGTGCTCGCGCAGATCACGGCGGCCGGAGTGGGCCATGGCGTGCTCTTCTACGTGATCCAGATGATCACGCTGGTGTTGCTGGCCCTGGCGGCGAACACGTCCTTCGGCGGGCTGCCCGTGCTTGCCAGCCTGCTGGCCCGCGACAACTTCCTGCCGCACCTGTTCGCGCTGCGCGCCGACCGCCGGGTCTTCCGCTACGGCGTCACCGTGCTCGCCGTCGCGGCCGGGCTGCTGCTTGTCGTGGCGAGGGGCAACACGCAGGCACTGGTTCCGTTGTTCGCGGTCGGGGTGTTCGTCGGCTTCACCCTGTCCCAGATCGGGATGGTCAAGCACTGGCACGCGTCCAGGGCCGACAACCCGCGTGGGTGGCTGCACCGCGCGATCATCAACGGCGTCGGCGCCACGCTGACGCTCGCCGCGACCGTGATCGAGCTCGTCAGCAAGTTCACCGCGGGCGCGTGGCTGGTGGCCCTCGTCGTCCCGCTGCTTGTCGTGATGTTCTGGCGCATCCACCAGGCCTACGCGCAACTCGGCACGCTGCTGCAGGTAGGCAAGACGCCGCCACCTCCTGTGAAGCAGTCGTGCCTGGTCGTCGTCCCAGTGGCGGGGATGTCCCGGCTGACGGCCGAGGGCATATCGGTGGCCCTGTCGCTCGGCGACGACGTGATCGCGGTAACCGTCGCCTATACCGATGGCGACGACGAGTCCTCGGAAGCGTCCTTCCGCGAGCAGTGGAACACGTGGCGGCCTGAGGTCCCGCTGATCACCCTGCGGTCCGCTCACCGGTCGCTTGGCCCGCCGCTGGTGAAGTACCTGCAGGCCATTGAAGCCGAGGACAAGTACCATCGGCTCGTCGTGCTGATCCCTGAGGTACATCCGGCCAGGCCATGGCTGTCGCTGCTGCACAATCAGCGAGGCGCGATCCTGGATCGGTCGATCCGCCGCGGAACGAGCAACGTAGTGCTGTGCCGGCTGCGATTCCGGCTGGAGGCCATCAGCGCGTGACTACCGGTTGACTACAGCCAGGTATCGCGGCGCGCGGCCTGTCGCTGATGGTGGCAAGATAAGCGACATGGAAAATAGCGAGGCAATTAGGCGATGACCATGCCCGGGCGCTCTGAGCAGCCGGTGGCCGTTGTAACCGGCGGTAACCGCGGTGTGGGCTTGGAGGTCTGCCGGAGGCTGGGGAACCTCGGTTACGCGGTGGTACTTGGCTCCCGGGACCTGCGCAGGGCCGAGGTGGCGGCCAAGGAGATCGATCCAGAGGGCGAGAGAATCACGCCGTGTCACATTGAGGTCGACAACTCGGTGAACGTCGACGCGCTGGGGAAATGGGTCAAGGAGAAGTTCGGCCGGGTTGACGCGATCGTAAACAACGCGTCGACCGCCCCTGACCAGTGGGCGATGGCAGGCAACACCGACTTGTCGCCAGTGGCGGAGGCACTGGACGTCAACCTGTTCGGGGCCTGGCGAGTGACGCAGGCGCTGCTGCCGCTGCTGCGCGCGAGCGCGCGGCCCCGCGTTGTCAACGTGTCCAGTGAGGCCGGGTCGATCGCGAGGATGACAGGCGGGCGGCCCGCCTACAGCGTGTCCAAGTCGGCGCTCAATGCGCTGACGAGGATGCTCGCCGCTGAGCTTTACCGTGATGGCATCCTGGTCAACGCGGTGTGCCCGGGGTGGACCGCGGAGGGCAGCGACAGCGGCGGCGGCCGGTCCGCCGCTCAGGGGGCCGCCAGCGTGGTCTGGGCGGTTACCATCCCGAACGGCGGCCCGACCGGTACGTTCACCAGGGATGGCCGCGAGATCCCCTGGTAGCGGGTGAGTTAATCCCGGCTGGGGGTGGCCAGCGGCCAGCCGCCGGCCGCCAGGCGTGCCCGCACCCGGGCAATGTCGGCGTCGGTGGGATGCTGGTTGGAGGTGGCCGCGGTGATCGCGTGCCGGATCGCGGTGGCCGACTCGGGCTTGCTTTCGTCAGCGAGGTGGTCGGCGATGGCGCTGACCTCGCTTTCCGTCAGCTGGCTGCCGAGGAGGGCGAACAGCGGGAGGTAGTCGTGCTCGGGTACGCCTTCCGGGTACCCGGCCCGCAGCCAGCCGACGATGGTGGCGAGAAATGGTGGCAGTGGCATCTGGTCGTTCCCCTTACTTCTTTGGAGCCGGGTGACCGGATACGTAAATGTAGTGGATCCCCCAGCCAATGGCGGAAAGGATGATGAGGAAGCAGATCGCGGCGATAATCAGGCCGATGATGCTGCCGCCGTAGACGGTGTCGGAGGCCTCGGCATCCGAGCCGCCGCCGGCCGTCGCCACCCGCGGGCCGCGGCTCAGCGCGGACAGGCCGATCGCGAAGAGCGCGGGCAGGCCCGCCCCGGCGATGAGGCCGTAGACGATGGTCTTCCAGAAGTCAGTGACGTTGAACCAGGACATGGTTGCTCGCTCCGGTGTCGCAGTCGTCGGGGTTAGGCCGCGGCCGTCGCGGGCTGGGCCGGAGTGACCGATCCGGTCCACTCGTCGTTGACGTTGTTCGGGTCCACCTTGCCCTTGCGGGACCGGAAGTAGATCGTGGCCACGACGGCCAGCAGCAGCACGAGGTCGATGATCACCCCGGTGGTGCTGCCGATGCCGCGGGCGATGGCCTCCGCCCCCGCGCCCACGATCGCCGCCGACGGGAGGGTGAAGATCCACGCGGTGGCCATCCGGCCGGCGACGCCCCAGCGGACGGTAGCGCCCTTCTTGCCTAGGCCAGTGCCGATGATCGACCCGGTCGCCACGTGCGTAGTGGACAGCGAGAAGCCGAAGTTGGCCGACAGCAGGATCACGGCCGCCGACGCGGACTCGGCCGCCATGCCCTGGGGCGACTCGATCTCAACCAGGCCCTTGCCGAGGGTGCGGATGACCCGCCAGCCGCCCGAGTAGGTGCCGATGCTGATGGCCAGCGCGCAGCACAAGATCACCCAGACCGGGGCTTGTGACCCCTTGGCCAGCGTGCCGTTGGTAATGAGGGCCAGCGTGATGACGCCCATCGTCTTCTGCGCGTCGTTGGTGCCGTGCGCCAGCGAGACCATGCAGGCCGAGCCGATCTGCCCGATACGGAAGCCATGGCGGCGTGCCCCGTCGGTCATGGCCTGGCTGATCCGGTAGATCAGCCAGGTGCCGACGGCCGCGACAAGGCCGGCGATGATCGGGGAGGCCACGGCCGGGATGACCACCTTCGAGACCAGCCCGTGCCACAGGACGGCGCTGCCGCCCGCGGCCGCCATCGTGGCCCCGATGACACCGCCGATAAGGGCGTGCGAGGAGCTGGACGGGATACCGAGCAGCCAGGTGAGCAGGTTCCAGATGATGCCGCCGATGAGGCCAGCGGCCACCACGGTCAGCGTCACCTTGCTTACGGAGACCAGGCCGCTCGCGATCGTGGCCGCGACGGCCAGGGAGAGGAACGCTCCGACGAAGTTCAGCACGCCGGAGATGGCAACAGCGAGCCGGGGAGGCAGCGCCCCGGTCGCGATCGATGTCGCCATCGCGTTCGCGGTGTCGTGGAAGCCATTGGTGAAGTCAAAGCCGAGAGCTGTGATCACCACAAGGACGAGCACAAAGTCGTTACTCACACCACAAGGGTGACCCGGGCACATAATGACCAGAAGGGACAGAAGGTGTAGAACTACCTAACAAACGGTTAACGTAGCCGCGCAATTCCGTCTGAGGCCGCTGAGCGCAATAGCAGAGACTCAGGCGTCCTCGGCTGGGGGCTGGTAGCGGTATCCCATTCCTGGCTCGGTGATAAGCCAGCGCGGGCGGGCCGGGTCCGGCTCGATCTTGCGGCGCAGCTGGGCCATGTACAGGCGCAGGTTGCCCGCGGCGTTCCCGTACCCCGGTCCCCACACGTCGTTGAGCAGCTGCTTCTGAGACAGCAGCTTGCCCGGGTTACGCAGCAGGGCCTCGAGCAGGTGCCACTCGGTGGGGGTGAGCCTGACGTCGGCCTCGCCGCCGGCGTCGCTGGCCGCGCGGACGACCCGCTTGGCCGCCAGGTCCACCGTCAGGTCGCCGAGGCGGATCCGTGGCAGGTCCTCGGTCGTGCCGATCCGCCGCACCGCCGCCCTCATCCGGGCAAGCAGCTCGTCGACCCCGAAGGGCTTGGTCACGTAGTCATCGGCGCCCGCATCGAGCGCGGCTACCTTGTCGGTGCTGTCGGCCCGCCCCGACAGCACGATGATCGGTGCCTTGGTCCAGCCCCGCAGCCCGGCGATCACGTTCATGCCGTCCATATCGGGCAGGCCGAGGTCGAGGAGCACCAGATCGGGCGGGTACTTGGCCGCCACGGACAGCGCCTCGGACGCGGTGGCGGCGGTGTGCACCTCGTACTGCCGCACCCGCAGGTTAATGCGCAGGGCGCGGAGGATCTGCGGCTCGTCATCGACGACGAGGACACGGGTCACGGGGTGACCTCGGTTCTTGGACCGGGCAGTGGGCGCCGCGGATCGAGGGAGTCATCGGCCGCCGCGGGCAGCGAGATGACCATGGTCAGGCCGCCGCCCGGGGTGTCTTCCGCGGTCAGGGTCCCGTCCATGGCCTCAGTCAGGCCGCGGGACAGCGCAAGGCCAAGGCCGACACCCGTGGTGTTGTCGGTGTCCCCGAGCCGCTGGAACGGCACGAACATCCGCTCCTTGTCCTCCTCAGGTATGCCAAGTCCCCGGTCGACCACCCGCAGCTCGACCCAGTTGCCCAGAGCGCTCGCGGCCAGCAGCGGCGGCTGCCCAGCGGGGGAGTACCGAAGCGCGTTCTGCACCAGGTTTACCACCACGCGCTCGAGGATGGCCGGATCCGCGCTAATGGCGGGCAGCGAGTCGGGAACGTCGACCCGCACGTCACGGCCGCCCGGCTCGATGCTGTCCAGTGCCCGGGCGACGACCTCGTCCAGCCCGACCGGGCGGGGGAACAGCGACAGCGCTCCGGCCTGCAGGCGGCTCATGTCAAGCAGGTTCTCCACCAGGTGCGTGAGCCGGTCCAGCGACTCATCGGCGGTCGCGAGCAACTCGGCGATGTCGTCGGCGTCCCAGGGCACGTCGGGGGAGCGCAGGCTGGTGACCGCGGCCTTGGCCGAGGCGAGCGGAGTGCGCAGGTCGTGGCTGACCGCGGCAAGCAGGGCTGTCCGCATCCGGTCGGCGGCGGCGATGGGCTTGGCCGCCTCGGCCTCTGCGGCCAGCCGCTGCTGCTCAAGTGCGACCCGGGCGTAGGCCGCGAACGCGCCGAGCACCCGGCGGTCACCAGCGGGAAGGGGCCGGCCTTGCAGGGCGAGCGACAGCCCTTCTGCCACCGGGACCTCCACGTCGGCGTCTTCTGGCCGCTGCGCCGGGGCCTCGCCCGCCGCGCCCACGGTGGTCCACCTCGAGGAGGGGCCGCGCGGCGCGATGGCGGCGCGCGGCCCAGTGCCGTCGCCGGACCCGGATGCCCCGGCAGCCGGGCTCACGTCGGGGCACTCGAGCAGGGCCACCGACCGCATGCCGAAGGCCTCGCGCACCCGCTCAAGGATCGCGTCTACCGCGCCCTGGCCACGCAGGATGCTGCCCGCCGTGGTAACAAGCAACTCCGACTCGGCACTGGCCCTTGCTACCTGCTTAGTCCGGCGGGCCGTGGTGTCCACAATCCAGCTGACAACCAGGCCGACCGCGATGAACACGACAAGGGCGAGCACGTTGTTTCCCTGGGAGATCGTCCACTGGTGGATGGGCGGGGTGAAGTAGTAGTTGAGCAGCAAGGACCCGGCGATCGCCTCGGCCAGCGCGGGAAGGAAACCGCCGGTGAGCGCGACGGCGATCACGGCGATCAGGAAGAGCAGCAGGTCCGTGGTCAAGTTCGCACCCGACCTGACCTGGGTGAGGCCAAGGGTGAGCAGCGGGGCCAGGACGGCCGCCAGGCCGAACCCCAGGGCCTGGCGGCGGGGAGTTATGCCACCGCGGTGCCGGGGCAGCAGCCCCCAGCGCCCGCCCATGTGCGAGTGCGTGACGATGTGCACGTCGATCGAGCCGGAGTCGCGGATGGTCCGCACTCCGATGCCCGGGCCGGCCAGCAGGGCCAGCAGCCAGGGTCGTCGGCTCGCGCCCAGCACGAGCTGGGTGGCGTTCTCGGCCCGGGCGAAGGTGAGCAGGGACTCGGAAATGTCGTCGCCGATGACCTGGTGGTAGGTGCCGCCCAGTGACTCGACGAGGTGCCGCTGCCGGGACAGGGCCGCGGGATTCGCGCCGGTCAGGCCGTCCGACCTGGTGACGTGCAGCGCCAGCAGGTCACCGCCCGCGGACCTGGCGGCGATCCGTGCGGCCCGGCGGATGAGGGTGTCGCCCTCGGGGCCGCCGGTGAGCGCGACCACCACCCGTTCGCGGGCCTCCCAGGTCGACTTGATGTCGTGCTGCGCCCGGTACTGCTGCAGCCCCTCGTCCACCTTGTCGGCGAGCCACAGCAGCGCGAGCTCGCGCAGCGCCGTCAGGTTCCCGGCACGGAAGTAGTTCGTCAGCGCCGCGTCGATCTTCTCCGGCGGGTAGATGTTGCCGTGCGCCATCCGCCTGCGAAGCGCCTCCGCCGTCATGTCGATCAGCTCGACCTGGTCGGCGGCCCGGACCACGGCGTCGGGGACCGTCTCCCGCTGCGGGATCCCGGTAATCTGCTCGACGACGTCGTTCAGCGACTCCAGGTGCTGGATGTTGACCGCGGAGATGACATCGATGCCAGCGTCGAGCAGCTCCCGGACGTCCTGCCAGCGTTTTTCGTGCTTGCTTCCTGGAACGTTGGTGTGCGCGAGCTCATCGACGATGGCGATCTGCGGGTGCCTGGCCACGACGGCGGCGGTGTCCATCTCCTCGAAGGTGGAGCCCCGGTAGGAAATACGTGCCCTCGGTATGATCTCCAGGCCCTCGAGCTGGGCGGCGGTGTGCGGCCTGCCATGGGTCTCGGCCAGCGCGATGACGACATCGGCGCCCCGGTCACCACGCCGGTGGGCCTCGCTGAGCAGGGCATAGGTCTTGCCTACCCCGGCGGCCGCGCCGAGGTAGATCCGCAGCTGTCCACGCTGCCTGCGCTCCTGGCCCCGTCCCAGGTTCCGCTCCGGCCTGGCCTCGCTTGGCTGGCTCTGCTGGCCCGAGGGCACTTCTCCCATACCTCTATCATGCGACGTCAGCGCCCCCGGAAAGCGCAGCCCTAACGGGGCTCATGCGCGCGGTGGGGCGATCCATGCGCCTTCCGCGCGCGGCCTGCGACCTTCGAATTTACCTGAAGGCCCGGTAGAACGCGCGGGACTGAGAGCTCCAGGCCACGATGACCGTCACCAGGCCGAGGCCCCAGATGATGACGCTCATCAGCTTCGACAGCGGCGCGTACTGCGCGGTGAACAAGGTGGCCAGCATCAGGATCAGGTCAAGGCCGAACAGTACGGTGCCGACGACGGCGCCCCACTGTCGCCCCTTCCGCAGGGCCCACGCGCACAGCGGCCAGGTGACCAGGCCGCCGATGTCGGGGAGGAAGACGAACAGCACGATGAAGCCAAGAGACGTGGTCTCCTGCGCGGACAGCGCCGGGTTGACGTACTGGTGCAGCGCGGCCTGATGATCGAGGCGCACCATGTCGACGATGGCGACGATGATGGCGACGACGGTGGCGGCCAGCGCCCCGTACATCACCCGGACGGCCCCGCTGACCGCGGAAGGGAGCTCGGCCAGCGCCGGCGTGCGGCGGGCGGGCCGGTAGGCATGCCCGCCAGCCGGCCTGGGCGGCCCGGCCGGCCCGGCCGACGGCCCGGACCAGTGCGGCACTGCCCCCGACGGAATTCCCGGCTGGGGTCCGGGCCAAGGCGGCCCCTGGGGTGAGGGTGCCTGCTGCTGCCCTGGCGGCGCGACCGAAGGCTGCTGGGCTGATGGCTGGTAGGAGCCAGGCTGTGGTCCCGGCGGTGTCGCCCAGCCCGGCATGGGTGCGGGGGCCTGGCCCGATGCCGGGGTCTGCATGTAGGAGGGCGGCTGGTAAGCCGATGGGTAGGCAGGCTGCCGGTAGGACGGCGCCGGCGACTGCGGCACGGGTGACTGCGGTAGCGGTGACTGCGGTACCGGTGACTGCGGCACGGGCGCGGGGGGGACCGCCGGCCGTGCTCCCGGGGGCAGGCCGGCCGTCGAGGCCGCCCCCGGAGCGCTGGGCGTGCCCTCGGTAGAGGACCGGATGACCTCCGTGATCGCCGGTGGCCAGAATGAGGTCGGCGACGCGGAATCATCGCCGGCCATCCCCACCCCGCGGGAGAAGGCCGAGGCTACCGCGGGCAGCAGTGGCCGTTCGGCCGGGCTCTTGCGCAGGCAGGCCTCGAGTACCTCCCGCAGCCGGGTTGGCACCCCGTCAAGGTCGGGGTGGCCCGCCACGACGCGGTAAAGGACCGACGCGGCGCTCCCGTTGCCGAAGGGCTGCTTGCCGGTCGCGGCGTAGGCGATGACGCAGGCGAGCGAGAAGACGTCGGACGGCGTCCCGGCTTCCTGGTCCTCGGCCTGCTCCGGTGACATGTAGCCGGGCGTGCCGACCACCATGCCGGTCGCGGTCAGGTGGGTGCCGCCCATGGCCCGCGAGATACCGAAGTCGATGACGTGCGGCCCGTCCACGGCCAGCAGCACGTTGGACGGCTTCAGGTCCCGGTGGACCAGGCCGCTGTCGTGCACGGCCTGCAGCGCCTCGGCCAGCCCGGCGGCCAGCCGCCAGACCGCAGGCGCGGGCAGCGGGCCGTGCTTGGCCACGACGTCATCAAGCGGCGGTCCGGGGACGTACACGGTGGCCAGCCAGGGCGGGGCGTCGTCCAGCCCGGAGGCCACCACCGGCGCGGTGTACAGGCCGCTGACGGCGCGGGCGGCGAGGACCTCGTTGCGGAACCGGGCCAGGAACTCCTCGTCGCGAGCCAGCTCGGGGTGGACCACCTTGACCGCTACCGCGCGGCCCGCGGGCGAGTAGCCAAGGTAGACGCGGCCCATCCCGCCCGAGCCCAGCCGGGCACGCAGCGTGAACTCACCGGCGGAACGAGGATCTGTTGGCGAAAGGGGCTGCACCCGTGCTCCCGTAAGAAATAACAGACAGGGCCTGCGGGCCGAGATTACCCGGCACCACAGGCCCTGTCATCAGAAGGCCCCTATTGTCGGCCTATCGTGATATCTGCCCTTAGTTGGAGTTGGATCCCTGGCCCCCTCCGGCGTACTGCGCCTGCCCGGGCAGCTCGTCCAGGGCGATGTTCAGCTTCAGCACGTTCACCCCGGGCTCGCCGAGGATCCCGATGCTCCGGCCGTCGGTGTACTTCGCGACCAGCGACTTCACCTCGGAGACCGACAGGTGCCTGGTGGTCGCCACCCGGTTGACCTGGATGGCGGCGTACTGGGGCGAAATGTCGGGGTCGAGGCCCGAGCCCGACGTGGTCACCGCGTCCGGCGGCACCTGGGACTGCGAGACGCCGTTGAACTTGGCGACCTGCGCCTTGAGCTGGTTGATGTCCTGGAGCAGGGTGGGGTTGTTCGGACCGAGGTTAGCCGCGCCCGAGTAGTTGGGGTCACAGCCGTAGTCGTCCTTGACCGAGCTGCTGTCGGCGTTGGACGGCCGGGGCTGGAAGTCCGCGGGCAGCGGGTTGCCCTTGGCATCGGTGAACTCCTGGCACAGCAGGCTGGAGCCCACCACGTGGCCGTTGTAGGAGACCATCGAGCCGTTGGCCTGGTTCGTGAACCCGACCTGGGCGACGCCCCACATGACGACGGGATAGATGATGCCGCAGACGACGGTGAACACGAGCATGGCCCGGAACGCCGCGAGGTGCTGCCTGACGATGGTTGGAAGGCGGTTCATTTACTCTCCCCTAACCTTCACTTGAACCCGGGGATGTTCATCATGATGAGGTCAATCCCCTTGATGCAGATGAACGGAAGGATCAGGCCGCCGACGCCGTAGATCCACAGGTTGCGGCGCAGCATCTGGGAAGCCGAGGACGGCTTGTACCGGACACCGCGCAGCGCCAGCGGGATCAGCGCGACGATGATCAGCGCGTTGAAGATGATCGCCGAGGCGATGGCGGACTGCGGGCTGTGCAGCTTCATGATGTTGAGCTCGTTCAGCCCGGGGAACACGCCCGCGAACATGGCCGGCAGCATGGCGAAGTACTTCGCCACGTCGTTGGCGATGGAGAACGTGGTCAGGGCACCCCGGGTGATCAGCAACTGCTTGCCGATCTCGACGATCTCGATGAGCTTCGTCGGGTTGGAGTCCAGGTCGACCATGT
>Ga0335072_10004549_pt1 | contig 20567 bp, 12 predicted proteins | sample Lox_Sample_21_FD_206725 | JGI IMG/M metagenome (GOLD analysis project Ga0335072, IMG submission 206725) | Soil microbial communities from Loxahatchee National Wildlife Refuge, Florida, United States - Lox_Sample_2.1 | ecosystem: Environmental > Terrestrial > Soil > Wetlands | place: USA...
TGCGTCGGGCCGATGTCGTTACCGCCACCCCAGCAATAGGGCGTAACGGGATTAGTCACCCATTTTTCGGCTGCTGTCACGATGGCCTGCGCCTGGCTGGCCGGTGCGGCGACTCCGGCATTCCGGGAAGCGGCTGCCTGCGCGTCACTCGTCAATGTCGTGACTGCTCCCCCCGTGGCTGCGGTCAGAATTGCTGCCATTCCCAGCTTCGCGACGGTGGCTGAAAGACGCATGGTCGGGCTCCGGTGGTTCATGCGCCCGAACTCTAAACCCATTCGGGAGACACTGAAAACAGCGGGCCAGGCCATTGTCGCATTTTATTTACTGCGCCGGCCTATAGGTGCTACATACGGTTAGCGCTTATTTGGGAACTGGCATCCAGGTGATCGTCACTGTCCACGTGGTGGACAGGTCGCTGGTCGCGCTGGGCCCGATGAGCTCAATGCCCTCGTTCTGGAACTGTCCCTGGGTCGCGAAGCAGCTGCCAGCTGGCCTGAACTGCCGGTCGCACGTCGGGGTGTCGGTGAGGCCATCGAAGTTCGGCGCGTTATCGGCACTGAAGTTGACGACCCGGTACTGGTTCGTGCCGGGCTCCATGTGCTGCGAGTTCGCGGTGCAGGTCACCGCCGCGTGCTTCCCGATGTTGCACAGACTCCACTGATCGCCGTCGTCGGACGGGTTCGCACTCGATCCGTTGACATCGATGTCCGAGGCGATCCCGGTATTCGTGATCGTGATCGGATACTGGCCGCCCGGCCCGATCTTCCCGAACCAGCAGCGCCCGTTCGGGTAGCCGAGCTTCCCGACAGTTGATTTGGTGTTGCCGGCGGCGCTGCCGCCAGTGCAGTCGCGAAACACAGCCTTCGACGGCGACACCGTGACAGAACGCACCGTCGGCACCGTATTGAGCGACATGCTGATGCTCGAGGAATTACCCGCTCCGGCCGGAGCCGCCGAGGTTCCGCACGCTGCTACGCCGGTCATCAGCACACCTGCGGCGGCCATCAGCAGCCACCGCGCGCTACCGGACATCGTCACCTCTCGCGAGCTCACAGCGGCTTAGCACCCGCTGGTTCCCGGTCGACCGAAACCCGCAATCCGGCCCGGCGCGCGACCCCCGCGGTGCCGGCCAGCAGGACGACAACGCCGACCCCTAGCAGCACCCAGCCGGGCATGCTGAACCACGCCGCCGAGACGACACCCGGCACGATCGTGAACTGCAGCTTGGTGGCTGCCGCCACGCCCAGGTGAGCGCTGCCGTCCGACAGCGAGGCGGACCCGCGCACGACGACATCGCTGAGGTACTGGCCCGGCCGTGCAGTCGCCGGCACGTGCAGCTCGAGGGAAATGCGCGCCGACTGGCCGTGCGACAGCCGCACCGGGTCGCCGACATGCACCCAGGAAGCGGGAACTGGCTTGGCCGAGCCCGCAGAGAGCCGCTCGACCCGCAGCGAGAGTGACTCGTCCTGGGTCCCGGTGTTCACCACGTAGACCGCCGGGAGCGCATAGCTCCCGCCCGGATGGGCCGTCCCGGCCAGCCGGACCGCGCCCGCCTGGATGCCGACTCCGACGCTTGCCTGCGCGGCAGCAGGCCATGCCAGCAGACCAATTAAGCCTGCCGCACTTATCGCCCAGAGCCGCCGATGCATTACCTGTCCTGCCCGTGTACGGACATGTGATCATGCGTCGGTTCGACTTTAACTGATCTTGGCGAATCGATGAAGCGTCAACGCGGCAGGATGACCTGATGAACTCCAGCGGTTATCTCGAGCAGCTCTTCTCGCTCCGCGAACATGTCGCGGTGGTGACCGGCGGCAGCTCCGGCATCGGCCGGGGCATCGCGCTGGCGCTCGGCCTGGCGGGCGCATCTGTCGTCCTCGTCGCGCGCGACCCGACCCGGCTCGCGACCACGGTTGCTGAGCTCAGCGCAGCCGGCTGCCCGGCCGCGAGCGTGCGCGCCGACCTGGGCGACCGCGGCGCGACCGGACGCGCGGGCGAGCAAGCCGAGAAACCGTTCGGGCCGCCGGACATCCTGGTCAACTGCGCTGGTCTCAATCTGCGCCCCTCGATGGACGAGCTGACGACGCGCCAATGGGACGAGCTGATAGCGGTGAACCTGACGGCGCCGTTCCTCCTCGGTCAGCGATTCGGGCCCCAGATGGCCGCGCGCGGCTGGGGCCGCATCATCAACATCACGTCGCAGCAGGCCGACCGCGCGTTCGGCAACAGTGGCGGCTACGGCGTGGCCAAGGGCGGAGTGGCCTCACTCACCCGGTCGCAGTCCGAGGCCTGGGCGGCCAGCGGAGTCTGCTGCAACGCCATCTGCCCGGGCTTCGTGGTCACGCCACTGACGGCCGAGGCGTCAGCCGACCCGGCCCGCCTCGCTGCCATGGCTGCCCGGACCATGACCGGCCGCAACGGCCAGCCAGCCGACTTCGCAGGCGCGGTGGTGTTCCTCGCCAGCCCGGCAAGTGACTTCGTCACCGGCCAGATACTCCGCGTGGACGGCGGCTTCTCGGCGACGTGAGCCGCGCAGCTGGCCAGCGCGCCTGTCCCCGGCTGGCGCGCGGAGACGGCACAATGGCGGCATGGCCAGACGCACTACGACAACTACCTCCGGCGGGGGTCGCGGCCGCGGGGGCGGTGCCGGCAGCGCCGACGACGAGAACGGCGAGTTCGAGGAGAACATCGTCGATATCGACGTCACCGAGGAAATGCGCGGCAGCTATCTCGAGTACGCGTACTCGGTGATCTACCAGCGCGCCCTGCCGGATGCCCGAGACGGGCTCAAGCCAGTTCAGCGCCGGATCCTGTACCAGATGAGCGAGATGGGGCTACGGCCCGATCGCGCCTACGTCAAGTGCGCTCAGGTTGTGGGCGCGGTCATGGGCCGCCTGCACCCGCATGGCGACGGCGCCATCTACGACGCGCTGACCCGGATGGCCCAGCCGTGGGCGATGCGGCTGCCGTTGATCGACGGCCACGGCAACTTCGGCTCGCCCGGCGGCGAGGACCCGCCCGCCGCCATGCGATACACCGAGGCGCGCATGGCCGCGGCGGCGCTGGAGATGACGAGCTCACTCGACGAGGACACCGTCGACTTCATTCCCAACTACGACGGCACGCTGACGCAGCCCGAGGTCCTCCCGGCCGCGTTTCCGAACTTGCTCGTGAACGGCGCGGCCGGGATCGCGGTCGGCATGGCGACCAACATGGCGCCGCACAACCTGGGTGAGGTCATCGCCGCCGCGCGCCACCTGATTGCGCATCCAAGCGCGGACCTCGAGACGCTGATGCGATTCGTGCCGGGGCCTGACCTGCCCACCGGCGGCAAGATCGTCGGGCTGGACGGCATCCGCGAGGCCTACGAGACCGGGCGCGGGGTCTTCCGCACCCGGGCCACGGCGCGGATCGAGAAGATTACCCCGCGGCGGACCGGCATCGTCATCACCGAGCTGCCATATGGCGTCGGGCCGGAGCGGGTGATCTCGCGGATCAAGGACCTGGTGCAGGCTAAGAAGCTCAACGGAGTGTCCGACCTCAAGGACCTCACGGACATGAAGAACGGCCTGCGCCTGGTTATCGAAGTGCGCTCGGGCTTCGTGCCGGAGGCCGTACTGGACGAGCTGTACCGGCTGACGCCGCTGGAGGAGACGTTCGGCATCAACAACGTCGCGCTCGTCGACGGCCAGCCGCACGTGCTCGGCCTGCGTGACCTGCTGCAGATCTACGTCGACTTCCGCATCGAGGTAGTGCGGCGTCGATGCGAGTTCCGCCGCGCGAAGCGTCAGGCACGGCTGCACCTGGTCGATGGCCTGCTTGTCGCGCTGCTGAACATCGACGAGGTCATCCAGGTCATCCGCACCAGCGATGACGCGGCCAGTGCCAAAGACCGGCTGATGTCGGTCTTCGACCTGACCGAGACGCAGGCGCAGTACATCCTCGACACCCCGCTGCGACGGCTCACGAGGTATGACCGGCTCGAGCTGGAACGCGAGCGCGAGACCCTGCAAACCGAGATCGCCGAACTCACGGCGATCCTCGACTCCGAGGACCGGCTGCGCGAGCTGGTGTCGGACGAGCTGGGGGCAGTGGCCGAGAAGTTCGCCACGCCGCGGCGCACCGTCCTGCTCGAGGGCGCCGGGGCTGCCCCACGTGCGTCGGCAGCGCCTCTAGAGGTCGCGGACGAGCCGTGCACCGTGCTGTTGTCGTCGGCAGGACTGCTGGCCCGGACGGCTGCACAGCCGCCGGAACCGGAGCGGGAGCAGGACGAGCTGCCGCTGGGCGACGATCAGGGCGCCAGACGCGGTCGGCCCGCGGCCCGCCCGGGCGGCCAGCGGGCCGCGCACGACGTCATCACGTCATCGGTCGACTCCACGGCGCGAGGCACCATCGGCGTGCTGACCTCGGCCGGCCGGCTGATTCGGCTCGGTGTCCTCGAGCTGCCAGCGCTGCCGCCGAGCGCGAACTCCCCCGCGCTGTCGGGTGGCGCGCCGCTCAGCGAGTACGTCACAACCGCGCCGGGTGAGACCGTGGTCGCCCTCGTGGCGGCCGACGCGGCCGGTGCCGGCCTGGCTCTCGGGACCGCGCAGGGCGTCGTCAAGCGGGTCACTCCGGACTACCCGCAGAACTCATCGGAGTTCGAGGTGATCGCGCTCAAGGACGGCGACCGGGTCGTAGGCGCAGCGCAGCTTGCCGACGAAGACCAAGAGCTGACGTTCATCACGAGTGACGCGCAGCTGCTGAGGTTCCCTGCGTCGGTTGTCCGGCCGCAGGGCCGAGCAGCCGGCGGCATGACCGGCATCCGGCTGGCTCCGCGAGCGTCGGTGATCTGGTTCGGCGCTGTCGATCCGGCTGCGGGCATTCAGGACGCGGCGTCGGACGTGCCCGCATCGGGGGCGGTCGTGGTGACAGTCGCCGGGGCCGCGAGCGCCCTGCCCGGCACGACAGCGGCGACGGTAAAGGTGACGCCGTTCGCGGAATTCCCCCCGAAGGGCCGCGCTACCGGCGGCGTGCGCTGCCACCGGTTCCTCAAGGGCGAGGACGTCCTAGTGCTGGCATGGGCCGGGCCCGGCCCTGCGCGAGGTGCGACCGAGGCCGGGACTCCGGTCGACCTGCCTGCGCCGGTGGGCCGTCGCGACGGCTCGGGCGAGCGAGTACGTCAGCCGCTCGCCGCGATCGGCGGTACGGCTGGCTAGCGCGGCAGACACGGATTGCGCTGCCGGTTCGTCACCGCCCGCGGGAGGACCGGACCGCGCGCTGACTTCGGTTCAGGAACGGTTCTTGCGGTCGGCGCTAGCCTGTGGCCGCCGGCCCCCCTGCGGCCTCCCGCCTGTGACGCCGCCCGTCCGTGGCCGCCCGCCCGCACCGCCTGGCCCCTAGGCTGTGGCCGCCGGTCCCCCGCTGGCCGCCCGCAGGTGGCGCCCGCCCGCGCCACCCCGCCTCCCAGTGGCCGCTAGCCTGTGGGCGCTTGCCCGCGCCGCCCGCCGGCCCCGCTAGACGCCTGAAGGTGGCCGCTTGCCCGCGCCGCCCGGTAATCGCCGCAGTCAGGCCTTGCAGCTGGAGATTCAGAGGTCGCCGAGAGCCGCAATGCGATTCGGTCTCAGGCCTCCTGTGCAAGCTGACGAGTGATGGGCGCGCTGCGGCGGACTCCGGGCGCCGCCAGCGACCGTCGGCGCCCGTCTGCTGGCGCGCTGGCACCCCCCGGCCGGCGCGTCAGTGCTACCACTGCGGTGCTAACGGGCCCTGCGGTGCTAACGGGCCTGCGGTGCTAACGGGCCTGCGGTGCTAACGGGCCTGCGCTGTCCGGTCCGTGCCGACAGTGCCGTGCGGCTTACTCCCCGTGGCCGCACGGCGCTGTCACTCTGGTGATGATCATCGCGATGGGTCGTGATACTGGATCCGCACACGCTCTTGCGTCGGCAAATCCAACATGACGACCCGTCAGCTAGCTCGGGTCAGGTGTCGATGCCAGACGGTCGAGCTCGGCAGCGCCGGTGATGATCATCGCGATGGGTCGTGATACTGGATTCGCACACGCTCTTGCGTCGGCAGATCCAACATGACGACCCATCAGCTAGCTCGGGTCAGGTGTCGATACGAGACGGGTCGAGCTCGGCAGCGCCGGTGACGATAAAGTCCCGCCGCGGCGCGACCTCACTGCCCATCAGCAGGTCGAATATTGCCGTCGCTGCCTCGGCATCCGCGATCCGGATCCGGCGCAGCAGGCGGCGCCGCGGGTCCATCGTCGTCTCGGCAAGCTGACGCGCATCCATCTCGCCGAGGCCCTTGTAGCGCTGAGGGTCTTTGAACCGCTGGCCCTTACGCTCCAGATCGATCAGGATCCGGTTGAGCTCGGCGTCGCTGTACGTGTAGATGTACCGTTCCTGGCCCTTGCGCGGGTTCGTGATCTCGATGCGGTGCAGGGGCGGCACTGCCGCGAACACCCGGCCAGCCTCGACCATCGGGCGCATGTACCGGTGGAACAGCGTCAGAAGGAGTGTGCGGATGTGCGCCCCGTCGACGTCGGCGTCGGCCATGAAGATCACGCGCTGGTAGCGGGCCGAGTCCAGGTCGAAGGCGTTGCCCGAGCCGGCGCCGAGTACCTGGATGATGGCAGCGCACTCGGCGTTTTTGAGCATGTCGGCGAGCGAGGCCTTCTGCACGTTGAGGATCTTGCCGCGGATGGGCAGGAGCGCCTGGAACTCAGAGTCGCGCGCGTTCTTCGCGGTACCGAGCGCGGAGTCACCCTCGACGATGAACAGCTCGCTGCGGTCGTCAGCCGACCGGCAGTCGACGAGCTTCGCAGGCAAGGCCGAACTGGCCAGTGCCGACTTGCGCCGCTGGTTCTCGCGGTGCTCGCGGGCGGCGATCCGGGTCTTCGCAGCCGAAATCACCTTGTCCAGCACTGCGCGGGCCTGCTGCTTACTGCCACGGATCCTGCCGTCGAGGAAGTTCCCGAGCTCGGCCGAGATGATCTGGGCGACGATCTTTGTCGCCGCAGGCGTGCCGAGAACCTCCTTGGTCTGGCCCTCGAACTGTGGCTCCGGCAGCCGGACCGCGACAACGGCGGTCAGCCCCTCGAGCACGTCCTCTTTGACGACGCCGTCTTCCCCCACCTTGAGCAGCCTGCTGGCCCTCAGCTGATCGTTCAGCGTCCGGACGATGGCGCGCTCGAAACCGGTGACGTGCGTGCCGCCCTTCGCGGTCGGGATCACGTTCACGAAGGAGCGGACAATGCTGTCGTAGCCGGTGTCCCAGCGCAGCGCGACGTCGACCTCGAGCGTGCGATCGACCTCGGTCGGCGTGAGGTGCCCGGCGTCATCAAGCACCGGGACGGTCTCTGTGAAGTTGCCGCTGCCGGTGATCCGCAGGACGTCGGTAACCGGCTCGCCGGACGAGAGATGCGCGCAGAACTCGCTGATACCGCCCTCGAACCGGTATGAGGCTGACTGACCTGCCAGGTCATCCGCCACGTCAGAGCCGCTCGGGCTGCTGTCGATGTCAGCGGTCTCGCCGCCAGTGGTCTCGGCAACCATGGCGTCTGTGTCCGTGCCGTCTGCCCGCTGCTTGCGGGCCGGCCGCTCATCGACGACCTTGATCGCCAGGCCGGGCACCAGGTAGGCGGTCTGCCGCGCCTGCTGGGCGAGCCAGTCAAACTTCCAGGTGGTGCCGGGCACGAAAATCTGCCGGTCAGGCCAGAACCGGATCCTGGTGCCGGTCGCAGACCTGGCTACCTTGCGGCCCTTGCGGATGCCGGACGCGGGCGTGAAGGCGGCGTCCGGTCCCTCGCCCGCGAACTGGCCAGGGACGCCGCGGCGGAAACTCATGGACCACTCGTAGCCGGCCTTCTCGACGCACACGTCGAGGCGTCCGGACAGCGCGTTCACCACCGAGGCGCCGACCCCGTGGAGTCCGCCAGACGCCGTGTACGAGCCGCCGCCGAATTTGCCGCCCGCATGCAGGCGGGTCATGATCAGCTCGACTCCGGGCAGGCCGGTCTTCGGCTCGTTGTCGACCGGAATGCCGCGGCCGTTGTCGGAGACCTCAGCGGATCCGTCGCTGTGCAGGGTTACCTGAATCTGAGTACATGCCCCGGCAAGCGCCTCGTCGACCGAGTTGTCGAATATCTCCTCCAGGCACTGCGCCAAGCCACGGCCGTCGGTAGAGCCGATGTACATGCCCGGGCGCTTGCGGACGGCATCGAGCCCCTCCAGGACGGTGAGGTGGCGCGCCGTGTAGCCGTCCGCTCCGTCTGGCACCCGCCCCGACGAACCAGCGGCCCTCTTGCCGACTCGTCTGGCCGACGGCTCAGCGCCGGACGGCACCGGACGAGCGGGTTCTGTACTGAGGGCGGTCACGACTGCTCCCTGGACACGACCTGACGTTAACCGGCCCGGCACAGCCGCCCGGAAGCGGTCGACAGAGCCCTGAACGCAGACTAGCCGCCCGCAGCACCGGGCTCGTGCCACCACGCCGAGCGACATTTAACACTGTGGCTCCTATATTTCGCATAATGTCCAAACTGGGACGTGCGGGCATGCGCGGGCATTGCCGAATGTTCGCCCTTGGCATACTCGGGGTCCGCGGGGGATGACAAACAGCCTGCCCTAGTGTTGTGATGCGTAGGAGATCACAGGTTGGACGGACTGTCGGCGAGGTGGCCGAGAGGGCCGGGAATCCCGGCACCGGAGGACAACCGGCACCGTCCTCGAGGCGAGGAGGCGACTTATGACCGGAGCAATTGCCCCAACGAGGCCGCTGACCGCTCTTGACTTGTGTGACCGATGCGGGGCCCCCGCGTACGTACGCGTACTGCTCCCCGGGTCGGGCGAGCTGCTGTTCTGCGCTCATCACAACCGCAAGCACGCCGATGCTCTCGCCAAGATCGCAGTGGAGATCCAGGACGAGACCGGCCGGCTTGCGACCAAGCCCGGCGACGCGGCTTCCTGACCTCCCTAGCAAAGCTGGCCCCCGACTGGTAGCCCCAGTCGGGGGCCAGCGCAGTTTAGGCCTCCGCGCGACCGCTCACCGGGGCCATCCCTGGTCAGCCGCCGGCGCTTTTTACGAGGCACATACGAATCGGCCCCTGACCAGGTTCCTGGTCAGGGGCCGATTAACGTCTCCGAGGTGGTGCCGTACTAGTCGAGGTAGTCCCGCAGCACCTGGGACCGGGACGGGTGGCGCAGCTTCGACATGGTCTTGGACTCGATCTGGCGGATGCGCTCCCTGGTCACGCCGTAGACCTTGCCTATCTCGTCCAGTGTCTTAGGCTGGCCGTCGGTCAGGCCGAAGCGCATCGAGACGACACCCGCCTCGCGCTCCGACAGCGTGTCAAGCACTGAGTGCAGCTGCTCCTGCAGCAGCGTGAAGCTGACGGCCTCGCCGGGCTGAATCGCCTCCGAGTCCTCGATCAGGTCGCCGAACTCGCTGTCGCCATCCTCGCCGAGCGGGGTGTGCAGCGAGATCGGCTCCCGGCCGTACTTCTGCACCTCGATGACCTTCTCGGGCGTCATGTCCAGCTCGGCGGCCAGCTCCTCGGGAGTCGGCTCACGGCCCAGGTCCTGCAGCATCTGGCGTTGCACCCGGGCGAGCTTGTTGATCACCTCGACCATGTGGACCGGGATCCGGATGGTCCGCGCCTGGTCAGCCATGGCCCTGGTGATGGCCTGCCGGATCCACCACGTCGCGTAGGTGGAGAACTTGTAGCCCTTGGTGTAGTCGAACTTCTCGACAGCCCGGATCAGGCCGAGATTCCCCTCCTGGATCAGGTCGAGGAACAGCATGCCGCGGCCGGTGTAGCGCTTGGCCAGCGAGACCACGAGCCGGAGGTTCGCCTCCAGGAGGTGGTTCTTAGCGCGGCGGCCGTCGTCGGCAATCCACTCAAGGTCCAGCCGGGCGTCCGTGCGCAGCGAGCCACTGTCCGCTAGCTTCTCCTCAGCGAACAGTCCGGCCTCGATCCGCTTGGCCAGCTCGACCTCCTGCTCGGCGTTCAGCAGGGGAACCTTGCCGATCTGCTTGAGATAGTCCTTGACCGGGTCGGATGTCGCGCCCGCCACTGCCACCTGGGCGGCAGGCAGATCCTCGTCGTCGTCGCCGTACACGAACGCCTCGTCGTCGGACTCCTCAGCCGCGGCAGCGGCGCCGTCCGCACTGTCAGTGGCTGTCCCGCTGGCGGCGACCGCAATCTCGCTCACCACACCAGCGCCCGGCTTCACGGCATCGACGGTGTCGGCCTCGCCAGGCCCGTCCTCCGCGTCGGCGTCGTCGGTCTCGGACTCCTCGCTGTCGACAGTCTCGAGCTCCTCGAGTTCCGCATCGACGTCCAGGAAGGCCACGTCGGCGAGGTCCGGGTCGTCACCGTCGATATCCGCCACGTCCGCGAGGTCGGCATCAGTTTCAGGACCACCGGTCTCGGCCAGGTCCGGCTCGGTGTCCAGGCCGGTCTCCGCAGCCACTTCGGCGTCTGCCGTCACGTCCATGCTCCTGTTGTCACGATGCTCTCCCCTGCCCGGCAGCTCACCAGCGGCCTTCTTTCCCTGCCTGCCTTTGGCCGAAGCCGAGCCGGTCCGGCCCCGGCTGCCGCCTGCTGATACCTGCTCGCCGGCACCAGTGCCGTTAGCGCCTGCGGAACCGGCCTTGCGGCTCCGGCCGCCCGCAGACCGCCTTGTCGCCGGGACACCCTTAACGACGCCATTGTCCGGTACTAGGGATACCGGCTGGTCGGCCTGCTGCTTCTTGCTGCCCGCAGAGCCGCCACGGGCCTGCTGAGGAACACGCGCATCCTGAGCGGACGGCCGAGACTGCCGCCGCGCAGCTGAGCCTGCAGCATTCGCCACCGCGGTCACCCCTTCCCTCGCTGGATGGCGGCCCGCTCTGCCGCGACCAGCGCCCGGCTGTTCGAACTAGCAGACGACACTGCCACCTCTCCGGCATACCTCCTGGTAAGCATCGGACCCTACCGCGCGAATGCTGCTCCCCGGGCCAGTCCGTCAGCCGGAGCAGCGCAGCAGGAGAGCCCGTCCTGCCTGAGGTTCCTTCCCGCCCACCACATTAGGCGCACTGATCGGGTAGCTCGTACCGTTGCGGACTCGTGCCGGGAAGCCTCAGCTGGCATCGCCCAGGCTGTGAGCACAACCTCCGGGATGGTACCCGCATTCCTCACGCCCTCCCCTTCCTCACCGACCCGGCTCGCTTCCGGCCGCTGACCGGGCCGCCGTCGGCGGGGATGTGCAGCACGAGGACAGTCACGTCATCGTCCTGCTCGTACCCGTTGAGCATCCGGTCCACGAGGTAACTCAGCAGCTGAGCAGGATCTTCCGCAACCTCTTTCGGAGCCTGAGCTGCCACCGATACCAGTTCGTCCAGACCAGCGTCCAAACCCCGCTTGCGATTCTCCACCAGTCCATCGGAATACAGCACCGCAGTGTTGCCGGCCGGGAGCCGGAACTCGTACTGGTGCCGGGGGCTCGCCCAGCCCAGCGGCGTACCTCCCTCGGCGGTCTCGAGGCGCGGCGGGCCGTCCTCGCCCAGGAGAAGCGGCGGGAGGTGACCGGCGTTCCCGGCGACTCCGTCTCCGGTACGGGGATCCACAACCAGGTAGGCAACGGTCGTCACCTGCTCGGCCAGCTCTGTCGCCAGGAAGAGCCGGTCCAGACCCGACAGCACAGCAGCGGGGCGCGGATCGGTCAGCGCAAGCGCTCGCAGCGCATTGCGCACGCGGCCCATTCCGGCAGCCGCTGTGAGTCCTTTGCCCATGACGTCGCCGGTGGCCACCGCGAGACGGCCGTCAGGAAGCCGGAATGCGTCGTACCAGTCGCCGCCGATTTCCATATTCCGAGTGACCGGCAGGTACCGGGCCTCCAGGATGATGCCGGGCACCGTCGGGAGAGTGTCCGGCAGCAGGCTTCGCTGCAGGGTTTCCGCCGTCTGGTGCTCCCGCTCGTACAGCGTCGCGCGCTCCAGGGCGAGTGCACACTGGCCGGCCAGCGCCTCGAGGAAGACTCTCTCTTCCTCCGTGATCTGCCGCGGCCGGGTGAAGGAGAACCGCAGTGCCCCGAGCGGCGCTCCCGAGGAGAGCAGCGGCAGTCCCACCCAGGCTTTCTCGTCGGTGTTCTCCAGGAACAGGCTGACATCGACATCCTCGGCATCGAAATGCCGCCGCAGCGCATCCGGGCTCTCTAGCAGGACAGGCCGGCGCGTGCTGATCGCGGACGTCATGACGCTCGCGAACGACAGCGGGATGTCGCCGCCCGGCGAACCGGGGCTGTCGGGAAGGCCGCCGAGGTTGATCGTCCGCAGGCGCAGGCGATCCGGGTCGAGGATCGCGACTGCCGACCGCTCCGCGCCGATCGCCGATCGTCCGACCTCCGTGATGACCTGGACTACCTGCTCGACAGTGAGTGCCTCGGCCAGCATGGAGGTCGCCTGTTGCAGGCGCGCGGTCCGCAGGGCCGCCGCCGACAGTTGCTCGGTCAGGCGGCCGCGCATCTCCTCTGCCTCGCGCTGCGCGGTGACATCGGTGCTGGCGCCCATCCACTCGACGATCCGGCCGTCGCGCTCGATCGGCACCGCCCGGACGTCGTAGTGCCGGTAGGACCCGGTGCGGCTCCGCACCCGGTAGCGGCTGTCGAAAATCTTGCCGGACCGCACACAGTCCCGCCAGGAGGCCTCCACTCGCTCGCGGTCATCGGCATGGATGGCGTCGAGCCAGCCTTTGCTGAGGTACTCCTCGGGCGTCTGACCCGTGATCCAGCGCCACTCCGGTGAGTCTTCGGCAATCTCGCCGTCGGGCCGGGTCACCCAGACCACCTGGGCGCCTGCCTGTACGAGCGACCGGTATCTTTCCTCGCTGCGCCGCAGAGCTTCAGCGGCCAGGTGCTGACCAGTCACGTCCATCGCCACGGCGGCAACACCGCTGACATCCCCGTCCCGCGACGGGAACCAGGAGAAGGACCAGTGCCGGACTTCCGGTGACTCGCCGTCAGCGCCGGCCCGATCGATGATCGCGTGCTCCGTCTGCGGAACCGGGCGCTCACCCGCCGCCACGCGACGCACCGCCAGCTCAGCAGCTTGCGCCACGTCCGCCGGCCAGACATCTGCGGGTGCGCAGCCCAGCTGGCCGTCCTGCTGGCCGGACGGGCTGGCGAGCAGAGCGGCCATGGCCTCGTTCATCCGCAGGATACGGACGTCAGGCCCGATGAACGCGAAACCCACAGGTGCCTCCTGCAGAAGCGAGGAGAGCAGCGCCGAGTCGGAACCGTCAAGGCCCGGCAGCCGAGGCCGGGGTACTGACATTCCAGTACTCACTGCGGACACCCCGTCGCCGGCTGGCCGCATGCCATCCAACAGCCCCTTCCTGCTCACTGCGGACACAATCAGGCTAGCGGCAAGAACGGCTGCAAGAAGGGAGCCAGTAGCAATTCGGCCACCCTTGCCAGCCGTTCAGCACCCGCGCCCGGCACGCTTTCTGCCTGCCAGGCTGCCCTCAGGTCAGCCGTGAAGTCCGCACACAGCGTACCCGGCGTCGTGCACCGGTGCGCCGCGCGCCGACCTGAGGGAGGTGCTCCTATGACCACGTTTCAGTTAGTTAGACGGATTGGTGAAGTCGACGAATTCCGGGGGCAGGCTGGTGGCAGGCCCGGTGAGCGGGAAATGGCACGCCACGCGCTGACCGGACGCGTCGTGCAGCTGCAGGGGCGGCTCCTGCTCGGTGCAGATGTCGCGCGCGAGGGGGCACCTGGCGGCGAAGCGGCAGCCGGAAGGCGGATGGGTCGCGGCCAGGCGCCCGTCCGGCGGGCCCGCCGCCGCGGGCGGGGCAAGAACGGGACCACCCGTCACCGCGGGGACGGCGCTGATCAGGGCGGCGGTGTACGGGTGCGCGGGCCGGGTGCAGATCTGCTCGGCCGGTCCGGTCTCGACGAGTTTGCCGAAATACATGACGCCGATCGTGTCGGCCATGTACCTGATGACCGACAGGTCGTGCGAGATGAACAGGTAGCTGAGGCCGTACTGACGCTGCAGCTTCCGCATCAGGTTGAGGATCTGGGCCTGCACCGACACATCGAGCGCTGAGACCGGCTCGTCCGCCACGATGAGCGACGGCCGCTGGATGAGTGCCCGCGCCAGGGCGAGCCGCTGGCGCTGGCCGCCCGAGAACTCGCGCGGATAACGGCCAGCCGCTGCCGCGGGAAGGCCGACCTCGTCCAGGATCCTGAGGACCTGGCGGCGCCTGCCGCGGCGTCGGACGGACTTGGAGATGGCAAGCGGCTCGCTCAGGATGGTCCTGACGTGCATGCGAGGGTCGAGTGACGCGAACGAGTCCTGGAACATCAGCTGGATGCCGGACTCCAGCAACCGCCGCTGGCGCGCGCTCAGCGGTGCCAGGTCGCGGCCGTTGAAGAAGATGCTTCCCTCGTCGGCGTGCTCGAGCCCGGCGAGCAGCCTCGCGACCGTCGTCTTGCCGCAGCCGGACTCGCCGACCAGCCCGAAAGTCTGCCCCGCCGTCACCTCGAAGCTGACGCCGGCGACTGCGCTGACGCTGCCGACCGGACGGCCCGGCAGGGTGCGGCGGAGCGGATAGCTCTTCACCAGGCCGGAGACCGTCAGCAGCGGCGGGTTCTGTTCTGTCTGCGCGGCCCTCCGGCCGCCGGCGACGCCTGTCGCCCCGGTGCCATTCGCCCCGGTGCCATTCGACCCGGTGCCATTCGATCCGGTGCCATTCGATCCGGTGCCGACCGCCCAGGCGCTCACCGCCCGCGGCGAGCCCGCCGACCGCCAGCCGGGTCCGGAAGTGCCACCGGAGCCGAGCGCGCTGAGCGGGAAGAAGCACGCGTACAGGTGGCCGGGGTGGTCGCCGTCCAGGGCCGGCTCCCGCGTGGCGCACCAGTCCTGCGCCTGCCGGCACCGAGGCGCGAAGCTGCAGCCCTGCGCCGGCTCGGCCAGGTCCGGCGGCCTGCCAGGGATGCTGTACAGACCGCGCGATGCCGCGCCGGCCATCTCCGGCAGCGCCTCGAAGAGCGCCTCGGTGTAGGGGTGCCGCGGGCTGGAGAAGACAGCCTCCGTGGCCGCCTGCTCGATGATGCGGCCGGCGTACATGACAGCGACCCGCTCGGTGCGTCCGGCGATGACGCCGAGATCGTGAGTCACCAGGATCACGGCCATGCCAAGCTGGCGCCGCAAGTCATCGATCAGCTCGAGAATCTCGCGCTGGATGGTGACGTCCAGCGCAGTAGTCGGCTCGTCGGCGATCAGCAGCCGCGGCTCGCAGGCCAGCGCCGCCGCGATCATGGCCCGCTGGCGCATGCCGCCAGACAGCTGGTGCGGGTACTCGCCCGCGACGCGCTCGGGCTCCGGCATCCGGACCAGGCTCAGCATCTCGACCGCCCGAGCCGCCGCGGCGGCGCGGTCGGCGCCGCGGTGAATCGTCACGGACTCGGCAATCTGCCGGCCGATCGTCATCGTGGGGTCCAGGCAGCTCGAGGGGTCCTGGAAGACCATGCCGACGTCGTTTCCGCGTACCGTCTGCATGTCGCGCTCGGACAGTGCGGTCAGCTCGGTGCCGGCCAGCACGACGGATCCGGCCGCAATCACGCCGCCGGGCGGCAGCAGGCGCATGACCGACCGCGCCGTCATGGTCTTGCCGCAGCCGGACTCGCCGACGAGGCCCAGGCACTCCCCGGGGGCCACCGTCAGGCTGAGGTCGTCGACCGCGCGCACCACGCGGCCCTTGCGCCGGATTTCAGTCCGCAGGCCGGTGATCTCCAGGAGCGGCGCTGCCAGGTCGCCGCTCACGGCCGGTCCAGACCGGAGGAGAACCGGACCGAGTCGGCCGCCGCGGCCGAAGTACCTGGCGCGGCTGGCGCTGCGGCCGGCAAGCCGGCCGGCGCGGAGCCCGGCGATGGCGACTCGGCAGCCGAGAACGCGTCCCGCAAGCCGTCACCGAGCATGGCAAACGCCACCACCACGACGATGATGGCGATGCCGGGCGCCAGGATCTGCCACCAGTAGCCATCCGAGATGGTCGGCGTGGCGGCTCCGATCATGTCGCCCCAGTCCACCGACGGGAACTGCACGCCGAGGCCGAGCCAGCTGAGCGTGGCGAGGATCAGGACCGCGTTCGCGATCTGGAACGTGACGTTGACAATGATCGTGCCCATGGCGTTCGGCGCGATGTGCCGGAGAATGACCCGCAGGCCGCTGGCGCCCATCACCCGGGCGGCCTGCACGTACTCCCGTACCCGGAGCGTCAGCGCCTCGGCGCGCACGAGCCGGGCCGTGCTCAGCCAGGACGTGCCGGCGATCACCAGAACGAGCATCGCCGTGGACGGCCGGTACAGCGAGGTCAGGAGCAGCAGCAGGACGATGGCCGGAATCGCAATCCCCGCGTCCACGATGCGCATCATGAGCGCGTCGACAGCGCCGCCGAAATAGCCGGCCACAGCTCCCCAGAGGGATCCGAGCACCGCGGCGAGTGCGCCGGCGGCGGCGGCGAGCTCCAGTGAGACCTGGCCGCCGCCCATCAGGCGGCCCAGCTCGTCCACGCCATCATTGTCGGTCCCCAGCGGGTGACCAGCCCTGGGCGACAGGTTGGCCTGCGAGAGGAACACATGCGCCTGGTCGGTGTGATACAGCAGCGGCCCGATGAAGCAGAACGCAGCGACCACGACGATCACCAGGCCGCCGGCGGTCGCGAGTGGATTCGCGCGGCAGGCGGCGACCATCCGGCGGGCCTGCCGGCCGAGCGCTTCCAGCGGGGTAACTCCGCCAGCCGGCCCGGCAGAAACCGGGCCCGCATGCCGGCCGCGACTGCTGCGAGCCGGAGCCGGCACGCCGACGGGAGTCACAGCGGGGCCAGCGAGCGCAGTCTCCGCGCCTGGCGGCACGGGCCCGGCGTGGTCGGGAGCGGCCTGATTCGCAGTCATGCCTGCACGTCCCGTACGCGTGGATCGAGGATCGCGTAGGCGACATCGGCCAGCAGGGAGCCGACGGCGGCGGCCACCGCGATCACCAGCGTGAAGCCGAGCGTCACGGCGAAGTCGTGATTCTGGGCTGCCTGCCAGATCTGCCAGCCCATCCCCTGGATGTTGAACAGGCTCTCCACCACGAGCGCGCCGCCGACGATCTGCGGGAAGCTGAGCCCCAGCAAGGTGACGACTGGCACCAGGGAGTTACGCAGAACGTGCTGCAGCACGACGCGCCGCTGGCCGGCCCCACGTGCTCGCGCCGCCTCGACGTACTCCTGAGCGAGGCTGTCAAGTGCGGACGAGCGCATGTATCGCGCGAAGATCGCGATCGTCACGAGCGTCAGCGTGGCAACCGGCAGCGTCAGGTCGCGGACATCCGTGACAACGCCGATGACGCCTGGTGCCTGGGGTCCCTCCGCGCCGAAGAAGTGCTTGTCAACGGCGAAGAACAGCACGAGTACTGACCCGAGCACGAAGGGCGGCATCCCGTAGAAGAGGAAGGTGATCCCGCGCAGCACATGGTCAGTCGCCGACGACCGCCTGACAGCCTGAAGGAGGCCGACGGGGATCGCCACGATCAGCGCAATCAGAGTGGACAGCCCGGTCAGGACAAGGGTCCGCGGCAGGCTGGCTGCCAGCAGGGACCCGACGCTCTCGTTGAGCCGCGCCGAACGGCCCAGATTGCCCTGCAGGACCTGGCCCAGCCAGCCCAGGTACGCGCCCAGGAATTCCTGGTGGGCGCCGGTCCCGAGCACCTGCGCCGCCGCGCCGGCCGGCCCGACCCAGGTCAGCCCGAACACGATCAGCGTCACGAGCAGGACGACAGCGATGGCCTGCAATGCTCGGCGGGCCAGGAACGCTGTCACGAGCCCGGCCCGGCAGGGTGGCGCGAGCTCACTTCAGGTAGTGCCAGTCTTCCGGGGTGATCGTGAAGGCGCTGTTCTGCGGGCCGATATCCAGGCCGTTGATGGTCTCGACGAGGGTGGCGTTGTCCGGCTGGTAGACCACCGGCAGCTGGCCGGCCAGGTAGTTCTGCCAGGTGTACATGGACTTGTCGAACTGGGCCGGGGTCCTGGCGTCGAGTGTGTCCTGGATCAGCGTGTTGTTCTGGGTGGTGTCGTAGTCGCCGGCGTTGTTGGGCGCGCCGCCTTGGAACAGCGTGTCGCCGGTGGGCAGGTAGTCCGGCTGATAGGTCCAGGAACCCCACAACGCGAGCTGCCATTTGCAATTAGATCCCGAGACGCCTGGATCGCACCCGAAAGCAGAGCCGACGACGTCACCGAAGGACTCCGCAGTCAGCGAGAGCTGAATGCCGGCCAGCGAGGCGTTGGAAGACAACTCGCGGACGGCCGATTCCATCCAGTCGATGCCGGTCGCGTAGATCAGGTTAAACTTCAGCGGCGTGCCCGCGGCGATCTTAGCGCCGCACTCGCCGGCGCCAGTCCCCGCGTGGATGCACGTGTCGGTCCCGTTCGGATTCACCGACCAGCCGTTGTCGCGCAGCAGGGTTTCCGCGCGGGAAATACTCAGTGTCCACTGATCGCCCTGGTTCGCTATCTGCGGCGACAGGTACTTGGTCACCGGGTAGTCGCTGACCGGGCCGATGGTCGGCTTGCCATAGCCGTGCAGCGGACCGCTGATCACGCCCTCCTGGTCCACCAGCGACTGGAACGCCTGGCGGAAGTACAGCTGATCGAAGATGGGTGCCTGTCCGGTGTCGTTCCGGAAGTTGTACGGCATGTAGCTCAGCTGCCAGGCGTAGTTGACGTTGAGCTTGTAGTCCGAGAGCGAGGACGGGTTGGATCCCACGTTCGCGCCCGCCGGCGGCACTGGCGCATCGACGGTCGGCAGGTACCCGACATCGATGGTCTGGCTCCCCGTCGGGTCCTGGAGGACGTTGTACTCAGCTTGTTCCGAGGTGAACGGGATCTCGATGAAGGTCGTGATGTGGCCGGGCGTCGTCGGCCCTGAATACGACTTGTTGTACTTCAGCACAAGTTTGCCCTGACTGTTCAGGCTCTGCGTCTTCCACGGCCCGTCGACCACGCCCCAGAGCGGGGAGGACCCGTATGTCGACACATTGGTGGCCTGTGAGTTCAGGTAGTCGTACACGGCCGTGCAGTCGGAGACATTGGCGACGCAGTTGCTCGGACCTGACGCCGTGCGATCCCAGGCCATCGGCATCGGCGTGATCTCGCTGAGCTCGTTGTTCGTGAACCAGGACTCCGAGAACTTCGGCGAGGTGATGTCCATGGTCACCACGTACTTGCTGGCTGCCTTGACATTGGTGACGTCGCTGGGCAGGCCGGTTGTGCTGTAGTACACGCCGTCCTTCATGGCCGCCATCATGTTCATCCAGAAGACGACGTCGTCCGCATCCACTGGCTCGCCGTTCGACCACTTGTTCGTGGACTTCAGCCTGATGGTTACCTGATGTCCGTGGTAAACCGGCGTGTCGGCCAGGCTCACCTGGGGGTTCAGGTACGGGTTGACGCCGGTGCCGAACCAGTACAGCGGCCGGTACAGCATGTACTGAAAATCATCGATGTCGAAGACACTGTCGGCATCGAGGCCAACTGTTCCGGCCAGGAACGGGAATATGTAAGTAGCCTGCCCGCCGGGCTGCATGGCGTAGGTGACCGTGCTGGTGTCGCTGATGTCTGCCGCAGATCCGCCGGAGGTCGAGCTGCCATCGGCCGGACCGCAGGCTGCCGCCAGCGTGACCAGGCCGACTACCGCGCAGGTGCTGACGACTGCCCGGCCGCGCCTCGTCCGCACTGCACGGCTGGCTGCGCCGCCGGCCCGCTGCCAGGCTCGCCGCCCCGTCGCCGCAAGTCCCGCTCGCATCAGGAAACCGCCGTCCTTCTCGCTTCAGGGGCCGGGCCGCGAGGCAGCCCGCTCCGTGAGTCCAGATTTATGCCTTGTGCGCTCAAATACTTGATTATGACGTATGCAGCAGCCTGCCCGGCCGACCAGACCATACCGAACTATGCCTGACCGGACAGCCCAGCCAGCAGGCCAGCGGCTGACCGGGACGCACGGGTCAGCGCCCGAACGCGGGCAAGTCGGCGGCAGGCAGGCGTCAGTAGGACGCTACCGGACTAAAGGGCCGTTCGGCGGAGAGATGGGCGGAAGCATCCCAGTTCTTGACGTCAGATTCCGGCGAACCATCCCGGAAACCAAGAAACGGGCAGTCGGGATGGCCAGGCATGGCGTGCCTGCTCCGGAAATCTGCCAAGCTAGAGGAGTGACCCCCCAGAGCCGACGCAGAGATCCAGCAGGCGACAGGGGACCGCATCCAGCATCCGCAGCCCGGCGACCGGGCGCAGCCGGGCTGGCCGGCCCGCCGCCCAACGCCCTCTTCGCCGAGATGCTGCGCGCCGCCCGCGAGCTGCTTGCAGTGCGCAGTCCCCTCGATGCCGAGCTCATGGTGTCCGAGCTGCTCGGGACCTGGTGGGGTCAGCAGAGCAGCCGCCGCGGCTCGCGCAATGCCCGCCGCCGGGCCGAGATCGAGGAGATCATCGGCGAGGGCCTCGTCGGCTACGCCGCGAGCCAGGGTAGCCCCGCCGCCCTCGCCCTACTGTCGGGCATCGCCTGCCTGGG
>Ga0335072_10004550_pt1 | contig 20566 bp, 21 predicted proteins | sample Lox_Sample_21_FD_206725 | JGI IMG/M metagenome (GOLD analysis project Ga0335072, IMG submission 206725) | Soil microbial communities from Loxahatchee National Wildlife Refuge, Florida, United States - Lox_Sample_2.1 | ecosystem: Environmental > Terrestrial > Soil > Wetlands | place: USA...
CATCGTCCCGATCAGCGAAACGACGGCCTGCCGTCCCCTCTCTGCCTACGGCGCCGACAAATATGCCTGCGAACTGCATGCCCACGTCGCCGGCCACGCGCACGGCATCCCGGCCACCGGCCTGCGCTTCTTCAACGTGTATGGACCGCGCCAGGATCCGCATTCGCCGTACTCAGGCGTGATCTCCATCTTCTGCACCCACGCCGCGCGTGGCTCGCCAATCGACGTGTTCGGCGACGGAAGGCAGACCCGCGACTTCATCTTCGTCGCCGATGTCGTCGCCGCCTTGCTCGCGGCAATGCAACGCCCGGCCACCGACTCGCCCGTGTTCAATATCTGCACCGGCACGGCCATCAGCGTACTGGACCTCGCGCGCACCGTCACCGACCTCGCGGGAACAACGGCCGAAATCCGCCACCGCCCGCCGCGCCCCGGCGACATCCGCCACTCCGTCGGCGTGCCCGACCTCGCACGCACCACGCTGGGTCTCGGCCCGCCGGTGCCGTTGCGCGACGGCCTGCGGAAGGTGCTGGACTGGCTCACAGCCGCCCGCTAACCACGAATACGTGTGGCTCAAGGCGCTCCTGTCATTCCTGCTGCTGCCTCCCGTCAATCTCGTGTTCGCGATCCTGGCGGGCGTGGCATTGCAGCGGCGCACACCGCGTTTCGCCCACTGGCTGATCGGCATCGCCAGTACGCTCCTGTTGGTGCTGGCCATGCCGGCGGTCGCGGGCACCCTGCTTTGCAGGCTCGAGTCCGGCCTGCCGTTGCTCCCCCCGCCCGGCAAACCGCCAGGGGCAATCGTGATCCTGGGCGGTGACGTCGCGCATATGGCGGCAACCGGCATAACCGTGGGGCCATTGAGCCTGGAGCGCGTGCGCATCGGCGCGGCGCTGCAACGCAAGACGGGGCTGCCGATCCTCGTGACCGGCGGCGTTCTCGGCGGCGAGCCGCCCGCCGTCGCCGACGTCATGCGCGACAGCCTGGAGCAAGACTTCCGGGTTCCGGTCCGCTGGGTGGAACGCCATTCAGCCGACACCTGGCAGAATGCCCGCGACAGCGCTGCCATCCTGCGCGCCAACGGGATCGATTCGATCTATCTCGTGACGCAGCCCTGGCACGAACGGCGCGCGATGATGGCCTTCGCCAACACCGCCATCACGGTGATCGCGTCACCAGGGCCCCTGGACCGGCCGCCGAAGCCGCTGGCACGCGACTTCGTCCCGCGAGTCTCGGCCTGGGTCACCAGCTTTTACGCACTGCACGAGTGGATCGGCTGTCTTTGGTATGCGTTGCCATGACAGTGGTGATGCAGCCATTCGCCACGCTCGACGCGTTGCCCGCCGAAGCGGAAGTACTGTTCTCTGCCACCCCGGGATTGTTCTCCAGCCGCGCGTGGTGGCGCACGGTGACCGGATTCGCCATGCCGCCGGACACGCATCCCTGTTTCCTGCTCGCCACCACCGGTGGCCGTCCCGTCGCCTTGCTCCCCCTGCGCCGGGACGCGGCAGACGACGTGCCAAGCACCAATCTGACCACGCCTTACACGTGCCTTTATGAACCATTGTTGGCTCCCGGCTTGCCGCCGGCGGAGCTGGTGGCGGTCTTCGCGGCCTTCGCCCGGCTCTGCCACGGCCAGGCGACCCTGCGGCTGGATGCAATGGCGGAGGACTGGCCCGCACTGCCGGCGCTGGAACAAGGCGCGCGCGAGGCCGGGTTGCGCACAGTGCGCTTCGCCCATTTCGGCAACTGGCATGAGACCGTCGGCGGACTAGGCTGGACCGGCTATGTCGCGAGCCGGCCGGGCGCGTTGCGTGAAACCATCCGCCGCAGGCTGCGCCGCGCCGGGCAAATTCCCGATGCCGGCTTCGACGTCATCACCGGCATGTCGGACCTCGAGGCAGGAATCGATGCGTTCGAACATGTCTATGCCCGAAGCTGGAAACTGCCGGAGCCATTCCCGCTCTTCAATGCCGCGCTGATGCGCGAGACTGCCGCCGCCGGATTGTTGCGCCTCGGTATCTGGCGCATCGCCGGCGCGCCGGTCGCAGCGCAGTTATGGATCATGGAGCAAGGCACCGCGACAGTGCTCAAGCTGGCGCATGATGAGGCGTTTCAGGCGCATTCGCCGGGCACGGTGCTGACCGCGCTGATGCTGCGGCGTTTCTTCGATGAAGAACAATTCACGGCAATCGATTTCGGGCGTGGCGACGACGCCTACAAGCGGGGTTGGGCGCGCGAGCGGCGGCAGCGTATCGGTCTGGTGCTGGTCGATCCGCGCCGCCCCGCGGGACTCGGATTTCTGGCGCGCCACGCGCTGGGACGCGTACGCGACGCATTGCGCGTTTCCGCAACGATGTCCCTGCCGGCACGCGCCATGTCCGGCGCGCTGGGCAGCGACTCTCCGGGGATCGCGGCCGCTCCCCGCTCCCTGCGGTGACGAGCAAAGGCGGCCGGACGGCAATGCGCATTCTCTACAGCCACCGCATCCAGTCGCGCGACGGGCAGAGCGTGCATGTCGAGGAATTGGTCGCGGCATTGCGCAGCCTCGGGCACGAAGTGCTGGTCGTCGGGCCCGGCCTGTATGCCCAGGCTGGCTTTGGCGGGGAGAGCATGCTGGTGGCATGGCTGCGTGCCCATCTGCCGGCAGCGGTCTTCGAACTGGCCGAACTCGCCTACAACATTCCCGCCTGGTGGCGGCTGCGCGCGGCATACCGCCGCTTCCAACCGGATCTGATCTACGAACGCTACAATCTCTATTTCCTCGCCGGCACCTGGGTGGCACGTGCCAACCGTGCCCGATTGTTCCTCGAAGTGAACTCCCCATTGGCGAGTGAGCGGGCCAGGTTTGGCGGCGTCGGCATGCCCTGGCTGGCGCGTGCGACAGAACGCCACGTCTGGCGCTCGGCCACGCGCGTGCTGGCGGTCACCGGCGTGTTGCGTGACGCCATCGCCGCGACCGGCGTGCCGGCGCTAAATATTTCCGTGGTGCCGAACGGCATCGATCCGGTCGAGTATTCCGCCCTGCCCGAGCGAGCGGCCGAAGACGGACCGGTCGTGCTCGGTTTCGTCGGCTTCGTGCGCGATTGGCACGGGCTGGACAAGGTGATCACCGCCATGGCGCGTGACCACGAGGGCCTGGCGCTGCGGCTCGTCGTGGTGGGTGACGGTCCGGCGCGGCCCGCACTGGAGCAACAGGCCGCCGCGCTCGGCCTGAATGAGAGGGTGACCTTCACCGGGCTCCAGCCGCGCGCGGCGATCCCGGCGCTGGTCGCCAGCTTCGACATCGCTTTGCAGCCACTCGTGGTGGCCTATGCCTCCCCATTAAAAATCTTCGAATACATGGCCGCGGGACGCGCGATCGTCGCGCCGGACCAACCCAATATTCGCGAGGTGCTGCGCGACGGCGAAAACGCTCTGTTGTTTGCCCCGGACGAGCCGAGCGCGATGTGGCGTGCCATCAGCCGCCTTGCCGCGGATGCCGACCTGCGATCGCGGCTGGGCGCCTCGGCGCGGAGCGAAATCGCGAAACGGGATTATACCTGGCTCGGCAACGCGGCGCGGATTGCCGCCTGGGCGGCGGCTGATTCCGCGGGCGGATGAGCGCTGGCCGACAGGACCTTGCCCCTGTCCGCTCAGCACGGGCTCACCCCATTGCCATAAGCGCCAGCACGCCTCGTGGACCGTTCCTGCGTTAACCGGATAAGCGCACAAGACCTGCCCTGTGCCACGCAGCAAGCTCCGGTATGCTGCGCGACGGCGCGCCCTGGCCCGATCGCGATGCCTATCGCCGCTGCTTCGCCCAGGCATCGTAACGCGCCTTGTTCTCGGCATTCGGCGGATAGAGGCCAGGCAGCGACGCCCCCTTCTCCACCTCCGCCATGATCCATTCCTCCATCCGCTCTTGCTCCGCCGCCTGCGATGCGACGTCCTCGAGCAGCTTTTGCGGAATGACCACCGCACCGTCATCGTCGACCATGACCACGTCGTCCGGAAAGATCGCGACGCCGCCACAGCCGATCGGTTCCTGCCAGTTCACGAAGGTCAGCCCCGCAACCGAGGCCGGCGCCGCCCAGCCCTGGCACCACACCGGCAGCCCGGTGCCCAGCACTCCGGCCACGTCGCGCACGACGCCGTCGGTCACCATCGCGGCCACCCCGCGTTTCGCCATGCGCGCGCAAAGAATGCCGCCGAACACGCCGGCATCGGTCACGCCCATCGCATCAATCACGGTAATGACGCCTTGTGGCATGTCCTCGATCGCGGCCCGGGTCGAGCGCGGCGAGGCCCAGGATTCCGGCGTCGCCAGATCCTCGCGCGCCGGCACAAACCGCATGGTGAACGCGCGGCCGACCAGCCGCGGCTGCCCCGCACGCAACGGCTTCGGTCCCCGCAGCCAAACATTGCGCAGCCCCTTCTTCAGCAGCACCGTGGTAATGGTGGCGGTGGAGACGGACGTCAGCGCGGCGGCGATCTGCGGATCAAGGTCCATGGCGGGCACTCCCAAACGGCACGGCGCATGCTCCTAACGCCGCGGAGCAATCAAGACCAGCGCCGAGCCGGCCAGTTGCAGGGCCATGCACAGCATAAGCACCGCCGTATAACCGCCGCTGGCATCCCGCACGACACCCAGAAGCGCCGGTGCGAGCGCGAAGGTGAACTGGCTGAACGCGGTGCAGAGGCCAATCACCAAACCGAAGGCCGTGGCGGGAAACTCACGCTGAACGGTCAGCGCCGGGATGGTGATGACGTTGCCGACCGACAGCCCGAACAATACGCAGCCGGCATACAGCGCCTCCGGCCGATCGGGAAAAGCCAGCATCAGGCCAATCCCTGCCGCCTGGCTGGCGAAACTGCCGGCCGCGGTGCGGCGCTGATGCATCCGGTCGATGACGCCGGCGAGCACCAGCCGCCCACCGACGGCCGCGACGGATGTCAGCGCCAGCGCGCTCGCCGCGCCGGTGGGGCCGATACGCGGCATCAGAAACGACACGAGATGCACGATCAGCCCGACCTGCGCTGCCAGGGCAAGCGCGAACGGCAGGGCAATCGACCAGAATCGCCACGTGTGCAGCACGTCCTTCGCCGTGATCGCGGCATGGCCGGCCGGCAATGCACCGGGCCTGCCCGCGTCGGGGGTGCGCACGCCAATACCGATCAGCGGCAGCACGATCGCCAGTCCGCCCAGCGCCACCAGCGGCACGGCATTGCCGATGCCAAGACGCTGGCTCAGCTCGACCAGCAGCGGCCCGACGGTGAAGCCCGCCGTGCTCGCCCCGTTGAGCGCGAGCGTGATCGCCAGCCCGCGTTGCCGCTGGAAATACAGCGCCAGGGTGGTTGAGATCGCGGTGGAGGTGCAGCCGGCCCAGCCCAGCGCCATCACCGCGGCACCGGCGAACATCTGCCATGGATGCACGCTGCGGCAGAACAAGGTGGCGCCCAGGCCAAGCAATGTGGTTCCCGCCGCCAGCATCCGGCCAGGACCGAGCCAGCGCAGCGCCAGATCCACCCGGGTCAGGCACAGCGCCCCCAGCAGGTAATAGCTGGTGATGGCCAAAGCGATCAGCGCTCCCGGCCAACCGTGCTGGCGGTGCAGTTCCGCCAGATAGACCGACGTGCCGCTGAAGCCGAAGCCCCAGCCGAACACGGCGGTCATGAAGCAGGCGGCAACCGCCGGCCAGCTCGAACGCAGTTCGCTGGACGGCGCGGTTGGAATCGCAATCGAATTGCTCATGACATGTGCCGTTGCATGATGTGGAACTGGAATCGTTGCGCGCCGATCGCGTAGCTGTCCTCGCCGGACACGACGAAGCCGTGCCTGGCGTAGAAACGGATCGCGCGCGCATTCTCGCGCAACACGTCGAGCCACAGCAGCGGGGCGTGCGCTGCTGCCACCGCCATGACGGCATAGAGCAATGCGCGCCCGACGCCGCGGTCGAGGAACTCGCGCAGCACATAGATCTTCTGCAGTTGCGCGGCGTTCCGGTATTGCTCTTGAGGCGACGGCAGCTTCAGTTTGGCGAAGCCGACAGGCAAACGGCGCAGCGAGGCCAGCCAGTAGTGGTTGCGGGCATTGGCCAGGCTGTCTTCAAGTTTTGCCACGCCAAATGTCGCATCGAGATAGGCACGCAGTTCGTCGGCCTGATCATGGAACAAGTGTCCGAACGTCTCGACGAAGGTGATGCGGCCGAGCAAGGCGATCGTGGCGGCATCAGCGGGTTCGGCGCGTCGAATTTCGGCGGCCATGGCGGTCTCCTGTCAACGGGCATTACCTGCCGCGGCAGCGGTGACGCACGCCATCCGCCGGTTGCGCCGGCCTCCCGTGGCGAGATTCCCGGCGCGCGGCTGTCGCAATCTCGGAATTGCCCGGCCGGCGGACAAACCAGTTCTCCTTGCCATTCGATTTAGCTGACCTAATCTGACGCGCATGCCCGGACCCCTGCCGCTGTTGGGATTGCGCGCATTCGCCGAGGTCGGACGCGCGGGAAGCATGAAGACCGCTTCGCGCGTGCTCGGCGTGACCCCGGGCGCCGTCAGCCAGCAGGTGAAGGCGCTGGAAGCCCGGCTGGGCGTGGCATTGTTCGAGCGTGGCAACCGATCGCTGCGTCTGACGACGGCGGGCGAAAGATTGCTGTCCGACGTCGCTGACGCGTTCGGGCGCATCGAGACCGCACTTGAGACGATCGCGCAGAGCATGGCGGATCGCCGCGCGCGCCTGGTTGTCAGCACCACCGCATCGTTTGCCGCGACCTGGCTGGTGCCCCGGCTCGGGCGGTTCACAGAGATCAGCCCGCGCACCGACGTGCAGATATTGACGACGCAGAATCTGGTGCCGTTAGGCAACGGCCCCGGCGCCGCCGACGTGGCGATCCGACATGGCCTAGGCGACTGGCCGGGGCTGGATGCGATACCGCTGTTGCAGCCTCGCCTCGTGCCGGTAGGCAACCCGGCATTGCTCTCCGGCGGCCCGCGGGTGCGCGAGCCAATGGACTGCCTGCGCTATCCGCTGCTGCACGATCAGCTCGGTGCCGATTGGCGATTATGGCTGCAGGCGATGGGCGCCGACCACCAGGACGCCCGCGTCTCGCGCGGGACCCGGTTCTCCGACGCCGGCCTGCTGATACGCGCGGCGATCGCCGGCCAGGGACTGGCGCTGCTCCGCGACACATATGTCGCCGACGAGATCGCCGCCGGGCGCCTGGCAACAGTGCTGCATGCGCCGTGCCCGGCCGAGTTCGCCTACTACGTAGTGACGCAACCCGAAGCGCAACGACGCTCGCCGCAGGTGGCGGCGTTCATCGCGTGGCTGCGGCAGGAGGCAGCGCCCGCCTGAACGTCAGGCCGCCGATCACCCGCCGGTCCTCAATACATGTTGTGCCCGCCGTTGACGTGGATTACCTGGCCCGTCACGTAGCCGCCGGCGGCGCTGGCCAGAAACAAGCAGGCGCCGGCGATTTCGTCGACATGGCCGTAACGGCCCAGCGCTACCTCGGCAACAATCCGTTCGCTCGGCTGATGCACGTATTGCGACCAGTCTCGCACCGTGTCGATCGGACCCGGCGAGACGGTGTTCGCGGTGATGCCGTCGGCACCGAATTCACGCGCGATCGCCTTGGCAAGGCCATGCATGCCCTGCTTCGCGGTGATATTGGCGGCGCGCAGCGTGACATGGCCCCAGAAACCGTCGGCGCCGGAAATCACCATGATCCGGCCCCATTTCTTCTCGCGCATATGCGGGATGGCATGACGCGCGAGATAGAATGACGCGCTGAGATTGGAGCGCAGCACGTCGTCCCATTCCTGCGGCGTGATTTCCAGGAACGGCCGCATTTTCCGGATGCCGACATTGGACACCACGATGTCGATGCTGCCGTAGGTGGCGACCGCCTGGCGTACCATGCCGCCCACTTCGCCATCGTCGGATACGTCGGCCAGCACGCCGATCGCTTCGCCACCGCGCGAGCGGATGCCGGCGACGACATCATCGAGCGCGGTCTTGTCGCGATGGCCGTTGACCACCACTCTGGCCCCGGCGGCAGCAAAGGCTTCGGCAATCGCGCGGCCGATGTTCCGGCCTGAGCCGGTCACCAGCGCCACCCGCCCATCCAGGCGAAAACTGTCAGCGGTGAGCATCGTCTTGTTCCGTCCCTCCCTCTGGCTCCATCGCGTGGCACAAGCCGTCCGGCCCTCGTGCTCATGCGAGCGGAAAACTTCGCAACGGCGCGCCTATCGCTGCATCACGCTCGATGTCCGCGTCATTTCGCCGTCGCTGGCGATGACCACGGCATCGCTCCGATCGTTCGCGGTGGCCACGAAATCCCGCAGCGCATTACAGAAATAGCTGTTGCACACATCGGACCGCAGCGACCGGTCCAGCGTGCAGCCCCGCGGACCATGAAATACGCAGGACCCGTCATACCCCTCTGACGGTACGCGCTCGATATAAAGCCGGATCACCGCGCGGGCCTCCAGCTCCGGGCGTGCATGGCGGACCCGCGCCATGTCCCGTTCGTCGAGATAGGCATGCTCGCCGCCGCCCTTGCAGCAGAAGCCGGCGCACATCCCGCATGCCACACGCACCACATCGCCGGCGAACCCGGGCGGCTCCGACCGCACCGGCGAGGCATTGCGATCCGGCTGCGACATTCTCCGCAGCTCGCGCAGCGAGCGCACAAGGTGCTCGCGAATCCGCCGCACCCGCTCGGCTGTCATCGGCACCAGCTTCCGCCGATTGAGCGGCACCGACAGCCTGTGGTGGGCGTCCGGTACCTGGCGGACGCCCGGTTCCTGGCAGGCGTCCGGTGCGTGGCGGGCGCCCGGCGCCTGGCGGGCACCCGGTGCCATGCCCTCAGGGGCGGAGGATTGTTGCGTCGTCATCCGAGGTTCCGTCTCGCCCGCCAGAGTGGCATCCTGCTCCACCCCGGGCAAGGAAACCGCCGTGGCAATCCCCATCATCGTCGACTGCGACCCCGGCACCGACGACGCACTGGCATTGTTTCTGGCGCTGGCATCGCCCGAACTCGAGGTGCTGGCGGTCACTGCCGTGGGCGGCAATGTCGGGCTGGAATACACGCTGGCCAATGCGCTGTCGCTGACGGCGCTGACCGGCTCCAAGGTGCCGGTTTATGCCGGCGCGGATCGTCCCTTGCTCGGCGCCTTCGTCAACGCGCCACGCGTGCATGGCGCGGACGGGCTGGGCGGCATCGCCTTGCCGCGAGGTGGGGCGCCCGCGCCCGGCGTGGCGGCCGATGCGATCAGGCGCATCCTGCGGGAGGCGGCCCGGCCGGTGACCCTGGTCGGCATCGGCCCCGTCACCAACCTGGCGCTGGCGATCATGACGGAGCCGGGATTGCTCCCGAACGTGCAGCAGATCGTGCTGATGAGCGGCGCCTGGGGCGAGGGCAACGCCACGCCAGCCGCCGAGTTCAATGCGCTGAACGACCCCGAGGCGCTGGCCGTATTGCTCTCGTGCGGCCGGCCGGTGGTGTTCGCGACGCTGGAACTGACCGGCCAGGCGCAGGCGACCGCCGCCCGCATCGCCGCCTGGCGTGCGCTGGGGCAAGGGCGTTGCCTGCGTGCCGCCTGCGATATTCAGGCGAGCGTGCCGATCTCGAGCGAGCGTGGCCACGGCGGCGGCGCACCGCTGCACGATCCCTGTGCTGTCGCCTGGCTGATCTGTCCCGAATTGTTTTCGACCCGCGGCGTCAGCGCGAGCATGGACCTCGGTCCTGGCCCCAGCCGTGGACGCACCGTGATCGACCGCTGGAACCGCACCGGCCAGCCGCACAACGCAACGGTGCTGGAAATGCTGGACGCCGAGGCGCTCTTTGCCCTGCTGGGCGAGCGATTCCTGCGCCTGCCATAGCCCCGCGGCGGAAGGATCAGCGCCCGGCGATCGGGCAGGACGCGCCGGAGGATGCCGGCAGGACGCGAAACTGCCGCGCCACGATGGTATTGGAAACGCCGCCATTGTTGGTCGCCATGGCAAATCCCTGGCACACCGCGGCAGCACTGCCATGGCCGGCACTCGCCAGCCAGACGACAGGGCAGAACACCTCGTTGCTGTACTTTGCCGTTTGCTCCGCTGCGGTGTTGAACCCGGTGGCGACAGCCAGCGACTGCCCTGCCGCGATGTGGAGCATGGCGCCGGCACTCCAAGGTTTGCCGGCCACCGTTGCGGTAACCGGCGCGTATTCCGTGCGCCTTTGTCCCGCCTCGCTGAGGTCCGCCCCTTCTGCCGTGATCCCATCAGGCGGCTTCAGCGTTGCCGGATCAAGCCGGTCGCACAGATCGACGTTGTCGCTGTCGTTGATGATCGTCGGGTTGTCCGCGATGACAAGCAATCCGACGGCTTGCAGCGCCACGGCGTCGCGGCCGAGGTTTTGGAATGTGTAGGTGACGGCGGGATTGCCCGGCGCGGCGATCGGGATGTGAAACGAGACCCGCAAATCCTGCGCTGGGTGGCGCTGGTTCAGCCAGAACACGATGACTGCCACGCCAGCCAGCAGGGCGATCGCTGCGACCGACAGGCGGAGCAAAACTCTGCCCGGCGGTCGCCGGCGGAGCACGCGCCGCATCGTCTAACGCCGATAGGGCTCGGGAAGCAGCAGACGCACTGGCCGCTTCTGCAACACCCCGGCATCCTTCAGGATGACGACCGCCTCCGGGCAATGGTCGACCATCATCTCGCGGCAGGCGCCGCACGGAGCCACCACGGCCAGTTCCCGGTCGGTTTCTTCCGGCTTCGGGTGGCGCACGGCCACGGCGGTCGCGATGGTGCCGTCGCCTTCGAGCAAGGCGCGGCCGAAGGCCACCGCCTCAGCACAGACGGAAAGCCGGCCCACGGTCGCGCCGATATGCAGGCCGGTCCAGATGCGCCCGTCACGACCGCGGATGGCGGCGGCGACCGTATGCCAGAACGGCTTGTAATGGCGTGCCAGCACCTGGTTGGCGGCAGAGATCAGTTCATGGTCCGCGTCATCGAGCATAAGCGCCGATACCGCGGCATCCGCGCGGATTTCGTCGATGGGACGGGTGGCTTCCTGCAGCCGCCTTGGCTTTCTCTGGCTCACGGGCGAGGCCCGGTGTGCGCATGCTCTCGGCCGTCGGGCGCGTCTGTCCGGGCGCGCGGACAGCGAAGACGATGCTGGCGAACGTGCGGCGCAAGACGAACAATCCACGATTGGCGCGCGCCTGCGCCGTTGGTGGCGTGTAGCAAAAGAGTCACCTGTCGGACTTCCAGTGTCCCGGCCGTGGCCGGCTCAGATCAGTTTGCCGGTCTGCTGATACCGGCGCCGCGCGTGATGTCAAACCGGATCGGGTAGCGGCCGTCACACGGGCCTCCGGATTGCGCGGCGCTCCGCCGCGGTCGGACAGGGTGCGGTTGTTTCCAGGCGGGCTGTGGCTTTTGCCCGAAATCCGCTCGGCATAAGCGGAGCGATCTCGGTGCCTGAGCAAGCCTGCATCGTCACGCATGGCAAAAGCGTTCGGCCGACACGAGCCCAGACGTCCGGGCCAGCCATGGGCCCCGGGGAATCTGTCGCGGCCACAACCCGGCGGCGCGGCCCCCAATTGCTCTGGCCATCGGGCCGGGCCCACTTCCGCCGCGCTGCAAAGTCGTTGCCATGACCCCGGCCAATTCGCCGGACACGACGCTCCGTGGGCAGGCCAGTGCCGCCGCCGGCGCCGAGGAAACCTTGCCGGCTGGCGGCTATTACTCCGCCGCCTCGGCCTCCTCCGCCTCCGTCTCGTCCCCCGCGGAGGCGAGCATCAGATTTGCCACCACCCCCGATTGCTCGCGGACCTTCGCCTCGATCTTGTCCGACACGTCGCGATGGTCGCGCAGGAACTGCTTGGCGTTCTCCCGCCCCTGTCCGATGCGCTGGCTGTCATAACTGAACCAGGCGCCCGACTTCTCCACCACGCCGGCCTTCACGCCGAGGTCGACCAGTTCGCCCACCTTGCTGATGCCCTCGCCGTACATGATGTCGAATTCCACCTGCCGGAACGGGGGCGCCAGCTTGTTCTTCACGACCTTCACGCGGGTCTGGTTGCCCACCACCTCGTCGCGTTCCTTGATCTGGCCGATGCGCCGGATCTCCATCCGCAGCGAGGCATAGAATTTCAGCGCGTTGCCCCCGGTGGTGGTCTCCGGGTTGCCGAACATCACGCCGATCTTCATGCGAATCTGGTTCAGAAAGATCAGCATGGTGTTGCTGCGCGACACCGTGCTGGTGAGTTTCCGAAGAGCCTGGCTCATCAGCCGCGCGTGCAGGCCCATGTGGCTATCGCCCATCTCGCCTTCCAGTTCGGCCCGCGGCACCAGGGCGGCGACGCTGTCGATCACCACGACGTCCACTGCCCCTGATCGCACCAGCGTGTCGCAAATCTCCAGCGCTTGCTCGCCGGCGTCCGGCTGGCTGATCAGCAAATTGTCCACATCGACGCCCAGCTTGCGCGCATAGGTCGGGTCGAGCGCATGCTCTGCGTCGATGAAGGCGCAGGTGCCGCCGCGCTTCTGTGCTTCCGCGATGGCATGCAGCGCGAGCGTGGTCTTGCCGGAACTTTCCGGGCCGTAGATTTCCATAATGCGACCGCGCGGCAGGCCGCCGATGCCCAGCGCCAGATCCAGCCCCAGTGAGCCCGACGGAATCACCTCGATTTGCTCATCCGTGCCGCGGGCGCCCATGCGCATGATGGAGCCCTTGCCAAATGCCCGCTCGATCTGGGCCACGGCGGCGTCGAGTGCCTTGTTCTTTTCCATGCTACGACCTGCTTCCTCAGCCTTGACCACCTGCAACCGAGCGGCGGATTTCCCACCATTTGACTCGCGCATAGATTGCATCCACGCGTCCCTTTCGCGCAAGAGAGAACAGAACCACAACCGATTCGAAAGATTCTGTTAAGAAATCGTTCGAACTATGTTCCAGGACGCCCTCAAAAGCAAGAACCAATTGAGAACGACTGCCGCCCGCATACTGGCCCGCGCAATGTCCCCAGGCACGGTTTCCTCGGGCAAAGTCTCCGGAACAGTGTCACCGGTGGCACCGCGCCCCAGGGTGACTGAGTCCCACCGAGTCGGCCTAGCCAAAACCGGCATGAGCCAGCCTATCCGGTCAGCGCAGGAATGCTCTACGCGGTTTGCCGACGCGACCGGCCTGTGCAAACCGGATAGGCGAAATAGGTCGAATGTCGGATGCCCAACCGTGCCGCGCGAGGCGCGCCCGGAACAGGTATGCGGTCACACGGCGCTGGCGTCTCGCAGCACCGAAGCCGCCGCCACATCCTCCAGCGACGTCTCGTCGCCGTACCGCGGGCCCCGCTGCGGCCGCGCCCGATACAGTCTGCGCGCGTCCCCGACGACGGCTGTTTCGTCCGCCGCGGTCAGGTCGACCACCACCAGCACCTCCGCCTGAGCGCCCCCGGCTCCGGCCGGCATTCCGCCACGAAAACTGCCGTTCGCCGCCTCGTAGCGCGAACCGGATCGCACGACGCGCACGATGCGCCGCGCCAGCGATGCCATGCCGAGATCGATCACGATGTCCTCGGGCGCCGCGGGGAACAATGACGCGCCACCGAACCACCGGGCAAAGCCGCGCAGCGTGCCGGCATAGAATGGCGTGTGGACGCAGGCCGCGATGATGCCCGGCACCGGGTCCGGACCGCCGATCCGCAGCATGGCGAAGGCCAGCATGCGTTGCAGCAGAAACGATGCGCCGGCAAGCGGCGCGATATAGGCCGCATCGAGAAACAGAAAGGGCTCGCGTTCGGTGGCCCGATCGCTGGCGGCGATCACGCCGAGGCAGCGGCCAGAAGAGCTCTCCGTGGCAACGACGAGATGGTCGCTGGCGGCCATGCGCAGCCCATTCTGCCAGGGCAGCATCGCGCGCGCGGTGCCCTCGCCATAGAGGTCGTCGAGGATGCGGCCCGGATCGAACGCCTCGCTTCGCGACGGATCTCGCGTGTAGCTTAGTCGCACCCCCTGCTCGGCGAGGATGGAGTTCATTTCCGGACCCCCAATATTGGCGACAGCCTAACGTTTCCGTGAAGGCAAAAGCTGTGAGGCAGGTCACACCCGGCGCTCTTGCATGCATGAGGGGTTTGCAACCGCAAGGCGTTGCGCCACATAGGCCGGCATATTGTCGGCGGAGGAGAAAGCGATATGAGCCACGGCCACGACGACGCCGCGCCGGCCCCCGGCGCGATGGACTGGCGCTACAACGGGGTGCGGGTGATCAAGGCCGACCAGCTCGATACCAACACGCCGCAGACGCCGGGCATGAACCGCGCCGCGGCGATCAACGCGGCTCGCGTCGGTGCCCAGAAGATCTGGGCGGGAACAGTACACATCCACGCCAATGCCAAGACCGGCGCGCACCATCACGGCGCGCTGGAAAGCGTGATCTACGTGGTGCGCGGCAAGGCCCGCATGCGCTGGGGCGAGAAGCTGGAATTCGTCGCCGAGGCCGAGGCCGGCGATTTCATCTTCATCCCGCCCTACGTCCCTCACCAGGAGATCAACGCCAGCACTGACGAGACCCTGGAATGCGTTCTGGTGCGCAGCGATAATGAAGCAGTGGTGGTGAACCTGGATATCGAGCCGGTGGAGAAGCCGGAAGCGGTCCACTGGGTAGACCCGATCCACCGCCACCCCGCCTGACCGTCCCCGCGTTACGCAGGGACGGCCTGCGCTGACCGGATAGGCCGACCGTTCGGACCTACCGTCCGTTCGTTTCGATTGGGGCGCAATTGGTGCGGCCGGACGCCAGGCAATCCTGCATCCTTGACGCCTCCTGCAGCTCGTGCACCACGAACAATACCGCAGCCAGCAGGCAGACCAGCAGCAGCAAGCCGAGCAATGCGCGGTGACGCGGCGGTTGCACCGGATCGTCGTCGTCAGGCGGGTTCGTCATTGCGCGGAGCGGCCTTCTTCCACGGCGTGGCAGGCCACCATTTGGTCGCCCGCCCGGGTATAGCCAGGCTTTTCCACGCGGCATCGTGCATTGGCCAGCGGACAGCGCGGGTGGAAAGGGCAGCCGGGGGGCGGGTCGATCGGACTGGGCACCTCGCCGCCCACCGGCGTGCGGCTGCGTCCCGGGTTCTCCAGGTCGGGAATCGCGTCCAGCAGCAGCCGGGTATAGGGGTGGCGCGGCGTATCGAAGATCGCCTCGGCCGCGCCGAGTTCGACGATGCGCCCCAGATACATCACCCCCAGCCGGTCCGACATATGGCGGACCACGGCGAGGTTATGGCTGATGAACAAATAGGTGAGGCCCAGCCGGAGCTGCAGGTCGCGCATCAGGTTGAGAATTTGCGCCTGCACCGAGACATCGAGCGCCGAAGTGGGTTCGTCGCAAACCAGGAAATCCGGTTCGCTGGACAGTGCGCGGGCGATTGAGATGCGCTGGCGCTGACCGCCCGAGAACTCGTGCGGATATTTGTCGCCGTCGGCCGGAGCCAGGCCCACCTGCGACAGCAGCATCGCCACGCGCTCGCGCAGTTCCACGGCGGTACGCACGATATGGAACCCGCGCAGCGGTTCGGCGATGATGTCGCGCACGCGCCAGCGCGGATTGAGCGACGCGTACGGGTCCTGAAAGATCATGTTCATCCGCCGCCGCAGATACGGCTGCGCGCGGGCCGCTCTCAGCGGCTGGCCCTCGAAACGGATTTGCCCGGCGCTTGGCGTGTAGAGCCCGACCGCCAGCCGCGCAACGGTGGATTTGCCGCAGCCTGATTCGCCGACCAGTGACAGCGTCGCTCCGCGCGGGATTGCGAAGGACACGCCGTCAACGGCAACCAGCGACTGCCTGCTTCCCCCGCGTGCCAACAGCCGCTGCAGGAACGGCGGGGACACGTCGAATTGGTGAGAGACGTCGATCGCCTCGAGCATCGGCGTCGTGGCGATGGAAGCGGCAGGGAGCGGGGCCTCAGGCATTGTTCACGTCACCGGCCCGGTGCACCGGCGCCTCGAGCGTGGCAGGCAGCCAGCAGGCGGCCTCGGTGGTGCCGGCCGGGAGCAAGTCCGGACGCTCGGTGAAGCAGCGGGCAAAGGCCTTGGGGCAGCGCGGGTTGAAGGCACAGCCGGGCGGGATCGCGTTCAGCCGCGGCATCGCGCCGTCGATCTGGCGCAGCCGTTCGACACGATGCTCGATCGGCGGAATGCTGCCCATCAGGCCTTCGGTGTAGGGATGCGCCGGGTGCTTGATGACGTGGAGCACTGGCCCGATCTCGGCGATCCGCCCGGCATACATCACTGCCACGCGGTCAGCGGTTTCCGCGATCACGCCCATGTCGTGCGTCACCAGCATCACCGCGGTGCCATGGTCGCGCGTCAGGCGCTTCAGCAAAGTGATGATCTGTGCCTGCACCGACACATCGAGTGCCGTTGTGGGTTCGTCGGCGATGACCAGGCGCGGTTCAGCGCAGAGTGCCAGCGCCACCACGACGCGCTGGCGCATGCCACCGGAAAATTCGTGCGGATACGCATCGACGCGCCGGGCCGCCGCGGGAATGCCGACTTGCTCCAGCCATTCGATCGCCCGTCCGCGGGCAGCGGCATCGCTCAGGCGCAGGTGGGTCTGCATCGTCTCGATGAGCTGGCGGCCGATCGTATAGAGCGGGTTAAGCGTGGTGAGCGGATCCTGAAAAATCGTGCCGATCTGCTTGCCGCGGATGCGGCGCAGACGCTCGGCCGGCAGGTGGTCGATGCGCTGGCCGTCCAGGTGGATTTCGCCGCCGGCGATGCGTCCGGGTTGTTCCAGCAAGCCGATTATGGCGGCGCCGGTGAGCGACTTGCCCGCACCGGACTCGCCCACCACGCCGAGGATCTCGCCAGCTTCAATGGCAAAGGAGACCCGGTCGAGGGCACGAAGCGTGCCCCGCCGGGTGGGGAATTCGACAGTCAGATCAGAAACCGTGAGCAAAGGCATCAGCAGGCCCGCCCCGCTGCTTCGGCCAGGGCGTGCCTCACCGAAGCCTCGGGTTCAGCACGTCGCGCAGCCAGTCGCCGAGCAAATTGATCGACAGTACCAACAGCACCAGAGCGATGCCTGGGAAGATCGTCACCCACCACTGACCCGAGAACAGGAAATCGTTACCGAAACGAATGAGCGTGCCGAGGGAGGGCTGCGTCGGCGGCAGGCCAACGCCGAGAAAGGAGAGCGTCGCCTCCGCGACCACCGCCAGCCCCAATCCGAGCGTGCCGATCACCAGCACCGGACCGATCACGTTGGGCAGCACGTGGCTCAGCATGATCTTCCAAGACGGCACGCCGATGACGCGCGCCGCCATGACGTAATCCTTGTTGCGTTCCACCAGCGTCGAGCCGCGCACCGTGCGGGCGATGCCGGGCCACAGGCTGATGCCGATGGCGAATACGATGACGTCGAGTTGCAATCGCTCATGCAGTGTGCGTGGCAGGGCGGCGCCGATCACGCCGTCGACCAGCAATGCGGTGAGGATGGCGGGAAAGGTCAACTGCACGTCGGCGATGCGCATCAGCAGCGCGGAGAGCATGCCGCCGGCGTAGCCCGCCAGCAGGCCGATGCCGATGCCCAGCACCACGGCGAAAATGATGGAAGCGAAGCCGACCAGCAGGCTGATGCGCATGCCGTACATGATGGCGGACAGCACGTCGCGGCCCTGATTGTCGGTGCCGAGCAAATTCGACCAGTCGGACCCGTCCATCGGCACTGGGGGCTTGAAGCTGTCGAGGAGGGAGAGGCTGGCGAGATCCATCGGATCATGCGGTGCGATCCAGGGCGCCAGCGCGGCGGACAGGATCAGCACCAGCGCGATGAACGCAGATAGCATCGCCACGGGCGAACGGCGAAAGCTGTAAAGTATGTCGCTGTCCCATGCGCGCGCGACGCGGCCGGTGGTGGCGCTCATGCGGAGCAGCCGTTGAGGGCACAAAAATACAATTGAACCGCGGATGAACGTCGATGAACGCGGATAAGGCATGATGTGAAGCGGGATGGGCGGCGCCAACGCCACAGCCGCAGGGCGGGGGCTCCGCGATTGCGGTGGTCCGGGACCCCTCTGCGTTTATCTGCGTTCATCTGCTGTTCCAATTCTCTTGCTTAATGCCCCCGTGCCGAACCACGGTCCACGCGCAGTCTCGGATCGATCGCGTAATACAACAGGTCCACCACCAGGTTGATCGTCACCAGCACCAGCGACACCAGCAGCAGGTACGCCGACATCACCGGAATATCCGCCACGGCGATCGACTGCGCCAGCAGCAGCCCGACTCCCGGCCACTGGAACACGGTCTCGGTCACCAGCGAGTACGCGACGATACCGCCGAACTGCAGGCCGATGATGGTGATCACCGGCACCAGCGTGTTCTTCAGCGCGTGGCCGAAATTGATCGCCCGGTTCGTCAGGCCGCGGGCACGGGCAAATTTGATGTAGTCGGTGCGCAGGACTTCCAGCATCTCTGCCCGCACCAGGCGCATGATCAGCGTAAGCTGAAACATCCCCAGCGTCACCGCCGGCAGGATCAGCGCCTTGATGCCCTCCCACGAGGTCAGCCCAGTGGTCCACCACGCGCCGACGCGCACCACAGGACCTCGGCCGAAGCTTGGCAGCCAGCCGAGTGCCACAGCGAACACCAGGATCAGCAGGATGCCGAGCAAGAATGTGGGCAGCGAAACGCCGATCAGGCTGCCGACCATGAACAAGCGCGACAGCCATGAATTGCGGTAGATGCCGGCATAGACGCCAAGCGGCACGCCAACCACGACGGCCAGGACCGTCGAAGCGATCGCGAGTTCCAGTGTCGCGGGCAGACGGCTGGCGATCAGGGGCCCGACCGGCTCGGCCAGGCGGAAGCTGATGCCGAAATCGCCGTTGATCGCGGCCCACAGGAAATGCGCGTATTGCACGAAGAACGGCTGATCCAGGCCAAGCTGGTGCACCAGGGCGACACGCTGCGCTTCGGTGTAGTCCTGGCCGAGCATGCTGGCGACCGGGTCGCCAACATAGGCGAACATCGCGAAGGCGATGAAGCCGACGGCCAGCAGCACCGGGATCGCCTGCAGGACGCGGGAGAGAATGAAGGCAAGCATGGCGGCGGCGTTCTAGGCCAAACCGCCGGTCGGAGGCCAGAGCACGCGGCCCCCGCCGGCCGCGACCGCCGCGAGGGCGTCAGATCAGGAACACGCCCTTCCCATCGCTCTGACCGTCGAACAACTTGTACGCCTCCTCTGCCTGGTCCAGCTTCCAGCGGTGGGTAAACAGGCGATCCACGTCGATCCCGCGCTCGACACAGAAACGCGCGCACTCGGCCTGAATTATGTTGGAGAACGTCCAGGACGCGATCATCGTCATCTGGCGCCGCAACAGCATCGGGCTGACATCGATATGCACGTCGCCGCCCTCGCCAACGAAGCACATCGTGCCCCACACCTTGGTGCTGCGGATCGCGTTGGCCCGTGCCCCGGGATTGGATGATGTGTCCAGCGTCAGGTCGGCATAGCGTCCGTGCGTCAGGTCCTTAATGGCGGCAACTGGATCGTTCGAACCGGGATCCACCACTTCATCGGCGCCGAACTCCTTCGCGCGCGCCAACCGCTGCGGATTGACGTCAAGCGCGATCACCCGCGCGCCCATCGCCTTGGCGAACTGCGTGCCGGCCAGCCCGACCGGCCCCTGGCCGAAGATCGCGATGGTGTCGTTGCCGGAGAGGTTCATCCGCCGCAGCGCGCTGTACGCGGTGCCGGATCCGCAGGCTATCGCAGCACCCGCGGAGAACGTCAGTTCATCCGGCAATGGAACCATGGTGTTGGCCGGTACGCAGAGATATTTCGCGTGCCCGCCATGGGAATTGCTCCCATAGACCTTGACGGGGACTTCCTGGCAAAGCTGCTGCCAGCCGGAGCGGCAGTGATTGCACTGCGTGCAGCCTTGATAATGGTGCACCATGATGCGCTCGCCGACGCGCGCCTCCTTCTCGGAAACGGCGGAGCCGACAGCCACGATCACCCCGCACGGCTCATGGCCGGCAATCACCGGGTTGGGATTGGCCGGCAGGCCCGTGGCATTGGCGCCCCCGCTGGTCTTCGGCCGGCGATACTGATGCAGATCGCTGCCGCACATCCCGGAGGCCTTCATCTCCACCACAACCTCGTGCGGGCCAGGGGTAGGATCGGGAAACTCCATCAGTTCCAGTTCACGGCCGCCGGTAAATACCACACCGCGCATTGTTCCCTCCCAGGTGGCGATTTCACTCGCCACACAGGCTAGCGCGCCTCGCCGCGATCGTCATGCGCCAGGGTGTCGGCCAGGGTGTTGGCCAGTCAGCCGTTGACCACGGCACCGCCATTGGGATGCAATATCTGCCCCGACATGTAGGAAGCATCGTCCGACGCCAGGAAGATATAGCAGGGCGCCACCTCATCCGGCTGACCGGGCCGGCCCATCGGCGCATTGCTGCCGTGCTGCGCGGTCTTCTCCGCCGGATAGCTGGCCGGAATCAGCGGCGTCCAGATCGGGCCGGGCGCGACGCCGTTCACGCGAATGCCGCGCTGCATCAATTGCTTCGAGAGCGCGCGCGTGAACG
>Ga0335072_10004551_pt1 | contig 20556 bp, 15 predicted proteins | sample Lox_Sample_21_FD_206725 | JGI IMG/M metagenome (GOLD analysis project Ga0335072, IMG submission 206725) | Soil microbial communities from Loxahatchee National Wildlife Refuge, Florida, United States - Lox_Sample_2.1 | ecosystem: Environmental > Terrestrial > Soil > Wetlands | place: USA...
GGGCCCAGACTCCGGGGGCCCCCACGCAGGCGGTCCTGTATCTCCGGCCCCCGGTCCGCAGGGTCTCGCGCCGGCGTCGCTGCTGGTCTTCGCCGGAATCGTCTCGGTACAGGTGGGTGCGGGCCTTGCTGGCCGGATGTTCAGCGAGGTCGGGCCAGCGGGCGTCACTGGCCTGCGACTGTGGTGGGCAGCGCTGATCATGGCGCTGTTCGGCGGCCGCTCGGTGGTCCGCACGCTGCGCGCGGTGAGCGGCAGGCGCGCCTGGGGCGACCTGGGCATCGCAATCGCGTTCGGCGTGGTACTCGGCTTCATGAACTACTCGATCTACCAGTCCTTCGCCCGCATCCCGCTCGGCGTCGCCGTCACCATCGAGTTTCTCGGGCCGCTGGCGGTGGCGGTGGCATCGTCGCGGCGGCGCCTCGACATCGTGTGGGTGCTGCTCGCCGCAGCCGGGGTGCTGCTGCTCACGCAAGGTGGCGGTCACCTGGCCAGCGGCAGCAGCCACGGCGCGCACACGGGTTCGGTGCTCGGCCTCAGCGTGACCGGCTCCGGCATCTTCTTCGGCCTCGTGGCCGCCGCATGCTGGGCCGCCTACATCCTGCTCAGCCGGGCGACGGGGCGGCGCTTCAGCGGCTCGTCCGGACTGGTGATCGCCATGGTTGTAGCCGCAGTGGTGGTCACCGGACCCGCCATCGCCGACGCCGGGCCAGCCCTCGGGCGGCCGAGCGTCATCTTCGAGGGACTCGCGGTCGGCCTGCTGTCGTCCGTCATCCCCTACCGAGTCGAGCTCGAGGCGTTGCGGCGGGTGCCCGCGGGCGTGTTCGGCATCTGGATGAGCCTGGAGCCGGCCGTTGCGGCGCTTGTCGGGCTTGCGCTGCTCGGCGAGGCACTCCTGGGCCGGCAGTGGATCGCCATCGCAGCGGTGATCGTCGCATCGGCCGGCGCTGCCCGGGCGAGCGCGAGCCGCGAGGCCGCGGCGGGACTGCCGCCGCCCCCGGCCGGCTAGCCGGGCCGCGGCCGGGGCTGCCCGGGCCTCGTTCCCTGCCTGGTGTTGCCTGGACTGTGTTCCTTGGACTGTGTTTGCTGAACTGTGTCTCCCGGACTGTGTCTCCCGGACTGTGTCTCCCGGAATTGCTACACGTTGTAGTAGGCGGCGCCGCGATCACCGGGCCCGCCCGCTACCATCAGATGCGTGTCCGCGCCCCTGACCGCTCCCGACACGCCGCGTGCGCCCGCAGCGGCGCAATCCTCGCGCTGGCCGGCCTGGACGGACCCGCTGCTGGCGCCGTCCGTGACGGCGCTGCGCCGGTGGGCGCTCGCCGGAGTGATCACCTCGGCCCTGATCATCCTCACCGGGGCTGCCGTGCGGCTCAGCCAGTCCGGCCTCGGCTGCCCCGACTGGCCTGCGTGCACAGCGCACACGCTCGGTGCCGCGGACGCCACCGGCGACTCGCTGATCCACCGCTGGGTCGAGTTCGGCAACCGGCTGGTGACCGTTGCCATTTTCGTCGTCGCCGTCGGCGTGTGCATAGCCGCCTTCCGCTTCCGCCCGCCGGGTGGCGGGCGGCGCCGCGACCTGCTCTGGCTCGCGGCCGCACAACCAGCCGCGATCGTGGTGCAGGCGATCCTCGGCGGACTCGTCGTGCTGACCAAACTGAACCCGGCCCTGGTGTCTGTGCACTTCCTGTCCTCGGTGGCGCTGATCGCGGCGACTGTGGCGCTGTACGTGCGGTGCCAGGAGGGTGCCGCGCCGCCGGCGCCGTTCGTCCCCCGGCCGCTGCGCCTGGCGGCCTGCGGCGTCGTCGGAACGGTCGCGCTGATGATGGCAGCCGGCACCGTGGTGACTGGCACCGGCCCGCTGGCGGGCGCCGCCGACGTCGCCCGGTACCACCTGCCGCTCGAGGGCGTGACCCAGCTGCACGCCGATATCGGCTGGCTGCTGGCTGGCCTGATGGCTGCGCTGCTGCTCGGGCTGCGCCTCACTGCCGCTCCGCGCAAGGCCGTGTGCCTGGGGTGGCTGCTCCTCGGGCTGATCGGGCTGCAGGGCGTCATCGGCTACACGCAGTACTTCACGCACCTGCCGGCTGGGCTGGTCTGGTGCCACGTGGCCGGCTCTGTGGCGATCTGGATCACTGCACTGCTGGTGCCGTACTCGCTGCGGGACCGCGGCTCGGTCAGCGAGCCGGACCTCGCCCCGGCGCAGCCGTTGCAGCGCCGCGTGCCGGCCGCCTGACCCGCAGCGCCGCATTCCGCTCACCGTGCCTCTATCCCGCGCTGCTTCGCGCGCGGTACCTTTCCGGCATGGCGACAGCAACGGTAAACGGCGTCACGCTCTCCTACACCGTCAGCGGCGGCGACGGTCCCGCTGTCGTCCTCAGCCACGGTTACCTCATGGACGCGGAGATGTTCGCTCCGCAGGTTGCCGCGCTGGCGCCGGACTACCGGGTCATCACCTGGGACGAGCGCGGCCACGGCGGGACGCCGGCGCCGGGCCCGTTCTCGTACTGGGACTCGGCTCGTGATGTGCTCGGGCTTCTGGACCATCTCGGCATCGAGCGCGCCGTACTCGGCGGCATGTCTCAGGGCGGGTTCGTGAGCTTGCGTGCCGCTCTGGAAGCTCCGGACAGGGTCCGCGGGCTGATTCTTATCGACAGCCAGGCCGGCCTGGAGGATCCGGCGGTCGTGCCGGCCTACGAGGAGATGGAGCGAATCTGGCTGGAGCAGGGCCCCGAGCCCGTGCGCGACGTCGTCGCCTCAATCATCCTCGGCCCTGCGGACGGCCCGGTCGACTATGCGCCCTGGTTCGCCAAGTGGGACAAACTCGACCGGGACGAGATGGCTCATCCGTTCCGCTGCCTGATCGACCGGGACGACATCACCGGACGGCTGGGCGAGATCAGCATCCCGGCGCTGATCGTGCACGGAACGGCAGACGCGGCGATCCCGATGGCACGCGCCGAGGCCGTTCGCGACGGGCTGGCCGGGCCGGTCACACTGGCCACGGTGGACGGCGGCTCGCACGCGTCGAACCTCAGTCACCCCGACGAGGTAAACCGGGTCATCCTGGAGTTTCTCGGCTCGCTGCCCTAGACCGGGTCCGCACCGGACGTATCGTCACCAGACCTGCCGTCACGGTTCGCATCGGCACGAAGAGGCTACGGTGCCACGAGCCGCGCCCGCAGCCCGACGCCGACTGTTAACCCGCGCCGGGCAGGGTAGACAGGGACGCCTTCGATAGGGTCGTTCCGTAACTGGGTCGGCGGCGAAAGGGGCCTGAGGCAGCGTGAGCGGCGACGCGCGTACTGCGCTTGACTGGTCGGAGACAGACGCGCGGACAGTGGACCTGGTCCGGGTCCTGGCGATGGATGCAGTGGAGCGCGCCGGGTCCGGCCACCCCGGCACAGCAATGAGCCTGGCACCTGCTGCCTACCTGCTCTACCAGAAGGTCATGCGCCACGACCCGGCTGACCCGCTGTGGCCGGGCCGCGACCGGTTCGTGCTGTCCTGCGGGCACTCCAGCCTGACCTTGTACATCCAGCTGTACCTGTCCGGGTACGGCCTGACGCTGGACGACCTCGAGCACTACCGCACCTGGGGCAGCAAGACGCCCGGCCACCCGGAGCACGGACTGACCGCAGGCGTGGAGACGACCACCGGCCCGCTGGGTCAGGGCATCGGAAACGCGGTCGGAATGGCCATGGCCGCCCGGCGGGACCGCGGCCTGCTCGACCCGGATGCCCGCGCCGGGGACAGCCCGTTCGACCACTTCATCTACTGCTTCGTCTCCGACGGGGACATGGAGGAGGGCATCAGTCACGAGGTGGCCTCCCTCGCGGCGCATCAGCAGCTAGGCAACCTCGTCGTGCTGTACGACGACAACAGCATCTCGATCGAGGACGACACCAACATCGCCAAGTCCGAGGACGTCGCGCAGCGGTATGAGGCGTACGGCTGGCACGTCCAGCGACTGAGCTGGCGGCAGGCCGAGGGCTACCACGAGAACGTGCAGCAGCTGTACGACGCCCTCGAGACCGCGCGCGCCACGACGACGCAGCCGTCCTTCATCGCGCTGCGGACCATCATCGCCTGGCCGGCCCCGGACGCACAGAACACCGGCGCCGCGCACGGAGCGGCCCTCGGCGCCGAGGAGGTCGCCAAGACCAAGCAGGTGCTTGGCTTCGACCCCGCCGTATCGTTCCCGGTCGAGGACGAACTCGTCGCGCACGCACGCAAGGTCGGCGAGCGCGGGAAGCGGGTGCACTCTCAGTGGGACGAGGAGTTCGCCCGGTGGTCGCAGAAGAACCCCGGCAAGCGCGCACTCTTCGACCGCCTGTCAGCCCGCCAGCTGCCGAGCGGGTGGACGGACGTGCTGCCGCAGTTCCCGCCGGACGCGAAGGGAGTCGCCACGCGGAAGGCCTCCGGCGCGGTCCTGAACGCCCTCGCCCCGGTGCTGCCGGAGCTGTGGGGCGGCTCTGCTGACCTGGCCGGCAGCAACGACACCACGATGGCGGGCGAGCCGTCGTTCATCCCGGACATTCACCAGACTGCGATGTTTCCCGGTAACTTCTACGGGCGCACTCTGCACTTCGGCATCCGCGAGCACGGCATGGGCGCGATTCTCAACGGAATCGCGCTGGATGGCCTCACCCGGCCGTATGGCGGCACCTTCCTGGTCTTCAGCGATTACATGCGGCCGTCGGCCCGGCTCGCCGCGCTGATGGGGCTGCCCGTCACGTACGTGTGGACACACGACTCCATCGGCCTGGGTGAGGACGGCCCCACCCATCAGCCGGTGGAGCACCTGTGGGCGCTGCGGGCCATCCACGGCCTGGACGTGGTCAGGCCGGCCGACGCCAACGAGACCGTGATTGCCTGGCGGACGGTACTGCAGCGCACCGACCACCCAGCCGGGCTGTGCCTGAGCAGGCAGAACCTGCCGGTCTTCGACCGGTCAGCCAGCGGACCGGGTCTCGCCAGCGCCGAGGGCGCTGCCAAGGGCGGGTACGTCCTCGCGGACGCGCACGACGGTCAGGTCGACGTGATCCTCATGGCGACCGGCAGCGAAGTGCAGATCGCGCTCGCAGCTCGCGAGCAGCTGGCGGGTGAGGGCATCGGAGCGCGGGTGGTGTCGATGCCGTGCGTGGAATGGTTCGACGAGCAGGACCAGTCCTACAAGGATCAGGTCCTGCCGCCGCACATTCGCGCCCGGGTGAGCGTCGAGGCAGGCATCGCGCAAGGCTGGCGGACGTTCACCGGCGATGCCGGGCGCAGCATCAGCCTGGAGCATTACGGCGCTTCGGCGGACTATAAGAAGCTGTACGAGGAGTTCGGAATCACCGCGGAGCGCGTCACCGAGGCAGCCAGGGACAGCCTGGCGGCGGCGCGGCAATAGACGCGGCCAGTCACGAGTTAGACAGCAGGGACGACGCGAGGAGCGCGATTGACATGACGGCGCAGAACGACACGCTGGCCCAGCTCACCGACCTGGGCGTATCTATCTGGCTTGACGACATCAGCAGGGAGCGGCTGTCGAGCGGCAATCTTGCCTCGCTCGTGCGCGATCAGCACGTCCGCGGCGTGACGTCGAACCCCACGATCTTCGCCAAGGCGCTATCGAGCGGCAATGCCTACGAGAGCCAGGTCGCCGACCTGGCTGTTCGCGGGGTATCGGTGGACGAGGCAGCACGGCTCATCACGACCTACGACATCCGCTGGGCGTGCGATGTCCTGCGGCCGGTGTACGACTCCAGCGACGGAGTGGACGGACGGGTGTCCATCGAGGTCGACCCCCGGCTCGCGCGGGAGACCGAGAAGACCATCGCCGAGGCACGCTCGCTGTGGTGGATGGTCGACCGGCCTAACCTGTTCATCAAGATCCCGGCAACGCGCGAGGGCCTACCGGCGATTACCCAGTGCCTGTCCGAGGGCATCAGCGTCAACGTCACGCTGATCTTCTCGCTCGAGCGGTACGGCGAGGTCATCGACGCCTTCATGGCGGGCCTCGAGGCTGCCTCCGGGCACGACGTGTCCCGCATCGCGTCGGTGGCGTCGTTCTTTGTCAGCCGGGTGGACACAGAGGTCGACGGGCGGCTGGACAAGATCGGCACGCCGGATGCCGGGGCGCTTCGCGGCAAGGCCGCGCTCGCCAATGCACGTCTCGCTTACGAACTCTTCGAACAGCGGTCGGCAACCCCGCGCTGGCAGGCGCTGGCGGCTCGCGGCGCGCGCCCGCAGCGGCCGCTCTGGGCGTCGACGAGCACGAAGGACCCGTCGTTCCCGGACACCATGTACGTGGTGGAGCTGGTTGCGCCGGGGACCGTGAATACGATGCCGCAGGCGACGATCGATGCGACTGCCGACCACGGCGTGCTGCGGGGCAACACGATCGACGGCACGTACGGTGCTTCGCGCCAGGTGTTCAGCCAGCTCGAGGCGCTCGGCGTGCACTACGACGACGTCGTGCAGGTACTCGAGGACCAGGGCGTCGACAAGTTCGAGGCGTCCTGGAAGGAACTGCTCGACAGCATCGGTCACGAGATGGCAGCGGGCGGCAGCACTACATGAGACCCAATCCGCTCCGCGATCCGCGGGACCGGCGTATTCCGCGGCTGGCAGGGCCGTGCGTACTCGTGCTCTTCGGCGTGACCGGTGACCTGGCCAGTAAGAAACTGCTGCCGGCGATCTACGACCTGGCAAACCGGGGACTGCTGCCGCCGGGCTTCTCGCTGGTCGGCTTCGCGCGCCGGGACTGGGCTGACGCCGACTTCGCCCAGATCACGCACGACGCGGTGAAGGCGCATGCGCGCACGCCGTTCCGCGAGGAGGTCTGGGAGCAACTGCGGGAGGGTATCCGCTTCGTCCAGGGCGAGTTCGCTGACGACGAGGCGTTCGACAATCTCGCGCGGACCGTCAGCCGGCTCGACGTCGAGCGAGGCACTGGCGGCAATTACGCCTTCTACCTGTCCGTGCCGCCCAACGCCTTCCCGGTAGTCGTCCAGCAGCTCAAGCGATCCGGATTGTCGAGCGCACCGGAGCCGGAGGTAGGCGGCTACCGGCCGTGGCGCCGCGTGGTGATCGAGAAGCCGTTCGGTCACGACCTGGCCAGCGCGCAGGAACTCAACGCGATGCTGGACGCGGTGTTTCCGCCGTACGCGGTGTTCCGCATTGACCACTACCTCGGCAAGGAGACCGTTCAGAACCTGCTGGCGATGCGGTTCTCCAACACGCTCTTCGAGCCGATCTGGAATCGCGGCTACGTCGACCACGTGCAGATCACGATGGCCGAGGACATCGGGATCGGCGGCCGGGCCGGTTACTACGACGGCATTGGCGCGGCCCGCGATGTCATCCAGAACCACCTGCTCCAGCTCCTGGCTCTGACGGCAATGGAGGAGCCGCTCTCGTTCGCCGCCGAGTCGCTGCGGGCTGAGAAGGAGAAAGTGCTGGCGGCCGTGCAGATCCCGGCCGACCTTGCCGCGGGGACGGCCCGCGGCCAGTACTCGGCCGGATGGCAGGGCGGCGTCGAGGTCCGCGGGTTCCTCGACGAGGAAGGCATCCCGCCTGATTCGTCGACCGAGACGTACGCCGCGCTCAAGCTCACGATCGACAACCGGCGCTGGGCAGGCGTGCCGTTCTACCTGCGTACTGGCAAGCGGCTGCCGACCAGGATGACAGAGATCGCGGTCATCTTCCAGCGTGCGCCGCACCTGCCGTTCGACGCCACCGACACGCAGGAGCTTGGGCAGAACGCCCTGGTTATCAGGGTGCAGCCGGACGAGGGCGTCACCCTGCGATTCGGCTCGAAGGTGCCCGGCTCGGCCATGGAGGTCCGCGACGTGAACATGGACTTCGCCTACGGCGAGTCATTCACCGAGGCCAGTCCGGAAGCCTACGAGCGGCTGCTGCTCGACGTGCTGATCGGCGACCCGCCGCTCTTCCCTCGGCAGGAGGAGGTCGAGCTCTCCTGGAAGATCCTCGACCCGATCGAGAACTTCTGGGCCGACCACGACAAGCCGGAGCAGTACCCGGCCGGCACCGCGGGCCCACCCAGCGCCGACGAGCTGCTCGCCCGCGACGGCCGCGCCTGGCGGCGCTTGTGATGAGGATCCGATGCTGACTGACCTGACCGACACGACGACGGCCGACATCCGTGCCGCCCTGGCGAAGACCAGGGATCAGATGGGCGGGCCTGCCACCGGCGTCGTGCTGAACCTCATCATCATGACGGACGAGTCGGGCCAGCACGACGCTGTGCGTGCAGCCAGCCAGGCGGGGCGTGAGCACCCGTGCCGCGTCCTGGCCGTCATCGCCCGCGAGGCCAGGGCGCTGTCGCGCTTGGACGCCGAGATCAGGTCAGGCGAGGGCACGCCCGGCCAGACGGTGCTGCTGCGGCTCTACGGGCCGATGAGCGAGCACGCTGACTCGGTCATCATGCCGCTCCTGGTGCCGGACACGCCGGTGGTGACGTGGTGGCACGGCCTGATCCCGGCGGTGCCGTCGGCGCAGCCGCTCGGGCTGCTCGCTCAGCGCCGCGTGACCGACGCCGCGCGCGCCCGGGCGCCGGCCGAGGCGCTCGCGGCACTGAGCGCCGGCTACAAGCCCGGTGACACCGACCTGAGCTGGACGCGGGCGACACCGTGGCGATCGTTGCTCGCTGCCACCGTCGACCAGGTGGCAGATCCGATCTACGGCGGCGTTGTCTTCGCCGAGGAGCACAATCCCACCGCCGACCTGCTCACCGCCTGGCTAGGCAGCGGTCTGGGAGTGCCGTTCTCACGCGAGGTCTCCGGCGGGCCCGGCATCACCGAGGTGCGACTGGCTACGTCGGCCGGTGACCTCATCATCAGCCGGCCCGACGGCCGGGTGGCGACGATGTCACGCCCCGGTCAGCCGGACCGTCACGTCGCGCTGCACCGCCGGGACATCGCCGACCTGCTCGCCGAGGAACTGCGGCGGCTTGACCCCGACGAGATCTACGGCGAGGTCCTCGCCTCGGTGGCAGGCATCCCGGCAACTGCCGACAATTACTGACTGGAGCATTAAGCTCGGTTTGTGCTCGCACAGTCCGCCGAGGATCTTCCGGCAGCTGTCCTGACCGATCATGTGGTCCTGTGCGGTGCGAACGCATTGACTTCGCGAATGGCGGAAGAACTCACCGCCCGTTACGGACTCGCCGTGGCGGTGATCGTGCCGTCGGCGACGGACGGACACAGCGCCCGGATGGCGGCAATGCCGGGGGTGAGCGTGTTCCCGCATCCTGAGCTCACCGTCGAAGCTTTCCAGACAGCCAATCTGACCGCCGCCAGAGGGCTGGCCATCCTGAATCAGGACGACCTGGGCAACCTGCACGCGGCCCTCCGAGCCCAGGATCTCAGAGCGGACCTGCGTCTGGTCATCGCGATTGTCAACGCCGGCCTCGGCGAGCGCGTGCGCAGCTTCTTCACCGACTGTGCCGTGCTGTCGGAAGCGCAGATGGCTGCGCCGTCGCTCGTGGCTGCCGCGCTCGGCGAGCCGGCCCCGAGCCACGTGCGGATGGCCGGCCGGACCATCTACGTGACTCGCCGCGAGGATGCCGGCTCAGGCCACATTATCTGCGGCCTCGCCGCGAGCAGCGATGCGGACGCACCGAGTCTGGTGCCACCTGACGATCCGGCGGCCGGCCTGGTGCTCGCCGTCGCTGACGGCACACCGCGCAACCCGCTCTCGCGTCAGCGGCGACGGCGGCTGCTCGCTCCGCTGCGGCTGCTGCGCCGCTTTGTCGCCACGAAGCTGGGCCTGGTGTTTGCCGCGCTCGTCGCTATCCTCGGCGTCGGCTTCGTACTTCTCGCCGTCGCCGTCGGGTTCTCGCCGCTGACCGCGCTCTACCTGACGTTCCTCGACGCCGCAGGCGCCGCTGTCACCGATCCGAGTCTCAGCTCGGCCGAGAAACTGGCGCAGTTCCTGCTGACCTTCGACGGAATGGCCTTCCTCCCGCTCGTGACCGCCGTCGTAGTCGGAGCCCGCCTCACCGGCTCGGCCGGGGCCGGCCGTCCTGCTGCTTCCGGGCACGTCATCGTGGCCGGACTCGGCTCGGTCGGGGCGCTGGTTATCGGCCAGCTGCACGATCTCGGCATCGAGGTCGTCGGCGTCGACAAGGACGCCGACGCAGCCGGAATGCCGCTCGCGAAACGGCTGGGCATCCGCGTGGTGATCGGAGACACCCACCGTGAGGAGACGCTCCGTGCAGCCGGGATTCAGGCCTGCCAGGCGATCGTCTCAGTCACTGACAGCGACATCGCGAATCTGGAAACCGCGCTGAACGCGCGCGCGCTCGCTGCGGAACCACGGGTAGTCGTCCGCCTCTACGACGACGACCTCGCCGCACGGGTGCAGCGCACGGTGGGCAACACGATCTCGCGGTCGACGTCATACCTCGCGGCGCCGGCGTTCGCCGCCGCAGTGCTCGACCACCAGGTGCTGCGCACGATCGCGGTCGGGCGGCACGTTCTGCTGCTCGCCGACGTCGCGGCTGCCGAGACAGGCCTGGTGGGCCGTCCGGTGGCGGCCGGCCATCAGCCTGGCCTCGTGCGCGTGATCGCACTCCGCCTTCCCGGGCCGGCCGGGACAGGAACGAGCCGGGTCGACTGGTCACCGGACCCCGGACACCTCATCGGCGCGCACGACCGGATGGTTGTCCTGGCCACGCGCACAGGGCTGTCCAGAATGCTGCGCCGCTCGCCGGAGGCAGCACCGCAATCCGCGCCGTCCGGCACATCCGGCATTTAGGAAGACCTACCGCAGAAAATGGGTCTCCCTAAAACACGCAACCAGCGTTACGCTCAGTGCAAGATCTTCCATCTGGTTCTCGTGAGCCAGGTGTGAAGACCAGGAAGGCCGCGGCTGATCATGCTCGTACCGGTTTCTGGTCATCGCACGACGAGGTCTGCCGACGCTCATCCGGCAGTCAGGTCGCGCTGCACCGTTGCCGGATGCTGCCGCCTTTCTACTACCCACCGCGCCTGCCTTGCCCCAGCAGCGTGCTCGCAGCCAGGCAGGCAAATCCTTCAGGAGGAAACAGTTGAGCACCACAGATGATGCTCCCGCACCTGTAGCTCCAGCCGCCCCGGCGCTGCTCATCGCCGATCCCGCACCCCTCGGGCTGGCTGCGTTCGCCCTCACTACATTCCTGCTGTCAGCTGTCAACGCGCACTGGGCGACCAGCAGCACAGGAAGCGACTGGCTCGGCTATGCGTTCGCGTACGGCGGACTTGCTCAGCTACTCGCCGGAATGTGGGAGTTCAAGAACAAGAATGTCTTCGGTTCGACGGCATTCTCGACGTACGGCGCTTTCTGGATCGGCCTCGGCCTGTGGGCGCTGCTCGTCGCTCCGCATGCCGTCGGCACCGAGGCATCCAAGGACCTCGGCTGGATCCTGCTGGCCTTCGCCATCTTCAACACCTACATGCTGATCTTCAGCAGCCAGCTGAATGCGGCGGTGTTCACGGTATTCCTGACCCTGGAACTGACCGAGATCTTCCTCTTCATCGGCAACTTCGCGGGCAACACGACGATCGTGAAGGTCGGCGGCTACCTCGGAGTCATCACCGCGCTCGCTGCCTGGTACACCTCGGCGGCTGGCGTCATCAACGGCATGAAGGGCAGGATAGTGGTGCCAGTCGGCGGGCCGCTGTTCAATATGTAACGCCCTGTAACCGAGGACATCATCGGGCGAGCCCGGGGGACATGCGTCCTCCGGGCTCGCCCGTGCCGGGAGTCACACTGGTACTGGCCAAGGCGCACGCGTGCCCCCGATAGCGTGGAGACGTGGATCTACAGGAACGCCGTCAGATAGACGTTGCTGCGTCCGTGGCCAAGGTGCGCGCCAGGGCGCGGCCGTGGCGCTCCATCCTGGCGATTCTCGTGGCTATCGCCGGTGCGATTGCCGCCGAGGTCTCGGGCGTGCAGGGGTGGAGCGGGTGGGACAAGGTCGGCGTCACCCATACCGAGCAGCTAATATTCATCGCCGGCTCGGCCGCCTTCCTGGTCTTCGGCCTGTTCGGCGCCGTCAGCCTGTCCAGCCGGGTGCGGTCGAGCTCGCAGCAGCTGATCGGCCAGGCGCACGCCGGGGTGCTGCGGTATGTCCTCGTGCTGATCGGCGTCTTCGCGGTGCTCATCATCGAGCTGGCCATCGGGCGGATCGATGTCAAGCAGCTGCTCGTCAGCGGCGCGGTGCTAGGCGTTCTGCTGGGCATCGCTGCTCAGCAGGCACTGTCGAACCTCTTCGCCGGCCTGGTGCTGCTCTTCGCCCGGCCGTTCCGGGTCGGTGATCACGTCAGGTTCCGGGCCGGATCGCTCTCCGGCCAGATCGAGGGAATCGTCACCGACATCAGCCTGACCTATGTGCGGATGGAGACCGATGAGGGACGGGTCCTGCTGCCCAACTCGCAGGCGCTCGCCGCTGCGGTGCTTCTAGTACCCGATAATCCGCCGCCCTCGGATCCGGCGAGCTCCGCGTCCGCTCCTTCGCCCGGAGTGACCCGCTAGCGCACGCCACCAGGCCGATGCCCGCCGCGGGGCACCGGCCTGCGACGCTCCTGACTAACGATTCGCCTCGAACTTCGCGATCACGTTTGCCGGAATCCGGCCCCGGTCGCTGACCTCCATGCCGTTCTGCTTTGCCCAGGCGCGAATCTGCGCGCTGTGCTGGCGGTGGGCGGTAGTGCGCCGCTTCGGCCGTCCTGCGCGGCCGGTCACTTTACGGGCCTTGTCCGCGAATCTGCTGAGTACTTCGTCGAACTTCTGGCTGTGCTTCTCGCACAAGTCGATCTCGTAATCCCGGCCATCCAGGCTGAAGGCGCGAGTCATGTGCTCGCCCTCCGGAATCTCTCGAGAGTCGTAGTCACAGGCAAACGTGACGGATATCTTCTGAGCCACTTGGGTATCCCCCTCCCCCCGCGGAAAACTATTCCCAGCCTCATCACACCTGTAACGACGCGAACGCCATCTTTCTTTCCATCCGATTACGCCGCCGGAAAATCCCGCCATGGTTGCCCCTGCGCGGGCATGACGTGCGCTGACCGGTGCCGGAGTGGGCATGAGCTGCGGATTGGCCGAGTCCGCCGTTCGGCCGAATGCCGCGTCGACGGGCGTGCTTAGCGCTCCTGACGACGCCAGTAATCGAGGTCAGAGACCTGTCCGCGAGCTGAGTCTGGATCGGCGTCGTCCGGCAGTAGCGGATCGCCTGAGCTGGCTGCCCGGTGGCTTGCTGAATATCGCGAACTGGCAGCGGGATCGGCATCCGGCCGATACTCGGAACTGCCGGAATATCCGGGCCCGGTTCGGGGCCGGAGAGGATAGCCCGCAGCTCCGCGGGAATCCTGCGGATAACCCGGTTCGCGCATGGCACCGAGCGGACCGGCATCGAGACCCGCATTGTCATCGCGGTATGACTCGGGGCGGTCGGAGACATAGGGCGGCACAAAGCGCTCGTCGCCGTAGGCCGGCTGGCCCTGCCCCGGCTCGGCATAGCGCTCCGGAGCGCCAAAGTCATCCTGGCCGCGATAGCGGTCGGCGCCGGCATCGTCGAACTGATCGGGCGGCTGAAGGTAGCTGGTTGCCGTCAGCTGCTCGTAGCCCGTCGTTTCCTCGCCATAGCGCGCGGGCTCGTACTCCTCGTCACGGCCTTCCCCCGGCCGGCGGCTCCGGTGGTAGCCGGGCCCGGCTAGCAGGCCACCTGTGTCGGAGCCGTAGCCGTCCGGCGGGTAGCCGGCAGGCGCGGCGTAACCGGCCGGCGCCGCATAATCGCCAGGAGCCGCATAGTCGCCAGGAGCCGCGTAGTCGTCGGCCGCATAGCCCCCGGTCGCCTCGTCGTCATGACTGCCGCCGCCCGGGTAGTCGCGATCCGGGCTCTCCGCTCTCCGGTTCGGGGATCCGGAGCCGGGACGGCGCCGCCCCTCCGGGCCGCGCTCGAGGATGCCGATCATCCGCGGCAGGTCGTCAATCGGGAGGCGGAAGGTGCCGGTGCACCGGCCGCCCTGCCAGATGCTGAAGACCGCCACTCCGGTATCGGCGTACCAGCTCAGCCGCATACTCCGGGAACTGCCCCTGACGTCGAAGAAGACCTCGCCGAGACGGGGAAGCGGGGCTGGGTCGGACGCGGACATGAGGCCTATCGTGGCGCGAAGGCGCCGATCTGTCCAGTTAAGAGTTACTTAGTGTGACCCGCCCCACCGGACCGGGCAGAATCTGCGCGATATTCGCCATCCCGGCTGCGGGCGCCTTGCGGCGGATGGCATGATGTCCATGCGGAACAAGGCCGCTGGGCAGCCACGCATGCCAGGTCCCCGTTCGCGGAAGTACCGTCATGGAACTTCGTTCGGGCGAACGGCGCTCACGGGAAGATAGCGCTCCCGGGAACACTGGACCACACTGGCGCGTTGCACCATGCGACGGGGCAATTGCCACACCGCACGAGAATTCCTTCGTCATAAGCACCTTACCGCGCCTGGCGGGGTGCCCAGGACGAGAGCGAGCTGGCACTACCGACCTGCACCGCCCGAGCAGACCCTGCTTGTGCTGTGTCTGACCTGCACAAACCGATTCAGATTTTGACCTGTTACCGCCGAGATATACGCACCGTGGCCACTGACGACCACGGGCCACCGCTGAGGAGAGCACCAGATGTCTGAGGTACGCCGCCAAGCCGCCCTGATGCAACGGCCGAACTGGGGCTGGCAGGATGAGGCTGCGTGCCGCGGCAAGGAGGTCGTGCTCTTCTTCGGGCCCGACGGCGAGCGGCAGCCCGAGCGCGAGATCCGCGAGCGCAAGGCCAAGGCCGTCTGCAACGCCTGCCCTGTCCGGGCTGAGTGCCTTACCTACGCGGTGAGCCGTCCGGAGAAGTACGGCACCTGGGGCGGCCTGAACGAGGACGAGCGTTCCTCGGAGCGCCGTCGCCGCATGCGCCGCGCCAACGCTGCCTGAGCAGGAGATCTCTTCCGGAGCATGCGATGGTTTGCCCGGATTGCCGAGTCCAGCACCACGAGAGGTGCCCAGGCGGCAACTGGTGTGACTGCCAGCACCAGCCGCCCGCGGCGCCCTCTGAGGCACGGCTCGGCTGGATCCGCCAGGGTTAGCCGCATCCGGTCAGCCTCAGCGCGAGATCTCACGTCGGGTGCCGGAGTGTGCTGCCCGCCACATTCGCCGCGGCGGTGGATGATCCGTTCCGGAGCGGGCAGGAATAGCCGCGGCCGGCCGGAGGTTGGCGCAGCTGACATTCGGAGACAGCACGCTACGGTAGGTCATAGCTTGACTTAGGCGACACATGTGATTTAGCCGACAGAGCGTGCACATGTCCGCGATGAGCCTTACTGTGGAACTAGAGCACGGAACTGGGACAGCGTCGCCAGACGTCGTCGTGGGACTAGTGTTCCAGGACAGAGTCGGCGTGACCCGCTAAGCTGCCTGAACCGATGGACCGCCGCGAGGAGGACCCAGCGAGATGGAGAGGCTTGCCGCTGAAGCCGCTGAAGCTCTGGCGGGGGCGTCGGCCGACGATGTGATCGCGTGGGCCGCGAAGACGTTCGGCCGGCGGGTGTGCATTACCTCGTCGATGACCGACGCCGTCCTCGTTAACCTCGTCGCCAAGCACCTCCCCGGCGTCGACGTGCTTTTCCTCGACACTGGCTACCATTTCGCCGAGACGATCGGTACCCGCGACGCCGTGTCGGCCGTGTACCCGGTGAATGTCGTCAATGTGACGCCGCCGACGACGGTGGAGGAGCAGGATGCCGAGCTCGGTCCGCGGCTCTACAGTCGGAACCCCGACCTGTGCTGCTATCTGCGCAAGGTCGTCCCGCTCGAGGAGGCACTCGCCCCCTACGATGCCTGGTTCACTGGGGTGCGCCGCGAGGAGACCGACGCCCGCAGCGACACCAAGGTCGTTTCCTGGGATCCGCGCCGCGAGATGGTCAAGATCAACCCGATCGTCGAGTGGACGCAGCAGCAGGTTGACGACTACATCGCGGCCAACAACATTCTGGTGAACCCGCTCGTCTACGACGGCTACCCGTCGATCGGCTGCCGGACCTGCACCCAGCGCGTCGCTGACGGCGCAGACCCGCGCAGCGGCCGGTGGGCCGGCACGTCCAAGACCGAGTGCGGCATCCACCTCTGACCGCCCGGCGCGCGGCGGTCCTGCCGCGCCAGGGAGACACCGCATGACCGGCACAGCCCGACACCTCGCTCACGAAGTCGTCAACCAGGTGCCGCCGCTGAGCGGCTACGACGTGGCCGACGACCCAGCGCTGACCGCTGCACTTGACCGCGAGGGTGCCGGCTGGGCTGCGCCGGAGCTGCACGATATCGGCCTGCTGGCGGGCTCGGCGCCCGTGCAGGAGCAGGCGCGGCTGGCCAACGTCTGCACACCGGTGCTCCGCACGCATGACTCGCGTGGTTACCGAGTCGACGAGGTCGACTTCCACCCCGCCTGGCACGAGCTGATGACCACGGCAATCGGCCACGGCCTGCATGCCGCGCCGTGGGCGGACAGCCGGGCGGGCGCGCATGTAGCACGGGCGGCAAAGTTCATGGTCTGGACACAGGCAGAGGCCGGGCATGGCTGCCCGGTCTCGATGACCTACGCCAGCGTTCCCGCCCTCCGGCACGCGCCCGATCTCGCAGGCCGGTACGAACCGCTGCTCACCGCCTCGCAGTACGACTTCGGCCTCCGCCCGCCGATGCAGAAGGCAGGCCTGCTGGCCGGCATGGCGATGACCGAGAAGCAAGGCGGCTCCGATGTCAGGGCCAACTCCACCACCGCCACCCCGGCCGGCGACGGCAGCTATCTGCTCACCGGGCACAAGTGGTTCTGCTCGGCGCCGATGTGCGATGTGTTCCTGGTGCTGGCCCAGGCACCGGAGGGGCTGACGTGCTTCCTGCTCCCCCGGGTGCTGCCAGACGGCAGCCGCAACGCCATGCATATCCAGCGGCTCAAGGACAAGCTCGGCAACCGCTCCAACGCCTCAAGCGAGGTCGAGTACGACCAGGCAGTCGCCTGGCCGGTCGGCGAACTCGGCCGCGGTGTGCGGACGATCATCGACATGGTCAGCGCTACGCGGCTGGACTGCGTTCTCGGCAGCGCCGCGGCGATCCGCCAGGCGACCGTGATCGCCGTCGACTACGCGCGCAAGCGCCGCTCCTTCGGCGCAGCCCTCGCGGAGCACCCGGCGATGACCGCCGTCCTGGCCGACCTCACGCTGGAGTCCGAGGCAGCAACCACGCTCGCGATGCGGCTTGCAGGCGCCGCCGACCGCGCAGCCCGCGGCGACGCCGCCGAGGCGGCGCTGCTCCGCCTCGCGCTGCCGGCCGCCAAGTACTGGATCTGCAAGCGCACGCCGATGATCACGGGCGAGGCGCTGGAGTGCCTCGGCGGCAACGGCTACGTAGAGGACTACTCCCCGATGCCCCGCTTGCTCCGGGACTCCCCGCTGAATTCCATCTGGGAAGGATCGGGCAACGTTACGGCGCTCGACGTCCTGCGTGCCCTGGCCCGCTCGCCGGACTCGGCCGACGCGCTGCTCGCCGAGGCTGACCTCGCGGCCGACGACCCGCAGGCGGCAGCCGCCGCTGCGAGTCTTCGCACCCTGCTGAAGGATGCCCAGGCGTCCGGCGACCAGCGGCACGCCCGCCGGCTCGCCGGCCAGCTTGCGGTCACCCTGCAGGCCTCGCTCCTCGCCCGGCACGCTCCGGCAGCGGTCTGGGACGCCTTCGCCGCGACCAGGCTGAGCCCTGACACCACCGCCGGGCCCGCCGCGCCGTTCGGCAGCCTGCCCGCCGGCCTCGACCTCGATGCCGTGCTGGCACGATCTGCTGTTACCAACAGGTAAGGTCAGCGGATGCAGATCTGGCCGGGCGCCGCCTACCCGCTTGGCGCCACCTGGGACGGCTCGGGCACCAATTTCGCCCTGTTCTCCGAGGTGGCCGACCGGGTTCAGCTCTGTCTTTTCGACGCCGATAACACCGAGACCCGGCTGGACCTCACTGAGGTCGACGGCTTCGTCTGGCACGGCTATCTGCCGGCGGTCGGGCCAGGTCAGCGATACGCCTACCGCGTGACCGGCCCGTACGACCCGAAGCAAGGACACCGCTGCAATCCGGCCAAGCTCCTGCTCGACCCATACGGCAAGGCTGTTACCGGCAGCCTGCACTGGGACCCGGCGGTGTTCGATTATCAGCACGCCAGCCCGGCCGAGCGCAACGACACCGACTCCGCGCCGTTCATGCCGCGGAACGCCGTGATCACCCCTTACTTCGACTGGACCGGGGAGCGGCAGCCGCGCACGCCGTACCACCAGACGGTGATCTACGAGGCGCACGTCCGCGGTCTCACCATGCGCCATCCGCAGGTGCCACCCGAGCTTCGCGGCACCTACTCCGGGCTGGCCTCGCCGCCGGTCATCGAGCACCTGACCCGTCTCGGCATCACCGCGATCGAGCTGATGCCGGTACACCAGTCGGTACCCGAGCATGATCTGGCCGAGCGCGGACTCACGAACTTCTGGGGCTACAACACCATCGGCTTCTTCGCCCCGCAGAACACCTACTCAAGCTCCGCCGAGCCGCACGGTCAGGTGGCCGAATTCAAGTCGATGGTGAAGACGCTGCACGAGGCTGGCATCGAGGTCATCCTCGACGTCGTATACAACCACACAGCCGAGTCCGGCGCGCTCGGCCCCACGTTGTCCTTCCGCGGCATCGACAACGCGGCCTATTACCGGCTCGACGACGCCGACCCGTCGGTGTACCTGGACTACACCGGCTGCGGCAATAGCCTCAACGTCCGGCATCCGCACGCACTGCAGCTCATCATGGACTCCCTCCGGTACTGGGTGCTGGACATGCACGTCGACGGCTTCCGGTTCGACCTGGCCTCCGCGCTCGCCCGTGAGCTGCACGAGGTCGACCGGCTGTCGGCATTCTTCGAACTCGTCCAGCAGGACCCCGTCGTCTCGCAGGTCAAGCTGATCGCCGAGCCGTGGGACGTGGGCGCCGGCGGCTATCAGGTAGGCAAGTTCCCGCCGCTGTGGACGGAGTGGAACGGCAAGTACCGCGACACCGTGCGCGACTTCTGGCGCGGACAGCCCGCCACCATCGGCGAGTTTGCCTCCCGCCTGACGGGCTCCGCCGATCTCTACGAGACCAGCGCGCGGCGGCCGATCGCCTCGGTGAATTTCGTCACCTGTCACGACGGCTTCACCCTCGCCGATCTGGTCAGCTACGACACCAAGCACAACGAGGCCAACGGCGACGGCAACACCGACGGCACCGACGACAACCGCTCGTGGAACTGTGGCACAGAGGGACCGACCGACGATCCAGCCATTACCGAGCTGCGCGAGCGCCAGGTGCGGAACTTCCTCGTGACGCTGTTCTGCTCGCAGGGCGTGCCCATGCTGCTGGCAGGCGACGAGCTCGGCCGCACACAGCGCGGCAACAACAACGCCTACTGCCAGGACAACGAGATCTCCTGGGTGGACTGGGAGTCGGCTGGCAAGCACACCGGGCTGCTCGAGTTCACCAGCACGCTGATCGCGCTGCGGCGGGAGCATCCGGTCTTCCGGCGCCGCCGGTTCTTCAGCGGTGAGCTGCCCAGCGAGGGCGGCGCCGATGTGCGGGACATCAGCTGGCTGACTCCGGCCGGCACCGAGATGACCCAAAGCGACTGGGGCAGCGGAGTCGCCCGGTCGCTCGCGGTCCTGCTTAACGGAAGTGCCATCACCGAGCCGGGATCGCGCGGCGAGCCGATCACCGATCAGAGCTTTCTCCTGCTGTTCAACGCGGGCGACGAGCCGGTGACGTTCACGCTGCCCGGCCCGGAGTTCGCTCCGGGCTGGCAGACGGTCATCGACACCTACGATCCAGTGGAACACGTTCCACCCTCAGGAAACGGGAGCCCGGCACCCGGCCCTGACCCGGACGCGGCAACGGCGGCATCGGCACTCTCCCCCGCCAGTACGCGCGAAGTCGCTGGCCGAGCCCTCATTGTGCTGCGCGCCACCGAGGGCGACCAGGTCGGCTAACGCAGACCTGGTCGTCTCCACGACGATCCAGGCGTCGAACTCGGGCTGAATCGCGCGCTCATGCCGCGGGGCTCATACGCGGGTGGCCGCGTCGTGGGCGTTGGTGTCGCAGTGGGCGGCGTGCGGCAATGCTGTCTGGTGAGATCCTGGCCGGGTTGCTAGTCACCTGGCGGAGGAGCTGGCCATGACGGTGGTGGACTGGGCGCGGCATGGGCAGAACGTTGCCAACTTGTCCCGCACGTTCTCCTACCGGGTCTTCGACGGTGATCTCACCGAGCTGGGAAGAGCTCAGGCCAGTTGCCTGGCCGAGACCCTGTGTGCCGGCGCGGGCGGATATGGGCTGCTGGTCTGCTCCCCGCTGCGCCGGGCACGGCAGACCGCGGATATCGTCTCGGCCCGGCTGCGGCTACCGGTGTCGGCTGAGCTTGACGACTTGCGCGAAGTCAACGTCGGCGAGCTGGACGGGCGGCGTGACGACGCTGCATGGCAGGAGTACGAGGCG
>Ga0335072_10004552_pt1 | contig 20555 bp, 17 predicted proteins | sample Lox_Sample_21_FD_206725 | JGI IMG/M metagenome (GOLD analysis project Ga0335072, IMG submission 206725) | Soil microbial communities from Loxahatchee National Wildlife Refuge, Florida, United States - Lox_Sample_2.1 | ecosystem: Environmental > Terrestrial > Soil > Wetlands | place: USA...
GCCAGCCCGTCGCGGCTGGCGATCGAGCTAGACCCGAGCTTGATGACCTGTCTGGTCACGCAGACTCACGACCACACACAATGACGGCACCCATCGCTCGCAGACTCGCGTTGCCGCAGGCAGGAACGGCAGCGTCCCACTCTAGCCGGGAAGAGCCAGCGCCCGGCCACGCCATGGTTTAGTTGGCCCGTGACAACGTCCGGCCCGGCCGACGCCACCGAGGTGCGCCGCCGGCTGCGCGCCCAGCAGGGCAGGTTCATCCCCAAGCCGGTGCTTCCGGCCCTCGACGAGGTCGTCGCGACCGTGCTCTCGCAGCACACCTCCGACATCAACTCCGGGCGCGCCTTCGCGCGGCTCAAGGCGGTCTTCCCGAGCTGGGAGCAGGTGGCGGACGCACCCACCGAGGATCTGGCCGACGCGATCCGCTCTGGTGGCATTGCCGACCAGAAGGCCCGGCGCATCAAGCAGATCCTGGCGGCCATCGAGGAGCGCGAGGGCAGCGTCAGCCTCGATCGGCTGGCCGGACTCGAGGACGCGGCCGCGACGGCCTACCTGGAATCGCTGCCCGGGGTTGGCCCGAAGACCGCGGCGTGCGTGCTCGTGTTCTCCCTGGGGCGCGCCGCGTTTCCCGTGGATACGCACGTGCACCGGATCGCGATCAGGCTCGGGTGGATCCCGGCGAAGACAACCGCCGACGCGGCGCACCGGCTGCTCGCAAAGATCGTGCCGGCGCCGATTCGGTACGACCTGCACGTCGCACTGGTCACTCATGGCCGGACAGTCTGCCGGGCGCAGCGGCCACGCTGCGGCGAGTGCGTGCTGCGGGATCTGTGCCCCTACGGCGCCGCGATCCCGCTGCCCTAATTGCTCCCGCAGGGGCCTATTGCCGCAGCACCGCCAATGGCCCCAAATCGCTGCTATACAGGAAGGGCCGGCGCCGGCAATGACGCTGAAATCGGCCATTTGATCCCGGAACTCACAGTTGCCCTCGTCACCCATGACGGAACTGTCCGGTCACAAACCTCCGAGCGCCGGGCTGCGATCATTGCCGCAGGCCACGTACTGGACGAGCAGTCCAATACCGGGTCATTGGCTCCGACAGAGGTGTCGAGAGCTTTTGGGAGAGCATTAGACCGATAGCACTTTTTATTCCTGAAAGTCCTTGGCCTTTGCATGAAATTTCAGGCTTAAAGATGTCCCCCGCGGCGTACGGTGGTTGCGTTTAAAAAGCACAGGCAGGGGAGGGGTCGACGATGAGGCTGACTGGCGGGTCGCCCGGGCGAATCCTTTACAGACCATCGTTCATCTGGCGGCGGAAGGGGCTGATAACCGGTCTGGCCGGCCTGATCGCTTCCGCCTTAGTCGGCACCACGATCGTCGGCGCACCCGCGGCGTCGGCGAGCAGCACGGAGACCGTCATCGTCACCGCGACCGGGCTGCTGAGCCCGGTCACCGCGGTGACGGACGTGCTCGGCACCGTCCTGACGAGGTTTCACGTCATCAACGGGGTCGAGGCGTCGATCCCTGCCGTGCTCGAGCCCCTGCTCGCGGCGCTGCCGGGCATCACCGTCACCCCCGACGTCTCGGTCGACGTGCAGTCGACCGTGGAGTCGACGGGCCCGCACACGCCGTCCGATGCGTTCTTGCAGCAGACCGGTGCGACGCAGCTGTTCGCCAGCGGCGACACCGGCCAGGGCGTGACCGTGGCCGTGCTCGACACCGGCATCGACGACCTGCCCGACTTCGCCGGGCGCCTGATCGGCGGGGTCGACCTGAGCGGCGGGAACGACCCGTTCCAGGACAGCTACGGCCATGGCACGTTCGTGGCCGGCCTGATCGCCGGCGACGGCGCGTCCTCGGGAGGGCAGTACGAGGGCGAGGCACCAGGCGCCGACCTGGTGTCGGTCAAGGTGGCCGGGGCCAGCGGCGTGACGGACCTGGCCACGGTGATCCTGGGCGTGCAGTGGGCGGTCGATAACGAGGTGGCCTACAACATCAGGGTCCTCAACATGTCCCTGGGCTTCCAGCCGTCCGAATCCACCGTGATCAACCCGCTCGACCAGGCGGTGCAGGCGGCGTGGAACTCCGGCATCGCGGTGGTGACCTCGGCCGGCAACGCCGGGCCATCCAACGGGACGATCCTGTCCCCGGGCGACGATCCGCTGGTGATCACCGTGGGCGCGCTGGATGACATGGCCCAGCCGGTGGTTTCCGACGATGAGATGACCAACTTCAGCAGCGTCGGGCCGACGTCGCCCGACGGCTGGGTAAAGCCAGACCTGGTCACCTCCGGCCGCTCGGTCGTCAGCCTCGCGGCGCCGGGCTCAACGGTCTACGACGACTACCCCTCGGCCCTCATCGGCCAGGGCAACTTCGTGGGCTCCGGCACGTCGTTCAGTGCCGCCATCACAAGCGGCGCCGCGGCTCTGATCCTGGCCGACAATCCTTCGCTCACCCCCGATCAGCTCAAGGCCCGGCTGCTCGGCACGACCAGCGCCGGCCCGGTCGGCAACCCGTTCGTCGATGGGCATGGGGCCCTGAACGCGTACGCCGCCGCCACCGCCGGACCGATGGAGCTCGACCAGTCCGCGCTCAGCTTGCCGCCGATCCTGCCCGGGACGACGGTCTCGCTCTCGCTCACGGGCAGTTCGGCCGACAGCTGGAACGCCAATCTGTGGGCCGGCGTCTCGCTGCCGCAGGGTTCCGGCGGCGGCCAGGAATGGAACGGGTCGGGATGGAACGGCTCGGCCTGGAACGGCTTTGCCTGGACCAGCAAGGCCTGGAACAACGGCGGCTGGAACGGCGCCGCCTGGAATGGCCAGGCGTGGAGCGGCTCCGCGTGGGACGGCTCCTCATGGCAGGGCTCGGCGTGGAACGGCGCCGCCTGGACCAGCAAGGCCTGGAACAACGGCGGCTGGAACGGCGCCGCCTGGAACGCCTCGGAATGGAACTAGGTTTGGCCGCGACGTAACAGCGCCATGAATCTGCCGCGCCCGGCCCGGGCGATCGTGGCCGCCTCCATCGCGGGCGGCATGGGCACGCTCATTATCGCCGGTGTACGCCAGTCGGCCTCCGCGGCCGTCACCGAGAGCCAGTGGGTCGTGGCCGCCATCTTCGGCGCGCTGCTGCTCGGAAGCTGGCTATGGCCGGTGATCGTTTTCCGGGGCGGAGAATCCGAGGCCGCGCAGGTGGATGAGTGCTTCCTCGTCATCCTGGCTTTGCTCGTGCCGCCGGTTCTCACCCTGGGCACGCTCGCGGTGGCGACGGTCTTGGCCCAGGCCATCCGCCGCCGCCCGCTCGTGAAGTCGACCTTCAACGTGGGGCAGATTCTGGTGGCGGCGGGGCTGGGCCTCGCCGCGAGCCGGCGCCTAGCCGTTCCGGAGGGTTCGATCGGCATCGCCCAGGTGGCTGCAGTGGTGGCGGGAGTCGCGGTATTCCTGGTCGTCAACGAGGCTCTGGTGAGCGGCGTGATGGCCTCGATCGGGATGACGTGGCAGGAATTCACCAGCGATCTGCGGATTCAGCTGGCGCTGGCCGGCGGCGGTGCATTAACCGGCATCGTGCTCGCGCTCGCCATACATGCCTACCGCTGGGTGATCGTGCTGGCCATTCCGGTGCTGATCCTGGGACGCTGGCTCATCGGAGCCAGGTACGCGGCGCTGTACGACCGGGCCAGGACCGAGGGACTCTACGAGGTCACGCTGGAGGCCAACCGCCAGCTGCGGCAGCAGCCGGTCCTGGACACGATCCTGGAGTCGGTCCGGCGGCTGCTCCGCAGCCCGCAGGCGGCGCTCACCCCCGCCGACCCGGCACCGGGCGAGCTGTCGGCGGCGATCACGATCGCGGGCCAGCAGCAGTGGCTGGTGGCGGCCGGCCGGCGGCGCGACGAGCCGTTCGACGACGCCGACGTCGGGCTGCTACGCGCGCTTGCCGCCGTTGGCAACGCGGCCCTCAGCAACGCTGAGCTGTACCAGCAGGTCCACGTCGAGCGCGAGCGGCTGTCCTCGATCACACTCAACATCGGCGAAGGCGTCTGCGCGATAGACTCCGGCGGCAAGCTCGCGTTCGTCAACCCGGCCGCGGCAGACCTGATCGACCTGCCGCCGCTCAACGTCACCGGCGACCAGGCCGCGGAGCCTGCCGTCACCGCGCCGGATTTCCTGCTCGTTCCGGCCTGCGAGGCCATGCGCACACGCCGCACGATCCGCGAGGACGACGCCCGGTTCCGCGGAAAGGACGGCGCGACGATACCGGTCGCCTACACGGCGTCGGCGGTCATGGGCGACGGTGAGCCCTCCGGCGCGGTGATCACCTTCCGCGACATCACCGAGCGGAAGGCATTCGAGGACGAGCTCCATCACCACGCCTTCTACGACGGCCTCACCGGGCTGGCAAATCGCCGGCTGCTGGTCGAGCGTCTCGACCAGGCACTGCGCCGGTCGGATCTGGACCGCAAGACGCACGCCCTGATCTTCATCGACGTCGACCGGTTCAAGAGCATCAACGACAGCCTCGGCCACGTGACCGGCGACGAGTTCCTGGTCGCGATCGGCAACCGGATGAAGGGCGTGGTGCGCGGCAATGACCTGATCGCGCGGTTCGGCGGCGACGAGTTCGTGGTGCTGCTGGAGGACGTGGCCGGGCAGGACGAGGCGGTCATCGCGGCGCGGCGCATCTGCACGGCGGTGCAGCATCCCTTGGTGCTGTCGGGGGGCTACGAGATGGTCGCCACCGTATCCGTCGGGATCGCGATGACCGAGCCCGGCAAGTCAACCGACGACCTGCTCCGCGACGCCGACGTCGCCATGTACGAGGCGAAGGCCAAGGGCGGGGGCGGCGTGTACCGGGTGTTCGACAAGCACTCGATGGGAACCCGGTCCGCCGAGCGCATCCAGATCGAGGCCGACCTGCGCAAGGGCCTGGAGCGGGGCGAGCTCGAGGTCCATTACCAGCCGTTCTATTCGCTGGACGGGAAGCAGATCGTGGGTGCGGAGGCGCTGGTGCGGTGGCGTCACCCGGTCAACGGCCTGATCGCGCCGATGCGCTTCATCCCGATGGCCGAGGAAACGGGGCTGATCCTGCCGGTCGGCCGGTACGTGCTGGAGCAGGCCTGCCTCCAGGTGCGCTCGATAAGGGACCGGCTCGGCGTGGACTTCCCGGTCAGCGTCAACCTCTCGCCACGGCAGTTCCAGGAGAGCGGGCTGCTCTCGCAGGTGGCTGCGGCCCTCGACGCCTGCGGGCTGCCGTCCGCGTCGCTGACGTTCGAGATCACCGAGTCGACGGTTATGGAGGATCTCTCCGGCGCCCGCGACATCATGAAGAAGCTCAACCGCCTGGGTGTGCGCCTGGCCATCGACGACTTCGGTACCGGGCACTCCTCGCTCGCCTACCTCAAGCAGTTTCCTGTGCAGGAGGTAAAGGTCGACCGCGCCTTCGTCAAGGGCGTCGCCGAGGACCGCGTCGACTCGGCGATCGTCCGCGCGGTCATCGAGCTCGCCAACGCCATCGGCATCGCCGCCGTGGCCGAGGGCGTCGAAACCTCCGACCAGGTGGCAGGGCTGCGGATGCTCGGCTGCCACGTCGCCCAGGGGTACTACTTCTCGCATCCCCTGCCGGCCAGCGAGTTCGACGAGCTCCTCAACCGGCACTTCGCGCGTGCCGCCGCTGGCTGAGAGGGACCAGCCGAGACCCAGGGTGCAACCAGGGGTTCTCCCGGATGCGGGCACCGGGGATCCGCTGACGGCATCGCAGCATGCGACGTCTTGGGGTGCACCCCGGTCGTGGGTGTTCGAGCTGGGCGCGGTCCTGCACGGCCAGGCTCAGGTGCGCAACTGGTCCTCGACCTGGATCGGCCTGGACCTGATGGAGATCACCGGGCTGGCGCTGACCGCCCTCACGGTCTGGGCTGGCCGCAACGCCTCGGTGGCGCAGGCCGCAGAGCGGCGTGATCGCTGATGCCTCAGTGTTGGGTAGGACCACAGTGAAGGGCGTTTCGTTGCCCCCGTCTCACCCTAGGGAGCCCGTGATGAGCACGACCGATGACCGCCGCGGCAGCACGAGCGCCGACATGAAACTCGAGGTGCTGATCATTCCCGTCTCGGACGCCGACCGCGCGAAGGACTTTTACGCGAGACTCGGCTGGCGGCTGGACGCCGATCTGGCCGGTGACGGCTTCCGCCTGATCCAGTTCACCCCGCCGGGCTCGGGATGCTCGGTCCAGTTCGGCACGAACCTCACTCCGGCCGCGCCCGGCTCTTTCCAGGGCACGCTCCTGGTCGTATCCGACGTCCAGGCCGTACACGACGACCTGGCCGGCCGCGGAATCGAGGTCGGCGGCGTGTTCCACTGCGCAACGGGCGGCGTGTGCCGGGTCCGCGACGGCGACGGGGTGTGGGAGCGGGTCGGCGGGCCCGCGCCCAATCGCGCCAGCTATGGCTCGTTCGCCACGCTCAGCGACCCGGACGGCAACAGCTGGGTGTTCCAGGAAGTCACGACCCGGCTGCCCGGCCGGGTCGATGCCGCTGAAACGGCATTCGCCTCCGTGGCGGACCTCGCGAACGCGATGCGGCGCGCGTCGGCCGCGCACGGAGAGCACGAGAAGCGCATCGGCGCCGCCGACCCGGACTGGCCGGACTGGTACGCCGCGTACATGGTGGCCGAGCAGGCCGGGACGGAGCTGCCGCGATGAGCGACTATGACGTGATCGTGCTGGGAGGCGGGGCACCAGGCGAGCACTGCGCCGCGGCCATTGCCGCGCGCGGGCTGCGCGTCGCCGTCGTTGAGCGGGAGCTGGTCGGCGGCGAATGCTCCTACTGGGCGTGTATTCCGTCGAAGACACTGCTGCGCCCCGGTGAGGCGGTGCAGGGGGCGCGCGACGTGGGCGCGAGCGCCCAGGTCGACGTTCAGGCCGCGCTGGCCTGGCGGGACTTCATGGTGTCGGACTACTCCGACGCCGGCCAGGAGCACTGGCTGGCGGACCGGGGCATCGCGCTGCTGCGCGGGAACGGCAAGCTGGCCGGCACCGGCGTGGTCGAGGTCGACGGCGCCCGGCACACCGCGGAGCACGTCGTCGTGGCTACCGGTGCGGCGCCGTTCGTGCCTCCGGTGCCGGGGCTGCGTGAGCTGGACGGCGTCTGGGGCACCCGCGAGGCGACGAGCATGAAGGCGGTCCCGCGCCGCCTGCTCGTGCTGGGCGGCGGGTCTGCTGGCGTCGAGATCGCGCAGATCGTGCGGCGTCTCGGCGGCGAGGTGGCGCTCGTCGAGGGGGCCGACCACGTGATTCCGCGCGAGCCCGCGCCGCTGGGCGAGGCGCTCGGTGAGGCCCTGCGCCGCGACGGCATCGAGCTGATGCTCGGCATACACGCCACGGCCGCGCGGCGGGAGGGTGACGAGTACGTCCTGCAGCTCGACGGCGGCAAGGAGCTGCGTGGCGACCGGCTGCTCGTGGCCACGGGCCGGCGGCCACGCGTCGAGGGGATCGGCCTGGAAACGGTTGGCGTCGAGGCCAACCCGCACGGCATTCCGGTCGATGAGCACCTTCGCGCGGGCGAGCGACTGTGGGCGATCGGCGACGTCACCGGCATCTGGCCGCTGACGCACGTCGGTGAGTACGAGGGCGACGTGGTCGCCGCGAACATCGCCGGCGACGCACGGCCGGCCAACTACGAGGCCGTTCCCCGGGTCACCTACACAGATCCCCAGGCCGGGGCGGTGGGCGCGGCCGAGGCGCCGTACAGCGGCACCGCCCCGCTGTCGGAACAGCCCAAGATGGCCACCTACACGCACGCGTACGCCAAGTCCAACGGGTTCCTGACGCTGCTCAGCGACGGCAAGCGGCTGACCGGCGCGTACGCACTCGGCCCCGAGGCCGGCGAGTGGATGCAGCAGGCGACGCTGGCCGTGCGCGCACACGTCCCGCTGGACGTGCTGAGCGACACGATCCAGCCCTTCCCGAGCTTCTCGGGCATCTACAACGCAGCCCTGGCAGCGCTCCTCATGAAGATCGCGGACATGCCGATGCCGGCCGGGCCGATGGCCGCCCAGATGGCCAGCCGATCGCGGTAGGGAGGCATCATGACCAGCCCACCCACGGCCGGCCCGGTCCAGCGCGCGCCGGAACTGGCCGGGCAGACCGTGGTCGTGATCGGCGGAAGCGCGGGTATCGGGCTGGAGACGGCCCGGCGCGCCCGCGGCGAGGGCGCCGACGTCGTCATCACCGGCCGCGACCCCGGCCGGCTCGCGCAGGCGGCGCAGGAGGTCGGCGCGGCGCGCACGGCGGCCTTCGACGCCACCGACGCGGCTTCGCTGAAGCGGTTCTTCCAGGATCTGCCGGCGCCGATCGACCACGTGATGGTCACGGCCGGCGGCCCGACCTACGGATCCCTGCTCGAGATGGACGCGGCCCGGGTGCGCGCCGCGATGAGCGACCGCATGGTGCTGGCACTCGGGGTCGCGCGCAACGCCGGCCGTATGAGGCCAGGGGGCACGCTGTTGCTCATGGGCAGCACCGGCGCGCGGCGCATCGGGCCGGGCGAGGGCATCGCCTCCGCCGCCTTCGACGCGCTGCCCCCGTTCGTGGCGGCCCTGTCGCTGGAGCTCGCCCCGGTCCGCGTGAACCTGATCGCCGCCGGCTTTGTCGACACTCCGCTGTCGGCGTCCCTGCTCGGGGACAAACTCACCGAACGCCGCGATGAACTCCGCAGAACGCTCCCGATCGGCCGCGTTGTGGGCCCCGCCGACGTCGCCGCGCTCGCCGTGCACATCATGACCAACACCGCGCTGACCGGCGCGACCTACGACATCGACGGCGGGGAGCAATTCGTCTGAGGTGGCGCTTCGCGGGGAACCGGGGCAGGGCGGTCAGGCTTGCTCGGGGTCCAGGCCGAGGCTGGACGCCCGCCGTCGACGGGAACGATGGCGCCGCTGACGAAGCTGGCGGCGTCCGAGAGCAGGTAGGCGACGGTGTCCGCGACCTCGCTGGCCCGGCCAACCCTGCCCAGCGGGTGCAGCGCCCGCGTCAGGCCCTCGATCGCGGCCTTGGCGGTCGCGCACCCCGTCACGGCAACGGCCAGGTTGGCGGTGATCAGCCCGACGACGTCAGACGCGGGCACGGCCGGGATTGGGCAGCCGCGGCGCAGCGCTCTGCCCGTGCCCGCAGATAACGCTTTTCCGGGAGGCTCGCGGTCCTGCGCGCCGCTTCGCCGAAGGCCTCGCGCGCTTCGCCAGGAGACCCGGCCAGTTCGAGCAGGTGGCCGCGCATGGCGTACACCCGGTGGTGCCGGGCCACGCGGTCGTCGTCGGCCAGGGTGTCCAGCAGATGCAGGCCCGCGTCCGGTCCCTGCACCATGGCCAGGGCCAGGGCGCGGTTCACGGTGGCCATCGGGTTCGGCGCGATGCGGTCGAGCAGTTCGTACAGGGCGAGGATCTGCGGCCAGTCGGTCTCCTCGGCGGACGCCGCTTCGTCGTGGACCGCGGAGATGGCCGCCTGGACCTGGTAGGTCCCCACGGGACCCTCGGCCAGCGCCCCGGTGACCAGGGCGACGCCCTCGTCGATGGCCGCCCGGTCCCAGCGGCTGCGGTCCTGATCGGCCAGCGACACCAGCTCCCCGGCGCTGTCGACCCGCGCCGCGCGGCGGGCCTCGGTGAGCAGCATCAACGCGAGGAGCCCGGCGATCTCGCCGTCGCCCGGCCGGAGCCGGTGCAGCTCGCGGGTCAGCCGCAGCGCTTCGAGCGTCAGGTCGACGCGGCTCACCCGGTCGCCGGCCGTCGCGGTGTAGCCCTCGTTGAAGATCAGGTACAGCACGTGGCAGACGGCCCGGATCCGCTCATCGACCTCCGCGGCTGGCGGCATCGAGAACGTTGCCCCGGCATCCCGGATGCGCTGCTTGGCCCGGCTTACCCGCTGCGCCATCGTCGCTTCGGGCACGAAGAAGGCGCTGGCGATCTCGGCCGTGGTCAGGCCGCCGACCGCTCGCAGCGTCAGCGCGATCTGCGAGGGTGGCGTGAGCGACGGGTGGCAGCACAGCAGCAGCAGGGCGAGCGTGTCATCCCGGTCCGGCTCGCGTCCGTCTCCGGGAAACCGGCTCAGCTCGGCGGGCGGCGCGCCGAAGGCGAGACGGTCCTCGCGCTCCCGCCGGGAACGATCGCTGCGGCCCTCGTCGATGAGCCGCCGCGTCGCGACGGTGATCAGCCAGGCCCGGGGACTGTCCGGTATCCCTCTGGCCGGCCAGTCCATCGCGGCGGACAGCAGTGCCTCCTGGACGGCGTCCTCGCAGAGGTCAAAGGCCCGGTGCCGGCGCAGGAGCACGCCGAGGACCTGCGGCGCCAGTGAGCGGAGCAGGTCCTCGACGTCGCTGCCGCGTGGTTTCACGCGCTCTCGCCGGACTCGTGCAGGATCGGCCAGACCTCGACCGCGTTGTGCGCGGCGAACGGGTACTCGGCCGCGATGTCGAGCGCCCGCTGCTCGCTGCCGACGTCGAGCAGGAAGAAGCTGGACACGAACTCCTTGGCCTCGACGTACGGGCCGTCGGTGACGGCCGGCACGCCGTTGCGGACCCGCACCGTCCGGGCCGTCAGCTCGTCACCGAGCCCGTAGGCACCGAGCAGTTCGCCCGACTCCGCGTGGCGGCGGTTGAACGCATCGACCTCGCTGATCGCCTTGGCGGCCACGTCAGGCGGGAACGACTGCCACATCTCCTTGTTGCCGTAGATGATCGCGATGTACTTCATCTGTCCTCCTCCTTGCGCTTTACCGCCTGCGGGGCGGTTCCAGCTTGTGGTCGGAGCTGCGCAGCCGTCCTCGACATCTACCCGCCCCGCGGACGGCCGTCATATAGTCAATCTTTTTGACCGTCAAGAATCAGGACTATATGGTCGGCGCCGTGAGCCTTGGTTACGCCGCGGCGGAGGCGGGTCCAGCGCCGGTGCTGCCGATCGGCGTCTACTGCTGCGGCCCGTTCGTCTTCCTGAAGTCTGTCGGGTAGCGGCCGGGCACCGCACCCGGCCGCCGCGGGAAGTGGGCCGTCATCTGTGCAGGATGTCGCGCAGGTGCTGGACGCTCCAGCGCCGGCCGAACAGCGTCGGGTCGCCCGCGTCCTCGGCGCGCAGGTGCTCGATCAGGTTCACGTAGTCGTCGAGGTCCAGCGTCCTGAGCAGGGCCAGCAGGTCGGCGGCCTCCCCCGTGACCGGGGCGACCGGCGCGACGAGCCGGTCGTAGAGCGCGACGACCTGCTGAACCATCGCCAGGTGGCGCAGCCCCGGGTCGACGGAGGGGAAGTTCGTCGCCGCGAAGTCCTCGGTGAACACGATCGGCTCGACCGCCAGGGCCTGCGGCCCGTAGCGCTGGGCCAGGTGGATGAGCAGCTCGACGTCGAAGGTCTCGTTGAACGACGTCATCTCGCCGAGGACCGGGCGGAGCGCGGGGCCGTCGAACGCCTTGAAGCCCGCCTGGGTGTCGAGCACGTGGGCCAGGGACGGGATGAGCAGCGCGCGGACAAAGTGGCGGAACAAGATGATGATCTTGTCAGGCTTGTCGCCGGTGCTGTGCGGCTCGGTGGACGGCCCGCCGGAGCGGACCAGCACCGCCCCGTCGATCCCGTACCGCTGGCCGAGCGCGGCGACCACGTTGTCGCCGCCCACGATCGGCGCAGCCAGCGAGCCGAGCTGGGCCAGGTTCGACGACAGATCCGCGTCGGTGTAGCTGACCACGTGCCGGCCGGCGCCGTTCGCCCGCGCCGGACCGCCCGCGACGGCGGCCGCGAGCCCGGCCAGAATCGACCCGCCCTTCCGGGACTGGTCGGGCGAGGTCAGCCGGTCGAACGCGGGGCTGATCGAGGTGCCGCTCGCGATCACCTCGGCCAGCCTGAGCACGGTCACGCTGCGCGGGCCCTGTTTCGGGTAGCCCTCGGCCGCCGCGATCTGGATCATGAGGTCGGCGCTCGAGGGCTCGTCGGGGCATCCGTCGTCGCAGGCGATGATGTCCCACGTGACGCCCGGCAGGCCCTGGGTCAGCCAGTCGAGCTGGCGGACCTTCGTCCGCACGAAGTCCTCGCCGTGCGGGTGCTGCGCGCGGGGGACCATGCGCCCGGTCTCGCCGTACATGGCCCACACCACGGTCAGGCGGATCGGCCCGGTGAGCGCGGCAAGCCGGCGCCGCGAGCGCGCCGCGGCAACGGCTTCGGCCGCCACGGCGGGGCCATAGCCGTCGGCGGCCCGTTCCGGCTCCAATCCGCCCTCAGCGAGGAGGGAGGCCACATCGAGCACCGCCTGGTTCTGGTCAGAGTCCGTGAGGTCCCGGACGGGCGCCACCGTCTTGTCCATAAGTCCCAAGGATGCCATCTATTCGCTACCGTATATAGCCATGGTCGCGATCACCCGGACGCCCCGGAACCGGTGGGTGGAGGAGGGGCTGCGGGCGCTCGCGGCGGGCGGGCCCGACGCCGTGCGGGTCGAGGTCCTGGCGCAGGCGCTCGGCGTGACCAAGGGCGGCTTCTACGGGCACTTCGCCGACCGGCGCGCGCTGCTCGAGGAGATGCTGGACTCCTGGGAGCGGATGAGCACCGATGACGTGCTCGAACGCGTCGAGCGCCACGGCGGTGACGTCAGGACGAAGATCCGGCTGGCGGGCACGCTCACGTTCTCCGATGATCTGCTGCCGATCGACCTGGCCATCCGGGACTGGGCCCGGAGAGACCCGGCGGTCGCCGAGCGCCTGCGCCGGGTCGACAACCGCCGCATGGGCTACCTGCGCCTGCTGTTCCGCGCGATTTCCTCCAGCGAGGAGGAGGCCGAAGCCCGCAGCATGCTGGCGTTCTCCCTCGTGATCGGCCACCACTTCATGGCCGCCGACCACGGCGCCCGCAGCCACGCCGACGTCCTGGATCTCGCGGCCCGGTGGCTGCTGCAGATCTAGACGACTCGCGCCAAGCGGTCAATAGTGAAGGGGTGCTTCCCGCCGAGGTTGACGTCGCTGTGGTCGGCGCCGGGTTCTCCGGCCTGTACCTGCTCTACCGGCTGCGCGAGCTCGGGCTGCAGGCCATCGCGTTCGACGAGGCGGGCGACGTCGGCGGGACCTGGTACTGGAACCGCTATCCCGGCGCCCGCTGCGACGTGCCCACGACCGACTACGCCTACAGCTTCGACCCGGAGCTCGAGAGCGACTGGACCTGGTCGGAGAAGTACGCCACCCAGCCGGAGATCCTCGCCTACCTCCGGCACGTCGCCGACCGCTACGACCTGCGGCGGGATATCCGGTTCGGCACCCGGATCACCGCCGCGGCCTGGGACGAGACAGCCCGGCGCTGGCGGCTGCGCACCGGCGGCGGCGACGACGAGCTGAGCTGCCGGTACTACGTCATGGCGAGCGGCTGCCTGTCGCTGCCGAAGACACCCGACATCGAGGGCGCCGGCCGATTCCGCGGCGAGGTCTACTTCACCGGCAGGTGGCCCCACGAGGGGGTGGACTTCAGCGGGAAGAGGGTCGCGGTCGTCGGGACCGGCTCCTCGGGAATCCAGTCGATACCGCTGATCGCGCGCCAGGCCGCCGCGCTGACCGTGTTCCAGCGGACGCCGAACTTCTCGATCCCGGCTCGCAACGGGCCACCGTCACCGGACCGCCTGGCGGCGCTCGCCACCGATCGCGCCGGCTACCGCGAGGCCGCCCGCTGGTCGCGGGGCGGGGTGCCGAGCGAGCTCACCGACGTCAGCGGGCTGACCGCGCCCGAGGAGGTCCGCCGCCAGCGTTTCGAGGACGCGTGGCAGTCCGGCGAGCTGTTCGGGATCCTCGGGGTGTTCAGCGACCAGGCCGTCAACCTCGCCTCCAACGACCTCGTCGCCGAGATGATCCGGGAAAAGATACGCGGCGTCGTCAGCGACGCCGACGTCGCCGACGCGCTCTGCCCCACGGACTACCCGTTCGGCACCAAGCGCCCCTGCCTGGACAGCAGCTACTTCGAGACGTTCAACCTGCCGCACGTCCGGCTCGTCGACCTGCGCACGACGCCGATCGTGGCGGTCACCGAGACCGGCATCGACACGGCCGGGGAGTCGCTGCCGTTCGACGCCATCGTGTTCGCCACCGGCTTCGACGCGATGACCGGCCCGCTGGTCTCGGTGGACGTCACCGGGGCCGGCGGCGTGACGCTCGAGCGCAAATGGGAGCACGGGCCGGTCACGTACCTCGGCCTGATGACGACCGGGTTCCCGAACTTCTTCATGGTCACCGGGCCGCAGAGCCCGTCGGTGCTGTCGAACATGGTGGTGTCGATCGAGCAGCACGTCGACTGGATCACCGACTGCCTGCGCCGCATGCGCGCGGAGAACCTGGACCGGATCGAGCCGACCCCGCTGGCCGAGGCGGGCTGGGTGCGGCACAACCAGGACTGCGCGGACATCACGCTCTACCCGCGGGCGAACTCCTGGTACATGGGAGCAAACGTGCCCGGGAAGCCGAGGGTCTTCCTGCCGTACGTCGGCGGCGTGGACGCCTACCGCCGGGCCTGCGACGAGGTCATCGAGAAGGGCTTCCTGGGGTTCCGGCTCGACGGCGCGGCCGGGCCGCGGTGCAACGACGGGGTGATCCGGCGGATCCAGCCGGACGTCGCGATGGTCCTGGACCTGATGGCGTCGCTGGGCCTGCCGCCCATGGAGACGATGAGCGCCGCCGACGCCAGGGCGTTCCTGGAGGTCATCGACGCCAGCCGTCCCCCCGGCCCGGAGGTCGGCGAGATCATCGACGCCACGCTGCCGGGCCCGGCCGGTGACCTCGCGTACCGGCTGTACCGGCCGCCCTCGCAGGGCCCGCACCCGCTGATCGCGTACTTCCACGGCGGCGGCTGGGTCCTCGGCAGCCAGGACTCCGACGACCCGTTCTGCCGTGACCTCTGCGTGCGCACCGGGTCGGTGGTCGTGTCGGTGAACTACCGGCACGCGCCGGAGGACCGCTTTCCCGCGGCGGTGGACGACGCGTTCGCCGCGGTGTGCTGGATGGCCGCGAACGCCACCGAACTCGGCGGCATCCCCGGGCAGCTCACCGTCGCCGGCTGGAGCGCGGGAGGCAACCTGGCCGCGATCACCTGCCAGCTCGCGCGCGACGCCGGCGGCCCGGACATCTCCAGCCAGCTGCTCCTGCACCCGGTCACCGACTGCGACCTCGGCCGGCCTTCGTACTCGAGCAACGGCGAGGGCTTCGTGCTGACCGCCGCGCTCATGCGGTGGTTCTGGGACCACTACGCCGACGAGGCCGACCGGGTGAACCCGATCGCGTCCCCGCTGCGCGGCACGCTGGCCGGCCTTCCGCCGGCCGTGGTGGTCACCGCAGAGTTCGACCCGCTTCGCGACGAGGGCGACGCCTACGCCCATGCGCTGGCCGACGCCGGGGTCCCGGTGCGGCACATCCGGGCCCGCGGTCACGTCCACACGTCGCTGACCATGGTCGACGTGGTGATATCCGGAGCGCCGGTGCGCGCGGAGATCGCCGAGGCACTGGCCAGCCTCCGGCGGGCAACGGTGCAGAGCTGACGCCTGGCCGCCGACGTCGAGAGCGACGGGTCCTGCGCGTCGAGCTCCGACCTGGTGACCGTTCCCGGCTTCAGCGCCAACGGCTCCTACAACGACGCGACCGGGTGGGGCACCGTCGACGCTGCCCTGTTCGTTCCGGCCCTGGCCCGGTTCGCCGGATAGACGCAACGCGGTACCCGCGGCTGGTCTGCCAGCCGCGCCCGGCGGGGGGTGGCGCGTGCCGCGCCCCGCTGGGTTTCCGGCTTGCCGCGATGCTCCGGCAACGATCCGGGGTTTCTTCTTGCATTGTCACTATGTAAGGCGCGAGGATAGGCCCATGTCTGACGCGCCGCCAGAGGCCATGGTGGCGGCGGACGGCGTCTGCCGGACCTACGGCGGCGGGCACACGGCCGTTCATGCTCTGCGCGGAGTCTCGTTCTCCATAGACCGTGGCCAGCTCGTTGCCTTGCGCGGACGGTCCGGATCCGGCAAGACCACGCTGCTGAACATCATCGGCGGCCTGGACGACCCGACGGACGGCCGGGTGTGGGTGGACGGCCGCGAGGTGAACCGGATGACCGGGCGGGAGCGGCTGGCACTGCGGCGGGACACCGTCGCCTTCATCTTCCAGTCGTTCGGGCTCGTGCCGATGCTGTCCGCGGCGGAGAACGTGGGGATCCCGCTGCGCATAGCGCGCCAGCGGCCCGCCGAGCGCCGGGAGCGGGTCGCCGCCATGCTCGCGCTGACCGGGATCTCCAGCCATGCCGCGCACCGCCCGGATCAGCTTTCCGGCGGCCAGCAGCAACGGGTAGCCATCGCCCGTGCGCTGGCTGGCCGGCCGAGCCTGCTTATCGCGGACGAGCCGACCAGCCAGCTCGACCTGGAAACCGGCTGGCAGATCATGGAGCTGCTGCTCAGCCTGGTGCGTTCCGAGGAGATCACCGCGCTCGTCGCCACGCACGACGAGGCGCTGATCGGCCTGGCCGACAAGGTCATCTCGCTGGAGGACGGGTCCGTCACCGGCATCGAAGTCGGCACCCAGTGCGTGGGCTAGGCGCGTCCTTCCTCGTTCGCCGGGCCAGGTCTTCGTGGCTGCTCCTGGCGTGCGTGGCGGTCACGGTCCTGATCGCCACCGGACTCGCGGCCGCCGGTTGGACCTTCGCGGCCAGGGTGGTCCCGCCCGGAGCGCTGAGCATCCTGGCCAGCCCCCAGCAGCGGTCGCTCGCGCTCAACGGCGTGATCGACGACGCCGGCCAGCGCGCCTCCGATTCGCGGGTAATCCGTGCCACGCTGCGCAAGGCCTGGCCGGGGGTGAGCTTTCGGATGGAGAGCGCGCTGTGGGCGGAACCCGTCCAGGTCTCGTCGACGGCCAGCGGCACGCTCAGCACGCAGATCCAGCCCGCATCCCTGGACGGCATCACCGCCCAGACGATGCTCACCGCAGGGAAATGGCCAGGACCGCCACACCACGGCGGCCCGCTGCCCGTGGCGCTGCCGGCCGCCGTGGCCAGCCAGCTGCGCGTGACCGTGGGCTCGGTGCTGACGGGCACCACCCCGTCCGGCTCGGCGCCGGTCTCGCTGCAGGTCACCGGGCTGTTCCGGCCCAGGAATGCGACGTCGCTCTACTGGGAGCTCGACCTGCTCTCCAGCTCAGGTATCACCGTGCAGCATTCCTCCGTCAGCACCGCAGGGTTGAGCGAGGCAGTCACCACGGTCGACTACGGCCCCGCCGTCGTGAACCCGGCCGCGTTCGGCGGAGCGCTCGCCGTGAGCCAGGCCTCGTGGCTGGTGCTGCCGCAGGCCCCGGCGCTGGCCCACGGGAACATCAGCGCACTCGCCGCGAACACCGACGCAGCGGTTTCACAGCTGAGCGTGATCCTGCCCGAGGGACTGAAGGTGACCTCGAGCCTGCCGCAGCTGCTGACCGGCATCGGCGACACCATCGTCCTGGACCGCTCGCTGTTCGCGATCACCGCACTGGAGTTGCTGCTCGTGGCCGGGGCCGCCCTGGTGCTGGCCGCACGGCTGCTGGCCAGTCTGCGCGAGGAGGAGTCCGCGCTGCTGCGGGCGCGCGGGGCGACGAGGGGACAGGTGACGCGGCCCGTGCTGGCCGAGGCGGTGGCGCTCGCCGCGGTGGCCGCGCTGGCGGGCGTGCTGGCTGGCACCCGCCTGACCGCCGTCCTGGCCAGGCTGGGTGATCTGCGCCTGGACCCCCATGCGGGCGACGGCGTCGCGTCGCTGGCCTGGCTGTCGGGCCTTGCCATGCTGGTGCTGTGCATCGCCGTGATGACCTGGCCGGCGCTGAACGCCCCGACCCCTGATGTGGCCAGGCTTCGCCGGAACCGGCAAGCCCGGCTCGCCGGGATCGCCTGGGCGGGCGGCGATCTGGCCGTGGTGGCGCTCGGCGCGGTCGCGGTATGGCAACTGCGCGGCTTCTCGGCGGTCGCGCATCCGGCCACCGGATCGCTCACGATCGACCCCGTGGTCGCCGTTGCCCCCGCGCTCGCGCTGGCCGGGCTCGCCATCATCCCGCTCCGCGGGCTGCCGCTGCTGGCCAGGCTGGCGGACAAGGCGACCGACCGCGAACGGCGGCTGGCCGCCGCGATGGTGACCTGGCAGATCGCCAGGCGGCCGATCCGCCGGGCGGGCCCGGCCCTGCTCGTCGTCTTCGCCACGGCGACCACGACGCTGGCGCTGGCTGGCTACGCGAGCTGGCGGCAGTCGGCCGCGGACCAGGCCGCCTTCGCGGTCGGCTCGGATGTCCAGGTGAACTCCGCGGGCGGGGTGCCGCCGGGCGCAGCCGGGGAGATCACCGGCGCACCCGGGGTCACCGCGGCCACGTCGGCCAGCGTCGCCAGCATCGGCAACGGGAGCCAGCTGATCGGGCTTGACCCGGGCACAGCGGGTAAGACGATCCTGCTCCGCCCCGACCTGTCGCCGCTTCCGCTGAGCGCGCTGTGGCATGGCATCTCCCCGCAGCGGCTGCCCGGGCTGGCGCTGCCCGGACAGCCCAGCCGGCTGGAGATCCTCGCGGCTCTCGGGGCTGGCCCCGGCACCGGCGCGGCAGCGATGCGGACGGAGCTTGGCTCACCAGTCGTCACGGCCTTGCTCGAGGACGCCGTCGGCGACGTCTACCAGGCGCCGGCCCCCCTGTCCGCGGACGGCCGGCCGCACGCACTGGTCTTCACGCTGCCGGGCACGCGGCAGGCCAGCTACCCGCTGCGGCTGTTCGGGCTCACGCTGACCTATACGCTGCCGCCCTACGACCCGGCGAGCCCGGCGTCGGTCCCGTCCGTCAGGCTCAGCATCGGGTCCCTCGCGGTGTCCAGGACCCCGAGCGGCGCGTTCGGCGGGCCGCACATCCACGGGGCCGCCCTGGCGACGTGGGAGTCAACGGGATACTCGCGGTTTGTGCCGACAGGGCCAGCGGGCCCGTACGGGGGGCTGACGCCCGCGAACGGCGTCCCGCCGGTGATCGCGGGCTGGCATCGCGCCGCCGGGGATGCACAGCAGCTCACGTTCAGTACCGGGCACGATCCGTCGGCTGCGGTCATGAAGGACACCGGCCTTGGCCCGGGGGCCGCCACCGGGCAGGTCCTGATCACGACGCCGATATCCGGGACCATCCCGGCCATCGCCACCGATGGTTATCTCGCGGCGGGCCGGCTCCGCATCGGATCGACCCGCTCGGTCTCGATCAACGGGTTGCCGGCCACGGTCCAGATCGTGGCGTCCGTGGCCAGGTTCCCGACCGTGTTCGGGCCGAACCGGGCGCTGATCGCCGACCTCCCGGAGATCAACGCCCTGCTGGTCGTGAACCAGGAACTTCCGCTGCCGGTGACCCGCTGGTGGCTGCGGACCGCTGGCGGCCGGGTTCCGCGGCTGCCGGCCGGCCTGGGCCTGTCCGTCACCACCCGGGCCAGTGAGCAGTCGGCCCTGCTCAGCAACCCGCTGCTGAATGCCCCCCGGCAGGCCATGCTGGCCATCGGCGCCGCCGCGGTGCTGCTCGGCGCGGGTGGGTTCTCGATCAGCGTCGCGGCCAGCCTGCGGTCGCGAAGAACGCAGAGCGCGGTGTTCGCCGCGCTCGGGGTGGGGAAAAACGCCCAGGCCGGCCAGCTATGCCTGGAGCAGTGCGCGCTCAGCGTTCCGGCCGCGGCCGCGGGCCTGCTGGCCGGGATCGGCCTGGCCCAGCTGATGGTGCCGGCGATCACCCTGACCACGGATGCGGCGGAGCCGGTGCCGTGGGCCCTGCCGATAGTGCCACTCGGCCCGGCCGTTGCCCTGGCCCTCGTCATCGCGGCCGGGCCGGTCGCCGCGGAGGCCCTGTCGGTCCTGCGCAGGCCCGACCCAGCGGCGCAGTTGCGGGCGGAGGCCAGATGAGAACGCGGTGGCGGCGGCTGCGCCCGGCCCTGGGCACGGGCTGGGTGACGCTCACCGGCACCGGCGCCGCCGCCAGCGCCGCCTTCGGCTTGCTCGTGTTCGTGTCGGTACTGGCCAGCCTGGCGATCCCGCGGGAGAGCGTGGGACTGCGCACGGGGGCACTGCACCGCGTGATCGCGACCTCGCAGCCCGGCGACTGGGCCGTCACCGGGACGGCGGTCATGGAATCCACCGCCACCGGCGTGCCCATCGAGGCAACGGCCGCCGACATGGCCACGGCCGGCGCCTCCCTGCGGTCGCAGCTGGCCGCGGCCGGGATGCCGATAGCCAGCGACCCGCCCGCATGGTCGGGCCTGACCGCGAGTGACGTGCAGGTCACCGGGGCGGCCCGGGCCGCCGGATACGGGCCACCCCAGTTCGACTTGGTCTACCGCACGGCGCTGGCTCGCTACAGCCGTGTCGTGGCGGGACGGCTCCCGGCCGGCGGCCCGGCGGGAGTGGTGCAGGTCGCGGCCACCGCCACCACCGCGGCCAGGTTCGGCCTGCGGGTCGGCACCCGGCTGAACGCGGGGCCGATGCCCATGGTGGTCACGGGGATCATCCGGCCGGCGCTCCCGGCTTCCGCCTTCTGGAGCACGGACCGCCTGGCGGCCACGCCCCTGCTGACGCCGGCCACGTCG
>Ga0335072_10004553_pt1 | contig 20553 bp, 14 predicted proteins | sample Lox_Sample_21_FD_206725 | JGI IMG/M metagenome (GOLD analysis project Ga0335072, IMG submission 206725) | Soil microbial communities from Loxahatchee National Wildlife Refuge, Florida, United States - Lox_Sample_2.1 | ecosystem: Environmental > Terrestrial > Soil > Wetlands | place: USA...
CGAGACGCACCACTTCCGGGCCGTTGGCCTTCTCGGATCCATCATTGGCGCAGTTGTCCTGCTGCTGCTGCTTCGGCTTACCGGCCTGGAGCCGGGCAGGTCCCGGCGCCGTATCTAGCCGTCGGGCCGGACGGTACTGGCCAACTCGCCAGGCGGATTGGGCACGCCGCCACCGGGCCGGGAATGCTGTGACGCGAAAAGAAGCGCGGCCGTGCGGGCGGCCGCGCTTCTTGACGTCTGCGCTGGGGTACCAGGACTCGAACCTAGACTAACGGGGCCAGAACCCGTCGGGCTGCCAATTACCCCATACCCCATGGGTGCGCGAACCGGGTCATCCAGCCCGCGCCGCTGCAGTCCAGCCAGTGCAGTGTAGCCGAACCCGAACATGGGGGCCAACGCGATCCCGCTGACGCGGCCGCTGAGACGGCCGCGCCGCTGGTCGTCAAGTACTGAACACCGAGTGCGGACATTTCTGGCAGATTGCTGCGGCGACTCAGGTGCCGTCCACGACCCGGTTGGTGAGCTCGCCGATGCCTTCGACCGACACCGAGACGCTGTCGCCCGCGACGAGCGGCCCGATGCCGGCCGGGGTGCCAGTGAGCAGCACGTCGCCGGGCAGCATGGTCATCACCGCGGTGACGTAGCCAACCAGCGTGGCAATGTCATGTATGAGCAGCGAGGTGCGGGAGTCCTGCTTGACCTGGCCGTTCACCGTCGTAGTCAGCTGCACGTCAGCCGGGTCAAGGCTGGTCTCGATCCAGGGGCCGAGCGGGCAGAAGGTGTCGAATCCTTTCGCCCTCGTCCACTGGCCGTCCTTAGCCTGCAGGTCACGGGCGGTCACGTCGTTGGCGCAGGTGTAGCCGAAGATCACTTCCGGGACCCTGGCGGGCGGCACGTCGCGGCACAGCCGGCCGAAGACAATGGCCAGCTCCCCTTCGAAGTCGACCCGCTCGGACAACTGGACCGGCCGGACAATCGCATCACCGGGTCCCACGACCGCCGTCGACGGCTTCAGGAAGATCAGGGGCTCGGCCGGAACCTCGTTGCCAAGCTCCCTCGCATGCTCTGCATAATTTCTGCCGATGGCGACGATCTTGCTGGGCAGTACCGGAGCGAGCAGCCTGACGTCCTCGATCGGATAGCGGGCCCCGGTCAGCTTCGGGCCATCTGCGCTCGGCCCGAACGGATGCCCGGCTATCTCTGCCACGCTCAGCCCGGCGCTAGGGCTTCCGCTCTCCGATGACTGTGCTTGCCTTGCGCCATTAGCGTCGCCTGACGCGTCGTCGACGACGACACCGTAAGCGACCTCATCTCCTACCGCGAATCGCGCGATGCGCATGCTGCTCCCATAAGCGCTTCCACAACTCTGCCGCTCTGCGCGGCCTGACCTGGCCGCTGGACGCGGCAGCTAACAGACCGGCCTATTGCAGATACTCCTCGACTTCGCTGACCGGCCGTGCAGCGCTGCCGCCCGGGTCCTCGCCGAACTCACGCCTGGCCCGCCGCTGGCGCAGCAGGTCCCAGCACTGGTCCAGTTGCTGCTCAGTGGCCTGGAGCTGCTGGCGCTCCTCTTCGCTGGTGAGCTGACCGGCCGCCAGCCTAGAACGCAGGTCGTGCTCAGTCTGGATGAGGTCGTCGATGTTGCGGAGAATTTCCTTGTCGTCCATTCCCTGGTCCTTCCTCGCGGCTTCGCCCATCTTTCCATCCTGCCCGTACGCCGACGCGGCAGTGTCCTACCTACGCGGTACGTTCGCGCCATGCAGCTGTCACGCAAGCGAGTCATCGCCACCGCGATCGGGTTAATCGAGGCCGAAGGGGTCGAAGCGGTCTCGATGCAGCGCTTGGCAACCGAGCTGGGTTGCGGCTTGATTTCGCTGTACAACCACGTCCCCTCGGCTGACGCCCTGCTGGACGGGATCGCTGACGAGGTCATGTCCGGCATCGCCTGGACGTACGCGCCGGCCTGTGGCTCGCAGGATCAGGTGCGGGCACTGCTCGGGGCCGTGCGGCAGATCGCTGCGGCACACCCGCGGTGCGCAATGCTGGCGCTCTCGCGCCGGGATATCCCTGCCAGCCTGATGCGGCCGGCCGAGTCGGCGCTCGCCGCCCTGCAGGAGGCGGGATTCAGCGGACCCGCCGCGGTCCGGATCGTGCGTACATTCGCCGCCTGTCTGACGGGTTTCCTAGCGCGCGATGCCGGGTTCGCACCCGGACCGGACGGTGCTTGCGATGGCAGCACGCGACGGCCACACCCGGCCGAGTTCCCTCAGCTCACGGCGTTGAGCTCAGAACTGCGAGCGAGCGACATGGCCGGCGATCTCGAGCTCGGGGTCGGGCTACTCGCGCACGGCAGCCGCCAGGTCGGCTGAGCCAGGCCAGCTGAGCAGCCGCTAGCTCGCGACCCGCTCGGCGATGTCGTCGCCGATCTCCGGGGTGGAGCGCGACGACCAGGCGCCCTGGCGTTCCAGCAGGTCGTCGGAGACCGCCTGCTCGATCCGGGCCGCCTCCGCAGACAGGCCCAGGTGGTCGCAGAGCATCGCCGCGGACAGGATCGTGGCGGTCGGATCGGCCTTCTGAGTTCCGGCGATGTCTGGCGCGCTGCCGTGTACCGGCTCAAACGTGCTCGGCGAAGTTCGCTCAGGATTGATGCTGGCGCCCGCGGCCAGTCCGATGCCGCCCGCCGCTGCCGCGCCCAGGGAAGTCAGGATGTCGCCGAACATATTGTCGGTGAGTATCACGTCGAAGCGCTCGGGCTGGGTGAGGAAGAAGACCGCCGCCGAGTCCATGTGGCAATACTCGGCAGTCACGTCCGGGAAGTCGGCCGAGGCCTCGTTCACGACCCGCCGCCACAGGTCGCCCGCGTACGCCAGCACGTTGCTCTTGTGTACCAGGGTCAGCTTGCGTCGCGGGCGCTCAGCGGCCCGGTGCAGCGCGTACCGCGCCACCCGGCCGACTCCGAACGCGGTATTGATGCTCTCCTGAGTGGCCACCTCGGCTGGAGTACCCTTGCGCAAGATGCCGCCCGCCTCGAAATACGGGCCTTCGGTTCCTTCCCTGACCACGAGCATGTCGACAGCCTCGGGCCGGACATTGGCCAGCGGCGATGCGACTCCCGGATACAGCCGGATCGGGCGCAAGTTCACATACTGGTCGAATTCGAACCGCAGCCGCAGCAGCAGGCCGCGCTCCAGCAACCCGCTGGGCACGGCTGGATCACCGACTGCGCCGAGCAGGATCGCGTCGTGCTCGGCAAGTTCGGCGAGAACCGACTCCGGCAGTACCTCGCCGGTCCTCAGCCATCGCTGCGACCCGAGGTCATAGCTAGTCGGCTCGATGGCCAGCGTGCGGGCGGCACGCAGGACCTTTATGGCCTCGGCGACAACCTCGGGGCCGACGCCGTCGCCACCAATCACGGCAAGCCGGATGTTTGGTGCTGCCACGCCAGTACCTTACTGGGCGATTACCGTCAGTTGGCAATAACAGCACGGTCACCCGGCCGGGGCTGCCGCTGCGGCATCGGGTGCCGGGCCAGCCTCCGGTACGTCCGGGCCGGGCCGCTGACCCCGGTCACCCCGGCTATCGCGGTCGGCCTGCTCGATCCGGTCGGCCCGGTCCGCGTCCTGCCCGCCGAGCAGCGCCTCGATCCCGGACGCGGGCATCGGGCGCGCGACCAGGAAACCCTGCCCGAGACCGCAGCCCATCGCCCGGAGCAACTCAAGCTGCTCAGGCCGTTCGATTCCCTCGGCCACGATCTCGATGCCGAGGTCGTGTCCGACCTGCACGATCGTCCGCGTCAACATGGCCAGCGTTCCGTCGGTGCCAAGGCCCGCCACGAAAGACGGGTCGATCTTGATGATGTCGACCGGCAACTGGCGCAGATAGGCCAGCGACGCATAGCCGGTACCGAAGTCGTCGATGGCCAGCCGCACGCCAAGCTGTCGCAGCGTGGCAAGCCCGTCCATGACCTCGTCGGCGATCTCGATCAGCACCCGCTCGGTTACTTCCAGCGTCAGAGCGGAACGGTCCAGGCCGGCGTCATCAAGCACCGTCAGCACCCACTCGGCGAACCCGGCAGCGCTGACCTGCCTGAGCGAGAAGTTGACGGAGAGCCCGACGGGCCAGCCTGACTCCCGCCACTGGGCTGCCTGGCGGCACGCCTGTCGCAGGACACTGGCACCGAGCGGCACGATAAGCCCGGAGTCCTCGGCGATGCTCAGGAACTCGGCCGGCCGCACCTGCTCGCCGTCCCGCGGCCAGCGGACCAGGGCCTCGACGCTGAGAATCCGCGACGTGGCCAGTTCCACTACCGGCTGGTACTCCAGGCCAAGGCTGTCCTCATCGATCGAAGCGCGCAGCCCCGACGCAAGCTCGAGCCGCCTGACCACATCAGCATGCATGTGGGCGGCGAAGACCTCTACCCGGCCGCCGCCAGTGTCCTTTGCCCTGGACATGGCCAGGTCGGCGTTGCGCAGCAGATGCTCGGCAACATCAGGATCGTCGAATGCCACACCGAGGCTGGCGGTGATAGACATCTCCCGGCCGGCTACCTGAAACGGCTCGGCCGCGATCGCGCCGGCGAGTCGCTCGGCGATATCGACGATCTCCTGCGGGCTGGACGCGTTCTCGATCAGCACGGCGAACTCGTCGCCGCCCCACCGCGCGACCGTGTCGTGGGCAGGCACAATGCCCCGCAGCCTCCGCCCGGCCTGTGCCAGCACAAGATCGCCCGCCCCGTGACCGACCGAGTCGTTGATCGCTGTGAAGCCGTCAAGGTCGACGAAGATGGCCCCGGTCCGGGTGGCATCGGCGGCCGGCACTTGATCAGGCATCCGGCGACGCCTGGCCAGCACGTCCTTGGCCCGTTCCTCCAGGTAAGACCGGTTCGGCAGGCCGGTCAGGCCGTCGTGAAAAGTCAGATGCGTGACCTGCTGGCGCAGCGCCACCTGGTCACTGATATCCCTGGCCGTCACCAGCAAGAGGTCGGGCCCGGCCGCCTGACGGTAGCGGGACACTGTGGCCTGCACGTGCCGCCAAGTCCCGTCGGACGCCCTGACCCGGCAGGCGAGGTTCGGCGTCGGGAGAGCCGAACCAGCCGAGATGGCCGCGGCCGCCTCGATCGCGCCCGGCAGGTCATCAGGGTGGATCAGGTCCGGCAGCGCGGTGCCGGACAGCACGTCCGGCGCGTAACCGTAGCGCGACACCGCCGTGCTCGCGTACCTGACCACGCCCGCCAGATCGCAGAGCAGCACGACATCGCTAGTTCGGTCAGCAAGCTGGTGGAACTGGCGAGCGGCCTGTTCGGCGAGCGCCGAGGAGGCCGCGGCTTGCCGGAGCAACCCGCCGATCCTGGCGATGATAACCAGCACCAGAACGCCGCCGAGCAGTACCGGCAGCGTCCCGCTGCGTCCCCAGGTCAAAGACCCGAATACCAGGGAAACGACAGCTGCCGCGCCGGCGGCCGCCAGCCCGATCACGGTGCTGAGCGGCGGCTCGGCAGCCGCAGCCGGGGTCGGTGCCTCCGGCTGGCCCGGTGCCTCCGGCTGGCCCGGCGCCTCCGGCTGGGCCGGCGGGGCCTTGCTGGCCGGCGAGGGTGCCTGCAGCCCGCGTGCGCCTAGCAGCGCAATCGCCGCGATCCAGGCAATCTGCCCCCAGTCGCCAGCTGGCGTGCCGCTAGCCCGCGCTTGAACCGCAATGAAGTCGCCGAGCGTTGCGGCACACAACGCGAGATACGGGGTCAGCGCGCGACGCCCGGCCTGGACTGCCAGCCAGAGTGCGCCACCGAGCAGGACAAGGTCGGCGACCGGGTGGATGAGGTCAACGGCGAAGGCGCCTGCCCCGACGGCGTTCGCGAAGTAGGCGTGCCTGAGCAGAGCGATCCAGCCGACGATGAACACTGACAGCGCCAGCAAGAAGCCGTCTGTGAACTGCCCTGAGTCCGGGCCCCGGCCGAGGCTGTCCACGCTAATACGCGTATCGCCGTGGCCTGCCTGGGCCAGCCGGACGAAGGCGAGCCCGAGAGCGGGCAGGCCCAGTAGGGCCAGCAGGTCTGTCAGCGTGAGCTGGACCACCAGCGTCACCGTGTCCGCGCCGGCGCCCTGCGCCACGAACGCCGCGCCCCAGGCGACCGCGGTAACGGCCAGCCACCTGCTGCCGGGGTCATCCTGCCGGAGCCGGCGGATCAGCAGTGTTACGGCCACGATGGCCACAAGCAGGCCTACGACCGTCCACGCAGGCGAGGGCCAGCTCATCGCGGCCAGGCGGATGCCACCGCCTGCACCGGACATCCGGGCACCAGACCTCCTGTCGGCCGCGTCCCGCGGCGCGGGCCGAATGTTTCAAAAGACGGCACCGAGTGCCGCGATGCCGCGCAGGGAGGTCGTGCCTGCGACTCGTCTTTGAGCGACGGCAGCACGCGGCGGTGCATACGGTGCCACTAGTCCCGGCAGATAAGTCGGGTCTGCCGGAAACGTCTAGCGTCCTTGCCTAATCAGTGAAGCTCAAGCACTCTATTGGCGCCAGGTCACGCTTCGATTGAGGAAGGGCCTATACACGGCGACAACTTCGTGGCGACTTGGCTACCGATGCTCTGACCTGCGGAATCAGTAATCGCCGGTGATCACGTTGAGCAGCGGCTTTCCGGTCAGGTACCGCTCAGCCTGGTCTCTGACGAACTGCTCAGCCATCCTCCCTGATACCGGGGTGGAGGCGCCTACGTGCGGTGTGATCAGCACGTTGGGCAGTGCCCAGAGCGGGTGTCCCGCTGGCAGCGGTTCCGGATCGGTCACGTCCATGACTGCGGACAGGCGGCCGGCGGCAACCTCGGCAACGAGATCGTCCGTCACTACCAGGACTCCTCGCGCGGCGTTGACCAGCAGCGACCCGTCCTTCATCCGGGCCAGGAACGCAGCATCAACCATGCCGATGGTCTGCGTGGTTACTGGCGCGAGCAGGATGACGACGTCGGCGTCCGGCAGCAGGTCCGGTAGCTCAGAGACCGGGCTGACGCCAGCTCGCGCCGTTCTGGCGACCCGGCGGATTCGCACCTCGAAGCCGGTCAGCCGGCGTTCCACAGCCCGGCCGATCGAGCCGTAGCCGACGATCAGCACTGACTTGCCCGCGAGACAGCCGGTAAATCGGTAGCTCCACCGGCCGGCGCTCTGCTCGGTAGCAAAGTAGGGGAACTGGCGGATCGCGGCGACGATGGCGCCGACCACCCATTCAGCGGTGCTGGCGTCGTGCACGCCGCGGGCATTGCACAGGACGGCGCTGGCCGGCACGTGCGGCCGCACCGCATCGAAGCCGGCGGTAAGCGTTTGCACCACCTTGAGCTTCGGCATTCGCGCCATGACCGCGACTGCTTCCGGCCGGGAAAAGAACGGCGGCACGTAGAACTCGACCTCGGCAACGGACGGTGGCAGGTCGGAGCCATCAGGGGCGAGAACTTCGACGCGCGCTCTGGCCAGTCCCGCCAGCGCCTGTGCCACCGGTTCCGTCGGCACCCAGATCAGGGCTTGTTCACTCGGCGCTGGTTCGCTCGGCGCTGGTTCACTCGGCGCTGGTTCACTCGGCACTGTGCGACCTCGCTCCCTTCCCTGGACCCGGTGCGGAATCCAGCCGGCGCAGACAGCGGGCCGACGGCAGCGACTCCGCCAGCGCGGGGTTCTGGCGCCTGGATGGACCGGCCGCGAGGGCAGGATACTGCGGCCGCGTCAGGCTGGGACTAGCTAGCTCAATCCGCGGGAATACCGGCTCCGGCTTGGGCAGCCTGCCGCCGCAGTCGCCGCACGCCGCCGCTATCCGCGCCGCCAGGTCCGGCAGGAATGGCCAGATTTCCGCCGCCAGCACCTGGCAGGACGTGATCAGAGCGCCCAGCACCAGGTCAAGACGCTCGCCTGCGGCCACATTCCCGGCTCTCTCGGCCCTGCCCAGGTGCCATGGCTCGGTCGCCTCGACATACCGGTTGGCCTCCTCGACGATCTGGAACACCGCGCCGGCCGCCGCGCGGAAATCAAACTTGCCGAGCGCCGTCGCCACCGCTGCAGGCGTGCGCTGGATCACCGCGTACAGGGCGGCGGCATCGTCTGGCCACTCCGGAAGCGCACCACCGCACGGGCCGGGTGCCACGTCCGGAATATCGGATGTGCGGTGCTGACGAGTATTGACCGCCGCAGCAAGCCACCGACTGGTGCCGTCCGGACGGCGGCAGGGGCGTACCGTTCCGTCCCGGTACGAGTGCACCAGCGAGACCACCCTGCTGACCAGGTTGCCGATTCCGTTAGCCAGATCCTCGTTCGCGCGCGCTACCAGCTTGGCGACAGTGAAGTCGGTATCGCCAACGCGCGGCACGTCACGCAGCAGCCACCAGCGGACCGAGTCGGCACCGTAACTGTCGCTCAACGCGGCCGGGTCGGTACTGGCCGACGCTCCGGCAGGTGCCGACTTGCTGATCTTGCCGCCATCGAGTGTCAAGTAGTCGTGCACGAAGATCTCAGTCGGCAGCGGCTGGCCCGCGGATAGCAGGATGGCCGGCCAGTAGACCGCGTGGAACCTGAGCACGCCCTTGCCGACCAGGTGCACCCGCCGGTCCGCGTTCACCCACCAGCGCTGGTAGTCGGCGTCGCGCTCCGCAGGCGCACCGGCGTTAAGCGACGTAATGTAATTGCCGAGCGCGTCCCACCAGACATAGATCACCTGACTGGCATCGCCCGGCACGCCGATGCCCCAGCCACGGGCTCGCCTGACCGATCGGGACACGCTGAAGTCCTCGAGGCCGCCGGCGATGAAGCCGAGCACCTCATTGCGCCTGCTGGCCGGCTCGATCCGAAGCTCACCGGTGCTGATCAGCTCGGTCAGCAGGCCGGCGTACCTGGACAACCGGAAGAACCAGTTCTCCTCGGCCACCAGCTCAGGTGACGTGCCGTGGTCGGGGCACTTGCCATCGTCGAGCTCGGCTTCGGTGTAGAACTGCTCGCAACCGACGCAGTACAGGCCCCGGTAGGCCTTGCGGTACAAGTCGCCGCTCGCCTCGCAGGCCCGCCACAGCCGCTCGACGCCGGGCCGGTGCCGCGGGTCGCTGCTGGTGCGGATGAAGTCGTCCACGCTGAGCGACAGGTGCTCGCGGAGCGCCGCGAACACGCTCGCATTGCGGTTGACCAGTTCCCTGGTACTGATGCCCTCCCGGTCCGCGGCCAGCACGTTCTTGAGAGAGTTGTCGTCCGTGCCGCTTTGCAGCCGGACTTCGTCACCGATACGCCGATGATGCCGGGCAAGCACGTCTGCCTGGACGAGTTCGAGGGCGTGCCCGAGATGCGGGCGCGAGTTGACGTACGGAATCGTGGTACTGAGATAAACACGCTCGGCGGTCACCGGACCTCCTGATAGATAGATCAGGGGCGCCGACCCCGCACATGAATCGAGGCCCCTGAAGGGCCTCGTGCGGACAACAGTCCTGGCAGCGTCAGATGGCCCCGGCTAGCGGGGCATCATCTCCTGGTGCGCGAGGAACTGCATGACGTCAGTGTAGCTCAGGACTGCCGCGCAGGCCGTCAGGCTGCTCGCGGCCCGGCGGGGACCCCAGGCCCGGCCGCGAGCGTGGCCGTCGCGACTACGCCGCGGACACTGCTGCTGTCGCCGGCCGTCCACGTTGCGCTGACCTGGCCTGCCCCGGCCGAGCCAAGTTCAGCGCTCAGGCTGGTATCGGCCGGAACCAAGGCCCGGGCGAAGCTGATGTCGAGCCTCGCATCTCGCGCAGCGACCGGCCCCGGCGCTGGGCGGCTGTGTACCGTCGGATCGGGCATGCTGCTCTGGCTCTGCGCCTGGGCCTGAACCCGGCCCTGGATGAGCTCGCCAAGCTGGGTCAGCAGGACCGGATCGCGAACGCCGTCGTAAATCCAGCGCGTGCCAAGCACGCCATGCTCGGCCGTGCCGATGAGCGCGTCCTCAGCGCCCGCTAGCGGGCTACCCCGGTAAGTCATCGGGACCAGGTACGCGACAGCGTTAGCAGCTGCGTGATCGAGCACGATCATGAACTCGATGCCGACCTCGCCGTCCGGGTCGTCGAGCCGGAATCCGCCCGCCCTGGACAGCTCCGGTTGCCCGGCTGCCGTCCCGATGTACCAGCTCTGTGCAGGCAGCCAGTCGCTGAGCAGGTCCAGCTTGCCCGGCACCAGCGTGGTGTGGTGGATTGTCGCCATCTGACGCGCGCTAGCCCAGCCGCTCGAGAATCAGCTCGCGCGCACGGTTGGCGTCCGCGCGGCCGCGGGTCGCTTTCATGACCGCACCCACCAGCGCGCCGACAGCGGCCGTCTTGCCGTCGCGGATCTTCGCTGCGACGTCGGGGTTGGCGGCAATCGCCGCGTCCACGGCTTCCGTCAGCGCTGCATCATCGCTGACGATCGCCAGGCCGCGCACGGCCACGACCGCATCGGGATCCCCCTCACCGGCGAGGACACCGTCCAGCACCTGCCTGGCCAGCTTGTCGTTAATCGTTCCTGCCTTGACCAGGGCGCTCACCCTGGAGACCTGAGCCGGCGTGATGGGCAGCTCCGCCAGCTCGGCGCCAGTCGCGTTGGCGTGCCGCGCGAGCTCGCCCATCCACCACTTGCGCGCGTCCGCTGCTGACGCTCCCGCTGCGACCGTCGCACCGATCAGCTCCAGCGCACCAGCATTCTGCAGCTGCGTCATCTCCAGGCCGGACAGACCCCAGTCCGCCTGCAGCCGGGCCCGGCGGGCGGCCGGAAGCTCACCCAGGCCCGCCCGGATCTGCTCGACCCAGTCCCGGTCAGGGGCTACCGGCACCAGGTCAGGCTCGGGGAAGTAGCGGTAGTCCTGTGCCTCTTCCTTGCTGCGTCCCGCCGTAGTGCTGCCATTGTCCTCATGGAAGTGCCGGGTCTCCTGCACCACCTTCTGCCCGGCGTCCAGCACTGCCGCCTGCCGTTCGATTTCGAACCGCACCGCGCGCTCCACCGATCGCAGTGAGTTCACGTTCTTGGTCTCGGTTCTGGTGCCCCACTCCGCTGCACCATGCGGCGCGAGCGAGGTGTTCACGTCGCAGCGCAGGGAGCCTTCTTCCATCCGGACGTCGGAGACACCAAGCGAGCGCAGCAGGTCGCGAAGCTCAGTCACGTACGCACGGGCAACGTCGGGCGCACGTGCACCAGTCCCGGTAACCGGCTTGGTGACCACCTCGACCAGCGGGATACCCGCCCGGTTGTAGTCGACGAGCGAGTACTCGGCACCATGAATCCGTCCGGTCGCACCGCCCATGTGCAGCGACTTACCGGTGTCCTCCTCCAAGTGCACGCGCTCGATACCCACCCGGAACGTGCCGCCGTCCACCTCGACATCGAGCCAGCCGTCGGTGCACAGCGGCTCGTCATACTGCGAGATCTGGAAGTCCTTCGGCATGTCCGGGTAGAAGTAGTTCTTCCGCGCGAACCTGCACCAGGTCGCGATCGAGCAGTTCAGCGCGAGCCCGATCCTGATCGTGTACTCGATCGCCGCGCGGTTTGCCACCGGGAGCGAGCCGGGGAGTCCGAGGCAGACAGGACAGACCGCGGAGTTCGGCTCCAGGCCGAAGGTGGTCGGGCAGCCACAGAACATTTTCGTCGTCGTGCCGAGCTCGACATGCGTCTCGAGCCCGATGACCGGCTCGTACCTGGAGAGCGCCTCGTCGTAAGGCACCAGTTGTGCTAGGTCGGTCACCGGCTCTCTCCCCCGTGCTCGCGAAGTTCTTTCGCCTGGGCTAGCAGCGGTCCGCCCCAGCGCTGCTCCAGGGCTGCCTCTACCGCCGCACCGACTCGGTAGGCGCGATCATCAGCCAGGGCAGGGGCCATGATTTGCAGTCCGACCGGCAACCCGTCTTCGGGCGCCAGCCCGCAGGGCACCGATAGGGCGGCGTTCCCGGCCAGGTCTGACGGGATCGTGAACAGGTCGGCAAGGTACATGGCCATCGGATCGTCGACGCGTTCCCCGATCGGGAACGCGGTCGTCGGCGTTGTCGGGGACACCAGCACATCTACCTGCTCGAAGGCAGCCTCGAAGTCCTGGGTGATGAGCGTTCGCACCTGCTGGGCCTTGCCGTAGTAGGCGTCGTAGTACCCGCTGGACAGGGCGTAGGTGCCGAGCATGATCCGCCGCTTGACCTCGGGCCCGAATCCGGCCTCCCTGGTCAGTGACATCACCTCGTCGGCGCTTCGGGTGCCGTCGTCGCCGACCCGCAGCCCGTAGCGCATCGCGTCGAACCTGGCCAGGTTGGACGAGCACTCGCTGGGCGCGATCAGGTAGTACGCCGGCAGCGCGTAAGTGAAGTGCGGGCAGGACACCTCGACGACCTTGGCGCCTAGCGACTCGAGCAGTTCCACCGCCTCGGTGAATCTGGCCTGCACTCCGGTCTGAGAGCCGCCACCGCTGAACTCTGTCACCACGCCGACCCTGAGGCCGGAGACGTCCGCCTGCCTGGCCGCCGCAACGACGGGCGGGACGGGCGCGTCGACCGAGGTCGAGTCGCACGGGTCGTGCCCCGACATGACCTCGTGCAGCAGCGCGGCGTCCAGGACGGTGCGCGCCAGCGGGCCCGGCGTGTCGAGCGACGACGCGAACGCGACGAGTCCGTACCGCGACGAGCCGCCATAGGTCGGCTTCATGCCAACGATCCCGCATACCGCGGCTGGCTGACGGACGGACCCGCCGGTGTCGGTACCGATCGCGAGCGGTGCCTCGTATGCGGCGACGGCGGCCGACGAGCCGCCCGACGAGCCGCCAGGAATCCTGGTGAGGTCCCAAGGGTTGTGCGACGGCCCGTATGCGGAGTTCTCAGTCGAGGAACCCATGGCGAATTCGTCCATGTTGGTCTTGCCGAGGATGACGACGCCAGCATCACGCAACCGCCTGGTGACGGTGGCGTCATAAGGCGGCCGCCAGCCCTCCAGTATCTTCGAGCCGCAGGTAGTCGGCATGTCCGCGGTCGTCATGACATCTTTCAGCGCCAGCGGAACTCCCGCCAGCGGCCCCAGCGGCTCACCGGCCGCGCGCTTGCGGTCGACGCCCTCCGCCGAGGCCAGCGCGCCGATGCCCGCCACGTGCAGGAACGCGTGCACGTCAGGATCGACAGCCACGATCCGGTCCAGATGAGCTCGAGTGACCTCGACCGCCGACACGTCTCCCGACGCAACGAGCGCGGCGATCTCCGCGGCGCTCAGCCGGGTCAGGTCGCTCCCCGCCCCGGCATCACCAGCAGCCATGTCAGTCCTCCGTCAGGATGCGCGGAACCCGGAACCTGCTTTGCTCGGCAGCTGGCGCGCCAGACAGTGCCTGCTCCGGTGTCAGGCATGGGACTTCGACGTCGTCGCGGAACACGTTCACGACCGGAACCGCGTGCGTCATCGGCGGAATCGCCTCGGCCGCAACCTCCTGCACACGGGCGACAGCGCCGATGATCTGGTCAAGCTGGCCGGCGAAATGATCGAGTTCGGCGTCCGTCAGGGCCAGCCTGGACAGCCTGGCCAGGTGCGCCACCTCGTCCCTGGTGATGGACATGACCGCCATCTTATTGGGCCGGCCGTGCTCGGACCGAAGGCATTAACCCCGGAGCGGTGACTACGAGCGGTTCAGTGACGACTCAGAAGGAACGCTCTCCCGACATAGCATCCATTCGAGCCTTCTATGTAAAAGTTATCCGATGTTATGCCCGATTCGTGACAACACAGACCGATGCTATGTCGAGGCTCGGCGAGTTTGAGTTGCGGAGAACAGGATAATTCGAACAGGACCTAGCTGGTCGCCGGAGGCCGCAGGCTCACCAGCCGGACGGCGGCACCCTCTCCTGTGAACCCGCAGGCTGCGACACCGCTGGTTGCGACACCGCTGGTTGCGACACAGCTGGTTGCGACACCGCCGTCTGTGACACGGCGGCCTGCAGCTGGGACCCGAGCGAGCCGGCCGCGATACGCGTGCCGGACTGAGGCCGGTCACCGGTCCTGCTGTGCTTGGTCAGCCAGGCGGTTGCCGCGACGGCCTTCAGCGGCTTGGCGAAGTAACAGCCCTGCGCCGCTACGCAGCCCATGCCAAGTAGTGCTGCCGCCACGTCATCAGACTCCACGCCCTCGGCGACCGAGCGAATACCGAGAGCCGCGGCCAGGTCGAGGATGGACTTGACGACCACCTCGTCGTCGGATGACTCAAGGAGCCGTCCGACGAACGACGAGTCGATCTTGACCTCACAAATCGGAAGCCGTTTCAGCCTGACGAGGTTCGAGTAGCCGGTACCGAAGTCATCCAGACTGAGGCCGACGCCAAGAGCGGCCAGCGATTCGGCCGTCGCAACCGAGTGAGCGGGCTCACTGGTCAGCACCCGCTCGTCGATCTCGATCAGTAGCGCCGCGGGCGGCAGCCGGTGCCTGGCCAGGCCCTGCCCGACCAGATCAGCGAGCCCGGAGTCGAGCAAGTCTCGGCCGGAAACGTTGACTGACACCTGCACGTCCAGCCCGGCCTGCCACCACAGCGCCGCCTGAGCGAGCGCGGCCTCGATCACGTAGGCAGTCACTTCGCGCATCAGGTAGGACTGCTGGACGACCGGGATGAAATCCTCCGGCGTCAGCATGCCCCGGACCGGGTGCCGCCAGCGGACCAGTGCCTCCACGCCGACCGGCTGCCCGTCGGTCAGGTGGACTTTCGGCTGATAATGCAGCTCCAGCTCGCCCCGGTCCAGGCCGCGCCGCAGCTCCCCGAACAGGGCGAGCCGGGCGGGTGAATTCCGGTCCAGGTCCGGCACGTACCGCTCGACGCCGCTGCGCCGTTGCTTTGCCAGGTACATCGCGACATCCGCGCGTTGCATCAGCAACTCGCCGCTGGTCGCATCGTCAGGGAACATCGCGATCCCGATGCTCACCTCGATCACGAACGACATGCCTTCAAGGCGGATCGGCTCTGCCACTGCCGCACGCAGCCGCGCCGCGACCTCACGTGCCGCGGCAGCCTCCTTGACGGACGGCAACAGCACCGCGAACTCGTCGCCGCCGAGACGAGCGACCAGATCTCCGGGCCGGATGCTGTGCGTGAGCCGGTGCGCCACCAGTCGGAGCAGGCGGTCCCCTACCGCGTGCCCGAGCGTGTCGTTGACTTCCTTGAGGCCGCGATCCAGGTCGAGCAGCAGGAACCCTGCCTTGCGCCCGGAGCTGGTGGCCTGAGCAAGCGTGCTGTCGAGCCTGAGCATCAGCAGCTTGCGGTTGGCGAGGCCGGTCAGCTCGTCGTGATGCGCCTGGTGCTCGCGCTGTATCGAGACGGCCGCGCTTGCATAGATCGCGCCGAGCGGGAAGATGAACAGCAGCATCATGAACGCCGACCTCGTCCCGATGACCACTGCCACCAGTGGCGCCGTCGCGAACAGGACCACGTTGACAGTGGCCTCGTACGGCAGAAGCTTGACCAGCGTCGGCAGCACCGGCTCACGCGAGTGCAACGCTATCGCGATGGCGACAACTACGTGGCTGACAGCGAAGCTAGCGGCGCCGGCCAGCAGGATCCGCCAGACATCACCGTTTCTCGGTGACCATGGGCTAGCCGGCGACGCGAGGTGGCCACACAGCGCGTACAGCGTGCCGCCGCCCACGGCCATCGCTAGCGTCACATCTGCCGCGTTGAAAGCCGCGCGGTGCGGTGCCTTGCCCCGCAGGAGCTGCGTTACCACCGTCGATGTACCGCCCAGCAGGACGGCGACATACGGCCCCCACGCGACCAGAGCGCCGAAGCAGAACGTGACGGACGCGACCGGTGCCTGCATGCTTGAGCGGCCGGGCGTAACGATTGGCCACAGGTCGCCGGCCAGGACCAGAGCTGCGAGCACCCAGAACATCGGATGCCCCGTGAGACGCGACAGTCCCGACAGCCTCGAGATGGAGAAGCTGAAGATCACAACGCCCGCAAGAGTCACCAAGGCTAGGTGAATCCACAACGGGGAGCCGACGCGCGGGCCGATGTCCCTGGTGTCGGTCGGGTCCTTCATGACTCCTCATCGGCCAGCCGTCGCGCAGTGTGCAGCAGTCGGCGCTTTCCGTGAATCCTACGGGAGGATACACACTTCCCGAAGCCAATCGCATACTATCCGTTACAGCCCGAGATCATGACTCATCCGGCCGAAACCGCCGGCTTGGCCGACAGCCCCTGGATCAGCCTGGAACGAGCGCCCTAGCCGCGTCCGGTCCCTGCAAGAGCAGCACATCAAGGCCCGCCTCGTCCAGTACCGGCACACCGAGTGACTCAGCCTTGCTGAGTTTCGAGCCCGCGTTCTGCCCCGCGACGACGAACCCGGTCTTCTTCGACACCGAACCGGATACCTTCCCGCCGAGTTCCTCGATCGCCGCCGCAGCCTCCTCGCGAGTGCGGGCCTCGAGCGTCCCGGTCAGCACCACGGTGACTCCTGCCAGCAGACCCGTCGCGCCGGGGGCCGCCGCCGCTTCGCCACGCGGCGGCGCGACGAAGCCAGGGGTCTCCAGCTGCACTCCGGCCGCCCGCCACTTCGTCACGATGGCCGCGTGCCAGTCGACCTCGAACCACTCTTTCAGCGATCGCGCGATGGTCGGCCCCACGTCACTGACCGTCACCAGCTCCGTTTCTGGCGCCGTCGCAATCGCGTCGACCGACCCGAACGCCGCCGCCAGCGCTCTGGCCGCAGTCGGGCCGATGTGCCGGATCGACAGCGCGACCAGGATCCGCCAGAGCGGCCGCTGCCGGGCGTCCTCCAGGTTGGCGAGCAGCCTGGTCGCGTTCGCGGTAAGGGCTCCGCTCTTGGTGACGAAGAACGGTACTTTGGCTAGCTGCTCGGCGGTCAGCCCGAACAGATCGCCCTCGTCGGTCAGCAGCCCCGAATCCAGCAGCGCCACGGCTGCCTCGTAGCCGAGCACTTCGATGTCCAGTGCGCCCCGGCTGGCCAGGTGGAACAACCGCTCCCGCAACTGCGCCGGACATGACCGGGCGTTCGGGCAGCGCCAGTCGACACCGCCATCCTCCCTGACCAGACCGGTGCCGCATGCCGGGCAGCTCGCAGGGAACTCGAAGGCCCGCTCGTCGCCGGTCCGCAGGTCAGCCACCGGCCCGACGACTTCAGGGATGACATCGCCTGCTTTGCGCAGCACCACAACGTCGCCGATCAGCACGCTCTTTCTGACGATCTCGTCGGCGTTGTGCAGGGTCGCGTTCTCGACTGTGGATCCGCTGACCTTGACCGGCTCCATCACCGCGAACGGCGTCACCCGGCCGGTGCGGCCCACGTTCACCCGGATGTCCAGCAGCCGGGTGTTGACCTCTTCGGGCGGGTACTTGTACGCGATCGCCCAGCGGGGCGCACGGCTGGTCGAGCCGAGCCGGCGCTGGACCTCCACCGCGTCGATCTTCACCACGACGCCGTCGATCTCGTATGGCGGGTCGTGCCGGTGCTCTGCGTAATGCTGGATGTACTTACGCACGCCGTCGACTTCGGCCACCACCTGATACAGGTCGCTGACCGGCAGCCCCCATGACTTCAGCCGCTCGTACCAGCCAGACTGGCTCTGCGGCTGATCGTCCAGGCCTTCCACGACGCCAACGCCGTGCAGGATCATGTTGAGCGCGCGCGACGCGGTAATCCGCGGATCCTTCTGGCGCAGTGAGCCGGCCGCGGAGTTGCGCGGGTTGGCGAACGGCGGCTTCCCCGCCTCGGTCAGTTTCTCGTTCAGTTCCTCGAACGCCTTTACCGGCAGGAATACCTCGCCGCGGACCTCAAGGACGTCCGGCCAGTCAGAGCCGGACAGCTTGCCCGGCACTGCGGCGATGGTCTTGACGTTCGGCGTCACGTCCTCGCCGGTAACTCCGTCGCCCCTGGTCGCAGCGCGTTGCAGGCGGCCGTTGCGGTAGACCAGCGCGACCGCGAGGCCATCGATCTTCAGCTCGCAGACGTAGGGGCCGGCGCCACCGAGCCGTGCCGCCCTGGCCACCCAGCTATCGAGATCTTCGGACGAGAAGACGTTGTCCAGGCTCTGCAGTTGCTGCAAGTGCTGCACCGGGGCGAAGTCGGTGGCGAACATCCCGCCGACGCGCTGGCTGGGTGAGTCCGGCGTCCGCAGCTCGGGTATCTGCTCCTCGATGCTCTCCAGCTCGCGCAGCATCGTGTCGTAGTCGTAGTCCGAGATCAGCGGCGAGTCGAGCACGTAGTACCGGTACTGGTGCTCTTGCAGCTCGGCGGCAAGCTCCGCATGCCGCTGGCGCGGATCCTGCTCCGTCATCTGACCACTCCTTGATCAGCTCGGCTCGATCATCTCGGGCGCGATCCGCGCCGCGTCCTGGCAGTGCGCAAGCGCCGCCCGCGCTGCCGCCGGGGACGATCCCGCCAGCCCGCAGGCCGGCGTGATGACGACCTGCCGCGCCAGCAGGCCAGGCGCCAGACCGGTCCGGCGCCACAACGTCACTACCGACTCGGCGGTCTGCCGCGGCAGCAGCGGCGGTCCGCTGACCAGCCGCTCGACACTGCTCGTCGGCAGCGCCCCGACGAACAGCCCGATGCCGTCCTCAGCCAGCTCCGCGACCTGATCGACATCGGCGTTCCGGAGCTGGCCGAGATCGAAGCTCACGGCTGATGCGCCAGCGCGTTTTATTTCAGGGAACGGGGCTGGCTTGCCGCAGCAGTGCACGACGGTGAATGCCGACGGCGCGGACAGCACAGTTGCCAGGCGCTGGGTGGCAACCGCCTGGTCGATTGCCGGCACCACGTTCAGGCCACTGGCGGTGGGGACACGTCCGGCCAGCGCGGCCGGCAAGGCCGGCTCGTCCAGTTGCACGATGAGGCTCGCGCCGGGGACCCGCTTGCGCACGTCGGCAGCATGCCCGGCCAGCCCTTCAGCCAGCGAGGCAGTCAGGTCGGCAACGGCGCCGGGGTCAGCGAGCGCCGGGTTGACTGAGTGGCTGAGCTCAAGAGTGGCGGCCAGCGTCCACGGCCCGCATACCGCGATCTTCAGCGGGCCTTGATAGCCGCCGGCTATCTCCTCTAGCGTGTCGAGATCCCTGGACAAGTAGCCGGCCGCTCTGCTGGCGTCCCGGCCCGGCCTGTCGGTCAGCTTCCACCCGCGTGATGTCGTCTGCACGGGCAGGTCGACTAGCAGCATGGCGGTCCGGCCGGTGATATCGGCGCCTGGCCCACGGCCGGGCAGCTCGGGCAGATAGGGCAGGTCCGGTACCTCGCCGAAGACGACCCGGCACGCCTCGGCCGGATCGGCGCCCGGCATCGACCCGATCCCGGTCGCGCTCCCGGCTGACCACGGGAACTGCGGACTCTCGCTCACGCTCAGAGCCTAGTGGTGCCTGCCGACATCGCACGCGCAGTCGCTGGCGGCGAATCGTCGGCGGTGTCGCAGGCGATTTGACCCGTTTGCCGGCCCGACGCCCAGCTCGCAGCTCACATTTCACGAATTCGGTACAGCCATATCGGACAAATGAGGGCACGGAAGCGTACCTCAGCCGCGAAATGTGGGCGTGGCCACGCCAGACGTGACCGCTTTGCACGCTATAGGCGCTTGCTGGCCGCGGCGCCCGCGCCGGCGCGGGCCCAGGTCAGCCGTTTCGCGTCTGCTGAGCTGCCTGGCTCGATTCAGGCGGTTTGGCTGATGGTTGCGCTGCCGAGTACTGCGTCACCGTCGTAGAAAACGGCAGCCTGGCCAGGCGCGATGCCGCGGGCAGGTGCACGCAGGCTGATCCGGATACCACCCGGGGCCGGCTCGCAGACGGCAGCGTGGACTTCGCCATGGGCACGCAACTGCACGAGGCAGTCGACCGGGCCGGATGGCGGCACGCAGCCGGACCACACCGGCTTGCTTGCCTCGATCTGCCGAACATCCAGTGCCTCGGCCGGGCCCACCGTGACAGTGCGCGACACCGGCTCGATGCTCAGCACGAACCGCGGCTTGCCATCGGCGGCCGGGCGGCCCAGGTGCAGGCCCTTACGCTGGCCGATGGTGAACCCGTAACTCCCGTCATGGCTGCCAACCACGGTGCCGTCCGGTTCGACTATGTCACCAGGCGCGCTGCCGAGTTGCCGCTGCAAGAAGCCCTTGGTGTCCCCGTCGGCGATGAAGCAGACGTCATGGCTATCCGGCTTGTCGGCAACTGCCAGTCCCCGCTCAGCCGCCTCCCTGCGGACCTGATCCTTGGTGGTGTCGCCGAGCGGGAACATGGCCCGGCTGAGCTGGTCACTGGTGAGCACCGCAAGTACATACGACTGATCCTTCGCGGGATCAACACTGCGCACGAGCCGGGTCAGCCCGTCACTGCCGGGCACCGGCTCCAGTCGCGCGTGGTGACCTGTGCAGACCGCATCGAAGCCAAGGGCGACCGCGCGGTCAAGCACTGCTGCGAACTTGATCTTCTCGTTGCAGCGCAGGCACGGGTTCGGCGTGTTCCCGCGCGCATATTCGTCGACGAAGTCCTGGACGACATCGGCGTGGAACCGCTCGGCCATATCCCAGACGTAGAACGGAATGCCGATCACGTCTGCTGCGCGCCGGGCATCGCGGGCGTCTTCCAGCGTGCAGC
>Ga0335072_10004554_pt1 | contig 20552 bp, 19 predicted proteins | sample Lox_Sample_21_FD_206725 | JGI IMG/M metagenome (GOLD analysis project Ga0335072, IMG submission 206725) | Soil microbial communities from Loxahatchee National Wildlife Refuge, Florida, United States - Lox_Sample_2.1 | ecosystem: Environmental > Terrestrial > Soil > Wetlands | place: USA...
AACGCTGCTCTGCGCCCGCCATGCCGACTCCTATTCGCACCAGCGGTTTTATAACCTGAACGGGGTGGTGCCGGTGATTCCGTGGCTTCCCTCGTCACCCCCGTGGCCGATCTATGCGTTCGGCGCGGCCCTGACGGTTGCGGGCGCAGCGATGCTGTGGAATCAAACCTTGCGCGCGGGTGCTCTGGCGGCGGGAGGATTGATGTTCGCGGGCGCGATCCTGCTGAACCTGCCGAGATCCGCGGCACACTTGGGCGATATCGCGGTGCGCACATCGGTGTTCGAGCCCCTCGCGATCGGCGCTTTGGCGTTTCTGCTACCCGGCCGCAAGGCGATTCCGGCCGGACTGGAACGGACGTGCCACTATGCACTGGGGCTGTCGCTCATCATATTTGGGGTGGGCCACTTTCTCGCCCTGAGGCTCTTCGGCACGCTGATCCCCCCCTGGATTCCCTGGCACCTTTTCTGGATGGCCTTCTTCGGCGCCGGATTTATCGCCGCCGGTGTAAGCCTCTGGTTGGATTTCCTGGCCGGATGGAGCAGCGCACTCATCGGGACGATGTTCGCGATCTGGGTGTTCACACTACACATTCCGCTGGTGGCGGCAAGGGCGGACGACCCCGATGGATGGTCGAGTCTCTTCATCGCCGTGGCATTCTGGGGCGGCACGTGGGCGCTCGCCGGGAAAAAGCGAGGTGGCTATAGCGGGCAGGCGTGAAGTGGTCATTGAGACCGCCGCCCTCGCGACCTATAATTCCGCCATTGGGAGTTGCCTCAGGCTCAGGGGATCGTTGGAGGGCCGGCGCCACGGACTTTCAGCGGTCTCCCGCTGAGGCGAGTTCGGCGACCGTCTCTTCCACGTGATCGAGCGCGCCGGCGAAGAAATGGTCCGCCGCCTCGATCCACACTACTTTTTTCGGCTCCGCAAATCCCTGGTATACACGCTCGAATTCCGCCCGCGGCGAGAACTCGTCGTGCGTGCTCTGGATGAAAAACTTGGGAACCGGGCAGGTTTCGAGATATGCCGTACCGCCAAGGCGTGTGGAAAATCCCGCGGCCAGGAGAAACTGCGCGCCTTCGGTGGAACAGGCAAGTTCGCTAACCGCGCGGCCGCCGAAAGAGAAGCCCGCGAGAGCGAAAGGGAGTTCCGGATAGCGGTCGCGCAGCCAGCCGAGTGCCGAGCGCGCATCTTCGATTTCACCGGCCATGGCGCCATACTCGCCGTGACTCGATCCCACACCGCGAAAATTGAAGCGGAGGACGACGGCGCCCGCGGTGCGCAGTCCTCGGGCCAGGCGGTAGACGACTTTATTATGCATCGTGCCGCCGTACTGCGGGTGGGGATGGCAGAGGACCACGGCCAGGTGCGGCGAGCCGTGCTCAGGCTCTTCGAGCAGGGCTTCCAGGCGGCCGGAGGGTCCCGGGACGAAGTGGCATTCAATGCGGCGTGGCAAGGCTAATTGGTTCGATAGTTGGTGAACTGCATGTCGATGCCGAAATCGGTATCGCGCAGAATTTTGATGGCCGTCTGCAAGGTATCGCGATCCTTGCCGGCCACACGCACGAAATCGCCCTGGATGGACGCCTGCACCTTGAGCTTGCTGTCCTTGATCTTCTTGACGATCTCGCGGGCTTTTTCAGTGGCGATACCTTGCTGGAGAGTTATCTCCTGACGCACGGTTTGTCCGGCCGACGGGATTACCTCGCCGTATTGCAGCCCCTTCAGGGGCACCTTCCGCTTCACGAGCTTGGATTCCAGGATGTCGATCACAGCTTTCAGCTTGTACTCGTCCTTGCTGGCAAGGACGATCTTGTTATCCTTCTCGTTGAGCTCGATGTTGGAGTGGGAATCTTTGAGATCGTAGCGCTGATTGATTTCCTTGAGCGCCTGTTGCACGGCGTTGAGCACTTCGGGCATCTCGATCTTGGAAACAACGTCAAAGCTGTTATCGGGCATATATTAGTTCAATCATATCGGAATTCATCAACCTGACTGGATGAGCTACTCACTTCTGGCCCCCGGTTTCTTGCTGCCGACTTCCTCTTGCCTTTATTCGGGATCCTGATCGGGGGTTTCGGAACGGTTCATGTCGAGACCCAGGATAGAGCCCGACCGGATCCGCAGGGGCGTGACGCGGCGTACCGGTTCGGCCTGGTGAGGCACGGCGGGAGCGGTGATTTTCGGCGGTTCGGCCTGCGGCGGCGCCAGCACCGGCTCGGGCGGGGCCGGTTCCGCGATGCGCGGCTGCGGTATTCGCGGTTCGGCGAAGCGCTGCTCCGGGGCGCGGGGCGCGGCGTACTCCGCCATGCGAGGTTCCGCGTTGCCCGAGCGCATGGCCGCCAGCACGCGGCGGGTAATCTCGTCAACCATGGTCTCAAATGCCGAGTCGAGCGCCACTGTCACAGCCGCACGCACGTGCTCGGAATCGACTACAGCGACGAAGGGGATTTCGGACTTGGCTTCCTGCGGCGTGGCGGCCGCGGCGGTTCCATGGGCGGCAGAATCGCGATCTTTGACCGCGGCTTCTGCCAGCGGCTTAACGGCGGAAACCAGCGCGCTGGCTTCGAACGGCTTTTTAAGGGTGCCGTCGGCCAGGACCTGGCGCGCCCGCTCTTCATCGAAGGCTTCCAGTACGCCCGCGGTCAGGATTACGCGCACATAGCGGTGCCGCGGGCTCATCTTGAGGTATTGGCAGATGTCATAACCCGTCCGGCCCGGCATCACCGTATCGGCGAGCACTACGTCGGGGTCGACGTCGTCCAGACGAATCAGCGCCGAATCGGCATTGCTGACGGTTACAACTTCGTATCCTTCATCGGTCAGGATGCGCTCGCCCATGCGCTGGGCGTGGGGGCTGTCGTCCACCAGCAGGATCCGGCTCATAGCTGCGGCACGCCGCCACCGCCGCTGCCGGAAGTCTTGGCCGGCGTCCCGGCTGGCGGCGTCGAGGAGGTGTTGGGAGCGGGTGCGCTGTTCTTGCGGTCGGCAGGCTTCGGACGCCGTTTGGGAGCAGCGGCCTTTTGCTGCCGCTGATGCATCTTCTTGGCAGCCATGAGCTTCGCGTTGGCATTCGCCGCCGTTACGGCAATACTCGACTCGGGAGCGCCTTCGGGAGTAGCAGCGGTCGGAGTAGCGGCGGTAGGAGTCGTGGTGGTGGTATTCCCGGAGTTGCTCGCGGAACCCAGCTTGTCCTGGGTTTTGTTGCCGGACGCATCGCCGGAAGCCGGAGCCGCCGTGCTGCCGGCGCTCGTGCGCGCGTCGGGAGCGTTGTTGAGGATGTCGCGGCTCGGCGTGTTGATGGTCACGGTATTCTCGCCGCCCGCGGCGGTGCCGCGCGCCGACTCCGGTACATCCAGCGGCATTCCCGGTTTGAAAGAGTCAGTTTGCGGATTACCCGACTTGGCTGCGGCCCAGGTGGACGGCTTGTCGCTGAACGGCTCCCAGGTACGGCTGACGAAGCCGGGCCGTTTACGATTTTCCAGCTCGAACTTCATGCGCGCTTCCTGAACCGGGTCGGCATCCGGAACGGGACGGCCCATGGCGCGCAGTTGCTTCTTGGCATCCTCCGCGTGAATGCTCAGCGGGTAATCGCGAACGATACGGGTGTACATCGCGGCCTGCTGGTTGTCGAATTTATCGCCCATCTGATTGTAGTCGTCGGCAGCCAGCCACAGGGCGTCATCGGCCGAACTGTAGAGCGGATATTGATCCACTAAAGTAGTGGCGCGGTTGGCGGAAGAGAAATAGCCGTTGCCGCCCTTCTTGGCGTAAAACAATGCAACTTTCATTTCGCCATCGGCGATGGTCTCCTGAATCTTGCGCAACATTTCAGCGGCGGCGGTAGCGTACTGGCTGTTGGGCCATTTCTGCAGCACGTCCTTACATTCCGCGTCACCCAGCTTGGCGTGAACGTTATCGCGGTCGGACTTGTCCATCTGCTGGTACTGCATTTCGCAGATCTTGTACTGCGCCTCGGCCGATTCCTCCATGTTGGGGTAAAACAGGATAAAGTCCTTGTACTGGGCTTCGGCCTCCGCCATGCCGTGCGCCCCGCCCTCGCGCTTCCAGCTATCGGCCACCGCGAGCTTCGCTTTGGCGAGGTATTCGCTGGTGTCGTAGGTATTCATCATGGTCTGCAAGGTGAGCCGCGCCCGCTCATACCGGCCGTGCTCAATATCGTCGATCGAGGTATCGAACAGCACTTTGTCGGGCTGTTGAGTATCCTTGGTGATGGGATTTTCGTACTTGTGCGTACATCCCACCGTAAGCAGCAGAACCGGGACCACGCCGTACAGAACTTGATGAATGCGATTGCCAGCCATTTGCGATTCTCTCCCCGTAATTCTTACACGCGAATGGCGGCCGCCTGCGCCGCAATTTCGCGAAATTCCCGCACCGTAGCTTCGGGATCGGGAGTGTGAAAAATTCCCGACCCTGTGACGATCCAATCACACCCGGCGCGAACCACTTCCGCCAGGTTTTCCCGGTGCACTCCGCCATCGATCTCGATGCGGAATGGTAACTTCTTTGCGCGCCTCATGTCCACCAAGCGGCGCACCTTGTCGAGTACATACGGGATCAGCTTCTGGCCGCCAAAACCGGGATTGACGCTCATGAGGAGCACGTAGTCCGCCACTTGGATGACATCTTCCACCACTTCTATCGGCGTGGCGGGATTCAAAACGATGCCCGCCATGGCCCCGGCTTCACGGATCATTTGCAGGACGCCATCCAGGTTGCGGGCAGCCTCATAGTGAACCAGCACCGAATTCGCGCCGGCCTTCACAAATTCGGTGACATACCGCTCGGGGTTTTCGATCATGAGGTGAACGTCGAGATGCAGACGCGTACACTGCCGGATCGACTCCACCACCGGCGGCCCGATCGTGAGGTTTGGCACAAAGTGGCCATCCATTACATCCAGATGGAGCATGGTAGCGCCACCACGTTCGACGCGGGCAATCTCATCGGCCAGCCGGGCAAAATTCGCCGACAGGATCGAGGGAACAATTTCAACCATTTACGGGTTAGTCCGATTTTATCACAGCGGCAAAGAAACCGTCCCCCGGATCGCGGCCTGGAAGCCTTTGAATCGTCTCGGCTATGCTGTCCCTGGCGGATTTCGCAACTACTTCCCCGTTCTCTTCGTACTCCAGCGAGCAGGTGGAGTAAACCAGCAATCCGCCGGGCGCGAGAGCGGAGCGGGCGTTCGAGAGAAGTGCGACCTGGCGGGTTCGCAGTTCGGGTAAATCGGACGCCTTGAGGCGCCACTTGGCTTCGGGATTGCGGCCGAGCGTTCCGGTGCCGGAGCAGGGCGCGTCCACCAGAATCCTGTCGAAGCAGCGCGCGAAGGGCAGCGGACGAGTGCCGTCTAGAAGCACCAGTCCGGCATCGAGATTCTTCATCTGCGCGAGGCGATGAAAATGCCGATCGCAGGCAACCGCGCGCACCCCAGCTTCGAGCGCCTGCGCGGTCTTGTTCCCGGGAGCGGCGCAAAGATCGAGAAAGGTCTGCCCGGACTCGAGCCGGAGCAGCGGTATGATGCTTTGCGCCCCGATATCCTGAGTGCGGCCGCCGCGGGTGAATTTTGCCGGTTCCGCAAGCGCGGCGCGCGCGATGTCTTCCGCGGCCTGGGCGCCGAATTGGGCTTCCCAGCGTGCCAGGAGCCACTCGGGGCACGAGAGCGCGATCTCGCGAGTCGGCCAGGCGACAGGATCGCGATGGACCCGCCGCAGAATGGCATTGACGAACCCCGCTGCGGAGCGTTTGTGGGCACGTTTTACCAGGTCGACGGAATCGGTCACGGCGGCATGCGGTGGAATGCGATCGAGATGGCGAAGCTGGTAGATTCCTATGCGCAGCGCGATGCGGACTTCGACATCCAGCTTCTGGCGCCGGCCGGAGAAATACTCGATGAGGAAATCGAGCTGCGCGCGATAGCGAAGAACGCCAAAGACGATCTCCGACGCGAGCCCGGCATCACGCGAATCGAGCCCCTCGGAGTGCGCCAGCAGCAGTTCGGAAGCCCAAGCTCCGCTTTCCACGCGTCGCAGAATGTCGAAGGCTAAGGTTCGGGCGGGTGGGGGCATGATCACCGGGCCGTTCCGAGAAAGCCGTGCCGGAAGCAATCGAAGAATCGCATCATCGCGGCGTTCTCACGATCGTCGGCCAATGGGCTGGGTTTGTGAATTCAGCCCGGTTATTCACCGCAAAAACGAAGTCCAGGTCGAGGGCCGCCCTTCCCGCCGGCAGGCCCAAGAGATTGACCAGCACGATCTCGCGCGCCGATGCCCGGACCGGGAAAAACGCGATGCTTTGCCCGACCGCAATCCGGTTCAGTTGGCGGACCACCCGCAAAAACTCTTTACCGGGCGGTTCTTGAAGCTTGCAAGGCGGTCTCGACGTATCGCTCATAAATCAACTTCGCCGCTTCGATATTGCGGCCGTCACGGCTGGCCAGCAGATCGGCATATGCCCTCCTATTCCCGTAATGCTTCGGCCGGATCGACGCGCGCGGCGCGGGCGGCGGGAACGAATGCCGCGAGCGTGGCGACAACGGCGACCATAACCGCGGCCGCCGCCAGAGAGACAGGATCGGCCGGGCCCACTCCGTAGAGCAGCGTGCCGGCCATCGGGGCAAGAAACAGCGCCCCGCCCAATCCCAGCGACACCCCGATGGCCACCAGCACGAGTGCCTGCCCGCCCACCAGGTTGGCGATCGAGCCCGGCCGCGCTCCGAGCGCCATGCGGATGCCGATTTCGCGCTGTCGCTGCGCGACCGCGTACGCCAGCAGGCCATAAATCCCGACCGCGGCCAGCAGCGCGGCGAAGAGTCCGAAAACCGAAGCCAGAATAGCGGTCAGGCGTTCCGGTGCCGCGCTATCGTCCACTTCTTCGGCGAGCGTGTGGATCTCGGTGAACGCGAGGGAGGGAGCCAGATCGGCGAACGCCCTTCGCACCGGCTGAATGAGCGCTGCGGGCGAGCCGTGGCTGCGCACGTAGAGGGTGAAGAAATCGCCCGACGTCATGGGTGCGAAGAAAGTGGGTGGGACGGGCTCACGCAGCGATCGATAGTGGGCGTCGGTGACCACACCCACGATCTGGCGGTCGCCTTTTTCACCGAAGACCCGGCCTATGGGATTCTCGTCCGGAAAAAAACGGCGCGCGAATGCCTGATTCACGACCACAGGCTCGGGTTTGCGCGTGGCATCGGCATCTTCGAAAGTGCGGCCGGCCACGATCTGCATGCCGACGGCATCGAAGTAATCCGGGGTTGCCTCGTTGAAGCTCGTATTCATGAAATCGCCGGGACCGGGAGTCTGGCCGAGGTGAACCACGGTGGTTTTCTGGCCGCTTCCGCGCATGAGAGGCATGCCCGCGGCGCCGGCGGCATCCACGCCCGGGAGTTCTCGCACGCGCTCCATGAGGTTCCGCACAAGGGAGCGGGACTGCTCATCCTTTACGCCGGAGAGGGAGGGGTCCGCGCTGAAGCTCACCACCCGCGCGCTGGCGAAGCCCGCGTCCATGCCGCGCAATTGGCGGAAACTGCGCACCAGCAGTCCGGCGCCCGCGAGCAGCAACGTACACAGCGCGATCTGCATCACCAGCAGGAATTGCCGGCCTTTCCATCCGCCGGCAGCTCGGTCGCCGCGCAATACGCCGTCCAGGCTGACGCGCGCGGCGGCGATACCCGGCGCCATGCCGAACAGCAGCGCGGTGACGGCCGAGACGAAGATGGAATAAAGCAGAACGCGCGCATTGGGCGCGAAATCGACGGCCAGTGAGAGACGCGTAGTGGCGACATCGCGGACCGGCGGCAGCGCGCCCACCAGCAGGGGCGCGGTGAGGTATGCGAACAGGATGCCGCCAATCGCGCCGAATACTGTCAGGACGCCGCTTTCCGCGAGCATCTGCCGAACCAGCCGCGCGCGCGTCGCGCCGATCGCCAACCGGATAGCCATTTCACCCGAGCGGCGCGCGCCGCGCGCCACCAGCAGGCCCGCGAGGTTGGCGCATACCATCAGTTGCAACAGCGAGACCGAGGCAATCAGCAGCCGCAGCGCGCCGCTGAAGCGCTGACGCAAGATCGAAGTTCCGTGTCCCAGCGGGTCGAGAATCAGCCGCTGGTGAGGCGGCGTCTGCTTGCCTTCGGGAGTGGCCAGCCACATGGCGCGGATCTCCTGCTGTGCCCGATCGAGCGATACACCGGGCCTCAAACGCGCGGAAAGATCGACCCAATACGAGGACAGCGGCACTGTGTGTACGGACGTTTGGAGCAGAGGCGCGACGCGCAGGGGCAGCAGCACATCGGGAGCGGTGTCCACCGAGATGCCGTGAAATTCGGGTGGCATCACACCGACGATGGTGTACTCGCGGCCGTGAAGCTGAATGGCGCTGCCGATGGCCCCGCGATCGCCCCGAAAGCGCCGCCGCCAGAATCCGTAGCTGAGCACCGCGGGCAGCGTGGCGTCCGATTCGCGCGCGTCGGCTGCCGAAAGCGCCCGTCCGATCAGCGCCGACGCATTGAGCGCTTCGAAATACTCGGCGGTTACCGGATTGACGCGGATCTGTTCGGCGGGCGCCGGACGCTCCATGTCCACTTGCAGGTCCTCTCCGCCGAACGCGACCGAGACCGTGGTCGCGTGCTGTAGCACGTCCTGGTAGAACTCATAGGAGAACGGACTGCGATGCCCCACGCGCGGGATGTCCAGCACAACGTGTACCAACTGCTCAGGATGGCGCGCTGGAAGAGGCCGCAGGAGAATGGCATCGAGCGCGCCGAAAATGACGGCGTTGGCGCCGATTCCCACGGCCAGAAGGAACGTCGCGACCAGGGTGAATCCGGGATTGTGAAACAAGGTTCGTAGTGCGCCGCGAAGGTCGTTCATCTGCATTGACTATAATCGAAAAAGCGATGGAGCTGGAAAAAACACTGCTGCGCAAGGTGGGGGAAGCGGTTGCGCGGTTCAAAATGATTCGCGATGGCGACCGGGTGGCCGTTGCGGTTTCCGGCGGCAAGGATTCCGCTACCATGCTGGAAGCCCTGCTGCTGCTGCAAAGGCGCGCGCCTGTCGAATTTTCGGTCCGTGCATTCACGGTCGAGCAGGGGAAATTTCTTAGCCCCATCGAACCGATGGTCGACTACCTCAAACGGCGCGGCATCGACTGGACCTATTTTCGCGACGAACCCTCCCTGCGTCTGCTGGAAGAAAAGCCGGGGCATGGGTGCGATTTGTGCAGCCGCTACCGGCGGCGAGCAGTCTACGAAATCGCGAAAGAGTTGGGCGTGAACGTCATCGCATTCGGCCACACGGCGGACGATTTTTGCGAAGCGCTGCTGCGCAACGCCATGTTCACGGGCCGCCTCAGCGCCATGCCCGCCGTGACACACTCGCGCAAGCACGATTTCCGCCTGATTCGGCCGCTGGTGTTCGTCACCGAAGACATCACCCGCGCATTTGCGGGACACATGGGCATTCCGGTAATTCCCTGCGGTTGTTCGCAGCGGACCGGCACGGTGCGGCGGTCGATCCGCGAACTGTTCACGGACCTCGAGCGCGAACATCCTTATCTCAAAGAGAATCTGCTCTCGGCGATGGGCAATCTCGATCCCGGGCGGCTGCTCGATCCGCGATTTCTGAATCTTGACGGCGAGGAGATTGTTCCCGAACTGCTTCCGATCGTGGCGGAGTAGAAAGCCGGCACTTATATCTTCTGCTTGTAAAAATTCTCCGTCAGGTCGTGCAACGATCGCTCCCGGCGGGCCGTCTGAAGGTATTTCAGAATGCCTTGCCGGTCGCCTTCAGGCCGCTCCTGCCCGAGCTTGAATTTGCCCTCCAGCAATTCCACCCGCATATCGAATCCCACGATGTTGGCCAGCATAGGATTCAAGTAGCTTGCGGAAATCCTGGAGAAATCGTAGCCGGTGCCCTCGTACGTCTCGAACTTCCGGATCAGGCGAGCCAGAAAGGCGTGAAGAGCCACGGGGTCGGTTACCGCCTGAAGTTTGCCGGTGGCGTGAACCACGGCGAAATTCCAGGTGGGCACGGCGGGATTGGTTTGATAGCAGGTCGGCGAGATATAGCCATGGGGACCCCGAAACACGATCACCGCTTCCTGTTTGCCGTCGAACGCTTTGATCTGCTCATTCGCGCGGGCGATGTGCCCGTGGATCGTGCCGAACTGCCCGGCGGTACGGTCAAACAGAACCGGAATGTGCGTAATGCGGAACGGCGAAGAGGTGACCAGCTCGACGAAGGCGAACTCATCCATGAAATCCTGGAGAAGCTTCAGATCTTCGACACGGTGAGCATTCGGAATGTAGAGCGAAGGCGCCGCCGATGAAGGCTCCTGTGCGTCGGCGTTCAGTGCGGCGAGGACCACGGAAGAGAGCAGATCGCGGCGGTTCAACTGGCGTTCCTCCTCGCTAGAGAATCTCACGCGACGAGGACGCGATGCAACGATCCGGTGGACCCCCGAAAAGGGGGCCAGTACTTTGTAAAGAATAACCGGCTCCGGGTTTTGGTACATTTTCCGGGCTTCCGGTACATGCGGGACTGGGTTTGTCTCACCTATTTGTTCATACTTTCCTAAGGATATTGGAAGAAGGAACCGATGGCTGGCAAAACAATTCTGCTCATGATGGAAGCTTCCACCGAGCTCAAACTCATCCGCATGGCGCTCGTCCATGAGGGCTACGAGGTCCGTACGCCCCCCCATGCAAAGGGGGCGGGCGACTTGCTGAACGAGGGCCCTCCCGACCTGATTCTGGCGGACCTGATGATGACGGGAGTCAACGGAATCGAGATGGTTCGCTCCCTAAAGCGCGACCCTCGCACGGCGGCGATCAAGATCTTGTTGATGGCGCCATCCGGCGCCAATGAGTGGTGGGACAGCGCCATGGATTCGGGATGCGACGAACTGCTTTCCAAACCCGTCGAAACCCGTACGCTGATTGCGCGGATTCGGGATTTGCTCGCGCCGGCGCAGTTGCCGATGCGGCAGGTGGAAAAGGTAAAGCCGGCCGGTCTGGTGAGAAATAACCTCCCGGGCTTGTCCGGGGCGGAAATCGAGGATTTCCGCTTTCGTTTCGTGACCGAAGGAATGGAGCGCTGCCGCCGCCTGCTGAACGGGGCATCGAGTGCTTTCGATTCCGTGCGGGCAGCCACTTATCTGCACCAGTGGGCCAGCGTGGCGGGACACCTGGGCTTCCCGGAAGTCGGTACGCTGGCAACCAGCGGCCTGCGCATCCTCGGCGAAATGCCCATCGATATGAATGGCATGCAGGAAGTGCTCACGGCCCTGCTTCTCACCTTCGCGCGCCTGCAAGACCAGAAACTGCGGGACTCGCGCCGGCTGCTCACCGCCATGACTTCCGGAAAACGCGTGGCGCTGGTGGGATTTTCGCAGCGCCAGGCGGATGAGATGTGCCTCATCCTGAAGAAGCTGGACGCCGTCACGCTGTTATTCGATGCCGCCGATTCGCCGCATTCCCATGCCATATCGAATTGCGACATGGCGATCATCCACATCCGCCGGGAGACCCTGGATAGCGCCTGGCTGCAACCCGGTGAACCCGACGCGATCCCGGTGAAATTCGTCCTCGTCGGCACGCAGCGCGATCTCGTCGATCTCCATTCGGACGTTCGCGGGCGGGCGGCGGACGTCCTGCTGGACCGCGAAGAGAACGAAGAATTGCAGATGCGCCTCGCCTTCGCTCTCGCCGACCCGCGCCCGCTGATTGCTGGTCCGATCAGGCATCAGATCGCTCCCACTATGCCGGCGCTTCGACTGACGGTGTCCGCTCCCACGGTGCTGCTGGCCGATGACGACGACATCGTGGTCTCGCTGACCGCATCGATTCTGCGAAATCACGGCATGTCCTGCCTTTCGGCCAACAACGGGCTCGACGCCTTGCGGCTGATTCGCGACGAGCAGCCGCGGGCCGTGGTACTCGATGTAAACATGCCGGGAATGAATGGATTAGAGGTGCTGGCTGAGGTGCGCCGGGAAAAACTGCCCACCAAGGTTCTGTTCCTGACCGCCTGCCAGCAGGAGGAAGACGTGGTGCGCGCCTTCCAACTCGGCGCCGACGACTACGTTACCAAGCCGTTCAACACCTTCGAACTGGCGGCCCGGGTCAAAAGGTTCCTGCAATAACCAGTGAGATTTGAGAAATAGCATGGCCAGAATCAAACGCCGCGAATATCGCGTTCCAGCCTCTCACGATGTCACGCTCTATTGGGAGGACTTCACGGGAGAAGTGTTCAGCTCGCGCCCCCGCGCGCGTGATGTCTCTTGCCAGGGCCTTCGCATCGAAAGCGCCGTGGCGATTCAAGCTGGGACTTCGATTTGCGTCGAGATACCGGGCTACCATACCGCCGTCGACGCCGTGGTGCGGTATTGCGTCCGCGAAGGCGAAGGTTATCGCCTCGGACTGGAGTTCTCCGATCCCCGCCCGGACTTGGTCCAGGCGATCGGGGCGGCCCTCGACTACTACCAGATTCTCCAGATCAACCCGCTGGCGGAAATGGAGACCATCCATCGCGTCTACCGCATCATGGCCGCGCGTTTCCACCCGGACAACCCCAACAGCGGAGACCCTGAGCGATTCCTCCTGCTATCGCAGGCCTATCGCGTTCTCAGCGACCCGGCGCAGCGCGCCGAATACGACCGCCTGCGAGCCGAGGCGCCGAACGGGGCTCTGCCTCTATTCCAGGCGCGAGCTTTTATTGACGAAAAGGAGGGCGAGCAGAACCGCCGCCTCGGAGTCCTCTGTCTCCTCTACAGCCGGCGCCGCAGGAATCCCGAGCATCCCACCATCGGGCTGATCGACCTGGAGGAACTGATGATGATTCCGCGCGAATACCTCGAATTCACGCTCTGGTACCTCCGCGAAAAGAAATACGTGACCATGGGACAAAGCGCCGATTTCTGTTTGAGCGCGGAGGGCGTGGATTTCGTGGAGGAGCACGCCGCGGCGCGGGATCTGCTGACCCGCCTGATCGAAGAAGGAAGCTCGGCGCCCGGTTTTGCGGATGGTAATGGCGAAACGGAGTCCGCGGTGAGCGAGGTTTTGAATTGATATGAAGCAGAAGAATGAACGGGAGACGGTATCGCGCCCCTGGCCGGTTTTGGCCTTTGCGATCCTCGTCCTGGCAACCGGCTTGTTGCAACTCATCTTTGTACCCAGAGCCGCGAGCCAACCCGGTCCGGCCGCGGCTACCGGGGAACAGCCGCAGCAGGTTGCGAACGGGTCCTCCCACTGAGCGGTCGGCGCGGGCTCGCCGGTTTCCTCTCCTGTTATCCTGGAAAGGAATTCGGTGATTCAGCTACTGCACCTCCGCCGCGCCGGATCCCTATTGATCGGCGGTCTCGCCCTGCTGACAGGCCTCTACGCCTGGCAAAAACCATTTAAGGAATACCCGGGCCTCGAGTACACCAAATATCCCATCCCTCCGAATCCCGATGAGCCCACCGAGTGGGTCTTTGCCCGCCTGATGTACCCGCCTGTGCCCCCGCGCAACGGCGGCGTGGAAATGTTCAATAGCTGGAAACAGGGCGGCTCGAACTGGACCATGGACTATCCGCGCTCCGATCGCCATCTTTCGGCTGCCGTGCGCCGTCTCACCCGCATTCATGGCCGGTCGGCCGAAGAACCCACCGATCTCGACGATGGCGACGTCTACAATCGTCCCTGGCTCTATGGCGTGGAAGTGGGCCACTGGCAGCTCACCGATTCGCAGGCCGCAACGATGCGCGAATTCCTGCTGCGCGGCGGCTTTTTCATGTGCGACGATTTCCACGGCACAGTGGAATGGAGCTTCTTCGAAGCCAGCATGCACAAGGTCTTCCCGGACCGGCCCATTGTCGAAATCGAAAACACCGACCCCATCTTTCATACCATCTACGATCTCGACCAGCGCTACCAGGTACCCGGCGCGCAATACCTGGAGACCGGCCAGGTCTACGAGAAAGATGGTAAAGTGCCTCACTGGCGCGCGATCTATGACGACAATGGGCGCATTATGGTGGCGATGTGCTTCAATATGGACCTGGGCGACTCCTGGGAGCACGCCGATAACCCGCAATATCCGGCGCGCTTTTCGGACCTGGGACTTCGCATCGGGTTGAATTATATTGTGTATTCGTTTACGCACTAAACATCGAGGAAAACCATGAACTGGAGCGCGATTGCCGCCGTTTTCCTGGCGCTGGCCGTGGGTCTGGGCGCGTTCGGCGCGCACGGATTGAAAGCCCGGCTGGACGCCAACCATCTCGATATCTACAAAACCGCCGTGCTGTACCATTTCCTGCACGCCCTGGGGTTGCTGATCGTATCAGTCCTTCCGAAGACGGGGACCATTTCGACCGGCTCAGCCAATTCCGTGTGCTGGCTGCTGGCGGCGGGAATCCTCGTCTTTAGCGGGAGTTTATACGCGCTCGCGGTCACCGGAATCGGCAAGCTGGGCGCGATTACGCCCTTCGGTGGCGTGGCCTTCATCGCGGCATGGGCGCTGTTGGCGTGGAAACTGGCGAGGAACTGACCGATGGCCCACGATGAATTCAATCTGGCCGCCGCGGCCCGCCAGGAAATGATCGATCACGGGTTCGAGCCCGATCTGCCGGCGGAAGCGCGCGCGCAGCTTGCGGGCATCCACATCCACGCCGACCATGCGATCCGCGATCTGACCGGACTCCTTTGGTCATCCATCGATAACGACGATTCGCGCGATCTCGATCAGATCGAGTGGGCCGAGCGCGTGGACGGCGGCATCCGTGTGCTGGTGGGAGTGGCGGATGTCGATACCGCCGTGGCGAAAGCCACGCCGCTCGATCGCCACGCGCAGCGCGAAGCCACCACCGTGTATGCCGGCGTCCGCACCTTCCCGATGCTGCCGGAGGAGCTTTCCACCGGCATGACGTCGCTCAACGAAAATGGCGACCGCGCCGGGCTGGTCCTGGAATTCGTGGTAGACGGCAGCGGGAATGTCGGCGCCCACAGCGTTTATCGCGCCATGGTTCGCAACCATGCCCAACTGACCTACAACGCAGTCGGCGCGTGGCTCGAAGGAACGGCCGGAGCGCCGTCGAATGTGGCGGCATCTTCCGAATTGCAGGCGCAGTTGAAACTGCAGGATGAAGCCGCCGCCGCGTTGCGCGGAGCGCGCGACCGGTTGGGCGCCCTGAGCTTCGACCGCATCGAGCCAGAGCCGGAGATTCAGGACGGCAAAATAGTGGACATCCACGCGCGCCACAGCAATCGCGCGGCACACCTGATTGAAGATTTCATGATCGCCGCTAACGAAGTGATGGCGCGCACCCTGCGGGATGCCGGCGTATCTTCCATCCGCCGCGTGGTGAAGGAGCCGGAGCGCTGGCCGCGCATGGTGCAACTGGCTCGCGAGCATGGCGACATGCTTCCGCCGAAACCCGATTCGGGAGCCCTCAATGCCTTCCTGTTGCGCCGCAAGCAGGCAGATCCTGTCCACTACCCGGATGTATCGCTGGCCATGCTGAAGCTCATGGGTCCCGGCGAATACGTGCTGTTGCGGCCGGGGGATCCGGAAGAAGGCCACTTCGGGCTGGCGGCGCACGATTATACGCATTCCACGGCGCCCAATCGCCGGTTCGCCGATTTGCTGACGCAGCGGCTGCTGAAGGCGCTGCCGGGGAAGCCGTATTCTGACGAAGCACTGGACGCCGCGGCGCGCAATTGCACGATCAAAGAGGACGCCGCGCGCAAAGTGCGGCGCGCCATGGACAAGCGGATGGCGGCCGCGGCTCTGCACACCCGCGTGGGGCAGACATTCTCCGCGGTGGTGACTGGCGTGACGGAAAAAGGAGTGTTCGTGCGGGTGCTCGGCCCTCCTGTGGAGGGCCGGTTGATGCACGGCGAGCACGGACTCGACGTGGGCGATCGCCTGCGTGTCAAGCTACTGAGCACCGATCCGCAGCGCGGATTCATCGATTTCGGGAGGGTCTGAATGGACGGAAAACTCGAGATGCTGCGCCACACCGTTGCCACGCTGGCCTATCGCGGGGCAAAAGCGATGCGCGGCGCGCCGGCGGAATTTGCGGGATATCGGGCAGCACCCGATTCGCGCACGCCTGCGCAGATCCTGGCCCACATGGGCGATCTCTTGGCTTGGGCACTGGCCTGGCCGATGGCCGGCGGGAATGGCACAATTCACCCGTCCTCCCATGGGATGAAGGCATGGCGCAATTCTTCGCCGCCCTGGAGGCGCTCGATCGGCGGTTGGGATCGGGCGCCCGACTCGAGTGTACGCCGGAAAAGCTTATCCAGGGGCCAATCGCCGACGCCCTGACGCACGTGGGACAGCTTGCCATGTTGCGCCGCATGGCGGGGTGCAAGATGAAGGGCGAGAACTATTTCGTCGCCCACATTACAGCCGGACAGGTGGGCGCTGCGCAGGCCGCGGCGGTCATCGAGTTCGAGTAGTTGCTGTTCGTTAGCCCCCGGTTGTTATGTTCCGGTAACGTTAACTTTCAATTTTCTGCTCAAATTTCCATCGAAAAACGGGCGCGAACGGTCGATCTGAATTTGGAGGTACTACCGTTTGGCCACGTTGATCAGTCCCCCCCCGGAACATGATGCGGAACTTGCGGCGCGCCATGCGCAGACGGTGATCTGTCTCTCCAAGCTGCCGCCCTTCCACCCGGCGGCGCTGAAACTCCTGAATATCGCAAGCGACAGCGGCACGGCTGTCGATGATTTCGAGGGGGTTTTCAAAACCGATCCGGCTCTCACGGCGGATCTGCTGCTGGTGGCCAACTCCCCGTTGTTCGGCACGCGCGCCAGCATCGCGTCCATCCGCCACGCGATCACGCATTTGGGCCTGGACCGCGTGCGCTCCCTGGCGAGCACCATCACGCTCAGTTTTTTTGTGCGCAATCAGCCCCGCACCGCATTCGTGCGACACATCTGGGCGCATAGCGTCGCCACCGCGACCATCGCGGAAATCCTGGGGCACCTCTACAAAACGGCGGATTTGTACACCGCCGGACTGGTCCACGATCTGGGGCGTTTGGGACTGCTGCTGACTATCGGACAGGATTACGAGAATTGGATTTCAGCCGAGGTGGCCAGCATCGACGAATCGAACGCTCAGGAATGCGCCCGGTTCGGCATGAATCACTGCGAAGCGGCCTCTCATGTGGCCGGAAAATGGGGTTTCCCGGAGGTGCTCCAAAAATCCATGATCGGGCATCATAATCCCGAGATCGGTCCACCGGGAGCGCCCGTGCCGCTGGTGCAGCTGGCTTGCCGCATAGCGGCGGCGATCGGTTTTCCGGAAGTGCACCAGGAGCCGGCGGAGTTCCCGGAACTCCCCGCGAAAATTCGCGCCAGCGAGCATCTCCAGGTGGATCGCATTCGCAAGCGCGTGGACGCCCAGATCGCCGCATTCCCGCGGTAACGGCGTTTTTGCTGGCTTAATACGGCTCGCCGGGTAATGGAGACAACACCGGGGTAATCTTGCCCCAACCCTGATCCTTGGCCGTCTTCATGTCCTTCAGGAGGTCATCCGGAAGCTTCGCGTTGAGTTTCGGACGGCCGGGCTCGGTAGCCAAATGCCAACCCACCGCCGCCACGGTCTTCGAGATGATCTGAATCTCGTGGTAATCGATCTTTTCCGGCGTGTCGGTCGGCCGGTGATAATCCACATGAAGGCCGATGGTGAAGAACGCGATCGGAACCCCCATCTTGGCGAAGTTGTAATGATCGCTGCGGTAGAAGATGCGCTGCCCGCGGGGTTGCGGGCCCAGGTTGTCATGAGTCGCATCGGGCGCGGTGACATCGTAGAAGTGGTCGATCTTGAGTTTCTGAAACCCGTTGTTCACCGTCTCGATGGTGCTCTCCAGGTCGTCGCTCGAAATGTTGGGACCGATGAGAAGGACTCCGCCCGGATCGACCAGATAGTGCTGCGGATTGGGGTCGACGGAATTGGCATTCTTGGTGCGGCCGATCATGTCCATGTTCAGGTCGGCCACCACCTTGCTGAGGTCGATGGGTGGAAACTCGGTGAAATATTGCGAGCCCCACAGTCCGCGCTCTTCGCCGCCGTTCCAGAGGAACAGGATGCTGCGCTTGGGGCGAATGCCCTTGGCGGCGCCTTCGGCATAGGCGTGGGCGACGCCGAGCAGTCCCGTGGAGCCCGAGCCATCGTCATCCGCGCCGTTGTTCACGTTGTGGCCGTTGGCCATGGGCGCGCTCAGGCCGATGTGATCCAGGTGCGCGCTCATGATGACGTACTCGTCCTTGAGCACAGGATCGCTGCCCTCGAGAATTCCGATCACGTTCTCGGCGTGTCCCGGCTGGCTATGCACAGCGAGATGGACGGTAAGCTTCTTGACGGAATGGAATTCGAAAGCGTCTAGCCTGGCGTTGGTCTCGGTGGCGCTGAAGGCCTGCGCGCCGGAAACCTTTTCGCCCTGGAAAAGCGAGTTGGTGAACTCCATGCCGAGGGTTACGTTCGGCGCCGCGGGACAAGCCGGGGTTGCATGGAACTTCTCGGGCGAGAACGGCGGTCCGTTCAGCCCCGCGCCTCCAAAGCCGCCGCGCCCGCCGCGCCCTCCGGAGTTGGGATACGCCATGGCGGTTGCGGTCTGGAAATTCGCCACCGTCGCGACTGCCAGCGCGCCGCTTTTGTAGGCGTACTGTTCCGGCGTCCAATAGTCTTTACACGCTTCGCCGAGCGGGTCGCTCGTGCCCGCACCGCCGCGCCCGCCACGCCCGGCCGCCTGCGCCTTGGCGACCTCTTCCGGCAATCCCGCCACCACCACGATCTTGCCCTTCACGTCGATCCCCTTGTAGGGGTCGTCGCCGCTCTTGGTGATCACGTAACCGTTGCCCGCGAAAACCAGGTTTCCGCTCACATCGAGGCCGTCCGGCACGCCGCCTCCTCGTCCGCCGCCGGCTCCGAAGGTCCAATCTTTGCCATATTCGAAGGTAGTGGTGACCGGCTCGGCCGCGCGTCCACCGCGCCGTCCGCCACTCGCGGCGCCGTCGGTCGGCGGACCGCCGAATCCCCCACGGCCACCGCGAGCCGGAGGCTGGGGCGCCACCAGCGTTGCTTTGCTATCCTCGGGCACGATCTCGCGCGCCACCATCTCGATCGGCATGAAGTACGGCTGCAGCGGACCATTGGTGCCGCTGGTGCTGCCGCCCGGCTTCAAACCCCACTCGGCCAGATGGCTGGCCACGTAAAGCGCGGCAGTATCGTAGCCGCGCGAGGGAAAGTAGCGACCCTCGAGCTGGTCCGACGCCAGAAAGTAATCGTAGACCTTCAGTTCCTCTTCGGTGATGGCGTCGGCGTTTCCATAGGCCGGCGCCGGTGCCGCTTTGGCCGCTTTCTTCGACTGGGCGTGGGCCCGTTCGACGCCAGCGGTGGACAACAAAACATAGGTGAGCGCCGCGGCAGCGGCGCACGTGACGATGATTCTGCGCATAACCCCTCAATTTCGTGCGATGAGCGTAGTGTAACGCGAAATTCACAAGCGTGTGCCGGACCGGATTATCCTGGCCTTATGGTGCGATGGCTGGTAATCGGAATCGGCGACATCACTCGGAAGCGCGTCCTACCCGCAATTCTGGCCGAGCCGCGGAGTAAACTGTACGGGCTGGTGACTCGCGATCCGGCGAAGGCCGCGGCGTATGCGCCGGCGCGCGTTTTCACCGCGCTCGAGGACGCGTTCGCGGACAGCGCGATTGACGCGGTCTATGTGGCATCTCCGGTGGCACTCCACGCTCCCCAGACTATCGCCAGTATGCGCGCGGGCAAACATGTGCTCGCCGAAAAGCCCGTCGCCATGAATTATGCCGAAGCGCAGGCCATGGCGCTCGCCGCGCACGCCAGTGGCAAGCTCTGGGCCATTGCGTATTACCGCCGCCTCTATCCCAAGCTGATCCGCACTCGGAAATTGATCGCCGCGGGCGCCATTGGACAGCCCGTTCTCGCGGAGGCGAATTGCCACGGCTGGCTTCCAGTCGAGGAGCGGAGCTGGTTGTGGAATCCGGCCATGGCCGGCGGCGGGCCGCTCTTCGACATCGGGTCGCACCGCATCGACACCATGAACTTCTTGTTCGGCCACCCCACGACCGCCACCGGTCTGCTGTCGAACGCCGTTCACCGGCTGGAGGTAGAAGATTCCGCCACAGTCCTCATCGATTACCCGCAGGGCGTTCGCGGCATCGTGGATGTCCGCTGGAACTCGCGCGTCGACCGCGATCAGTTCCGCATCGTCGGCACGGATGGCGAAATCAATCTCGACCCGCTCAACGGTCCGCTGCTGCGTTGCGGCGCGCGCGAGGAATACTTGCCTCCCCACGCGAATCTCCACTTCCCGGCAATTGAGAATTTCGTCAACGCAGTGGAGAACGGCGCGGCGCTCGCGTGCCCCGGCGATGAGGCGATCTGGACGGATTGGGTGACCGGGAAAGTCAGGAAATGAGGGCTCGGGACGCCTTCAAGACTTCGTGCCCGCCGTCGGGATCGCGCCCAAGCCAATGCCCCCCGTAGGAGCGCTTTGT
>Ga0335072_10004555_pt1 | contig 20551 bp, 12 predicted proteins | sample Lox_Sample_21_FD_206725 | JGI IMG/M metagenome (GOLD analysis project Ga0335072, IMG submission 206725) | Soil microbial communities from Loxahatchee National Wildlife Refuge, Florida, United States - Lox_Sample_2.1 | ecosystem: Environmental > Terrestrial > Soil > Wetlands | place: USA...
GATGCCTTCGGTTCGTGAATCGCGATCCGAGAGAGTGGTTGTCGTCTCGTTCAGGCAGCGCACCGTCGCGCGCGGAATTGGATTTCCTCGTGCATCCAGAATCTCGATAACGGAATCGAGAGGCGATCCAAGGCGAGCCGCGGCAACCTCGATGCTGAGATGTTCGCCTTTCTTCGCGGTGAACCGGAAATAGTCTTCGTCCGCACTCTTCCCGCGTTCCGCTCCGCCGGAAATGTGGCCATTGATGGTGACCGGAAGATTGACCGTCTGCGCCTGCGCAATGGAATCGTTGGGTTCCTGCTCTCCCATTTCAGGCGCGCTGCCCACTGCGAGCTTGACCTCGTTGAGGGGATGAAGACCTCCCACCGAATCCAGCGAGACGGTTGTCCATCCCACGGTGGAAGGCGGCGCCTGCACGGTGGACTGGGAAAGTCCCGCCAGGTTCACGCCGCTCACCGCGACCTGCGATGACGAGCCTGCGCGCACACCCAGCGGGAACACGCTCCGCACGTAAGGCAAGTCGCCCGCATCGAGCCGGTAGAAATGATCTTTGCCGCCGCCATTGTCGCGGTCGCCGATGGAGATGGTGTACTTGCCCGCCTTTGCGAGGTGGTAGCTCAACTCCGCATCTGAACGATTTGAATTTTCCCCGGCCGAGGCGAGCACATGCCCATCGCTGTCCTTGAGAACCAGCATCGATGCGAGCTTCGAGCGGATGTCCGCAGCCTGAATACGGAAAACGATATCCTCGCCGGCCTTGCCATCAAACTGGTAGGTGTCCTTGTCGCCCGGAGCATCGACGGTACCGACCAGGGTTGCCGGCAGATCGACGGATTGCGCCGCGGCTTCCGATTCCGTCGCTGGCTTCTCCCGCTTCATCACCTCCGGCAAGGTTCCAATCGCGACGACCATTGTGTTTGATGTGCCGAGAGGGGTCTTAATCCGAAAACGATGAATCCCGGGCATTGCATCTTTGGCCGCGACGACCTCGAGCTTCGCGCTCTGCTTTTTACCAAGCGGCACCTGCGCGGAAAGGTCTTCGCCGGCAATGGGCCCGGTGATCTTCTCGGGCACATTAACAATCCCGGTCACCTTGCCGGAAAGCCCAGGCGCATCGAAGATGACTTCAGTTGCGCCCGCCAGATTTCGTCCCTCGAGCGAGAAACTGGCTGTGGTCCCGCGCTGCATTCCGGCAGGCGAAATGGTCGAGACAGTCGGTGGAATGATGGGCTCGGAAGCAAACACAAGTGATGTGAGCGCCAACCCCATTGCGCCACATCCCAGCAATCGATCCATGGATTTCATCGGCTCGCTGCCTCCCGGCTTTTCTCGTTGTCTGCAGGCTTGACGGCATCGAAGACTGTCTCACTGCGAGATTCGTGATAGGTGTTCAGGTCATAGAGGCTGACGGAGCCGTTGTAACGGCCTGCGGCCAGCCACTTGCCATTCGGGCTGACGTCGAGAGCGTCGACCCAATCGGGCTGACGTTCGACCACGCCCTTGAGGTCAAGATTCGGATCCCGGAATCGAATGGAGCCGTCGGATGACGCGGTGATCAGAGTCTTTCCGTCGTGCGACCACACCAGGGAGAGCAGGCTATCTTCGTCTGCGATGAGCGAATGCAGAAGATGGCCGTCCTCATCCCCAAGCTGCCACACGTAGATGGTCTTGTCGTAGCCGGCGGCGGCCACTTCGTCGCCCGATGGCGAGTACGCCAGGCTCGTTAATCCGTCGGAGGCATCGCTCAAGGTATAGAGGCGCTTGCCGGTGGCAACATCCCAGATCTTGACGGTGCGATCCTGTGACGCGGAGGCGAGACGCTTGCCATCGGGGCTGAAGGCGACGGCGAAAACTGCGTCAATATGATCCTGAAGAGTGCGCAGTTCCTTGCCGGTCGATGGATCCCAAAGCTTGATGGCCTTGTCGTAGCTTCCTGAAGCAAGCAGCTTGCCATCGGGACTCCATGCGACGGAGTAGATGCAATCCTTGTGGCCATTCATGGTTCTTATGAGCTGATGCGACTGCACATCCCAGATCTTGATTTCGCCTTCGCGCTGCGGAGGTCCGCCGGCCGCGGCAAGCATCTTGCCATCGGGACTGAAGGCGATGGAGCGCACGGAATCCGCATGGCCGGTGAGGCGAGCGATCAGCTTGCCTGAGGATGGATCAACCAGGCGAACTTCCTGGTAACCGCCAACCGCCAACAGGCTGCCATCGGGCGAGAATTTGACTGAGGCTACGGGCGAGACAACCGGAACCTGCGGTGCGATGGAAGGAATCACCGGGCCGGACAGCGTTGGCGATACCGATCCCGGTGCCGGACCCTTTGCGCCTGCATTCACCCACGACCGGATCGACTTGATGTCCGCGGGGGCAAGCGGATTTCCGTAGAGCGGCATCTGGGGATCGAGTTTTCCCTCGATCATCTGCACGAGCCGGCTGGCATTGGCGTCGCGCGCAACAATGACTTCTCCGTGCTTGCCGCCTTTCATCAGCGACTCATAGCTATCCAGTGTGAGTCCGCCCTTGTGCGCGTTGCTCGAGTGACAGCCCAAGCAATTCTTTTGCAGAATCGGCGCGATATCGCCGGCGAAACTCGGGGCCGGAGCAGCCGCGGTGCGAGGCTTCTGCGTGCTCGCGGCGCTGCCAACAACAAAAAAGACAATGCCCGCAATGCCGACGCATTCCGGTCGGAACGAATTGAAGAGGGCGCGGACTCTCGAATCTGGTCTCGGCATATTGCGGCTTCAGCGTTCCACGATACGACGCGGAACGCAAATCCTCAGTGGTCGAACATGAATTCCTCGCCGGTCAGGAGAGCCCAGGACATATCCACCAGCGCGGCGCGGCGCGGGTCTTCGACGCCCGGGATCTTCTGGTGCTCGGCTGCATCCAGCGCCTTGAGCAAGGCGGTACGCTCGGCCTCGGTGGGATGACGGCTCAGCGACGCCATGTAGAGGTAATCGACAATCTCTTCGTCTGAAAAGCCAAGCCGCAGCAGCATGTCGATCGAGTTTCCCGGTGCGCGCAGCTTGTTGTTCAGCGTGTCGCCATTGATGATGTGCAGCGCCTGGGTGATGGTGGGAACGGACGACCGCTCGCTCTCGCGCGTCTGCTGCCGCTCCGGACGGCCGAACGCCGTAAGGAAGTAGGACTTGACCGCGGTATCCGGCAATTGCATTCCCCTCGTGCCCATCGGGTAGCCATCGAACTTCTCGGGCTCCTGCGTGACCTGCGAGTAAGCGTCGAGCAGCACTTCAGCCGGCAAGCGTCGTATGAGGAAATGAGAGCCGTATTTGTCGTCGTCTACGTTCTCTTTGAGCGGCTTGGACGAGGTCTGGTAGGCTGCCGACTGCATGATGGTGCGGATCAGGTAATCGATGTCGTAGTTGTGCGCGACAAAATCTTTGACCAGCGCATTCAACAGTTCTTCATTCGTCGCCGGGTTGGTATCGCGGAGATCATCCACAGGCTCGATCAGACCGCGGCCCATGAAATTGCGCCACACGCGATTCACAATGTTGCGCGCAAAGAATGGATTTTCCTCCGACGTCAGCCACCTGGCAAAGTACACACGCGTGTCGCCAGGAATACTGGCCGAAAGGGCAGCCGCATCGAGCGGCTTGGGCGGCAAAGGAATCATGAGGCGGTCATCCATGAACTCGCCGGTGGGCGCGGAATAGACCGTCACGTTGTTGAAGATGGGTCCGACTCCGGGACGGAATCCCGAATCAGAAAAGGTCTTGAGCCGGACTCGCGCGAAGAGATTAGCCATCCCGTAATAGTCTTTCTGTGTCCACTTGGCGAGGGGATGGTTGTGGCAATGGGCGCAACTGATATTGATGCCCATGAAGGCCTGCGCCATGTTCTCCGAGATGTCGAGGGGATCGCGGTGAATGACCCAGTAATTGGCTGCGCCGTTCTTGAGGGTGTTGCCGTTGGCCGTGATGATCTCGGTGGCGAATTGATTCCATGGCTTGTCGCTCGCCACGCTCTCGCGGATCCAGCGGTAATAGCTCCACATCTCATCGGTGGAGAGATGATTGCTCGAGACCAGCAGCAGGTCAGACCACTTGTAAGCCCAGTAGTCGACAAACTCAGGGCGCTTCATCAGGCTGTCGATGAGATGATCGCGCTTATCCGGAGACGAATCGCGCAGAAATGCCTCGACCTCCGACGTTGTTGGCAGGATTCCTGCCGCATCGAGGTAGGCCCTGCGGATGAACTCGCCGTCACTGGCCTGCGGAGACGGTGGAATGTGCAGCACGCGCAGATGATTCAAGACAAAGTCGTCGATGTAGTCGTGATGCGCCGCGCGGGTGAAGAGCGAGTCGGGCAATCGGTTGGGGAACGGAATGCGGAGCCGCGAAAAAGCGACGTGACTCTGATACCAGACAGTCACCGGCGCTTCGCCGTAACCGTGCATGCCCACGTGGCCTTCGTTGTCCACCGTCGCTACACCCTCGTCGACGCTGTCAAACTTTGCCCAATGGGTTACGTCCGCGGTGTGCCCATCGGAAAAGACGGCCATCACGATCAACTGCTGCTCTGCTCCGGGCGTAAGCGACGCTTCATGCGGAAGCACCTGAATCTCTTTGACGAGCGGGTCAGAATCCGCGGGCGCCGGCATGCCTTGCGCGATCCAGCCGGAAATGACCTTGTACTCAGGCGACTCAACGCCAAAGCGTCTCCCTCCGCCGTGGGGAATGGTTGCCGTCGGCTTCAGCAGAATCAGGCTGCGCGCAGGCTGCATGCGGTTCGTTCTTCGCCCCAGCGCCTGATGTGTCAGGGTGTAGTAATCGGTGATGGGGTCGTAGCCACGCAGCGAAAGCTTGAAGCCGTTCTTCCCCGCGGCCGCGCCATGGCAGGGACCGGAGTTGCAGCCGACTTTCGTCATCACGGGCAGCACATCGTTGCGAAAACTCCAGGTGGTTGCAGTTGTGTAGTCACTGACCATTAACGGTGCCGTGGCCTGATGGCCGCGCAGCGTCGCCGTGATCGTTGCTTTCCCGTCGCCGACCGGGGACAGGACATCGTCCGTGTCCAGAGCGGCCACACTTCGATTCGAAACCGCCAGGGTGCATCGCGAAGTCAGGTCTTCCTGATGGCCATCGAGAAATGTGCCCTCGACGACGAGCCGTTGGCTTGCGTGGGGCCCGGTCATCGCAACAGACGAGGGCAGAATCACGAGCTTCGTCAGTGTTGCCAGTGAGGTCAGGTGCGGATGCGCGGCGTTGTTCGGGGACGAAGCGTTGTTGGCAGGTGTCTTGAGGAATCCTGAAGGATGATAGGGAGCCTCGTTGTGCGGTGACGTCGCGGGTGCTTGCGGCGACTGTCCGTCTGCGACGCCGAGCAGCGCGCATGAGACAGTCAACCCGGCAACGAACAGCAGATCACGAATCCTCATCGACACCCCGCGGCTCAACACTCAACTGCATTTTCAAACCAGCAATTCATCAATCGGGTCAAAACCGTGGTCTACAAGCCGGACCACGCGCCCCTGTGGCGTCTTCAATTCCGTGTCGATCGGGACTCCCAGGCACTTATAGACCGTGGCCGCCAGGTGCGCGGGCATCACAGGCCGATCCTGCGGAGCAGCGCCAATGGGATCGGACGCGCCCACCACCTGCCCGCCCTTGATCCCGCCGCCAGCCAGCACCACCGTCCAGCACTGCGGCCAGTGATCGCGCCCGCCGGCCGGATTGATACGCGGCGTACGGCCAAACTCTCCGGTCGCCAGTACCAGCGTTGTATCCAGCAGACCACTGTTGGACAAATCCTCGAGGAGCGAACTGTAGGCGTTGTCGAACATGGGGCCGACCAGGTCGCTGTAGCAACTGATGGGGCTGAACGGCGCGGACCCGTGAATATCCCAGGTAATGTCGTTGAATACGGTTTCAAACATGTTCAGGGTGACGAAGCGAACGCCGCGCTCCACCAGCCTGCGCGCCAGCAGACAGCCCTGGCCAAAGCGGTTCATGCCGTAGCGCTTTCTTACATCTTCCGGTTCCTGCGTCAACTCGAACGCTTCGCGCGCCTTGGCTGACGTCATCAGCGTGTAGGCCTGGTTGAAGGTCGCGTCCATCAGCTTCGAATCCTGGTTGGTCTCTTCGAAGTACTGCACAGACTGGTCGACGACCTGGCGCCAGTCGCGACGCCGATCGACGCGAACCGCAGAAATGTAGTCCGGCGGAAGCATATCCGGCACTTTGAAGTTGGGATCCGCGGGATCCGCATTCAGCACAAACGGATCGAAAGCCTTGCCAAGAAAGCCGGCCGTGTCTCCATGCGGCAAGTTCCCGCCCAGCTGACCAATCATGTAAGGGAGCAGGACGTTGGGAGGCATGTCGCCGCGCGCGCCTTTTTCAAACCGCACCACGGAGCCGAAGTTCGGCGATTCGAGTCCGCCTTGAAACAATCGACCGGTCTGCATCATCTGGCAGCCGGTGTCGTGCACCGCGGCAGCCGTGTGGTACATGGAACGAAGCAAGGCAAACTTGTCGGCATGCCTGGCCATGCGCGGAAAGATTTCTGAAATCTCGATGCCGGGAACGTTGGTCTTGATGGGCTTGAAGGGGCCGCGAATGGAGGCGGGCGCGTCCGGCTTCATGTCCCATGTATCGAGCTGGCTGGGGCCGCCCACCAGCATGAGCTGAATGCAATTGATGTCCTTGTTGGGCAGCACGGCCCCGGCGGCCTTCAGCCGGAAGAACTGAGGCATCGACAAGCCGAGAAAGGCGAGGGAGCCCGCATGCAGAAAATCGCGGCGCGTGACTCCATCGCAGAAATGAACCTTCTTGTCGGCATCGAGCCGAAACATAGGCCTCCCGGATTAAGCAGACCCGCCCCCGGGAACTGACAGTTTCAAAAGCGCGTGGAGCGCCACGGGAAGCCTGAGCCCAGAGAAGAGCCTGCCCTGCGTCGACTCATTTCCCTGAACCAATGAGCGCCGCAAATCTCTTGCGCGGAATGCTAGTCCATGGCAATGCGCTTCGTCCATTCATTTTGGTGTTTTCGCACACGTCTTGAATCCCACGGTACCGAAGCGTTCACCTGCGTTCCGCTGGGGAATTTTAAAGAACCGCGCCCGATCTTGGAGAAAGGCAAAAGTTGCGGTTGTGCCGGACGCCTGTTTGCCCGGCTTGACAGCATATATGGGAATCGCTTATATATGTGACTACCACATATGGAACCCGCACATCAACCCGATCGTGAATGGAAAAAAGGGGGCGCAGAACTGCTGATCCTGTCGTTGCTGGAGCAGCAGGCGCGTCATGGCTACGACATTTGCAAGCTCATCGAGGCGCGATCTGCCGGTGCGCTCAGCTTTCACGTCACCACGCTCTATCCGCTGCTCTATCGGCTGGAAGAGCGGGGCCTGGTGCAGGGGCGCTGGGTCGAGAAGGCGAACCAGCGCCGCAGGCGCTATTACAGCCTGACCGCGGAGGGTCGAAAAGTGCTGGCCCGTCAGCGCGAGAGCTGGCAGGGTTTTGTGGAGGCAATGGGCCGCGTGATGGGGGTGGAACATGCCTGACTGGAAAAAGGAGATTGCCAGCCGCCTGCCGAATCTGTCGACGGAGACGGGGACGGCAGCCCCCGTGATCGAGGAACTGAGCCAACACCTCGAAGACCGATACGAGGAGATGTGCCTGGCGGGAAGCACTGAGGCGCAAGCCCACGCGGCCGTCCTGAAGGAACTGGAGAACAAAGAAGTGCTCGCCGCGGCGCTTCGATTGGCCAAGCCGAACTCGAGCGCGAATACCACGCCGGCGGCGCAAGCAGCTTCAGGCAACCTGCTTTCAGACTTGCTGCGCGATGTGAGATTCGGCTTACGCAGCATGATCAGAACGCCGGCGTTCTCGTTCTTTGCCGTTCTCACGCTGGCGCTCGGCATCGGCGCAAGCACCACCGTGTTCACGGTGGTCAACACTCTGCTTCTGCATCCGCTGCCGGTCCATGATCCTTCGCAGTTGGTCTGCGTTTCCACCACGGATTTGAAAACTCAGAACAAATCGGCGAGCCTGCTGCCGATTTCCTATCCGAATTTGAAGGACTACCGGGACGATAACGCCTCGTTCAGCGGATTCGCCGGATACTCGCCGCCGCTGGTGATGACGTTGACACAAAAAGGAGCATCCGAGCGGCTCTTCGGGCAGCTGGTTACGCGGGACTATTTCGAAACGCTGGGGCTGGCGCCGGCAACGGGCCGCTTCTTTCTGCCTACTGAAATCAGCGCGCCGGGCTCCGCCGCCGTGGCCGTGTTGAGCTATAACGCCTGGAAGGTGCGCTTCAACAGCGCTCCCGATATCGTCGGTAAGACGCTCGACATCAATCGAACCCCGTTCACGATTGTTGGTGTCGCTCCCGAAGGATTCATGGGAGTGAGCGCGGTCTTCGGTCCGGACGTGTGGCTCCCGGCCACCATGGCTCCGGTGGTGCTACCAACCCAGATGCAGGATGTGTTGACAGACCGCGGCAAGCCTTTCTTTCAGACGGTCGCGCGCCTGAAGATCGGCGTGAGCCGCAGCCAAGCCAATGCCAGCATGCAGACACTGGCCGCGACCTTACGGCGACAGTTCCCTGACGCGAACGAGGGCTACACGGTCTCGGTCGATCCCATCACGACAGCGCTCTTTTCCGGTACAGGCGGGGAGCGCGGCATGGCCTTCGCGAGCGCCGTTCTGCTGGTCATTGCGGGCCTGGTGCTTTTGATTGCCTGCTCGAACGTGGCCAATCTGCTGATGGCGCGAGCAGTGAGCCGCAGGCAGGAAATCGCCGTGCGCCTCGCGATCGGCGCCAAGCGCGGTCGCTTGCTGCGCCAGCTCCTCACCGAGAGCCTGATGCTTGGCGTAGCCGGCGGCATCCTGGGGCTCGGTGTGGGATACGAAGGATGTCGATTTCTGTGGTCATTCCGCCCATCGGACGTCGCACGTAACCTCGTCGATCCACGCCTGGATGGCACCGTCTTCCTGTTTGCCTTCCTGCTTTCTCTGGCGACGGGCTTCATTTTCGGCGTGATTCCTTCGCTGCGGGCCTCAAAGACCGGCCTCGTCGACGGCCTGAAAGAGTCGGCGCGCGGGGCGGTCTCCGCTGACCGCAGCGGCATCTTCCAGAAAGCTCTACTCGTCGGACAGGTTGCTCTTTCTCTCGTATCGCTTATTGCCGCTTCTCTGTTTCTTCGAGCGGTTCAACGCGCCTACGACATCGATCCCGGCTTCGACGAACAGCACCTCGCCGTGTTCCTGATGAATCCAGAACAGGTTGGCTACGGGCCGGTGCAGCTCGAGGCGTTTCACCGCCAGGTCAGAGAGAGCATCGCAGCCTTGCCGGGAGTGGATGCCGCGACCTGGGCCTCTAACATGCCGTTCTGGTCGAGCGCCTCGCACGGGATCTTGATCGAGGGGCAACAACAGCAGCGGAAATCAGAAACTCTCAGCACGGTCACCAACACAGTGGACCTCGACTACTTCAAGACGATGCGCATTCCGCTGGTTCAGGGCAGGGTGTTCCATGAGAGCGATCAAAGCGGAACACTTCCCGTGGTCCTCATCAACGATGAGCTGGCGCGCACTTACTGGCCGGGAGGCAATCCTCTGGGAAAGACCATCCGCCTCGTCGGCGACACGGTTTCGCGCGTCATTGTGGGAGTGGTGAAAACCAGTAACTACACGACGCTGGGCGAGCCGCCCCAACCATGCATTTATCTGCCGCTTAGCCAGAACCCCGGAGGGGCCTTTACCCTCTACGTGCGCACGCCGGGAGATCCTTCGGCGGTGCTCGAAACCGTGGAACAGAAGATTCGACAGATTGATCCAAAGGTGGCTGTGAGCGACGTGAGGACAGGCAGCAAGCTGCTGGACCAGGTGCTGTGGAATGCGCGCATCGTGCTGGGCATGCTGGGAGTGTTTGGGCTGCTCGCGCTGGTGCTCGCGAGCGTGGGACTGTATGGCATCCTCGCCTATTCCGTGGGCGGACGGCAGCGCGAAATCGGAGTGCGCATGGCCCTCGGCGCTTCGCGGACCGCCGTTCTGCGGCTCGTGCTCCGCCAGGGCATGCTGCTTGTGGGCATCGGGGTGGGAATCGGCCTGGCCCTCTCAATCGTCGTGGGCCGCGCATTTTCCCGCATGCTGTTCGGCTTGAGCCCCGCCGATCCGCTGAGCCTGGCGGGCGCATCCGCAGCGTTGCTGCTTGTGGCCGTGGTTGCCTGCTACCTGCCGGCGCTCACGGCCAGTCGCATGGACCCGATGGAGGCGCTGCGGGAAGGCTAGCGATTCGTCGTCGGGCACAACGCGATGGTTCAATCGCGACGCGAGACACCGAAACACGAGCGGACCGAGGGTGGCCGGCCCGTGCTTCTACTAATTCTTCTCAGATCGATTTTTCTCAGATCGAGGCGACGCCTGGCGTCAGAACTCGAGCCGGGCGGCAAACTGCGCCAGCCGGTAGTTCGTGAGCAGCCCGGTTGCCTGTCCGAAGGACTGAGGATTGTCGAGGGTTGCGCTGATCGATTGCGGATCAAAGCGCACGCTGTTCGTCACGTTGAACATGTCCCAGCGCAGGATGAGCCGGGCGCGTTCGGCCGACCCGATCGTCAGTGGAAACGTCTTGTTGACTCCCTCATCCCAATCGAAGAATCCATCGCCGCGCAGGGGATTGCGGGTTCCAGACTGGCCGGGAAGGGCGTGCGCAAACGATGCGAACACAGTTGCGGGATCGGCAAAGCGCTGCGTCAGGCTTCCGCGGGCGTTGGCGCGTGAGGGAATTGGCGCGACCTGCTGTGCATAGCCCTGGATGTCCCAGTTGGTCGGGTAATACCCGCCATTGTTCATCTCAAACGGGAACCCGCTGGTCCAGCGCAGAATGCCCGTCGTCTGCCACCCGCCGATGATCTCGTCGGCAATGCGGCCCATTCCCGACAATACCTTCTTCCCCTGGCCGATGGGCAGATCCCAAACGAAGTTGGAGTTGAGCTGATGGCGCACGTCGTAGTCCGACGGCCCGTAAAGCTGATTGGGAATCCAGGAATTCATTATCTGGGCGTAGTTCGTCGATGCGGAATTGCCCAAGCGCTCGGCTTGCGAAGTGATGTCGAGGGACTTCGAATAGGTGTAGTTGAAGTCGGCTTCCAGGCCGCCAAAATGCTGCCGGTAGACAGCCTCGAGCGCGTTGAAGTTCGAATAGCCGACCGACCGCCAACCGTAAAGGGCCGAGTATTGATCGTGGTAGTAGCGGAACGCCGGATAATTCACGCCAGCGCCGATGTTGCTGTTCGGCAACGAACCCGGGGTATCGAGCTGGTAGAGGGCGTAGGTTTCGTTGTAGAGATTGCTCAGGAAGAGCGCGTAAATATTCTGCGTTGCCGTGAGCGGTCCGTACCCAAGGCCGACGTCCTGGCCCTCGAGCCCGGCAAACTCCTGCTCCCAGTAAGGGACGGGAGCAACCGAGGTCACCGGCGTGTTGGCGCGGGCCATGGTCGCCATCTGCGCCGCTTCGGTGAAATACGAAGTTCCCCCTACGCTCAGGTTGATGGGCATGGCTACGTCTTCCTGGGCGAGCTGTCGATGGGCAAAGCGTCCGACCCAGGAGACTTCAACAGAAGCGCCCTTCTGCAATCCGCGAGTGACCGAGAAGTCGAACAGGTGCGAGTAAGGTGTCTTGATGGCTGAGTCGAGGCCCCAGCTGATGGCGAAGCTCCCGTTGCCGCTTGCAGCGGGAACTGCCGGGAATCCGCCGGCCGGAGCCGTGGGCAGCAACGACTGTGGGACGGCGTTGATCGCCGTGAAGCGTGGCGCGCTCTCGATCGGCTCCGATCCCGGGGCATTCGAGAGGTGCGACGACAGGCCGTAGGAGCCGGTTGTATCAAAGTTCTGCACGATGCCCGCGCCGAAGTGGTCGAAGACCAGCGAGTAGCCGGCGCGGATGCTGGTGAGCTGATTGCCCAGCAGCTTTCTCCAGAAGCCTTCCTGCGGCGCGGGAGAAAATGCGATCGCGAGCCGAGGTCCAATGTCGTTCTTGTCGGGGGTCCAGAAGTCCGGCGCATGGTTGTAACGGCCGTTGAGATTGAAAGCAACTTCACCCACGCTGTTGGCAGCCCCTCCGCTCTGCGCCTGCGCGATGCTGCCGTTGTAATACTGGGCCAGAGAATAGGGCTGGCAAGTCGATGCGACATATTGGCAGGTGCCCACCTGTGTTCCGCTGGTCTCGGCGGGCGCCTGCAGATAGGAGTAGCGCAACCCATAGGTCAGGGTCAGCGAAGGGAGCAGCCTCCAGGTATCCTGCGCGTAGAACTCATACTCATTCCAGCGATAATTCCGCGAGATGGGAGCGCCCACGGCCAGCGTGCTGCCGGTCTTGGTGTAGTTGTAAATCGCGTCACCCTCGGTAACGGTGCCCACCAGATCCATGAGAGCAGCGTTGTACTCGTTGCCGTAATTGGCAAAATCAACCGCCGGGTAGCCATACACCTCGGGATCGAAGGGTCCGTTGCTGTTCGCAATGGTCGAACTGCGCGTTAACCATCCCTGGTTCATCTGCCCATCGGGAAAAGATTGAGCATCGCTGACTCGCTTGTCTGAGATGAATCGGATATTGGTGCCGAAAGCGAAATTGTGGTCGTGCTTTGTCCACGAAAGATTGTCGGCAAGGTTGTAGACCGGGATTGTGAACGCCGTGGAATAGTTCACCGACGTGGGCTGCGCCACTTCAGAGAAGTAAATTACCGGCTGATCAGCCGCGCCGGCGCTGTTGACGCCCTGCCGCGTCAAGCCGAAGCGCAGGTCGTTTACCATGTTGGCGCTGATCAGGTAGGTATCTCCGGCAGCAAACCCCTTATTGTTGGTCAGCACCGTGGTTTGCGGCGGCTGGCCGGGAAATGCAGGCGGCGTCGGCTCATTGTCGTTCTGCAGGTTGCCTCTCCAGAAGAGCGTGTGCTTGCTGTTCAGGTTCCAATCGAGGCGCGCAATGTAGGTGTCGTACTTGCGATGGATGGTGTATGGGAACCGGTAACCCGTGCTGTTCAATCCGTCGCCCTGGGTCGGGTCGTTGCCCTCGGGATAGCTCTGCAGAACCTGCAGCAGCGCGGGATCATTGCCGATGCTCTGCGGGTCCATCCCCTGGATATCCGAGGGCGTCAGCGTGTAGGTGGTGTCTGCACCAGAAGAATTCAGATACTCGTACTGCAAATTTCCGGCATGATAGCTATCCGTGGGAACGGTGCCGGCATTCACGCTGGTGCCCTGCGAGTCGCGCCGCCCTTCGTAGTTGGCGAAGAAGAAGAGCTTGTCCTTGATCAGCGGGCCGCCCACCGCCCCGCCAAAGATGTTGCGCACCAGGCTCTCGGGACGGTTTGGGGCACCTGCCGCGAGTTCCTGCTGCTTGTTGAAGAAGTCGTTGGCTTCAAGAAGATTCGAACGGTTGTATTCGTACGCGGCGCCGTGAAATGCGTTGGTGCCGTTGCGCGTAATGAGGGCGACCTGCGCGCCGGAGGAACGCCCCTCTTCAGCATTGGGATTGCTGGTGGTGACCCGGAACTCCGCGACGGAGTCCTGGGTCATGCGCAGAACGCTGGTGAACGCGTAACCATTGTTGATATCGTTCACGTCGATGCCATCGAGCGTGATATTGGATTGGTCGGCGCGTCCGCCGTTGACCGAGCCGGCGCGTGAATCCGTCGCCGTGTTGCCAACGCCCTGCGTGCCGGTTGCGTCATCGGCGCGGCCCAGGAAGGTAACGCCGGGCTGGAGGGTCAGCAGGTCAGGGATGTTACGCGCATCGAGCGGCAGCGATTGCACCACGCGGCCGTCGAATGCATTTCCCAGCGTCGCATCCGTGGTGTTGAGCATCGCCTGTTCTGCAACGCTCACCGTGACCTGTTGGGTTACGGCCGCCACTTGCAGGGTGACGTTGACGGTGGCCGGTTGGCTGACCAGCAAATCCATGCCTGTCCGCTCATTCGTCGCGAAGCCTGGCGCCGAAACCGTGAGCGTATACCGGCCCGGGACGAGCTGCGAAAACTGGTATTGCCCGTTGCTGTCGGTTGTGTTCTGGCGAATGGCGCCGGTCGCCTGCAGGGTAAGCTTCACGGTGGCTCCCGGGATGACGGCTCCGCTCGAGTCGGTGACACGGCCATTCAGCGAGGTGCTGGCTTGAGCAGTGAGAAGTTTCGATCCGCCGAGAAGAGACAGAACGAGAAACAGAGCGGCAACAACTCGATGTTGGGTCACCACTGGCTCCAAAAATGGTAATTACACCGCCAGTGGGAGAGCTACAGGTTTACTGCGGGGTCGATTCGGGAGCCGAAACCGGGGAAGAAGCCTCCCGAAAAGCTCGTTTTCCTGCACTGGCAAGTGATCCCAGCCAGTTTAGCATTTCGGCTCGTGAAAAAGGGAACCGCGCGAGCCGCACGCGCAGGTCGTGTCAACCTCCCTTCCGCGCAACGCCGCGTAAGTTATTCTGAAGAACCTGAGGCGGAGGTTTTGCAGCATGGCAAAGCTCGTGTATGCGTTGAACCAGTCCCTCGACGGTTACGTCGACCACATGAAAATAGGGCCACCCGATCCCCCGCTCTTCCGTCACTTCATGGAACAGACACGCGGCTTGACCGGCGTTGTGTACGGTCGCCGCATGTACGAGATCATGAGTTATTGGGAGGATGACCAACCGGACTGGGACGCTGATGATCGCGAGTTCGCGGCGGTTTGGCGCAGCCAGCGGAAGTGGGTTGTGTCGCGATCTTTAAAGTCGACCGGCCGCAACGCCACGCTCATTGGGGATGATTTCGAAGGGGCAATACGCGGGCTGAAGGCTCAGCTGGACGGGGAGATTGACGTTGCCGGGCCGGACCTGGCAGGAAGCCTGACCGACCTTGGTCTAATCGATGAATATCGACTCTACATCCACCCTGTCGTGCTTGGTGGCGGCAAGCCGTTCTTCGTGGGCCCGCGGCCGCCGCTCCGGCTTGTGGCCAGCGATCGCATTGGCAACAAGGTGATCCGGTTGGCGTACGTTCCTGCGTAGTCAGAGCTCCTTCAGACATAGCCTTGTTTGTCGCATTGCAAGCCGCGCTTTTTTCAGGGAAAGCGCTACGTAATAGCCGTGCAGAAGGAGAACAGATTCATCGCGCAATTCGCCCGACAGACAGAGCCGGCTGCGTGTGGCCGCTTGAGCGTAAAGCCCGGTTTTGAAACTAAGATACTCCCTGCAATAGCAATCACTTTGCATACCCGTCCTGACTGTTATCGTTTGATTTAGCCCTCTTCGTTGGAAGGACCGATGGCATGGAAGTTCTTGAACGGCTTTTCGAGCAGCATTTTCACGGCCCCGCCGAAAAGATTCAGCCGCTCCAGGGCAAGCTGGGCGGATCGGGTCGCGCCATTCTGCGTTTGACCGGAGGAGGCCTGAGCGCTGTTGGCATCCGGTATGCCGTACGGGAAGAAAACATCGCCTTCCTCGAGTTCTCGCGTCATTTTCGCCGTCATGGCTTGCCGGTCCCCGAGATTTACGCGCAGGACCTGGACGAGGGAGCCTATCTCGAAGAAGATCTCGGCGACATCACGCTTTTCGACTTCGTTCTTCAAAACCGGAACGGCGAAACCATCGCGCCGCCCGCGATTGAAGCCTATCGCAAGGTGGTGAAGGAGCTGCCACGCTTCCAGGTGGATGCCGATCGCGATCTGAACTACAAAGTGTGTTATCCCCGCGCCAGCTTCGATCGTCAATCCATTTCGTGGGATTTGAACTACTTCAAGTACTATTTCCTGAGGCTGGCCGGAATTCCGTTCAACGAGCAGGCGCTCGAATTGGATTTCGGCCGGCTCACCAAGCTCCTCCTCGCCGCACCGCACGACTATTTTTTGTATCGGGATTTCCAATCGCGCAATGTGATGCTGCGCGAGGGGAATCCTTATTTTCTCGACTACCAGGGCGGCCGCAAAGGAGCGCTGCAATACGACATCGCTTCCCTGCTCTTCGATGGCAAAGCGGACCTGCCGCCGGATGTGCGGGAGCAATTGCTCCATTACTATCTCGATTGCCTGGCCGAGCACATCCCCGTCAATCGCGGCTCCTTCATGGAGCATTACTACGCCTACGTCTACGTGCGCATCATGCAGGCGCTGGGCGCTTACGGCTTCAGAGGGTTTTACGAGCGCAAGGCGCATTTCCTGCAAAGCGTGCCATTCGCGCTGAAGAATCTGCGTTGGCTGGCGCACAACGTCACTCTTCCCGTTGCGCTGCCGGCTCTCATGGATGCATTCCGCGGCATGCTGGGTTCAGAAAAGCTGATGAGCCTGGCCGCTTCAGCCGAGGAACTGACCGTGCGCATCTTCAGCTTCTCATTCCACCGGACCTTGCCCAGTGACGAAACCGGCAACGGAGGCGGATTCGTTTTCGATGCGAGAAGCCTGCCGAATCCGGGGCGCGAAGAGCGCTTCCGCGATTTGACCGGCAAGGACGCGAGCGTGATGGACTACCTGAATCAGCAGGAGATCGTCCACCGCTTCTTCGCCAACGTGGTGGCGCTCGTGGACACGACCGTGACCAGCTACCAGAGGCGCGGATTCAAAAGTCTGATGGTTTCGTTCGGTTGCACCGGCGGCCGTCATCGCTCGGTCTTCCTTGCCGAGGAATTGGCAAAACACCTGCGCGCAACCAACGGCGTCGAAGTGATCGTGCGTCATCTCGAATTGGAGACTGTCGGGCAATGAAGGCGATGGTACTTGCGGCCGGCCTGGGCACACGCCTGCGCCCGCTGACCAACGATCGACCGAAAGCCCTTGTCGAGGTGGCGGGGCGAACGATGCTCGAAATCGCCCTGGAACGCCTCCGCTGCTTCGGCGTGCGCGAAGTTATCGTGAACGTGCATCATCAGGCAGAAATGATCGTCGAGTTCCTCCGCGTCCACGAGAACTTCGGCATGCGCATCGCGATTTCGCGGGAAGAGGATCTGCTCGATACGGGCGGCGGGATGAAAAGGGCGGCGTGGTTTTTCCTCGAAAACGGTCCAGAGCTGGGCAAGCCTTTCATCGTGCATAACGTCGATGTGATCAGCAGCATCGATCTTGCGCGAATGATCGAGTTTCACCTCGCCCACGACGCCCTGGCGACGTTGGCCGTGCAAGACCGCCCGACATCGCGACCCCTGCTCTTCGATGAGCACGGACGACTGTGCGGCCGCCCACCGCGATCAAGTCCGCAAAAAACCTCCCAGGCCGCCGGATTGGCCAGGCATGGACTCGGATTTGCGGGTATCCACGTTGTGTCCCCGCGCCTTTTTGAGAAGATGCACGAGCAGGGCGCGTTTTCGATCGTCGATGCCTACGTGCGGCTCGCGGCGGAGGGAGAGAAGGTGATCGCGTTTCGAGCCGATGCCTACGAATGGCTTGACCTCGGCCGGCCTGAGCATGTCGCTCGGGCGGCGGATCGACTGGCGCGGACATCGGGCTCCGCTGATCATCTGCGCGAAGGATCGCACTAGCTGGAGGAACTCGAGCAGATGGGGATCGCGGACCGAGCCTACACTCCAGGCACCGGTGGGCATCCCGGAAATTCCGTCAGATAGGTATTGCCCTTGTAGCCGAGATACTTGATGCCGATTTTGCTTGTAAAAAATCCGTCCGCCGTAAAGCCGCGCAGAAACGAAAAGAACTCGACCGGCATTTCCAGGCTCTCGTCCTGCACGGCATTCTTGCGATAGGCAATTGAATCGAGGACCTGCGTTTGCTGTGGCTGGGTGCAATCGACAAAAGCCTTGCCGAAACGGCTCGTGCATGTTGTGTCGAGCCAGGTCAAGCCCGGCGCGAGTCTCGCCTGGTAGTCGGTGTTCTCGCTGGTAAGCAAATCAATAAACTCCGGAGCGCCTCCCTCGATCGCGCCACCCGAGTCCGCGTCTCCGGGAAGGATCGTTTCGCAGAGCACTTGCAGTGTCTGGTATTGCTGAGCATTGAAGAATTTCGGAACATAGGCCCCGGATTCCGCCCGTTCGCTCTCAATCATGCGGTGCGCCAGCTCGGCGGCCTCGAGAGGGATGACGCGTAAGACAGACAAGGCCACCGCCCCGATGCTGAGCGACTTCAAGACGGCGCGGCGTGACAGCGAATCACCAGATGAAGATCGCACCCTAAACCTCTCCCTTCTTCGCCTGGTCCAGCAAATACTCTGAGGTGCGCCACGAAAGCGCCATGATGGTCAGTGTGGGGTTCTTATCCGGATTGGAGACGAAGGGCGCCGCGTCGGCCACGAAAACATTCTTGACGTCGTGAGCCTGGCAAAAACCGTTCAGCGCCGATGTTTTCGCATCGCCGCCCATCCGCACCGTGCCGAGTTCGTGAATGATCGCGCCGCCTTCTGAAATGCTGCTTGTGGTTTGCTGCCTGGCTACATCGGCCTGGTGGTGCCGATGCAGGCCGACAACGACGGTTCCACCGGCAGCTTCGATGATCGATCGAAATGTGGTTTGCATATCGTCGGCCATCTTCAGTTCGTTGTCGCCCCACTGCCAATGAAAGCGCAAAACCGGGATGCCCCACTTGTCTTTGACGTCGGGATCGATCTCGCAATAGGAATTGGCATTCGGAATCATCTCGCCGCGGCCGCTGAACCCAATGAACGCTCCATATGCGGTGCGGCAGGCTTGCTTGAGACTGGCGCCGTAGCCTTCGGTCTTTTCGCAGACGTATTGAAACTCGCCGACCCCAGGCATGTTGCGGCCGCCGCCAAACTCGATGTGGTAGCCCCGCAGAAAATCGTTCTTCTGTCCAAAACGCCACCAGGGCATGTACAAATGCATGCCCCCAACTCCGTCGTGATTGTGCACCGGCATGTTCTCGAGCTGCGGGAAGTGACCCACCATATCGCTTCCGACCGAATCAGTCAGGTTGCGTCCAACCGCACCGGACGAGTTGGCAATGCCGTTGGGGAAACTGGATGACCGCGAGTTCAGCAGCAGGCGAGCCGACTCGCAGGCGCTCGCCGCAACCACAACCGCCTTGGCGTACACGCGCTGCTCGGTTTTCGTCGTCTTGTCGATGTACGAAACTGCTTCGGCTTTGCCGTTGTCTCCGAGAACGATTTCGCGTGCCATGGCATTGGCAATCATCGTGAATCGACCCGTCTTCGCCGCCGGTGGAATCATTACCTGGCTGGAACTGAAATTCGACGCCGACTTGCATCCGCGACCGCACTGGGCGCAGTAGTGGCAGGCATCGCGCCCATTCAAAGTCTGAGTCAGAATGGCAAGGCGCGAGGGAATGCAGGTGATTTTGAGTTGGTCGCAGGCCTTTTTGACGAGGGTTTCAGTACAGCGCGGTTTGGGCGGGGGCAGAAAAACCCCGTCCGGCGCATTGGGAACATTCTCTTTCGTTCCGAAAACGCCGATGAACGATTCAACCTTGTCGTAATAGGGTGCGAGGTCGTCATACGTGATCGGCCAGTCATCGCCCATTCCGTCTGTCGAATGCGGCCTGAAGTCTGCCGGCCCGAACCGCAGCGCAATGCGCCCCCAGTGGTTTGTCCGGCCACCTTCAATGCGGGACCGGAACCAGCGAAACGCCGACCCCGGCGCGGTTGTGTAGGGTTCGCCCTCAATCTCCCAGAAACCATTGGGAGCCATGAACTCATCGCCGATGCCGGCCTGCCGCCCGCCGACTCCAACGCCTCGATGCGGCAACTGGTAAGGCCAGACGTGTTCCTTGAAGTCTCGGTCAGGATCGAGGCGCGGCCCTGCCTCCAACATCGCCACGTTCAAGCCACCTTCGGTCAGCACCTTTGCCGCGGTACCGCCTCCGGCGCCTGATCCGATGATGCAGACGTCATAAACCGTCTTGCGCGGGTTCACTTGAAGCATCCGTTCTCTCCACCAGCGAGATGTGCGTGCAATGAGAAGGTGCTCATAGGACCGTGCGCGACGAACGCCCACTGAAGCGCGGGAATGCCTGGCATCCGGGGAACTTTTCTTCTCGATGAACCAATATAGTCTTCGAGCCCGGGCCTCTGCCAGGTGTCTCCCGGAATAGACGGTGAACCGAGCACCTGAACGGAGCGTCTGCACACCTGAAATCGGATGCTTACGTCAGGTTGGCCGCAAGCCGTACACGACGAGTTCGCCGGGAGTGGTAGCGGTGTTGTCGGCGCTAGTGCCGGCCAGCTCTTTGGTCACGCAGCCTGGTTTGGAATGCGGAAGTCCGCGATCAGCGGCAGGTGGTCGGACGCAACCAAAGCCCTGCGCGTTTTGAAGAGCCTGGTGCTTTCGAGCTCGAGTGGAGCCTCAAAATAAAAATGGTCGAGGCTGAGAAAGGGCAGCATGCCCGGATAGGTTCGTGGAAACCTCAGCACGTGATGAGGCCGGAAACTCTGAAACTCGCTCTTCAGCAGCCGGGTGGTCAATCCCCGGGTCCACTCGTTGAAGTCGCCCAGCACGAGGCGCGGTCCCTTGAGGTTTGGGTGGGCCAGGATTTCACGACTCAGCAGTTTTTCACCCTGGTAACGGCGCTCCACCGGCCCAGTTCCCAGGTGTACGTTGAATACGTGAAGAATCTCTCCATGTCCGATCTCAATC
>Ga0335072_10004556_pt1 | contig 20545 bp, 11 predicted proteins | sample Lox_Sample_21_FD_206725 | JGI IMG/M metagenome (GOLD analysis project Ga0335072, IMG submission 206725) | Soil microbial communities from Loxahatchee National Wildlife Refuge, Florida, United States - Lox_Sample_2.1 | ecosystem: Environmental > Terrestrial > Soil > Wetlands | place: USA...
CCAGCACGACGGTGCCCGGCTCGTACGGCCACGGGCCGTTGGTGAGAAGCTCGACGGTGAGGTACTCACCGACACCGTCGGCAGCGGCCGCGGGCGGGAGCGGCTGAGCCTTTCCTGCCGCCTGCTGCGCATCGAAGGCATGCACAGCAGCCTCCTGCACCTGATGCCTGGCCACCGCGCCGGAGGTCATCGGCGCGCCAGAGGCCTCCCACCAGGTCCAGCACATGCGGTCGGGTCCGGCATTGCGCAACTCAAGCACCAGCCGGTCGGTGGCGTCCGCGGACCAGGCCAGCAGGTCACCCTGGGGGCTAGTGTCGCCGACGAGGTCGGGGCTCGGCGGGCCCGCAGCCTCACCGGCACCGACGGCAGCAGCCCAGAACAGCTGCACTTCGCCAAGGTGAGCGATCAGGTCTGAGACCTTCCAGTCCGGGCAGTCCGGAACTTGCGCATCGAATCCCGCCTCAGCGGCACCGGAACGCAGCGCCTTGGAACGATCCTCGATCAGATCGAGCATGTCGGGGAAGCTGAGTTTCTCCATGGCAGCGTTCTAGCACGGGCTGCTGACATCCGACCGCCTGGCACTGGCGCTGCTATCCGGCCGTCATCGACCGAGAGCGGACCATCCAGCGCGCCACGCCCGCGGGCCAGCTCGTGGCCGGCGCCACTACCAGCACAAATGCCATTGTCTTCCCGGTGGCGTTCTGCTGGCATTAGCTGGCCATTTACCGCGCTCAGCCAGATTGGCATGCGTTTGTGCAGGTCATGCACGGTGCGTTCAGTGGGAATCTCGGTACCAAATGCGCTATACAAGTCTTGGCGCGAGGGAGGGTGATGCAGTCACCAGAGCAGCATCCCGCTCTGCCCGGTCGTACGGCCGTGCAGGGCTGGCTGGCTCGCATTCGGCAGTTCATCAGCGCCGCGCCATTGTGGGCAAAGATCCTGCTCATCATCGCGCTCTGCTTCCTGGCCGCTCCGCTTGTCTCAATCGCGCTATTCGCCGGGCTGATCTACGCGCCGTACGCGCTCTGGCGCGGCGAGCGTTCCCCGTTGGCCACGGCGTCGGTGGCGCTGTGGGGGATCGCCCTGGTCGCTGCCCGTACGCACGGACTGGATGAGCCCCGCTACCTGCTCCTGCTGCTGCCGCCGGTCGTCGCCGTCCTTGCGCATGTCGGGGTTCTAGGCCGCTGGCCGGTGCCATGCCGCACGACCGGGTGGGCCCTGCTCTGGTCGCTGCCGGTTGGTGTCATCATCACCACGCTCCAGATCTGGCGCAGCCAGGTTCTCCTAGGGCCAGCTACCGCATGGCTGGTCGCGCTGGTGGTGCTCGGCTGGCGGCTCGCCAAGGCAATGCAAGACAGCCGGGAGTACAGCCGCAGGACGGGACTCAGCGCGGCTCCGGCGCCGCACGCGCTAGCCCCCGCCAGGCCGGGGCCGGCGGGCCCGGGCGGAGGCGGCTACGCGGCTGGCGCCGGTGTGGCCGGAGGCCCCGGAACGGCAGCAGGTCCCGGAGCGCCTGCAGGTCCGGGCATGCCGGCAGGTCCAGGGATGGCGGGCCCGGTCGGGACGGCTGCGGCACCTGGTTCCCCGCAAGCAGGCATGGTCCGCCCGGCCGCGCATGGCTCCGTCCAGGCTGCGCAGACCTCCGGCGGCGTGCGCGACACCGATCGAGGCCCGCAGGCGCGCGGGGCGCAGCAGGCGGCAGCGCAGTGGCCGCAGATCACCGTCGATGAAGCAATGGCCGAGCTCACAGCTATGGTCGGCCTCACCGCCGTCAAGGACCAGATCCGCTCGATCACCGCTTCAGTGGAAGCTGCCCGCCGTCGCGCGATCGCCGGCCATGGCGCCGAGAAGCCGATGCAGCACTTCGTGTTCCTCGGGCCGCCCGGCACTGGCAAGACAGCCGTCGCGCGCATCGTCGCCAAGATTTTCTACGCGTTCGGCCTGCTGGACTCTCCTGCCGTCGTCGAGGCGCAGCGTGCCGACCTGGTCGGCGAGTACCTCGGCGCGACGGCGATCAAGACCAACCAGCTGATCGACTCAGCGCTCGGTGGCGTCCTGTTTATCGATGAGGCCTACAGCCTGGTGAACGAGTCCGACGGGCAGGGTGACCGGTTCGGCAACGAAGCCGTCCAGGCGCTGCTCAAGCGAGCCGAAGACGACCGGGAGAACCTGATCATCATCCTGGCCGGCTATGAGCGCCAGATGGAGACGTTCCTGTCCGCCAATCCCGGGCTCAATTCCCGGTTCGGGATCAGGGTCAAGTTCCCGACGTACTCACCAGCCGAACTGATGGCACTGACCGATCACGCACTCGTGGCCAAGAGCGAGCTACTCGACCCCGACGCCCGTCCCGTGCTGCGCGAGATCTTCGACGAAGTAGGCCGCCGCCGGCTCGCCGACGAGCTAGGGAACGGCAGATTCGTGCGCAGCCTGCTAGCCAGGGCAGGCCAGCAGCGGGACGTGCGAGTGATGGGCGGGTCAGCCGAGCCGACCCCGACCGAGCTGGTGACGCTCCGCGGCGAGGACCTGCAGCTGGCCTACGCGGAGCTGACGACGAGATTCCGCGGCTATACCGACACACCGACGGTGGACGGCGCGCTAGCCGAACTAGACGCGCTCGTCGGCCTTGAGCCGGTCAAGCGCCAGGTGCACGAGATCGTCGCGCAACTGCAGGTGGCCAAGCTCCGGGACCGGCAAGGGCTGGCTAGCCAGCCACCGTCGCGGCACTTTGTCTTCACCGGCCCGCCTGGTACCGGGAAGACCACCGTGGCCCGCATCATCGGCCGGATCTTCGCCGCACTCGGCCTGCTCGTGCGGCCGGAGGTAATCGAGGCTCACCGCGGCGACCTGGTCGGCGAGCACCTCGGCTCGACCGCGATCAAGACGTCGAAGCTGATCGACTCGGCGATGGGTGGCGTGCTGTTCATCGACGAGGCCTACGCGCTCCACAACGACGCCTACGCCGGCGGCGATGCGTTCGGCTCCGAAGCGATCGCCACCCTGCTCAAGCGCGCTGAAGACGACCGGGAACGGCTCGTCATCGTGCTGGCTGGCTACACCGACGACATGGACAGACTGCTCCGCAGCAATCCGGGCCTGGTCTCCCGGTTCAGCACGAGGATCACTTTCCCCAGCTACACCGCGGCTGAGCTGAGCGAGATTGCCCGGGTCATCGCGACGAGCGCAGGCGATGCGTTCGATGCTGACGCGCTGCCAGTGCTGCGTTCGATCTTCGTGCAGGCGGTCGAGAACGGGCGGATCGATGTGCTGGGGAACGGCAGGTTCGCCCGCTCGCTGTTCGAGCGCGCCTGCGCCTCCCGCGATGTCCGGGTTTCGCTGCGAGGTGACGAGGCCACCACGAGGGACCTGACTACCGTGCTCGCGCCCGACCTGCTCACTGCGTACCGCGAACTGGCCGGCTGACTCCGGGGCGAGCCAAGCAGGAGTGACGCATCGCCGCCGTTCTTGATCATGATCAGGCAAACGGTGTGACCGCCACGCCGGCCCGCTCCAGTGCGGCGCGAACAGCGCTGGCCAGGGCGACCGCGCCCGGCGTGTCCCCGTGCACGCAGATCGAGCGCGGGCTGATTTCCAGCGCAGCACCGGATACCGTCGGCACGGTGCCGTGCACGGCCATGCCGACGGCGCGGGCGGCGACAATCTCCGGATCGGTGAGCACCGCGCCAGGCTCGCTTCGCGGCACCAGGGAGCCGTCATCGCGGTAGGCACGGTCAGCGAACCCCTCAGTCACCGTCGGCATCATGAGGTCGGTCACTGCCGCCTCCAGCGCTGAGCCCGGCAGCGTCAGCACAGGCAGCCGCGGGCCGTAGGCGCACACCGCCGCGGCAATGGCAGCGGCCTGCTCGGGGTCGCGGGCGGCGCGGTTGTGCAGCGCGCCGTGCGGCTTGACGTAACCGACCCTGCCGCCTTCCGCCTTGGCTATCCCGTCCACCGCGGCCAGCTGGTAGAGGACTTCCGCGGCGAGTTCGTCCGGTGGCACTGTCATCTCCCGGCGCCCGAAGCCTGCCAGGTCGCGGTAGGACACCTGAGCGCCGATCGCCACGCCGCGGGCTACTGCTGTCGCGCACGCGCGCCGGATCGTGAGCGGGTCCCCGGCGTGGAACCCGCAAGCGACGTTCGCGCTGGTCACGATCGCTAGCAGCGCATCGTCATCGCCGAGCCGCCAGTTGCCGAAGCTCTCGGCAAGATCTGCGTTGAGGTCGACGACCGGGGGCGGGCCGCTCGCCGGCGCGGCGCTGCCGCCAGCTGCAGCAGCCACCGCTAGCCGAGCTCCTCCGGCGGCAGGCTGGCCAGCGCTGCCGCGATGTCAGCTTCACGCGGCCCGGCCGAGCGGATCGTGTCGATCAGCAGGTGCAGCACCTGATGCCGGTCCTCGCCGAGGTCGAGCAGGCGCTGGGCTGCTTCCCACAACTCGGGCGGATCGCCGCGCCACAGCCGGTCTGTCAGCGCGATGTGCTTGTCCAGATGCTCCGCGCTGACCTGGTAGGCCGCGTCACTGTGCTGGCCTATCGCGTCGTCATGATCGGCCGCGAGCAGCGTGCGCCGGTCCGCCTGGGTCGCCGGGTTTAGCGTCGACAGGTTGATGCCGCGGTAGCTGCCGCGCAGTAGCGGGAAGGCGAACAGGCGGCGGGCCAATGCCTCCAGGTCCCCGTCAGGCAGCAGGCGGGCGATCATGTCCGCGTCGAGGCCGAACGAGGCGGGATCGCGGTATGCAGTCGGGAACGTGCGCATCGCGTCGAACACCGCATCCAGCGTGGCCGCTACTGCGCTGGCGTCCAGGCCGGACTTCGGGCCGGCCCACCGTGCCCAGGCGAGCAACACGTGCGGCATTGCCTCCTGATCAGCACGCGACAGCACGACCTTGCGCGGCAGCCAGTCCAGCAGGAAAGTTTCGGCCTTGGCCGGACTGACCCGCAGTGGCCGGCCAAAGTCTCGACCGCAGCCGTACTCCACGATGTGGTCCGCGCACCTGCTGGCGGCCTGCCGGTCGGACAGATCTTCTGCCTCGTCAGATGCCAGGAACTCGGCTACCAGCATGGCTTGCCTGTCCTTGCGCCAGACTGCCCGCCGGGTCGCCGCGGTGATCGCCGGGGCGGCCGGCGCGGAGTCAAGGCTGGCCACTCCGGCCGGCAATACCGGCGGGAGCGTCCGCACCCTGGCCCGGATGAAGGCATGGTAGGAGGGGAACGACGCGCTGACCGGGGGATCAGTAGCATTCTCGGTCGCGGCGAGTGCAGTCGCGAGGATCTTGCGGGCTAGCGGCGGGTCGACCTGGCTGAAAGACTGGCCGGTGTTTTCGGCGTCCCGGCAATAGTCAAGCAGCTTGCCGACTTGCGATGTCACCCAGCCGTCCCTGGCCAGGCCGCCAGCGTTGTAGTCGACGATGACGACCAGCGCGTGCTGCTCCTGGCCCGCGTAGCTGAAGACGCAGACCACCTCGTCGCGGTCGCCGAAGAGGTCGGAGTTGACGTAGCACTCGGCCGCCTCAACCGCGCCGACGTGCTCGGCCCAGGCAGGACGGGCCACTCCCTGGTCCATCAGCCTCAGCGCCGCCCGCTCTGCCTGAACTGCCTGCCGGGAGGTACCCAGGCAGGCGATTCCGGAGAGCAGCGCCAGCGCGGCGGGGCTGCCCTGCTCAGCGGCATAGCCGACCAGGCCCTCGCCGACAAGTTCCTCGATCTCGGCCCGGCGCCGCGCGTTACGCGCGCCCCGGCCGCCCTGCTGTCCCCACCAGGTCCCGAGCAGTTCGCTGACCATCAGTTCGGCGTCCAGCGGGCTGCGCACGGCCAGCAGTTCACGGGCGGCGCGCAGCATCTCGGCGAAGAGGGCGTTCGGCGGCGCGCCGACCACCCCGGCAACGCCAGCCCGGCGGCCGCCGGCCGCGCCCTGACGCCCCCTGTCGCCCGCTGGCTCTCGGCGTCGGCTCTGGGGGGTCACTCATCTAGCTTGTCAGATTTCGCGAGCAGGTACGCCCTGCCTCGCCATGCTGACTGCCCGATTCTTGGCGTCCGAGGTGGTTCGCCGGAATCGTCGGTCAAGAACTGGGATCGTTCCGGCCGACTTACGGGCGAAAGGCGCATTAGTCCGGTAGCGTCCTACCGACGCATGCCTGCCGCTACCTCGACCACGCTCGGGCGCTGACTTCTGCCCCCAGCCAGCCTCCGGTCGGCTTGCCTATCCGGCCGATCGTCAAGCCCGGTCGCGCTGGCGGCTGGCTGGCCCGGTGCCGGGCGCGGCTTGGCGTGGCGCGTCTGGTACAGGTACATAAGCCATAATTAGCGACTCGCGCAGGTTTCTGTGCGAGCGGCCCGCTTCGAGGTGCGAGAAGGACGGCGGATTCCAGATGCGAGCAGGACTTGCGGCCACGCGGCGAGCCCGCATGCGAAGCGGCGGGCACCGCCGCGGCGGCACCATGGCGGCGTGCTGCGCCGCAGTGGGCCTCGTTCTGCTGGCGGCTGCCTGCGGGCCCGCGTCGGGCTCGGCATCTGGCCAGGCGCCGGCCGCGGGCGCGGATAACAGCGCCACCTTTGCAATGCAGCCGGGCGGCCTAGCGCAGTACCCGTTCCCGTTCATCGGCTCGGCGCAAGGAGGCTTTGACAGCGTCTACAACGTTGACGAGTTCCAGTACCTGCTGTACCGGCCGCTGTACTGGTTCGGCGAGGGCGTGAAGCCGTACATGAACCCGCAGCTGAGCCTGGCCTTGCCGCCCAAATATCACGGCCACGAGGTCATCATCAGGCTGAAGCACAACTACCGGTGGTCGGATGGGGAGGCGGTCGACGCGCAGGACGTCGTGTTCTGGCTGAACATGATGAAGGCGGAGGGCGGCAACGACGTCTTCTTCAGCCAGACTGGCCTGCCCAGTGACGTGAGCAACGTGCGCACGGTCGGCAGCTACGAGGTGACGATGGACATCACCACGGCGCAGTTCTCGCAGTCCTGGTTCTCCAGCAACGAACTGAGCGAGATCACGCCTATGCCGCTGGCGTGGGACGTTACCTCCGCTGGCGCCAAGCTCGGCTCGGGCGGCTGCTCGGCGGCCAGCTACTCGTCCATCAAGGTAAATTCGAACCCGAATGACGCAAACCCGAACACCGCAGAGCCGCCGCCGATCTCCGCTTCTGCAAAGGCGTGCGCCGCCGTCTTCAACTACCTGACCGCGCAGTCGTCGAAGCCCGTGGCCACGTTCGCGTCGTCACCGCTGTGGAGCGTCGTCGACGGCCCGTGGAAGCTCAAGAAACTGGACGTGGCGGGTAACCTGACGCTGGCCTACAACAACAAGTACAGCGGCCCGGTGACTCCCGGCCACATCACGACGTTCTCCGAGGTGCCGTTCACCTCTGAGCAGGCCGAGTACAACGTGCTGCAGGACCCGACCGCAGGCCAGACAATCGATGTCGGCTACCTGCCGACGGTGGACGCGCCGACCCCGCCAGCCGGGGCCCTGGTCGGCTCCAACCCGTCAACTCTGGCGAACTACCAGCTCAGCGCCCAGTATCTCTGGCAGCTCAGCTACATGCCTTACAACTTCCAGAACGACACCGGCCAGGCACCGATCTTCGATCAGCTGTACTTCCGGAAGGCATTCCAGATGCTGGTGGACCAGGAGGGCGTGATCAACGGGCCGTTGCATGGCTACGGCAAGCCGACCATCGGCCCGGTCACCTCCTACCCGCAGACCACGTACCTGTCACCGAAGGTGGTGCAGCAGGGCGACCGGTGGGCGCTGAACATCGAAGGGGCGAAGACGCTGCTCAGTAAACACGGCTGGAAACTCGAAGGCGGGACCTTCACCTGTACCCATGCTGGCTCCGGCAGCGGAGAATGCGGTGCGGGTATCCCGGCCGGCCGGCAACTGAAGTTCACGATGATGTACGCCTCCGGAATCGACTGGATGCAATCCGCAGCCCGCGAGCTGGCTTCGAACGCGTCCCTGGCTGGCATTCAGCTCTCGCTCGATCAGGTGTCGTTCGGGGATGTCGTCGACGCCGCTTTTGGCATACCTCCGGCCCCGACCTGCAGGTGCAAGTGGCAGCTGGCCCTCTGGGGGTCCTGGACCTACTCACCCGACTACCTGCCGACGGGTGACACCCTGTTCCAGGGGAACGTCTTCAACAACGCGGGCAACTACGACAACACCAAGAACAATCAGCTGATCACTGCCACCTTGAAGGCCAACACGCCGGCTCAGTTCGATACTGCGATGCACACGTGGGATTACTGGCTGACCAATCAGCTTCCCGTGGTGTACGAGCCGGATCAGGCGACGCTCGTGGAGACGATCAAGGGGCTGGACACCGGCACGCTGAACAGCACAGACACGATCACCCCGGAAGAGTGGCACTACCTGAAGTGAACCGCAGCCGGCCCCGCGGGCCCGACTCGTGACGGCGTACCTAGCCCGCCGCGTCCTGCAGGCTGTCGCCGTGGTGCTGCTAGTCACGCTGATCGTGTTCGCACTGATCCGGCTTGCCCCTGGCGGGGCGGCTGTGGGGGTGCTCGGCAACGGTTCGGCGCACCAGCAGTTCCTCGCTCAGTACCTCACCTGGCTTGGCCGCGTGCTCGGCGGCAACCTCGGCCGGTCGGCCAGGCTGAACGAAAGCGTCGGCGCACTGCTGGCGGCCAGCTTGCCACGGACGCTAGTGCTAGCAGGCGTCTCGACGCTGCTCGCCTTGCTGATCGCGGTCCCGGTCGGGCTGCTCCAGGCGGTCCGCAGGAACTCCGCGGCCGACCACCTGCTGCGCGGCGTGACCTACCTGCTCTACAGCATGCCGCCGTTCGTGCTGGGATCTGTGCTGATCCTCTACTTCGCGATTGACAAGCACTTCTTCGGAGCCGAAGGCCCGCAGGCAACCGGCATCGGCGGATTCATCAGCGACCCGCGCGACCTCACGCTGCCGGTGCTGACGCTCGCCCTGATCACCATCGCGACCTTTGCCCGCTACATGCGCTCATCGGCGCTGGACAGCCTGGGGCAGGAGTACGTGCAAGCAGCGCGAGCACGCGGTGGCGGGCAGCGGCGGGTGGTAGTCAACCACGTGCTGCGGAATTCCCTCGTTCCCGTCGTGACGCTCCTCGGCCTCAGCTTCCCGCAGATCGTCGGCGGCGCGCTGGTCGTGGAGATCCTCTTCAACATCCAGGGGATGGGCTGGCAGATCTGGCAGGCGGCCGTCAATCACGACTTCCCGGTGACGCTGGGTTTCACGCTCGTCATCGGCGTGGCCGCAGCGGTCGGCTCGCTGCTGGCCGACATCGGTTATGCGGTGCTCGACCCGCGAGTCAGGAACGCACGCCGATGACAGCGAACCAGGCGGCCCCCGACAATCGCCCGCCGCTGGACCGGATACGCGGCGCGCTCGGCGTCTCGCTCGCTGGCGCGGGGTCGGCAGAGCCAGCTGCCACGCCCGTCCGCGGTAGCCGCGGCAGGCACGCCGGCCCGGCCGTCAGCCCGCCTGGTGCGGCCGCACAACGGGCGGCCATAGCCAGCCGGACCCGCCGCGGCCTTGCCGCCTGCCTGGCCAATCCGCTGGCTATGGCCGGGGCGGTCATCGTCGTAGTGATGGCAGCGTTCTGCTTCCTCGGCCCGCTGGTCTACCACACTGACCAGGCGCACGTTTTCCTGTCACAGGCGAACCTCGGGCCGCGCTCTGGCCACCCGCTCGGGACCGATGGCGACGGCCAGGACGAGCTCGGCCGCCTGATGGCGGGCGGACAGGTCTCGCTCGAGCTCGCAGCGATTGCCGGAATCCTGGCTGCCCTGCTGGGATCGCTGTGGGGGGCGGTGGCGGGCTACCTTGGCGGTGTCGCTGACGCGGTCATGATGCGCGTGGTGGACGCTGCGATCGCCATCCCCGCGGTCGTCCTGCTGTTGCTGCTGATGTCCATCTACCGGCCGTCGACCGCGATGCTCGTGCTGGTTATCGCCGCGACCTCGTGGCTGAGCACGGCCCGTCTGGTCCGCGCGGAAGCGCTGACGCTGCGCATGCGGGAGTACGTCCAGGCTGCAGTGGTCATGGGGGGCAGCGGGTTCCGTATCATCCTGCGGCACATCGCGCCCAATGCCGTCGGAACCATCGTCGTGAACGTGACATTCCAGATCGCCAACGCGATCCTGATCCTGGCCACGCTGAGTTTTCTGGGACTGGGCGTGCAGTTCCCGAGCGTGGACTGGGGTGACATGATCGGCGCGGCCACGCAGACCATCTCCGACGGATACTGGTGGGAAATCCTGGCGCCAGGGATCGCGATCACGCTCATCGTGGTCGCGTTTGCCATGCTGGGCGACGGCCTGCGTGATGCGTTCTCCGCAGCCGGCTACGACGCCACGCCAGGCGCCGCCGCTGAGGCGGTCCGGCAAGCAGATGACCAGGGAACACCGTGAGCGAGCAGCCATCAGGCCCGGTGCTGCAGATCACCGAGCTGCATACCGAAATCCGCCGCAACGGGATGACAGTCAGGGCGGTCGACGGGGTCAGCCTGACGGTCGCCGCGGGGGAGTGCCTCGGCCTGGTGGGCGAGTCGGGTTGCGGGAAGACGATGACGGCCCGGTCCGTCATCCGGCTGCTGCCGGCCGGCGGCGCCATCACAGCCGGCTCGGTGGTGCTGGCCGGGACCGAGCTCACCGCGCTCGCCGAGCGGGATATGGAGAGCATCAGGGGCAACGACATCGGGATGGTGTTCCAGGACCCGTCACACTGCCTGGACCCGACGATGCCGATCGGCCGGCAGATCGCCGAGTCCGTAGTCGTGCACAAGGGTGCGAGCCGGCATGCCGCGGCGTCGCGTGCCGTCGAGATGCTCGGCCTGGTCCGGATAGCCGAGCCGGAGCGCGTGGCCGGTGAATACCCGCACCAGCTATCCGGCGGGATGCGGCAGCGGGCAATGATCGCTGCCGCGCTTGCCTGCGAGCCTCGGCTGCTGATCGCGGACGAGCCCACGACAGCGCTCGACGTGACAACTCAGCGTGACATCCTTGAGCTCCTCGGCGACCTGCGGGCACAGCTCGGCATGGCGGTCATCCTGGTCACCCATGACCTCGGCGTGATCGCCGGCCGGACCGAACGGGTCGCCGTCATGTACGGCGGCCGGATCATCGAGCAGGCGGCTACCAGCGAGGTCTTTGCCGGCCCCCGGCATCCCTACACCGAGGCGCTGTTCGATGCACTGCCGGAGATGACCGGTCCGACGATGGCGACAACCGGCAGAAGGGGCCTGTACAGCATTCCTGGCCGTCCGCCGGACCTGGTGTCGCAGGCGCCCGGCTGCAGCTTCGCGCCTCGGTGCCGTCATGTGCGGGACTGGTGCGCCAGCCACGAGCCCGCCCTGGACGGAGACCACCCCGGCCACACGTACGCCTGCTTCTTCCCCGTTGGCTCGCCGGGCAACGCGAGCGCGGCAGGCGATGCTGTCGCTGCCGGCCCGGTCAGTGTCTGGGCCACCGGTCAGGCCCGCCAGGCACGCCGGCCACCAGCGGACCCGGCTGCCGCGTCAGAGCCGCTGCTCCAGGTGTCAGCCCTCGTAAAGGACTATCCGGTCACTAGCGGAGTGCTGGGCCGCCGGTCGGGAGCGGTCAGCGCGGTGGCCGGCGTGAGCTTTCAGCTGCAGGCTGGACAGACGTTCGGGCTGGTCGGGGAGTCTGGCAGCGGCAAGACGACCATCGCCAGGCTGCTGGTTGGCCTGGAGCGAGCAGACGCGGGTTCCATCGCCTTCGGCGGTGCCGACCTGGCCGGGATGTCCGCCCGGCAGCTGCGGCACAGCCGGTCAGGCATCCAGCTGATGTTCCAGGACTCGTTCGCCTCGCTTGATCCGCGGATGCGGGTCCGGTCGATCCTCAGCGAGCCGCTCGCCATCCAGAACACAGTGCGCCGCCGCGGCTACCGCCGCCAGGTAGCGCGCATCCTGGACGAGGTGGGCCTGCCGCCAGATGCCGCGGGCCGCTATCCGCGCGAGTTCTCCGGCGGCCAGCGGCAACGGCTGGCGCTGGCGAGGGCGCTGATCGTGCGGCCGGCCCTCATCGTGGCTGATGAACCCGTCTCGGCACTGGATGTTTCGGTCCAGGCGCAGATCCTCAACCTGATGCGCAAGCTGCAGCGTCAGTACGGACTTAGCTATTTGTTTATCTCGCATGATTTGTCGGTCATCAGGTACATGGCCGACACGATCGGCGTGATGTACTTCGGCAAGCTAGTCGAGACCGGACCGACTGAGGATGTCTGCGCGACGCCGGGACATCCGTATACAGCGGGGCTGATCGCGGCCGTACCAGCGGTGGTGATGAGCCCTGGGGGGACAGGCCCGGCAGAGCCCGGCGGACCAGGCGGCGTGGCCGTCCCGCAAGCGGCTGAGTCGGCTCCCACGCGCCCGCCGTCTGGCTGCAGGTTCCGGACCAGATGCCCGTTGGCTCAACAGATCTGCGCCGAGGAAGAACCGCCGTTGCGCCCGCACGCCGCGGCGGGGCAGCTGGTAGCCTGCCATTTCCCGCTAGCCTCCGCGGCCACGGCGGTAACTGCCGGGCGGACATTGCCGAGCATTGCGTAAAGCGTATTGTTTAGCACCTATTGTCCACCCATGCCGAGCCTGGTGGCACAACAAATTTTGGCCATTATCAGGCCAGGCGGCCTTGGCGTTCGCGTCGGCAAGAACAGCCGTATGCAGCCAGTTCCGGCAGCGGCGCGACCGCCACGGCGGCGTTTTCGCTGCCCAGTTGTTGCTGCGCTCCTTCTTGCACTCGTTGTTGCCGCTAGCCTTCTTGTGTCCGCAGTGAGCAGGAAGGAACCGTTCGATGGCGCGCGGTCGGCCGGAGGGAGGTGCCCGCGATGAGTACACCGACGTCTGTTCCTCGTCCGCGGCTGCCAGGCCTGGACGTAGCTGACTCGGCGCTGCTGGCGAGTTTGCTTGAGCAGGCGCCGGTCGGTTTCGCCTTCATCGGCCCTGACGGCCGCGTCCGCCGGATGAACCAGGCGATGGCCTGGTTGCTCGGTGTTGACGGAGCCGGCCACGCCGAGACGGCTGACCAGGTCGGGCAGGACGGCGTGGCGGCAGTGCGCGCCTGGCCGCCGGACCTGGCCGAGGCCGCCGAGTCCGCGCTCAGCCGCGTCGCATCGGGTGACCGGCCGGTCCCGAGCACAGAGCATGCGCTTGCCGTGCCGGCCGCGACGGCGGCCGACGGGACCGGGGGCGACAGGACCGGCGGCCTGCGCTACTGGTCGTTTTCCTGGTTCCCATCGACAGACGGGGACGTCAGGGGGGTCGGCACGATCTCGGTTGAGGTGACACAGCAGCGCATTGCCGCGGAGGCACTACGACGCAGCGAAGAGCGGTACCGCTCGCTCGTGCAAGCCGGAGCACAGGTTGTCTGGGTCACCCGGCCGGACGGTGAGATCGCTGAAGATTCCCCCGAATGGCGCTCCATCACCGGGCAGACGGCTGACGAGTACCTCAGCAAGGGGTGGCTGGACGCGATTCACAGCGATGACCGCGAGCGCGTCGAGGCCTCCTGGCGCGAGTGCGTCCGCTCCGGGAAGGTCTTCGACAGCCGTTACCGAGTCCGCAGCCGGACTGGTTCTTACCGGCACTACGACGTGCGCGCCGTGCCGATCGAGCGCGACGGCAGGATCATCGAATGGATGGGCGCCAGCACCGACGTCACCGCGCAGCGCGAGGCAGAGGAGATGCGAGGGCGGCTGACTGAGCAATTGTCCGCCGCAGCGCTGCGCACCGCGCGGTTGCAGCAGGCGACGTCCATGCTGGCCGAGGCGCTGACCGTCGAGCAAGTCGTCCAGGTCATCACCGAGGTTGGCCGATCTGCGATCGGGGCTGAGCGGTCCGCCATGGCCATACTGGACACCGAGCGCCTGCGGCTACGCACGATCAATCCGGGCGGCCTGCCAGATAGCCCTGGCGCCCCGGCCAGCGACATGCCGCTGTCGGTGCCCAGCGTGATGACGCTGGCGATCACCACGCGGCGTCCGCTCATGCTGGAGAGCCCCGAGGCATTGCGCAGGTGCATGGATGCCGAGGGCGTTGATCTCAGCCTGTTCCTTGAGCACAGCGACGAGAAGGCGTGGGTAGGCCTGCCACTGCTGTCCTCAGGTGCCTCGCTCGGCGCGCTGCGGTTCTCCTTTACCCGGCCGCGTCAGATTACCGAGGAGGAGAGGGTCTTTCTCGAGGCGCTGGCCGGTCAGTGCGCGCTGGCCCTGGAGCGAGCCACGCTATACGAGCGGGAGCACACCACCGCGGAGACATTGCAGCGCAGCTTGCTGCCGGACACGCTGCCCACAGTTCCCGGCATCATCCTCGAGGCCCGGTGCCTGCCCGTCACCCGGAACATGGAGATCGGCGGCGACTGGTACGACGCATTCCGGCTGCCGGATGGCCGGCTGGCTGTGGCAACCGGCGACGTCATGGGCAAGGGACTGACGGCCGCGGCCGGGATGGGCCGGGTGCGCAACGCGCTGCGCGCGCTGGCGCTGACCGACCCCCGACCCGCCGCGGTACTCTCCGGCCTTGACCGGCTGTTCCTCGCGACCGAGCTTGCCGAGCAGGTCACCACCGTCGCTTACCTCGTGGTCAACCCGCTCACCGGAGACGGGGTGGCCGGGAACGCGGGTCACCTCCCGCCGCTGCTGCTATCCCCAGACGGGCCGCCGCGCCTCGAGTCCACCGACGCGGGCACTCCGCTCGGCTGGGCCAGCCCGCGCCAGCAGTACACCTTCCGGCTGCCGCCTGGCAACACAGCAGTGCTGTATTCCGATGGACTAGTGGAGAACCGTAAGCGGGGCCTGGATGCCGGCCTGGATGAACTGGTCTCGGTCGCAGCCCAGGCGCCCGCGCCGGTAACCGGCGATCCGGCGCAACTGCTGAACTATCTCGTTGACCGCATGTTGACGGGATACGAGCAGGATGACGACGTGACCGTCCTGGTCCTGCACGTTCCGGCCGGAGACGATCTGGCCGGGGGCCGGAGGCGGGCCGGTTCAGCGCGGAAGGGGAGGGCATGAGGAATGCGGGTACGATTCCCGAGGTTGTGCTCACCGCCCGGGCGCCGTCAGCAGGAGGCGGCCAGTCCGGGCGCTGGCTCGCAGCCGTACGACCTACACCGCCAGTGCGCCTAATGTGGTGGGCGGGAGAGAATCTCGGGCATGACGGGCGCGGTTGCCGCAGGAATCTTGCTCCTGACACGGTTCAGGGAGCGGGATTCTCGCGGTAGGGTCCGATGCTTACCAGGAGGTATGCCGGAGAGGTGGCAGTGTCGCCTGCTAGTTCTGAACGTGATGCCGGGCGCGGCGTGCCCGGTCGGCATCCAGCGAGGGAAGGGGTGACCGCGGTGGCTAGCGCTGCAGGCTCGGCGGCGCGGCGGCAGGCTCGGCCGTCGTCCCAGGCGTCCCAGGGATCGCAAGGATCGCGCCGCGCGCGCGTTCCGCACCAGGCCCGCGGCGGCGACGACGGCAGGGCGCAACTGGCCGACCAGGCAGTGACCCTGGTACCGGACGACGGCGTCAAGGACGGTGTCCCGGCCGCGAGGCGGCCGGCAGAGGGCCGCAGCCGCAAGCCCGCGGCCGCAGGCGATGCTAACGGCACTAGTGCCGAGGAGCAGGTGTCAGCAGGCAACAGCCGTGGCCGCGCCGGCCCGGCTGGCGCCAGTCGCAGGCAGGGAAAGAAGGGCGCCAGTGAGCTGCCGGGCAGGGGAGACCATCGTGACAACGGGAGCATGGACGTGACGGCGGACGCCGAACTGGCCACGGAAGACGGGCTGGACACTGATTCCGACCTAGCGGAAACTGGCGCCCTCGACGCCGACCCAGACCTTACCGAAGTATCGGAAATTGATGGCGACCCCGATCTGGCCGACGTCGCGTTCCTCGACGTCGACGCCGAACTCGAGGAACTTGAGAGCCTCGATGACCAGGACGCTGACTCTGACGAGGCGGCTGCCGACGAGCTGACCGGCGAAACTGACCCGGCGCAGCCGAGGCGAGTGGCTACCGCTGCCGGCGACGACCCGGAGGCAGTGGTGAGCGCCGACGGCGCGACCGCCCAGGCAGCCGAGGCCGCGACCGAGGAATCTGAGGACGAGGCATTCGTCTACGGCGACGACGACGAAGACCTGCCTGCTGCGCAGGTGGCGGTCGCGGGCGCGACCTCGGACCCGGTCAAGGACTATCTCAAGCAGATCGGCAAGGTTCCGCTGCTCAACGCGGAGCAGGAAGTCGAGCTGGCCAAGCGGATCGAGGCCGGGCTCTTCGCCGAGGAAAAGCTCGCTGACAGCGGCGGGCTCCGCCCCGACACCAGGCTGGACCTGGAGTGGATCGCCGACGACGGCAGGCGGGCTAAGAACCACCTGCTGGAGGCAAACCTCAGGCTTGTGGTCTCGCTGGCCAAGCGATACACGGGCCGGGGCATGCTCTTCCTGGATCTCATCCAGGAAGGGAATCTCGGCCTCATCAGGGCAGTGGAGAAGTTCGACTACACCAAGGGCTACAAGTTTTCTACCTACGCGACCTGGTGGATCCGGCAGGCAATCACCAGGGCCATGGCAGACCAGGCCAGGACCATCCGGATCCCGGTACACATGGTCGAAGTGATCAACAAGCTTGCCCGGGTGCAGCGGCAGATGCTGCAGGACCTGGGCCGCGAGCCAACCCCCGAAGAGCTGGCCGCCGAGCTGGACATGACGCCAGAGAAGGTTATCGAGGTGCAGAAGTACGGCCGTGAGCCGATCTCCCTGCACACGCCGCTCGGCGAAGACGGAGACAGCGAGTTCGGCGACCTGATCGAGGACTCTGAGGCGATCCAGCCGGGTGAGGCTGTCAGCTTCACGCTCCTGCAGGAGCAGCTGCACTCGGTGCTGGACACCCTGTCCGAGCGCGAGGCCGGCGTGGTCTCGATGCGCTTCGGGCTGACCGACGGACAGCCCAAGACGCTCGACGAGATCGGCAAGGTCTACGGAGTGACCAGGGAGCGGATCCGCCAGATCGAGTCCAAGACCATGTCCAAGCTGCGTCACCCGTCCCGGTCCCAGGTGCTGAGGGACTACCTGGACTAACTCGCCCGCCCGGTAAGCCATCCGGGCTGGAAAGCTAGCTAATAGCTAAGGCCCCTGACCAGCGGACTGGTCAGGGGCCTTAGCACTGCTGACGGGTGCCCTAGGTGTGCCGTAGCGCGCGGCCGGGAAGACACTTGGCCCCGGACCAAGTCGCTGGTCCGGGGCCACGAATGTGCGGAGGTCAGGAAGTCGTGTCGCCGGACTTGCTCGTCAGCCTGCCTGTCTCGTCCTGGATCTCCACTGCGATCTTGGCAAGAGCATCGGCGTGCTTGCGATTGTGATGAGCGCAGAACAGCAACTCGCCCGAACCCGGAAGCAGCACGCGTACATACGCGGGTGCCCCGCATCGGTCACACAAGTCAAGGGCGGTCAGAGGCCTCGTAGGGGCTATCGCACCGGTCATAATTCGCCTCCTCGCCTCATGGACGGTGCCGGGTCTGTTCCGGTGCCGGTTCTTCCGACCCTGGCGGCAACGGTGCCGACAGTCCGTCCAACCTGTGAACTCCTTACGCATCACAACACCCGGGGCAGCTGTTTGTCATCCCCTGTGGGCCACGAGTATGCCGAGGGCGAACATCCAGCTATGCCCGGCCAGCCACTAGCATTCCCTTATAGGTGTTATGAGTATTAAGTAATCTTTGAGCTATATGCCGAGCGGCGTGGTGACACGAGGCACGGCGCGCATCAGGCTAGTCTGCCCTCAGGACCTGCGTCTGGCACTCTGCCAGCACGGGTGCCGCTCGCTACCGCAGGATTGCCCAGGGAGCCGTCGTGACCGCCGTCAGCACAGAGCCCGCCCCTCCGGTGTCGGCCGCCAAGGGGCCGGCCGCCAAGGGGCCGGCTGGCACAGGTCCGGCCGCTCGGGGCGCTGGCCCGCGCCGTGGACCTGCCGCCGGGTCCGACGGGTATACGGCACGGCACCTCACCGTCCTGGAGGGCCTGGACGCCGTTCGCAAGCGTCCCGGCATGTACATCGGCTCCACGGATGGCCGGGGCCTGGCTCAGTGCCTGGGCGAGATATTCGACAACGCCGTGGACGAAGCCCTGGCGGGCGCCTGCAGCGAGATCGAGGTCATCCTGCATGCAGACGGCTCCGCCGAAGTCCGGGACAACGGCCGCGGCATCCCCGTCGACAACGAGCCGAAGACCGGCTTGCCGGGCGTCGAGCTGATCATGACGCGGCTGCACGCGGGCGGTAAGTTCGGCGGCGGCTCCTACACAGCCTCGGGCGGCCTCCACGGCGTCGGGGCCTCGGTGGTCAACGCCCTGTCGGGCAGGCTCGACGTGTGGGTGGAGAAGGCCGGCTACGAGTGGGCCATGAGCTTCCGCCGTGGCGTGCCAGGCGAGTTCTCCGGCGACGGCCCTGACGCGGCCTTCAGGCCCGCCTCCGGGCTGCACAAGGGCCGCAAGGTAGCCAGGACGGCGACCGGCACCAGGATCCGGTTCTGGCCGGACCGGCAGATCTTCGTACCGGGAGCCGACTGGTCGTTTTCCTGGCTGGCGCAGCAGGCCCGGCAGACTGCGTACCTGGTCCCTGGCCTTGCCATCCGGATCGAGGACGAGCGCCCCCGCCCCAAGCAGCCAGCGCCCGACCACGCAGCGCCGGACCACGCAGTACCCGACCACGGGGGCGACGCGCCAGCGGAGGACTCCGCTGCCGCCGGCCAGCTAGCCCGGTCCGCTGAGTTCCGGTTCGACGGCGGTATCAGCGAGTTCTGTGCTCACCTGTCAGCTGGCGAGCCGGTCACCGACGTGGTCAGGATCACCGGCAGCGGCCAGTTCACCGAGACGATCCCGGTGCTCGACGATGCCGGTCACCTCACCCCGACCGAAGTGGAACGGCAGCTGGACGTCGACGTGGCGCTGCGCTGGGACGCTGGCTACGACAGCACTGTCCGGTCGTTCGTGAACGTCATCGAGACCGCCAAGGGCGGTACGCACGTCACCGGCTTCGAGCGCGCCATCGTAAAGACGCTGAATGACCAGCTCAGGGCCGCGAGGCTGCTGAAGACCGGGGAAGAGCCGGTGGTGAAAGATGACGTACTCGAGGGCCTGACGGCGGTGGTCTCGGTGCGGCTGCCTGAGCCGCAATTCGAGGGTCAGACCAAGGAAGTACTCGGCACACCGGACGCGGCCAAGATCGTCAGCCAGGTGATCTCGACCGAGCTCACTAACTTCCTCGAGGGCCGGGTGCGTGGCAGCAAACAGCAAGCACGCGCCGTGCTGGACAAAGTCGTCGCGGCCGCCAAGACCCGGATCGCAGCTCGTGAGCACCGGGAGAACCAGCGCCGCAAGTCTGCCTTGGCGACTTCGGCGCTGCCAGCCAAGCTCGTCGACTGCCGGTCAGCTGACGACCGGAGCGAGCTGTTCATCGTGGAGGGCGACTCCGCACTCGGGACCGCGAAGAACGCCAGGAACTCGGAGTTCCAGGCGCTGCTGCCGATCCGGGGCAAGATCCTCAACGTGCAGAAGGCCTCGCTCTCCGACATGCTGAAGAACGCCGAGTGCGCTGCCATCATCCAGGTACTCGGCGCCGGCTCGGGCAACGCGTTCGACCTCGACTCGGCCCGGTACCAGCGCGTCATCTTCATGGCCGACGCGGACGTCGACGGCGCGCACATCCGTACCCTGCTGCTGACCCTGTTCCACCGCTATATGCGGCCGATGGTGGAAGCGGGCCGGGTGTTTGCCGCGGTACCGCCGCTGCACCGGATCGAGCTCATCAACCCGCGCAAGAACCAGAGCCGCTACATCTACACCTACAGCGATGGCGAGCTGCAGCGCACCCTGCTGGAGCTGGAACGCAAGGGCCAGCGGTTCAAAGAGCCGCCGCAGCGCTACAAGGGCCTCGGCGAGATGGACGCGCATCAGCTGGCCGAGACCACGATGGATCCACGGCACCGGGTCCTGCGCCGGATCAGGATCGAGGACACCGGGGCCGCGGAGAACATGTTCGAGTTGCTGATGGGCAGCGAGGTCGGGCCGCGACGCGACTTCATCGCGGCAGGCGCATCTGAGCTAGATCCGTCCCGCATCGACGTCTGACGGCCTGCGGCGGCGCATTCCTGCGCGCGTCAGGAAGCGTTCCAGCTGTGCGGCAGCATCGGCGGCGAAAGCCAGCCGCCCGGCGGCTTCCAGGCAGGCTGCGGCAGTGCTCATGATCACCGGTTCGGCCGTCGCGTCAGCGCAGACCGGCGCTCGTAGCGTCGCGTCCCAGTCGGCAGCGCATGCTGCGGCGTCTCTGCCGACCGCGCATGCTGTCCACCGTGTCAGGCCGAAGACTTGCACCGTGCGCCGGAGGGGGCACAGCGCCGCGACGTGCAGGTATTTACGGATGTTGCGACTCTTCTCGACTACCGCCGCTGATTTAAGACTGGCTCGTCGTCAGGGATCAGCCTGGGTGGGCTGTGCTTTCCAGTGGCCGTAACCCGTCTCTCGGCACTCTCTGGCTGTGCGGGCACCGCCAGATCACGAAGACTT
>Ga0335072_10004558_pt1 | contig 20540 bp, 15 predicted proteins | sample Lox_Sample_21_FD_206725 | JGI IMG/M metagenome (GOLD analysis project Ga0335072, IMG submission 206725) | Soil microbial communities from Loxahatchee National Wildlife Refuge, Florida, United States - Lox_Sample_2.1 | ecosystem: Environmental > Terrestrial > Soil > Wetlands | place: USA...
CAATATTTTCGGCATCCTCCGCACTCAGCAGCGGCTGCAGGTCCGGAACATGAAACTCCGTCTTCGCTGGATAATCCCCATGATCGGGCGAGCCCAGCAGCGTTGCCCCCTTATCGAGCTGCAGGGTGATCTTGCTCTTGAGCACAATCGGCGCGCTCACATAGGTGCCCGCTGTCAGCTGCACCGTGCCGCCGCCTTTCTTCGCGCACGCGTCAATCGCGCTCTGAATCGCCGCCGTATCCTTAGTAGTTCCGTCGCCCTTCGCTCCAAATGCACGCACGTCGCACGTTTTTGCATGCAAGGTGCCCGCGCCTGCCACAACCATCAGAGCGCCAACCCCCAAAACCATCTTGCGCTTCCACAAATTCACTCTAGACCTCGCCAAAACGCCAGATTAGATGCGCAATCATCATAACCCCAACGGCATCCAGTGGTCATACCACTGCCGCTATAGCGATTTCTGAGTTGCTGTGTCCGGAAGCCGATACCTTCAAGTCGACGCGACCAACCCGGGGTCCCCAGCGATGGGTCTTTGTCGCTGGGGTGGGAACAACAGGGAGTCGGCGATCTGGCAACACAGGCGAAGGATACACCTACTCAGGAATCGCTGTAATGACCCACAAAGTGCGCCAAATTCGATTTTGTCCAAGCATGGTACAATTTCGGCTGAATCGAGATTTTGCAGCAAAATCGCCATGAAAATTGTCTTCAAGCACCGCGCCGCGCCGTACTCCTCCGTCTTCGCCAACGCACTCGCTACCGCTATCACTGCTTTCGCCCTTGCTGTCGCTCTGCCCGCGCAGCAAGCGCACATCACACACGCCGAAGCCGTCGCCCGCGCCAAACAAATCGTCGCCAGGATGACGCTCGATGAAAAGATCAAGGAGCTGCACGGCATCCACGACGCCACCGGCTATCGCATGGTGCCCGGCATTCCGCGCCTCGGCATCCCCGACTTCCACATGACCAACGGCCCCGCCGGCGTCGGTCCCGGCGGAGCTAGCCCTCAGCCGCCCGCCACCGCACTGCCCGCACCCATCGCGCTCGCGGCCACATGGGATCCCGAACTGGCCCATGCCTACGGCAAGCTTGAAGGCGAAGAGTCGCGCTCGCTCGGCAGTCAGCTCTTCGAATCGCCCGACATCAACATCGCCCGCGTGCCGCAGGGCGGACGCGTATTCGAGAGCTTCGGCGAAGATCCATATCTCGACAGCCGCATTGCTGTGGCCGCCATTGAAGGCGTGCAGAGTACCGGCATCATGGCCAACGTAAAGCACTTCCTGGCCAACAATCAGGAATCCGACCGCAAATCGATCGACGAGGAGATCGGTGAACGGGCGCTGCGCGAAATCTATCTGCCGGCCTTCGAAGCCTCCATCAAAGAAGCACACTCCGCCTCGCTGATGTGCGCTTATCCCAAAGTGAACGGCACCTTCGATTGCGAAAATGCTCCGTTTCTCAAAGGCATTCTGAAACATGAATGGGACTTTGACGGCTTCGTTCTCTCTGACTGGGGCGCGACACACAGCACGGTTCCGAGCGCGCTGAATGGCCTCGATCTCGAGATGCCAACCGGCATCTACTTCGGCGATGCGCTGCGCAAGGCAGTTGACGCCGGCCAGGTTCCGGTCGCCGCTCTCGACGAGATGCTCGTTCGCCGCTTCGCCAAGATGATCGAGTATGGCGATTTCAATGCGCAGCCGAAGCTGCAGCCCATTCCAGCCTTCGAGCACGGAGCCATCGCGCGCAAAATCGCATCGCAGTCCATCGTGCTCTTGAAGAATGATGGCTCCCTGCTCCCGCTCAACTCCACCTCGATCAAGACGATCGCCATCATCGGCCCCTACGCCGTGCGCCCCAACACCGGCGGCGGCGGCAGCTCGCATGTGATCCCGCTCTACACCATCACCCCTTATGACGGCCTAATGGCCTCACTCGGTCTGCAGATCCACGTCACTGTGCTCGACGGCAGCGACTTCGACGCAGCCGCAGCGGCCGCCGAGCGATCGCAGGTGGCCATCGTCATGGTCGGCGATCAGGACAGCGAAGGCCGCGACCAGAGCCTCGATCTGCCCGCCGCGCAGAATCAGCTCATCGAAGCCGTCGCCAAAGCGAATCCGAAGACGGTCGTCGTCGTGAAAACCGGCTCCGCCATTCTCATGCCCTGGATCAACGACGTGCCAGCCGTGCTGCAGGCCTGGTATCCAGGCGAAGAAGACGGCAACGCCGTCGCCTCCGTTCTGCTCGGCAGCGTGAATCCCTCGGGCAAACTGCCGCTCACCTTTCCGCGCAGCATCGATCAGACATTGGCGGCCGATCCGCAGCAGTATCCCGGCGTTGCCGGCACCGTGCACTATAGTGAAGGTCTTGATGTGGGCTACCGCGGCTACACCGCGCACAACATCACGCCGCTCTTTCCCTTCGGCTTCGGTCTCAGCTACACGCAGTTCAGCTTCGGCGATCTGAAAGTCGCGCAGCAGCCGGGCAGCGCCAACGCAACCATCAGCTTTACCGTCACCAACACCGGCCAGCGCGCCGGCGCCGAGGTCGCCCAGTTGTATCTCGGTTTTCCGTCCATCGCTGAAGGCAACGAACCGCCCATCCAGCTCAAGGGATTTCGCAAGGTCGAGCTCAAGCCGGGCGAAGCCAAGCCGGTTGAATTGAAGCTCGACGCGCGCGCGTTCTCCTATTGGTCAGAAAAGGCGCACTCCTGGCAGATCGCGCCCGGTAAGTTCCAGATCCTCGTCGGAGATTCCTCAGCCAGCACCCCGCTGAAAGGAACGGTCACGATCCGCTAGATCCGTTGGGATTTTTCAAGGGCAGCCGCACAACGAAGCGCGTGTTGCCCGGCTCCGACTCCACGTCGATCTTTCCGCCGAACTTCTGCGTCACGATACGCTGCACAATCTCCAGCCCCAGGCCGGTTCCCGAGCCCTGGGGCTTGGTTGTAAAGAACGCCTCGAAGATGTGCGGCAGCACTTCGGGCGGAATGCCCGGTCCACGATCCCCAATACTTACCGCCAGCCAGCCGCCCTCGTTCCAGGTGGCAACCTCGATCTGCGCGTCCGCGGGCGAAGCATCCACAGCATTGTCGATCAGGTTGGTCCACACCTGGCTCAACGCCGAGCCACGCGTCAGAATCGTCGACGGTGAAGCCGAAAAGCGCTTCAACACCGAAATATTCTTCGTCCGCAGCTTGTGATTCAGAATCGTGATCGTGCTCTGCAGGCTGTCGTGTACATCGAGTTCCCTGCCGGCCGAGCGATCGTCATAGGCGAACTTCTTCACCGCCATTACCAGCTCGGAGACCCGTGAGATGCTCTCCTCGATGGCGCACACCAGCGAAACGCTCGATACCAGCGCTTCCAGCCAGTTCAACGCATCGGAAAAGCTGCTTGCGTCGAATGCATCGCGCGCGCACGCCAGCTCTTCCTGCTTGAACCCGATCTCCACCAGCGCCGGCGCAATGGAAAACGCATTCTCCACGCCCGCGGCAGCAAGCCACTCCGCCATCGCTTCTTCGGCATCCGCCTGCTCCAGGCTGCTCATCGCCGGTGCGTGGCAGCCGCCGATGGCGTGCTCCAGCAGATCGCGCATGCATTCCAGTTGTTCCCGCGTCTTTTGATGAGCGGCATGCCGAAGGCTCAGCTGTTGCAGCCGCAGAAGGTTCTCCCGCAGTTGCGAAGCCGCGCGCTTGGCCGCCGACCCAGGATTATGTAGCTCATGCATCAGGCCAGCCGCCAGTGTTCCCAGCGAAATCAGTTTTTCACGATGCAGGGCTTCGGTCTGGTAGGCCTGGATCCGCTGTGCCATATCCGCCTGCACCACGTTCCGCACCTCAGGGCAGCAGGCCAGCAGCGACCAGAACTCCTGCTCTCGAAAACGCAACAGCACCGAATCCTGCGTCGCCACAACGCGCATCATCGAGGGCGCTCTGCCCATCAGCAGAGGTACTTCGCCAAATCCCTCGCCCGCGCGGGCAAATCCAGTCGCAGTCCAGCTTCCGTCTTTCTCCGGCCTCTCCGCGCGCACCTCGCCCTCGAGCAAGACCCAATACGAGCGCTCCTGCTGGCCGGACTCGGCCAAAACCGCTCCCGCTTTCGCGTGCACAAGGTCGGCGCGTTCCACGCCTTTCAGCGCGTCAGGGCCGGTTCCGGAGAATGGGCGCGTTTGGAACAGTGCCTCACCGATCTCCGGTAACAGAATCGGCTTCACTTCGACCGGTTGTCCGCTATCGTTCATCCGTTCTTCGCGCTCCCTTTAGAAACCAGCGAGATACTGATGCACCAGCTGTACCGCGATGGAACCCTCACCTACCGCCGACGCCACCCGCTTCACCGAACCGTGGCGCACATCGCCTGCCACAAATACGCCCGGCACGCTCGACTCCAGCAAATACGGTTCGCGCCGTTCCTTCCAGACCTCCGGCAATCTGCCTTCGCTGCGCAGATCCGGTCCCGCCAGCAGAAAGCCGTTCGGATCACGCAGAACGCAAGCCGGCAGCCATGCTGTAACCGGCGCCGCACCGATGAAGACGAACAGTGAATTCACCGGACGTACCGACTCCCCATCCGGCCCCAACACCTTCACCGCCTCCAGGCGTTCCTCGCCCATCGCTTCTGCAACCTGCGTCCGGGCCTCTACCACAATATTCGATGTAGCTGCGATCTCATCGATTAAGTATTTCGACATCGTTGCAGAAAGGCCTTCTCCGCGAACCAGCATCGTTACCCGGTTGGCGAATTTTGCAAAGTGCAGCGCCGCCTGCCCGGCGGAATTGGCGCCTCCCACCACCAGGATGTCCTCGCCCTTGCAGGAGACAGCCTCCACCAGCGCCGCTCCGTAGTAAACGCCCCGGCCTGTAAGGCGCTCTGCTCCCGGCACATCGAGCTTGCGATACTGCACTCCGGGCGCCAGCAGAACCGTGTGGCTTGACACCTCGCGTCCGTCCGCCAGTTGCACAAAGCGGTACTGCCCGTCGATCCGCAGCCCGACCGCCCGCTGAACCACAAACTCCGCCCCAAACCGCGAGGCCTGCGTGTGCGCGCGCCGCCCCAGCTCCGCCCCGGTCAGACCAGAGGGAAATCCAAGATAGTTCTCAATCTTCGAGCTTGAGCCCGCCTGACCACCCGGAGCCTCGGGTTCGATCACCAGCGTCCGCAATCCCTCGCTGGCGCCGTACACCGCAGCCGCAAGCCCCGCCGGCCCCGCGCCGATCACGACAATGTCATAGAAATCCTGCGTAGCTTGCGTGCGCAATCCCACCCGCGCCGCCAGCGCCTCCACCTCCGGATCCACCAGCACGCTGCCATCCGCAAACAGCACCACCGGCAAAAGATTCGGGTCCAACTGGCGGTCGGTCAGGAGCTTCAGCACCTCCTGGTCTGCGGCCACGTCGAACCACCGGTACGGTACATGGTTGCGCGAAAGAAAATTGCGTACTTTGTGGTCTTTCAGCGACCACCTGTGCCCAATCACCCGCAGGCCTTCGAACGGCGGCCGATACCCCGCCTGCCAGTCCTCCAGCAGATCTGTAATCACTGGATACAGCTTCTCTTCCGGCGGGTCCCACGGCTTGTTCAGATAGTAGTGAATCCGCGCCGAGTTGATCGCCTGAATGGCCGCTTCCGTATCGGCGTACGCGGTTAGCAGCACGCGCCGCGCCTCCGGATAAATCGACCGCGCCCGCTCCAGGAACTCCACACCCGTCATCCCCGGCATGCGCTGGTCGCTCACAAATAGCGCCACCGGCTCCTCGCGCGTCTTCAGCTGGTCCAGCGTATCCAGCGCAGCCTGCCCGCTCGCCGCACGCATCACCCGGAACGTGGCTCCATATTGCCGGCGCAGATCCTGAACGATCGCCTCCAGGACACTCACATCATCATCGACTGCCAGCAGAATTGGTCGTGCCATATAGTCTCAGTTTAGAGCCTCGAAGAGCTTGCAGGAAAAAAGCAACCGGAAGAGGATGATAGTTGCTGGGAGGACTTTCCCTTGTGCCGCAGGAGCCAATTCACTGCGCTCCCCTCCCCCATCCAGGTCATGCTCCGTACCGTTCCACGCCGGCAATCTCCCCCGCACGTGGGATCCATGGGCCAGGCCGCACCCAAGTGAACAAAAGTGTCATTGACGCGTCAGAAGTCAGTCAGCTAGAAGGTATTAAGACACTGAAAAAGTGTAGCAAATACAGACACTCGCGGGAGTGTGTCTGGTTTGTCCGATAACACCAGTAATCGGCGAAAAACCGGCTCCTGGGTCAGCCTCGGCGAACCCTTGAGCCAGATCCGTTGCTGGTCACTGAACGGGACTTATGAGCACGCAGGGCAAAGATCATGAATAAAATCATTCTGGCTGATTCGCAGGCGATCTTTCGTGCAGGTACAGCCAAGGTGCTGGCCATGGATGAAGACCTGCGCATTATCGCTCAATGCACCGACCTCGAGCGCATGTACCATGCGATCACTACCTTTCCCTCCGCGATCGTCCTCTTCGCGTCCTCGCTTCACCCCGATTTCCCCCGGCTGCGCGTCATGCTTGAAAGCGCCGGCAGCCGCGGCATCGTGATCGCCGAAAACAACGACGCGGCCGGCAGCTACCTGCAGCAGGGCTTTCGCGGCGTAGTCTTCCGCAGCGTCACCGGGCCGACGCTCGTCGAATGCGTGCGCCGTGTCGCCGCCGGCGAAACCTGGATACCGCCGCAGATCATGCAGCCCGATTCGCCTCAGGAAGACATGGTTGGCACTCGGGTCCGCGACCGCCTCACGCCCAAGGAGATGCGCATCGTCGCACTCATCGTCCAGGGCTGCAAAAACCGCGAGATCGCTCTGCGCCTCAAGACGACCGAGCAGGTCATCAAGAACTACCTGCGCTCCATCTACGACAAAACCGGTGTCGGTGACCGCCTGGAGCTGGCTCTCTTCACCATCCACCATCGCGTGCTGGCCGCCGCGGCAGCCGAGGTGGGCAGCAAACTCGAAGCCGAGGAACAGGCCGCGTCCGCAGACGCCGTCGCATAGACGGCGCGACGCCTCAAGTCGCGTGTATCAAGCTGAAGGCGAGAATCACCAGCACGATCAGGCTGACCGCCGCATACAAGCGATCCGGCTCCAATGCGAATCCGACAATCGCCATTGCCACCCTGGCTACCGGCGTGAGGATGAGTAACAGCAGACCAGCCTGCATCAGCCCCTCGCTGTTCAAGTGCGCCGCCGAGCGCACAATCCCTGATACGGTACGAATCTCTGCGCCGCGGGCAGCAAAATGATGGTAGTTCGCCGCAGCGGCGTGCCACTGGACGAGATACGCTATGCCCCCCACGGTTACGATCGCAGCCGACAGCAAAACCCCTGCGCGCAGAAGCTGTCCGATGATGTTCTCCAGGCTGTTGTCGTCCATAGCGCTCAAATCTTCCCCAGAATGCCGTTCACTATCATCTCGATTGCCATCACCAGAATGACGATTCCGAACACAGCCCTCAACGTGCGAACGCGGGCCCTCACCAGCACCTTGGTCCCGAGCAACGCGCCGCCCAGGACACCCAGCATCACCGGCATCGCTACCCGCGGATCGATGTACCCACGGCTCAGGTACACGCCTGCGCTCGCCGCCGCCGTCACGCCGATCATGAAGTTGCTGGTTGTTGTCGATACTTTGAAGGGAATGTGCATTGCACGATCCATCGCGATCACCTTCAAGGCTCCCGAGCCGATCCCGAGCAACCCCGAGAGCGCCCCTGCCCCGAACATGATGCCGAACCCGGCAGGCACATTGCGCACGCCGTAGTCCACCCGCGTACCCTGCTCAGGATAGCTGCCATCCAACCGCAGAAGCCGGCCAAGTGTGTCGGAAGCAACCCGGTCGTCGGCATCAGCGTGCCGAAAGAGCGAAGTGTACGCGGCGTGGATCAGTACCAGGCCAAACACGATGGCAAGCGCATGCGTGCTCACAAGCCCCGCCAGGTACGCGCCAACCACTGCGCCCACTGTAGTGGCAATCTCCAGAAACATGCCGATCCGGATGTTGGAAAATCCCTCCCGGACATAGGCCGCCGCCGCGCCGGAGGAAGTTGCAATCACCGAAACCAGCGAAGCGCCGATGGCGTACTTGATGTCGACGCCCAGCGCAAGCGTAAGCGCCGGCACCACCACAACACCGCCGCCCAGGCCCGTCAATGCGCCCAGAAACCCCGCGAGTGCAGACACTGCCCAGACCACCGCCGTGAATTCAAGAACCGTCATTCGATTAGCAGGTGCTCCGTGTGCCGCCGGTTATGTAGGTTGACCGCACTCCAGGTTGCTAGAGCTTCTCCGCGACACTCTTCGCCTGCGTAAATAGAGATAAGTAGTCCGGCCCCCCTGCCTTCGAATCCGTCCCGCTCATGTTGAACCCGCCGAACGGATGCGCCCCCACCATCGCGCCCGTGCACTTGCGGTTGAAGTAGAGATTGCCCACGTGATACTCACGCCGCGCGATCTTCAGCCGCTCGCGGTCGGAGGTGTAGACCGCGCCCGTCAGGCCATATTCGGTGTTGTTCGCCACCTCCAGGCCTTCGGTAAAGCTGTTCACCTTGATCACTGCCAGCACCGGCCCGAAGATCTCCTCCTGGGCGAGAACTCCCTTCGGAGGAATCTCAGCGAAGACCGTCGGCTCAAGAAAGTATCCGCAGCTGGCCGTCTCGCGCGCAGTGCCTCCCGCAATCAGCCGCCCCTCTGCTTTCCCCAGCTCGATATAGCGCAGCATCGATTCCAGCGCCGCCTTGTTGACCACCGGTCCCATGCCCGGGTTCGTTGTCGGATCGCCCACCGTCAGCCGCGCCACGCGTTCCCGCAGCCGCTCCAGAAACACGTCGTAGATGGGTGCTTCCACAATCGCCCGCGAGCAAGCCGAGCACTTCTGTCCGCTGAACCCGAATGCCGACACCACAACGCCTTCAATCGCAGCGTCCAGGTCGGCATCCGCGCACACCAGAATCGAATCCTTGCCGCCCATCTCAAGAATCGTGCGCTTGATCCAGATCTGTCCCGGCATCGTCTTCGCCGCGCGCTCGTGAATCTCCAGGCCCACAGCCTTCGATCCCGTAAACGCGATGAAGCGCGTCTTAGGATGCTCCACGATCGCGTTGCCGAAGGCCGCTCCTGACCCAGGGCAGAAGTTCACCACGCCGTCAGGCATTCCCGCTTCTTCGAGAATCTCCACAAACTTCGCCGCAATCGTCGGCGCATCGCTCGAAGGCTTCAGGATCACCGTATTGCCCGTAACGATCGCCGCCGCCGTCATCCCCGCCATGATGGCAAACGGAAAATTCCACGGCGGAATTACCGCGCCCACACCCAGTGGAAGGTACAGCAACTCATTGAGTTCGCCGGGATACTGGATCGGCGTAGTCGCTCTCGCCAGCCGCAACGCCTCGCGTGCATAAAACTCCAGAAAATCGATCGTCTCGCCCACATCGGCATCGGCCTCGGCCCAGTTCTTGCCCACCTCGTAAGTCAGCCAGGCCATCATCTCGAACTTCCGCTGCCGGATCAGCTCCGCCGCATTCAGCAGCAGAGAAACCCTGTCCTCGGTCGACGCTCTGCTCCAGAACTCGAATGCCCGCAACGCCGCGGCCATCGCCGTCTCCGCGTGCTCCGCGCCCGCCTTCTGGTGTACACCCACCACCTGCGATGGCAGTGCCGGGTTCAGCGAGCGGATTTTGTCTGCGGTCTTCACCCGGTCGCCCCCAATCACCAGCGTGTACTCGCGCCCAAGTTCTAGCGCCACCTTCTCGAGCGCCACCTTCATCGCCCGGTCATTCTCATGCAGCTTGAAATCGGTAAACGGCTCATTGACAAACCCGCCCTTCGGCGAGCGTGGCTGAATCGAAATAGGAAGCACTGCGGTCGTCATAACATCTTCAGTGTAGTTCAGTTTTGCTTTCGTCCACGGCATCGCCCGATGAGATGCGCACGCCCTCCCGGTCGTGACACTATCGCGCTGCATCGCTGGAAACAAAGCGTAATTTAGGCGAAAATAGAAGCATGAAGCGTTCCGGCACCGCCGACCTCCCGCTCCACGGTGGGCGCGTCCCCGCGTGGCTGGGCGAGCGCATGACGCGCCTCGGAACCGCGATCGCCGGCCACGTCACCGAACTCTACGGCCCATCCGAATTCCTCACGCGCCTGAGCGACCCCTTCTGGTTCCAGGCCTTCGGCTGCGTCATGGGCATGGACTGGCACTCATCCGGCATCACCACTTCCGTAATGGGCGCACTCGAACGCGGACTCAACCCGCGCTTCTCGGAGCTCGGCTTCGCCATCTGCGGAGGCCGCGGCCGCCATTCGCGCAAAACACCCCATGAACTCCGTGCATTCGCCTCTCAGACCGGCCTCGACGGCAACGCGCTCGCCCGCACCAGCCGGCTCACCGCGCGGGTGGACAACAACGCCATCGCCGACGGCTTCCAGCTCTACCTTCACGCCTTCGTCGTCCACAAATCCGGCGGATGGGCCATCGTGCAGCAGGGCATGAAAGAGGAAAGCGCCCTCGCCCGCCGCTATCACTGGCACTCCGCTGCCGTGCGCGACTTCACCTCCGACCCGCACACCGCCATCCACGGCCGGCCGCAGGGCACAATTATGAATCTGGTCGATGGCCGCGCATCCCGCGCCCAGCAGGCACTGCTTACCATCGTTCATGAGCCCGTGGAAACCAATCTGCAGGAAGCGCGCAAACTCATCATGCCCGCGCATCACGACGTCCGCCCCGCCGACGTCGACCTGAAACGCCTCGGCGCCGTCCTCGCCGTTGCGCATGAGCAGGAACTCCGCGATTTCGCCGAGCTATTGCTACTCGAAGGCCTCGGCCCGCGCACGCTGCAATCGCTCGCTCTGATTGCGGAAGTCGTGCACGGCGCGCCCGCCCGCTTCTCTGATCCTGCGCGCTTCTCTTTCGCGCATGGCGGCAAAGACGGCCATCCCTTTCCCGTCCCGCTCAGAACTTATGACGATTCGCTCGGAGTGTTGCGTCGCTCCCTCGACGCCGCGCGGCTCGACCACTCTGAGAAGATGGAAGGCTTCCGCCGCCTCGACCGCCTCACCCGCGCCGTGGAAGACAACCGCGACCCCTTCGCCGACTTCGATGCCGCCATAGCGCACGAACGCCGCATCTCGCCCTCACTCGGCGGCCGCACCGTCTTCGATGACAAGCCCAAGCAAGCAAGAAAACCCACCAGCCGCCAACTAAGCCTCTTTTAAGCCGTTTTCGACTCCACCTGCCGGCCCTTGATCTCGTTCAGGAGCGTCTCAACCTTATCCTCGCTCTCGAGCGCCTGGAACTTATCTTCGAGCGTTTCAGGATTCATCAGTTCACCGGCCGCCGCGTTCTCAGCCGCCTTCACGCGCACCTTGCTCTGCATCCGGTTTAACGCGTTCTCCTGATCCACACCCACCACCTGCCGCGCCTTGGTTGCCCGGCCCACCACCTTCGCCCGGCGATGTTCTGCGGTAAGCATCTCGCAATGCGCGCGCGTCTCGCTCAGCTTCTGTTCCAGTTTGTGCAGAGCCTGGCGCAGGTTGTCCGCCTCGTGCTTCTGATCCTCCGCCTGCGTCGTGAATCCCTCGACGAGCTGGTTATGGCTCAGCACCCGCTCCAGAGCCGCGCGCGCCAGGTCATCCCGCCCCTTCTCGACCGCGAGTTCCGCCTTGCGCCGCCACTCCGCTGCCTGCTGCTCATGCTCCGCGCGCTTCTTCTCCAGCAGATGCTGGTCAGCAATTGCTACAGCCACCTGAGTCTTCACCTGCAAAAGCTGGTTCTCCATATCCAGCACGATCTGTTTCAGCATCTTCTCCGGATCTTCAGCCTTCTCCACCATGTCGTTCAGATTCGCTCTCAGCAACGTGCTCACTCTATCCAGCAATGACATAACGCCCTCCTGTCCCACTCAGCACGAAAATGGGTGCCCCAGGTTCGGTGCGTATTGTGCACCTAACCTGGGAAAGCACAACCATCAACACTGCCCGAACGGCCAACTCACTAACTTGCTAACGTCCGCGCTGCGGACGCTAACTCGCTAACTCGCGGCCTTGCTAAATTGCCGCTCCATCCTGCATACCTTTTCCGTTCGGCGCCGGCTTCTGCTTCATCGCCTGCACGTTGGCCATCAACTGCTTGATGTCCATACCGCTCAGCGCCTCGAACAGCGCCGGCACCTGCGCCGCAATCTTCGTCATATCGCCCGTGACCTTGTTCACACCCGCGGCGCCATCGCCGCCCGTCGACACGATCGTGATCTTGTCCACCTTCGCCAACGGCTCGGCCATCGCGCGCACCACGTCGGCCATGTTGGTCAGCAGCTTGTCGACCACCGCAGCCTGGTTCCACTCCTGGTAAGCCTCGGCCTTCACGTTCATGGCCTTCGCTTCCGCCTCGCCCTTCTGGAAGATGATGCTGGCTTCGGCTTCGCCCTGCGCGCGAATCGCCGCAGCACGTCCTTCGGCCTCGGTCTGCAGCCGCGACTTCTCCGCGTTCGCCAGGTTCTCAATCCGTTGCCGCTCGATCTCCGCGCCCTTCAAGACTGTGGCGATGAGTTCCTTCTCATGGCGCGAAATCTCAGCTTCCTGCACCTTGATCTGGCCCTCCTTCTCCACCTGCTGCACCTTCACCTGCTCGGCCATCACCTGCTGCTGCATCACGTTCGTCTGCAGCTCATACGCCTTATCGGCCTGCGCCTGTTGTCTGCGGCTCTGCTCGGAGAACTGCGCCTTCTTAATGTCCAGGTCCCGTTGCGCCTCAGCCTGCCGCGCCTGCGACGCCGTCTCCGCAATGACCCGATCCTGATCCGCCTGCGCCCTGGCCACTGCGGCCTCGCGCTGCGCATTCGCCCGCTGAATCGCCGTGTCGCGTTCGGCCTCCGCCGTGGCCACATCCGCGTCTCTTTTGATGCGCGCCACATCCGGCCGGCCCATGTTGGTGATGTATTCGTTCTTGTCCTTCACCTCTTTGATCGTGAACGAAATTACTTCGAGCCCCATCTTGCTCATATCGTCCGCGCAGGTCGAGCGCATCCGGTCGCCCACCATCTCCGGCTCTTTCACAATCTGCTCCACCGTCAGCTGGCCAATGATGCCACGCAGATGACCTTCCATCACCAGCCGGATCAATCCCTCCCGCTGCGGCGGCGCCTTAGTCAAAAACTGCTCGGCCGCCGTGAGAATCGATGCCTGATCGCTGCGCACCTTGATCTGCGCCACGGCTTCTACCGTCACCGCCACGCCCTGCTTCGTGTAGAGATCCTGCTGCGGAGCCACATCGAAGCTCATCAGCTCCAGGCTCAGCTCGCGGCAGTTCTCCACCATGGGAAAGATCACCGTCCCATGTCCTTTGATCACGCGTGGCCCGCGGAACCCGAACACAATCAGCGCCTCATTCGGTCCAGCCTTACGGTACATCCGCGCCAGCACTCCAAGAATCAGTATCAGCAGAAGTGCACACAGCCCTGAATAGAGAACTATGTCATTGTTCATTGCGTTCCCGGTCCTTTCGTCCGGGAGTGTCCGTGGTTAACCTTTGCATCCATCGTTGTGGGGGAACTCCGGTTCAGTCCCGCGACCCGGCCTTGCCGCCGTTTCGCGGAAACATCTTTGCCAGCAATCCCAGGAGAAAAATCCCCGCCAGAATCGCCACATTCGTAATCAGCATCGTCTGGTCCGTCATATACCTCCGTACAGTGAACAGTTCATAGTCGACAGTTCCCTGTTCCCTAGTCCCTTCCTAGTCCCTAGTCCCTGCCTCTTCCCATCTCCGCAGATAAGCAATCCCCTTCTCGTAGCGAACGACAAACACCTCTTCCTGCTTCTCCATAGGTGTGCCATCGTCCGACCGCGCCGGAACCGAGCACAGCGCGCCGAGCTGCTCATAGACCATCTCGCCCGTCCCGCCTGCGCGGATGGGCGCCGACACGTGCCCTACCGCGCCCACAATCTCCGTCTCGTCAGCCGTCAGCTCCCGCTCATGCGGCAGCAGCACGCGCGTCAGGAACACAAACACAATCGAGCCGCCAATCAGCCCGCAGATCGCCGCCAGCACCAGCACTACCGCGGCCACAAAGCTTCCATGCCGCGTCAACAGATACCCAGCCGCGCCAAACCAGCACAGAAACACCATCAGCGAAAATGCATTCCACCATGGCACCGTAGCGGGTATCGCCCCACCCTGCGGCGCCGCTTTCAACCCAGCGCCGTGCGGCACATGCGGCAGATGCCCCGCATGCGGCATGTGTGGAATGTGCACATGCCCGCCAAAGTGCCCCATGCCGCCCAGCAGAGACACCGCGCTCAGCATCAACCCCACGAGAAAGCAGATCAGATAAAAAGATTCCCAGTTCATTTGTGCGCCCCCCGTCTCCGTGCCTCAGGATGATGCACTGTGTTCGCTTTTGTCTGTGATCCAATCTTCGGCCGCAAGACCTCAACCAGCCGCGGCATCAGTCCCGGCGTGTCCATAATGGCTTCAAGCAGCAGCAAACACTCCCGCGAGTGTTCATGCTGCGCCAGCGTCAGCAGCGCCTGCTTCAGCTCCGGATCGCGCCGGAACCGCTCCGCCCCCGAGACCAGCCACAGATCGAGCTTGTCCTCCATATGGCGCAGCTCGCTCTGCAGCTCCGGCGAGTAGCCTTCGGGATCATCCACCAGGTAGCCCGGATGCACTTTGAAGAACGCCGCCAACGTCTGCCGCGTGGTGTTGGTCAAGTGCGGCCGTGCGCCCGACTCGATCTGCGACAGATAGCTCTGGCTCAGCTTTGCGCCCGTCTCCGCCGCAATCGCCCGCACCAGCTCCTGCTGGCTCATCGCCCGCTCCAGCCCGCGCAAGCTCCCCTCCACCTCGCGCAGATACCGGATTTTCTCGCCCAGCTTCATCTCGTCCGTTCCCGATCGATTCGCCGTTATGATTCAAGCCAATTGCAAATTGCAATGAAGTTATCGCAGATTGCGATAAAATGCAACAAAAATCGGCGAATGTATGCAAGCCCTTGATCACAAGCAATTTATAGAGAGGAGGTCTTCAAGCTGCGAATTGAAGACAGCGTGCACCGCGTGGACCGCATCGCCGATTCGAGCATTTTGCGAATCGGCTAAGGTCGGAAAGCACACATCTCACCTAGCCGGAGCCCGCTAACTTGCTAACTCGCAAACGTCCGCCAAGCGGACGCTAACTTGCAAAAATCCGCAAAGCGGACGCTAACCCGCTGCTCCACTGCTCCCCGGAATCGCAATCTTCCGAATCTCCGCCGGCGGATCACCCAGCGGAGTTTCTGCCTCCGTCAGTGCGATGTTCTGGTACGTCGTGCTGCCCGTCGCCGGCTGAAAGGCCGTCGTCGCCAGATATACCGGCTCCGCCTTCGCATTCACAATCGCCACATAGAGCGGCGCTGCCGGCGCGGCCTGTCCCGCAGGCGGCGCATAGTTGATCAGGAAATATCCCGTCGCATCCGTATACGCGAAACCAAACTGCGCCTGGTAGGCCTTCGTCGCATCGACCAGATACACCGTATGCCGCACCGCAGGCTGCAGCTGCGCACCATACACGCGCCCGTGCAGCGCCCAGCCCGCCGCGGCTACGGTCGGCGCCTGCGTCGCCGCTTGCTGGCTCGCCACCGCAATGCGCGCCACACTCGCGTTGCCGGCGCTCACCGCTGCTTCCGCAGCCACGGTGCGCGGATCGTTCGCTCCATATTGCGCCTTCAGAGCCGCGGCCGTCCGTGTGAGCAACGAAACCCGCGCCTGGTGCACCAGCTTCAGGTTGGCCACCGTCGCAGCCGCCGAGCTGTCCGATGCAGCAAGCGCCGTATTGAGCGCGGAGTTCACCTGATCCGCCGAAGATGCGGCAGCGCCTATCGGATTTTGCGACGGTGTATTCATAACGGTTCGATCCTTTCGCAATTCAATCTCTTCTTCGCGTCGGGCGGCTCATTTCCTCTGCAGGGAATCGCAGATGCCGGGCACCACGCTGTTGATCAACGCCAGGTTGTTCGTAGCCGCCACCACCGATCCCTGCGGATAGATGCAGAACGTCGAGATATTCTGCGAAGTCACATTCAGCAGACCGACCGTCCACGCCGAGAGCACCACTGCATTCTGCGCCTCCTGGAACCGGTTGCTCGTCACGTTCAGTGACCCCGCCAGCAGGAACGCATCGGTAAACATCACCCGCCCCGCCGCAAACAATCCCTCGCCCGGCGCAACCTGCTGCCCGCGGCCCGACGCGTCGAGCCAGCAATGATTATTCGCAAAGATCAGGTGATCGAGCGAAATGATCATCACCGATGCAAAGCCCGTCTGCGGCACCTCGCGCAGCTCCAGCTGGCAATAGTTGTTGGTAAACAGCACCGCCCCACTCGACGACGTAAAGGTAGAGCTGGAACTGAACGCTGGATTGGAGTTCGTCGCCACGCCGTAACTCTGCGACGGCGAAGACGCGGGAATCAGCTCGATACCGGTTCCCATGTTGAGAATGCTCACGCACTTCAGCGTCGAAGTTGCCGTGCCGGGAATGTTGCCTCCGCAGCTGAAGTGATTGCCTGAAATTGCAAACGGCCCGAACCCCTGCGCAATCAGCGCCTCGCCCAGCGGCACGCGCACCACATTCTCTTCCATGCGCAGCGCCGGCAATCCAGGCTCATAGACCGCCAGCGCCTGAAATCCCGTTAAGTCCGAGGCCAGCGTCGGCGGTGTCACAATCAGAATCGAAATCGCGCCCATCGTCTCCTTCGGATTTCCCGTTTGGTCCGGCGCCGAGGCATCGGCCCAGTCGCGATTGTCAATCACCTGGTTGCGGCTGATCTCCACCGTCTCGCCGTGCAGCAGAAAGATGCCCGCAACGCCCAGTCCTGGCTGCAGCCCGAACACGGTAATCACGTTGTCGCGGATCACAAGGTCTTCGACGGTCGGCAGGGCAATCGCACCATATCCCAGAAAATTGCTCGTGTCGTTCGCAGTTGCCAGCCCCACCGTATCGGTAATCGTATTCGCCGTTATGCTCAGCTCTTCGATCGCCACCACCTCCAGCGTCTTTGTAATATCGAAGAAGCCCACCGGCCCGATACCGCACAGCCCAAAGGTCGAAATTGTGTTTCGATCAATCTTGATGTTCGCCAGGCTCCCCGCCACCACTACCGAACTTCCCTGCACCTGCGTGTAAGTCGAAGGGCTCTGCAGTGTGCTCGTCGTATCGCACGCCGTCCGCGGCGTCAGCGTCACGCCCATCGTGTAGCGCGTGAGTCCCCCATTCGTGTCGAGAATCGAGTAGCTCCCCAGCGTGATCCCATTGCGCAATCCGCCGATGATCTGGTTCTCCGCCACCAGCACATCATTCGAAGGCCCCGCAATCTGGATCCCTCCCGGATGCCGCACGCCTGCCGTCTCCAGGGTTGATCCCGCATTCTTCGCGTCCGCCAGCAGATCGCTGTAGACAGACTCCGGCACTCGCTCCCGCAGATTCGCCAACGTCTGCAGCCCCACCCAGTTGCGCACAAACTCGAGCCCCTCACCGCTCATCCACACCGCGGCAAACAGGCTGAACACGTTGGCCATCGCGATCCGGCACTCGCGCACGCGCAGCAGGCTCACGCGTTTCGCCAGGATCGCCGGCAGCGTCGAAGCCGTCAGCACAAGATTCTCAACGGTGATGTCGATATCTCCCAGCAGATACTCCGCTACGATCACGTTGATGTCCGGTGTCTGGACGGAATTGTTAGGAGGAGTGCCAGGCGGATTGTTGGGAGGATTACTTGGCGGATTACTAGGTTGCTGTGCAATCAGCAATCCCGTCCCGTCGATCAGAACTCCCACCTCATCCGTCGCCGCCTCCACCGCAAACTCGCGCAGCTCAATATGCTGTGACGTCGCAATCGATATCACTGCATTGAATGTTGTCTCGCTGCTGCTCTCTGATGGTGCCGGCGCATGGCCTCCCGGCTTCAGCGCCGCCGATGCCACGCGCGTCTGCTCTCCGCATCCGCGGATCACCACATCCCGCAAGCCCTCAAGAAACACATTCTCGTAGTAGCGCCCCGGAAGAATGCAGATCTCGCCGCCCGCTGCGGGCAATGCATTGATCGCCGCCTGAATCGACGTGTACTGTCCTGAGCTATTCACGCCGTCGCCCACCGTCACCGTGCAGCAGCCACAGCAACTCTCGCCGCCCGCGGGCGGCCACTGCGTGCGGCAATCCGATGCCCCATTCGGCGCAAAGCTCACCACCGACAGCGGCGCATAATGATGATGAATGCCGCGCGGCGGCGCCGCCGACAGCGGATCGATATGTCCCGTATTCGCGCGTGCCGCAAAGTTCCAGTAGTCGCCCGTGTTGAACTGCGTCGTAGCATTCGGCCCGAACAGCACCGTGATGCCGCTTTCGAGAATCAGCGTCGTCCCCGGCGGCGGCACCGGGATATCGCCCGTCGCTCCATTCGCACCCAGATCGACCCACAGGCTCGTCGAACCCGGCGTCGCGCCCACCTGATGAATCTGCCCCGCCTGATCCCATCTCCGGATGCGGGTGTGCCGCGACGCCGTCGTCTGGTTCGTACTGCTCACCGGGAAATTCCCCGGGTTCTGCAGCAGATCGATCAGCGTAATCGTCTTCCCCGCGAAATCCACCGTGTCGATCAGGTGCAGCTCTCCCGGCATCCCCATCAGCTCGAGGTCATCATCCAGAATCTCGATCCAGTTTCCCGGCGCGAAGCCCAGCACCTGGTCGCGCCCCAGGCTCAGCACCGTCAACTGCGCCGCATTGCTGCCGATCGAGTTCGTCACCTGCTGAATCGCGGTCACGCCCGTCTCGACCGAGGCATTATCGCGCGACCACTTGAAGGTCGCCGTTCCCGCCGCGGCAGGATACGCATTGGCCGCAGCCGCCGTGCCCGGCTCATGAATCTCCACGCGATAAAACTGGTTCTCGAGCCCGGTATACCCCGCGCCGCTGGTCAAACAGCACGGCCCCGAAGCGCCAGTGCTCTCATAACCATTTGTTAGCTGCCCCACCGAAGGTCCCGGCCACGGCGTGCTCGCGCACGTCGCGCTCGCCTGCACCGGAGCCAGCTTCACCTGCCACACCGTCTGGATGCGACCGGTCGTGTCCACATTTACCGCAGGATCGACCAAATTGGAATCTTCCAGATAGGTAACAGGCCGCATCCACACATCGAGATAAGCCAGAAACGGCCCGTTCCCTTCCGGCAGCGTCGTCACCGGATAGTACGGCTGCGCCAGATAATCAATCGTCCCCGTAGGCGAAGCACCCGGCGGCTGCGGCGAACCGGAAAGCTCCGCCAGTACCGGGTCCCACACCGCCGTGCTCTGCGCGCCATGGATCTCCGCCAGCAGCCCGTCGACATACATGCGCCCCGGCCCGATGTTCACATGGTTCACGCCGCTCGCATCCGTCGTCACCGTGATTTGAAAAGCAAACGGCGTCGTCGCCGGATACACCGCGCGCCCCAGCGTATCCAGCGTCCCCGCCTGGATGCGCCGCATCAGCTCAGCGAGCCATTCGTTCCAGTCAGAATCCAGCTGCACGCGGCCCTGCTCCATCACCACGCCGCTGTAATCGTTCCACGGATTAAAAGTAAACCGGCTGGTATCGAAGCTCATCCTTGCCTCCTCGGCCTCTCAGTTCTCGTAACTAATTCCGAATTCCATCCCCACCGGCAGATACTCCTGCATCCGAATCCGCAGATCGTTCTCGCGCAGCGGCGCCAGCAGAAAATGAAAGGCGCCCATCTCGCCGCCATCTGATGCGCCACGCCGTATCGCATCGGGAGTAGAAGCCAGCAGCTTCGCGTAGCCCGGCGCCCCATACCGCAGCGAAAAGAAGATCGGCTGCACCCCGGCAAGCATCTGCTCCACGCACTGGAACTGCCGCGACGTAATCGCCCCCACCGGCAAAAAACTGAACCGCGCACACCCCGTCTGCTTGCGGTCCGCAATCAGCGGCGCAGCCCATGTATCACCTGTCGCAAGCTTGCTCCAGAAGATGCAATTCGAAATCAGCGTCAATTCCGTCGCGTGCACTTTGCCGATCACCGTGCATCCAGTCAGCGTCAGCGCACCGCCGGCACCGTTATTGCTTCCATTCACCGACGTGTACGCCACACCCGTATTCGCAGTCGCATCCAGAATCGAGTCGCACCCGCACACCGTCACAAACGCGCCTGCCTCGATCGCGCCCACAACAGACAGCTTGATCTCCACATCCAGTCCCGCCGGCTCCGCAATCAAAGCCGGCGCATTCTGAAACTGCGGTGTTCCGTCGATGCCCACTGCCCACCCCGGCACCAGCGTGCAATTCGTAATGTTGAGTTCGCCCAGCTGATTCGGGCTTCCGTCCGCCAGCAGCGCCGGCGCATGCACCAACGCCGCAGGTGAAGGTGTAGCAGGCGCGCTCGTACCGGCGATCTGCAGCCCGTTCAGGATGCACGTCGAGCCCGCGCCGCCTCTCACCACAATCTCCTCATCCACAAACACCGTCGCCAGCGCAGGATTCGCCGCGCGCACTTCAAGCGT
>Ga0335072_10004559_pt1 | contig 20538 bp, 17 predicted proteins | sample Lox_Sample_21_FD_206725 | JGI IMG/M metagenome (GOLD analysis project Ga0335072, IMG submission 206725) | Soil microbial communities from Loxahatchee National Wildlife Refuge, Florida, United States - Lox_Sample_2.1 | ecosystem: Environmental > Terrestrial > Soil > Wetlands | place: USA...
CAATCCCTCGATCGGCGTAAAGAACTCTCCCCAGCTGGCGCGCAGGCTCGTCTTGCCTGCACCCAGGAATTTCGGCGACCATGCCAGGCCCACGCGCGGACCGAAATCGGTGTTGGGCGTGGCGGCGAGCGAACGCGGCACCCCGGGATCGCCGGGGAACACAATTCCCGCCGGCGCATTGGGGAAGACGACGCTCTGCTCGCCGGGCACCACCGTTTGCAATTGGTTGTATTTCTCCTGCCAGAAGGGGAGCCGATCCCAGCGCAGCCCGTAATTCAGCGTCAGCCCCGGCCGCACCCGCCACGAATCCTGCGCGTACGCGCCGGCGAGGAGATTCCGATTGTAGAAATGCTGTGCATCGCCCTGCGTGTAGTTCGAATCCACGCCGAGCAGGAAGTCGGCGAAGTCCAGCCCGGTCTCGCTCCCGGTGAAGGCGAAGCTGCCGTTGAAATAGACATTTGGGTGGTTGTTGATCTGATCGCCATGCACGTCGAATCCAAATTTCAGATTGTGCCCGCCGGCCACATGGGAAAAATCGTCGCTCGCTTCCAGGATGTTTTCCGCCTGGAACAACGCCGTCACATCCACGCCCATGGTGAAGTCGTTGAAGATCACGTTCTCCACGCCCTGGTTCTTCGCATCGAGCGCCACGATTCCCTGAAATCCCTGCGAGGCCACCGTCGGGCCCAAGCCGCCGCGCGGAATGCCGACATTCGCCGCGTTGCGCATGGAACTCACGCGCGCCAGATTCACGCTGTTCGCGCCAAAGGTCTTCGTATCGCTCAGCGCCAGCAACTGGGCGCGGCCAAAATTCACCGCGTCGAAACCCGGCACCGTCGCACCGCCTGCGCCGGTGGGATACGGATCATCGACGCGATAGTCATCAACGAAGGAGTAGCCCGACAGCGCGCCCAGGCGCGTGTTCCAGTCCATCCGGAGGGCACCTTTATCGTCGCGGATCGACTGCTCGGCCGCCGACGTGGAGAAGGTTCCCGCGCCGGCATTTGCCAGCGGAACGGACTGGAGCAGATGTTGCGCCGCCGACGACCACGCTGCGGCCGGAATCTTTGCAAAAGGGAACACACACTGTGACGAATTGGTGCACTGCGGCGTGAAATACGGCTCACCGGCTGTTACGTTATATCCCAGCTTCTGTGTCAGCCGGCTCGCCAGATACGGCCCGCTGACCGCGCCGGTGAGCGCGGCTGCGTTTCCGGAAAAGTCTCCTGCCCGCTCCGCCGCGGCCGGCACCGCGATCAGTCCGGTGTCCACGCCCTCGGCCAGACGCGTGCCCTGATAATCCGCAAAGAAGAACAGCTTGTCCTTCCGGACCGGACCGCCCAGCGTCGCACCGAACTGGTTCTGATGAAATCCGGCCCGCTGCTGCGTGAAGTAATTCCGCGCGTCGAGGTTGGTGTTGCGCAGGAACTCGAACGTCGATCCATGCCACGCGTTCGTTCCGCTCTTCGTGACCACCGCGATCTGACCGCCGCTCGCGGTGCCGAATTCCGCTGCATCGTTGCCCGTGACCACGTCGAGATCGGCAATGGAGTCGAGTACGGGCACGATCGCCACCCCCATGTTCACGTCTTCCTGCGCGTCGGCGCCGTTCACGCGAAAACTGTTTGCCGTTTCCCGCTGCCCACCGATCGAAAGCGTGCCCGCATCCAGTTCTCCCGACGGAGGCGTCGACGCCACCCCGCTCATGACGATGGAATTGGGAGGCGCGGCGCTGGCCGGCGTCACACCCGGCTGTACCGCGACCGCGTCCGTGAAGCTCCGCCCGTTGAGCGGCACGGCATCCATCTGTTTGGCGTCGAGGGTGCCGCCCGTCGAAGTCTCCGCCGTATTCAGTCCCGCGCTCGACGCGTTAACCGCGATGGTCTCGCTGGCCTGCCCGACGTTGAGCGCAATATGCAGCACAGCAGGCACCGCGCCCATGACGATGCTCTCCCGGTCGCAGGCGAAGCCCGCTGCGCTCGTTTTCACGAGATAGTCTCCGGGTGATAACCCTGCGACTTTGAAGTTCCCTTCACCGTCGGAAACCGTGCGCAACTCGCTGCCGGCACCCTGGGTGACCACGATCTGTGCCCCCGGAATCACGGCGCCGGAAACGTCGGTGACCGTGCCGGAAAACGACGGCGCGGACTGCGCCAGGCTGGTGCCCCCCATCGTCAGCCAGCCCACTGTCAGACACCCGGCCAGCAGTGCCGCCTCGAAATGCTTATGAATGCTGATCACCACGATCCCCTCAATATCCGACTTCTTAGGTCCTAATTAAATTCGGACTATTCCAGTCGGGCAGTGATCGCCGTCACAGCAATGCAATTTCGGAGGCGCTGACCGAATGGATTCCAAAGGGCGCGAGATGGGTCGCGCCCAGGATGGTCCTGCTGGTTATGCAGGGTCCAGGCAGGAGCTGTCGGGCGCTGCCCCGGGGAAGTTGGGGCTGCCCTCTTGCCCTTTGCCTATTGGTGATTCCCTGGCAGCAGCGCGCTGTACACCGCGGCATGGCTCTTGTAGAGGAGCGTGTGATTGTCGTGGCCGCCCATGCGCTGGATCATCCCCACGAAGACGATGTCGTTGGTTGGATCCACCCAGAACCACGTCCCCCCTGCACCGTCCCAGAAGAACGTGCCGTTCCCGTCCGGAAGCCCGGCGGCTGCCGGATCGTAGACCACGGCACAGTTGAAGCCGTACCCAAATCCCGGTCGCATCACGTGCTGTCCGACCCCCCACTCCCCGGTCAGCAGATTCGCGCCCAGATGATTCGAGGTCATCAGCTTCACCGTTGCGGGCGACAGAATGCGCGCGCCATCGAGTTCTCCGCCATTGGCCAGCATCTGCGCAAACCGGTAGTAGTCCACCGCCGTTGACACCAGTCCTCCGCCTCCCGACGGCTGCGGCGGCTGCATTGCATAATCGTTCGGCGGACTGCCCGCCGGTGTCACCGTGAGCATTTCCCGGTCGTCGGCTCGATAATTCGTGGCCAAGCGCGCGCGCTTTTCCGCCGGAACAAAGAACCCCGCGTCCTTCATTCCCAGCGGCTCAAAGATGTGCTTCCGCATGAAGTCGGGCAGCGTCTGGCCCGACAGCCGTTCCACGATGTACCCCTCCACATCCATCGACACCGAGTACATCCACGCCTTGCCCGGCTGATAGTTCAGCGGCAGCTTGCCCAGCTTGTCGACCATCTCCTCCAGATTCGACGACTGCATCAGGTTCGCCTGCCGATACATCGCATCGACCACCGTCTTGCCATTGCCATAGGAGAACCCAGCGGTATGCGACATCAGCTCCGCCATGGTGGGCGGATGCACCGGATCGACGAGAATCGGCTTGCCTTCGGTGTTCACGCCGTTGAACACCTTCAGGTGCGCCAGCGCGGGCGCGTACTCTGCTATCGGATCCTGGGGCAGCCACTTGCCCTGCTCGTAGAGGATCATCATCGCCACGCCCGTCACCGGCTTGGTCATGGAGTAGTCGCGGAAGATGGTGTCCTTCGTCATCGGCGCGCCCGTCGCCATGTCCTTCACGCCGTATGTCCGGTAGTCGACCACTTTGCCGTGCCGCGCCAGAATCGTGATGGCCCCGGCCAGCTGCTTCTCGTCGATCTCGCCCTGGATGAGTTGGTGCAGGTTCTCAAGCCGCTCCGTCGCGAAGCCTTCGCTCTCCGGGCTCACCGGCGTCATCTCGGCCGCCATGTCGGGACTGGGCTTCGACCCGTGTTTCGCCTTCGCCGCCGCGATCGGTGCTGCGCCCGCGATCATGCCCATCCCGACCGCCATCGTCACGATCCATCCATTCCACCGACGCAAACGCATTTCACTCTCCAGGCCGCGCACTCCGCAAATTGCCGGTTTTCCGCACCTTTATACCAAAGAGCCTGATCTCCGGCCGGCCAGAGATTACCAGCAATTCGCGGTCGAGTTCCACTTCAGTCTCGGATACGTCGCCTGCTGCCTGCTCCGGGTGTCCCCACCAGATAGCGAATCGGCACGGGGCCGCCGTCTGCGTCGCCGATCTGCCAGTCGTAATCCGGAGCCGACAAGCCCGCGGTCAACTCGCGCAGGTCTTCCAGCGAATAGCTGCGCAGGCACGAGAGCACGCCGTCGATCCACAGCATCGCGGGGACGACCGGAACGATGCAACTCCAGAAGCAGCGGCTCCAGCGAAACGGCCGCGCGCGCAACGCTTCACGGAATCCGAGGAAGGGCATGGCCGTCACAGCGATCAGGGTCCGCGCATCGCACCGCGCGCCCTCGAAAACGCCAATGCCCTCGCGACGCTCGAAGGCATCGGCGAGCATGGCCCGCGCCGCCTCAGGATCGAAGTGATGGAAGGAGGAAAAGATCGTGCGAAAACCACGGAGCTCCGCAGGCAGGTGCCGCGCGTCGACCGATTCCGGCCATGCCGTGATGCCACTTCTGGTTTGGCGCGCGAGGAGTGCGCTGGGATACAGATCGGTCAGGACAACGGGAATGGCCCCTCCATTCGCGATTTCACCATAGAGTCCGGCCCACGGCCCGCCGCCGCCCGAACACAAGTCCAGGATGCGCTCCGCCCCGCACTCGCGCACGGCCTCACGCAGCCGCGCCGCAATCGGCCGGTAAGTATGGTTCCCGTTCCAGACCGCTTCGAGCGACTCGGTGACGCGGTCGCGGAGAAAGGTCGGGAACCAGGGTTGATCGTGAATCTCAAACCAGCGCTGACGTCGCATCGTTCTCCCGCGTGCATTGAAGCGAGGCCGGGGAATTCATCTGTCTGTCGCCATTCCGCGAAACCTGCCTCTTTACTTCGCCTCGAACGAGAATGAATCCCTCGCCTGCCACTGCGGTGTGGCGCCGACAGGAAAGCCAAGGCGAAACATCGTCGCTTTCATCTGCTTTCCGTCGAGCTGAAACAGAATGTAGTGGAAGTTCGGGAAGTCTGTCGCCTGGTATTTGTCCTGCGGGGTTCGAACCACCGGATACGGATGCGCCCCGCCACCTCCGGAGACCAGATAGGTGACGCCATCGACCTCGGCGCGCTCGTAGTTGTGCATATGACCGGCTGCCACGATGAACTGAGCGTGCGCACGCGGCGCCACCTGCGACAGATAATCGCGCAGAGAAATCTCGTTGGGCCGAGGATTGTGGCTCACCTCCACCAGCGTTTGAATGTCCGCGACAGGAGGATGATGCAGGGCGACAAAGACGAACTCGACCGACTTCGGCAAATGGGCGATCTGATCCTCGAGCCATGTCCGTTGCGCGGTCCCTGGCGTGAGATCCGCGTCGCTGTCGAGGCAGATGAGGTAGACCCGGCTGCCCAGGGCGACCGAGTACCAACGCCGGTCTTTCAGTTCAGGAAAGGCTCCCCACCAGTCCTTCAGCGGATCGTCGGCGCCCTTGCCGCCGAACTCGTGGTTTCCCAGGGTTGGATAGACGCGCAGATTCTCATCGCGCCACGCCTTCGTTTCCAGCCGAAACTCGTCATAGTCCGCGGCCACGGTTCCGCGATACGGCACGTCTCCGGTCAACACCAGGGCGTCGGGATGAATCTGGGCAATCTTCACCACCAGGGCGCGCCGTGCGTCGGGATCGGCCGCCTCATGGTTCGACGGGTCGGTGAACCGCATGTCGCCGTACACCACGATGGAGAAGTTCTTCGGCAGGTCGGAGTCCTTCACCACGAAGTTCGCGCCGGGCTGGCTGATGAGATTGGGAGACGCCGGGCTTTGAGGGTGCGCGGCAGCGGGACTGCAGGCCAGGAACCCTGCAGTCAGAAGGGAGGAGAGGAAGGCAGCAGAGCGCGGGCGCATTCTCCTCAGTGTATTGAAAGCGACATTACGGCGGATCAAGGACGGGAAACCTGCTCCGGGGACGGCCGGACCGCCGGTCCAGGCGTTTCGCGAGCGAAAACGCGATATCCTCCGTCTTTAGAGCAGACGTATGGATTCTCCCCAGGCCGGTTCGAACCCGGCGCGGGGATGCCAGGAAGAGTCAGGATGAGTTGTTTTGAAGGCCAGCTTGCCTCCTGGGCGGCGCCTGCTCCGGTTGCGAAGCCCTTGGATAATGCCCAGACGATCGCGCAACTGGTGGCCGATTACTCGACCGCGCTGTATCGGGTCGCCTTTTCCGTCACGCGCAACGCCGCCGAAGCCGAGGACGCGGTGCAGGAGACTTTCCTGCGCGTGCTGCGCCACGAGTCGCGGCTCGGCGAGATTCGCGATTACCGCGTCTGGCTCGTCCGCATTGTCTGGAACATCGTGCTCGACCGGAAACGCCGCGCCAAGACCCGGCCCGAGGGCGAAGACATCGCGGACCACGCTCGCGTTCTCCACTCCGGCGACCGAGCCGCTGACGATGCCGCGATTTCGTCGCAACAGCAAGCGCGCATCCTGGCCCTCATCGATCGGCTGCCGCCGCGCGAACGCGAAGCCCTCCTCCTCTCTGCCGTCGAAGAGCTGACCACTGCTGAAATTGCCGCTGCTTTGGGCACGACGGAATCCTCGATTCGTTCGCGCATCTTTCGCGCCCGCCGCGAGCTGGCCGTCCTGCTCGAGAAAGAAGGCTTTCCGCGATGAACCGCGAAGCGATCCACGCCGACTCCGCCGATCCGCGCATTGATGCCGCATTGCGCAGCGTTGGTTCAGCCACCCCGGCTGCAGGACTGGAAGGCCGGATCCTCAACCGCCTGGCGGCAGAGCGGATCCAGATGGATTCCGCACCGGCGCCGTCGTCCTGGATGGCTCGGCTCGCCCGGATGCCTCGCTTCTCCCGGCAAGCTCTGGGCCTTGCCGCGGCCTGCCTCCTCGGATTCGTCGTCGTGGCCGGCTCGGTCAGCCACTCGCGCAGGACCGTTCGCGGTCATGGCGCCGTTCCGCCGCCGCTGGTTCTGCCCGGACAAGGCATTGGCGCCGCTTCGGCGGTTCATCCGGCTGCGCCCGCTTCAACGCCGGCACCGGAAGGAGAGCCTGGCCGCGCTTCTCGCTCCTCGCAGACCGGGCGGGCTCGCATTGCTCCCCACTCGCGCAAAGCCCCGGGAGCGGTTCCGGCTCAGCCTTCCGGAAAGCCGTCTTCCGATTCTCAATAACAGACCCGCCAACGGATACGCAGAAACCGGCGCGCTCGCGGTACTCTGATGTGTGCGAACGGTACTCAGCGCCACTCGTCTTCTGAATCCCGATTCCATCCTGGAGCGGCCTGTCGTCGTCATCGACGACGGCGTGATTGCCGATGTTTTCTCTCACACCCACGCCGAACTGCCTTCGGGCCGCCACGTCGAGCTGCCCGAATCCACGCTCATCCCTGCGCTCTTCGACGTGCACATTCACGGCTCCGGCGGACACGACGTAATGGAAGCCACGGAATCCGCCCTCACGCACATCGGCAACTTCCTGGCGCGGCGCGGCGTTGGAGCGTACTGTGCGACTACCGTCACGGCTCCACTGGAGTCGCTGCTTCACGCCTTGAGCGGGCTCGCGAAGCTGATCCACTTGCCGCTCGATGGCGCGCGTCCGGTCGGGATTCACCTCGAAGGCCCTTTCCTTTCGCCGCACAAACGCGGAGCTCACGTCGAAGGCCAGCTGCTCACGCCTTCCATCGCTCTGTTCGACCGCATGTGGGATGCCTCGGAGGGCAACATCCGCGTGATGACCATCGCCCCCGAGCTGCCGAATGCGGAGGAGACCATCGCGCATGCGACTCAACTCGGCGTTCGCGTCAGCCTGGGGCACAGCAACGCCAACGGCGACAACGCGCGCGCGGGGGTGATGGCCGGTGCGGTGAGCGCGACCCACACCTTCAATGCCATGCGCCGCTTCGATCATCGCGATCCCGGGCTGCTGGGCGAAGTGCTCAGCAACGACCAGCTGTTTGCGGAAATCATTTGTGACGGCCTCCATGTCGACCCTGCAGTCGTTCGGATTTTCTGGAAGCTCAAAGGTCCGGAACGCGCGATTCTGGTGACCGATGCTATGGCCGGGGCAGGCATGCCCGACGGCCCCTATCGCCTGGGAGAGATGGAGGTCCGCGTGGAGAATGGCCGCTGCGTGATCGGCGAAGACACGCTCGCCGGCAGCACGCTCACCCTCGACCGCGGGCTGCACAACTTCGTTCAGTTTGCGGGCACCACCCTCGCGGAGGCCCTGCCGCTGGCGACGCGCAATCCAGCGCGGATGACCGGACTCGACTCCGAAATCGGCACGATCGCGCCGGGGCGTTCTGCCGACATCACGGTGCTCTCGATGAAACACGAGATCATCGGCACCATCCTGCGCGGCGTTCCGCAGTTAGGACCGCCCGGCGATCATCCCATGAACGGCTGAGCCGCGGCCGCCCTGCCTGACCGCATCAGGGGGCCGAGGGGGTCAGGACGCCGGACAAAACGCCAAGGCTGCCATCCACCGGCGGCGCATCGAGCCCGAGGATCTTCGCCAGCAGAGGATAGACATTCACGTTCTCGAAGGGCTTCAGCTTCACGCCGGCGCGAATGTCGGGGCCCTCCGCGTAGAAGACCGCCTTCATCTCCGGCATCATGAACGGATCGAAGCCATGATTGCCGGGGGTCGGCGCCTTGTCTTCGCGATCCGGCCCTGGCGCCTGCGCGCGAATGGCATAAGGACCCCGCGCCACGATGATGGGATCGCCCTCGCGCGGATTGCTGTTGTAGTGCAGTTCCGCCGGTACCTTCGCCCGGCGATAGACCATGAATGCCGCATCCGCAGCCTTTAGTTTCTGATACACGGCATTCGCCGCCTGCTCGGTGGGCGCGTACAGTTCGTCTCCGACCGTGACGAGACCGTCGAGCGGCGCATATTTGTTCAGATCGATCCAGCCGCCCTGAATCTTCGCCATGCCATGATCGGAGACGATGACCAGATCGATGGGCAGTTGCAGCGTCTTCAGATCTGCTTCCAGCGTCCCCATCAGCTCGTCGACATGCTTTACCGCTTCGGCGGTTTGTGGGCTGTCGGGACCGTACTCGTGCCCGGCGTGGTCCACATTGGAGTAGTAGAGCGTGATCAGGTGCGGCCTCTGCTCCGCAGGCAGCTGAAGCCAGGCCATCACCTGCTCGATCCGCTTCTCATCGGGAAACTTGTTGTCGAAGTGGAGGTAGTAAGTGGGCCGTTCGCCGGCAATCTCCGCCTCGGAGCCCGGCCAGAAGAAGCACGCGGTGCGCATGCCCTGCTTCTCTGCCAGCGACCAGAGCGGTGTCCCTCCGTACCAGGAACCGTCGGCGTTCGTCTTCGGATCGGTGTAGGAATACTTCTCTTTACGCTCCGGGTCGTAGAACGAGTTGGCGACGATGCCGTGATGCTCGGGATAAAGCCCCGTCACCAGGGTGTAGTGATTCGGAAACGTCAGCGATGGATAGGCCGGGATCATTCCTTCCGGGGTGCTCGCGCCGTGCGCCGCGATGGCGAGAAGATGCCGCGCGCCATACTTTTTCGCGTAGTCGTAGCGGAAACCGTCGAGAGAAACCAGCACCAGGTAGTGCTTGCTTTGCTGCGCCTCGGCGTTCGGGCCATGATCGACGGTGATGACCGGCTGCTGCGCCCGCGCCCCGCACAGCAGACACAACAGCACCAGAGGCAACAACCAGGATCTTCTTCCCATCCGCACAATCCTCGAGTTCAACTCGCGTTCAGCTTACCGGATTCCGGTCAGGCGTAGGCCGCGCTCATCTGCTGAAACTCCTCGCCGACCCACTCCGTGAAGGCTTCGCTCGACTGGCTGCGTCCCAGGAAGTGATGCACGATCTCCTTGCCCGGCATCGAGCCACCTGGCTCCAGCACGGTCGCTCGATACTTCATGGCCACCGGCGAATCGAGCAGAGCGGTGCGCGGGAACTGCGCGAAGAAGTCCAGCGCGATCACCTTGTCGTAGAGATACGTGTAGTAGTTGGACGAATAGCCGACCAGATGCGTGAAGCTTGCGTACATGCGGTTGCCGTCGATCCACTCGTAGGGCAGAAACCGCTCGTACAAGTTTCGGAACAGTGCATCCGGATCGAGGGCGGCAGGATCCTGGCGGTGCGTTTCCAGCGAATAGGTCGTGTACAGAAGCTGCGTTCGCACCCAGTCGGCACGGCCAAACGCCCCGGCGCGATTCATGCGCAGGACCAATTCGGCCGGGATCGCTTCGTCCGTTTCGAAGTGATGTGCGAATCGGGCCAGCAGGGTGGGATCGCGGAAGAACTCCTCCAGCATCTGCGAGGGAACCTCGACGAAATCGCCCTCGGTCGCAATGCCGCTGATGCCGGCCCATGCCTGGCGACCGCCCAGCAGCGCATGCATGAGATGACCGAACTCATGGAAGAATGTCACCACATCCGAATACTGCATCAGCCCCGGATTGCCGTCTTTCGGCTCCGGGAAATTGCAGATCAGCGCCGCTTCGGGGAGCTGCCGCCCGCGAATCCCAGGGATCAGCGGATGCGCGGAGAACCATTTGTCCTTCCCCTCGCGCGGATGCATGTCGAGATAGAAGCGCCCCGCGAGTTCCGTTCCGTCCCATACCTCCCATGCGCTCACGCTCTGGTGCCACACGTCGGGATTCTCGATGCGCCGGAACTGCACCTGGAACAGCTTTTCCGCGGTGGCCAGCACGCCCGGCTCAACCCGCGCATAGGGGAAGTAGGGCCGCACCGACTGCGAATCGAAGTCGAAGGCCGAACGCCGGTACTGCTCCACCCAGTACGCGCGACTTGCTGCATCGATCCGGCTCAGCCCCGCCTGCTGGCTCTGCGCGAACTCCAGGATCATGGCGTATTCCTTTTCCGCGCCACCCTTCGTCGCATGATCCAGATCGCTGAGAAACGCCTGCATATTCGCTGCCGACTCCATCATCTGATCGGCCGTCGCCAGATCGGCCCAGTGCGCGAAGCCGAGAATGCCTGCAATCTCCTGGCGGATTTTCAGCAGATCGAGCAGCAGCTGGCGGTTCGCCGGATAGGCCCGCGTGTTGTAGGCCAGAAACATCTGCCGGCGCAGATCCGCTGATTTGGCGAAGGTCATGACCGGCAAATAATCCGGAAAGTCCGTGGTCAGGGTGATTTTTCCGTCCTCGTTCGGCTTGTGCACTTCAAGATAATCCAGCGGCAGACCGTCCAGTTCCTTCGCGTCCTGGATCGTGACCGTGTTGCCGCCCTCCTGCACGTTGCGCCCGAAACTCAAAGCCGTCAGCGTCGCCTGATCCTGCAGCTCCTTCAGCTTCGCCCGGGTCGCATCGTCCTTATCCACGCCGGCAAGGCGATACTGCAGCAGGGTTCGATCCAGATAGTGCTTGGTCGGCGCATCGGCCTCGCCCGCATTGATTGCGTTCAGTGCCTGATACACATCGCGGTTGAGCGACAGCTCCACTCCTGCCTGCGAGATTTTCTGTAACAGTGCCTGTGCCGTATCGCGCACGGCCTTGTCGGCGTAGACGCTGTGCATCAGACCGGTGAGCGAGCCGACTGTGGACAGCGCAGAGACAGCGTCGTCGTAGGCGCGCAGGGTATTGTCGAGCGTGCGCGCCCCCTGCACCGCCGTCAGCTGGTCGATCGCCGCCCGATGCCGGCCCAGTCCCTCATCGACCCACGTCTCCAGCGATTTGGCATCGACCGAACCCGCCCCTGCGGGGTTCCAGGGATGGGCAGAGTGGGATTGGACGGCTTCAGAGACCGGCACACTCATAAAAAACACCTCTGCTGGCAGACTAACGCACCGCGGCGCAGGATCGCTGCCGGGGCATCTTCAAAAGAGAGAGAGAGGGATCAGCCGCTGATGGCTTCCTCGCTGCGGCGCAGCGCGGCACGGGCCAACTCGCGCTCGAGCGGGGGTGGGGGTTCGACCCTTTTGGCGGGATAGCCGGATCAGGAGGGCGACAATGCCGTTAGACAGTCAGGGAATCCGGCACACCGTCAACGCATCATTGTGCCAGGGACAGTCGAGCCCGATCGGGGCAGGGTTCGAGACCAGAACCCAGTTCACGCCGAACTCCGAGTGCAGCCTCTCAAAATCGGCGAGACGGAAGTGGTTCCACCCCTGTTGCGCTGCCTGCTGCGCTTCCCAGACGGGACCCAGATCGGGGACCTTCGTGACCACCGAGGCGTCCTTGATCGCGTCAGAAAGCGCGCTTCTTTCGGCTAAGGCGCGGAAGCTGTGATAATCCTCCCCGGGATCTGCCATGTACTTCGGATCCAGCGCAAAATACGCATCCACGGGGGTGTTCGCGCGAATCCACGCAAAGGCCTGCAACCAGGAGTTGCTGGTCGATCGGCCGGGCAGCTCCAGATGTTCTGTCGATGCGAACAGCTGTCGCTGAGCAGCGAACATGCCACCGTTCACCACGATGAGGAACAGAGCCCAGCGCCAGAGACGGTTGCGGAGAACTCGCTTGCCCAGAAGGGCTCCGATCATCATCGCGAGGAAGATATAGATCAGGTGCAGGAACCGCATGGGCTCGAGGGTTCCGACCCCGGACGGGAGCCGGGGGGACAGGACAATCAGCGAAAGCACGAGAAAGAGGGTTCCGTATCCGACGGTCGCGGCCGCAAAGCGTGACAGTGTGTTGTCCGGCCGATTTTTCCCCAGCCGTGCAATGCACCAGAAAATGGCCAGCGGCCCCAGGGCGCCCAGCCACTCGTACCAGGTCCAGGAATAGAGGCGAAACCAATGGCGAGACCGAAGCGCATCGAGCCAAATACCGCTCGGCTTTGCCAGCAACCAGCCAAATGGAATCACCCCGAAGGTCGCAGCGGTTTCTGCAAGCTCGGGTTCCGGTATTGCGGCGCTGGCCGGCTGCATCAGTGTGATCTCCAGAGCGACACAGAAGAAGGCGCCCAACACTCCCATGATGGGGTGAAAGGCAATAGCCAGGAGGACCAGTGGAACGGCTTGCCATCTCTTTCGCGCCAGCAGCGACGAGACGGCGAGAAGAAGCAGCGCTGTGGCCAGCGAGCGCGGATGCAGGTGCTGGTCGAGGATGTAAATCGCCGTCCCGGATACCGGCAACGTGAGCATGGCCGAAACCATCGCGACGGCCCCCCACTGCGCCGCTTCGTCGGAGAAGAGCTGCCGTGCGATCGACCATGTGGCGAACAGGATCGCGAAGATTGCGGCCACCTGCCACAACAGCGCGGACGTTGCCAGGGGAATATGGGTTACGCGAACGAAATCTGCCATCCATGTGTCGAAATGAGTGGCTTTCATTTCGAGGCGGAAGAAATCGGCGTTGTGAGGATAGAGGGCTGGGTTGAGATCGCTTTTGACAGCGCTCAGATAAACGCCGTCATCTTCAATGCCCGGGTGATACCCCATCACCAAAAATCCGAGCATGGTGAAAAAACACAGGAGAAATTTAACGCGCAAAGACTAGGTGTCCTTCCCCGACAGCGAGATTTCCCGCATTGGGCCGGCCAGACCGATTTGCACTGGTGACTCCTTAGATGGACGATTCCCAGCGGAGGAAGTCGCGCCCCTTACAGAATTTTCTTTCCAAATGCTGACGAGATCAGTTCGACGGCCAGATCGGCCGTGCGGTTGTGCTCGTCGATGACAGGATTCACCTCAACCACTTCCAGCGACACCATGCGCCCGTGGTCGGCGATAATCTCCATGGCCAGATGGGCCTCGCGATAGGTCGCCCCGCCGCGCACCGGCGTGCCGACTCCTGGAGCATCCTCGGGATCGATCCAGTCCATGTCCAGCGATACGTGATAACCCGCCGTTCCGCGGCCGGCCGCGCGCAGGGCTTCCTCCATCACAGCGCGCATCCCGCGCTCGTCGATATCGCGCATGGTGTAGACCTCGCTGATGCCTGCCCGCCGGATGTTCTCCTTCTCGGCCGCATCGATGTCCCGCACCCCAATCAGTACCGCGTTCTCCGGCTTCACTTTCGGCGAGAAGCCGAGAATGTTGGCCAGTGGCTCCGGCCCCAGCCCCACGAGCGCCGCGAACGGCATCCCGTGCACATTGCCGCTGGGTGAGCTGGCCGGGGTATTCATATCTGCGTGGGCGTCAATCCAGATGAGCCCGATCTTGTGGTTTTGTCTGCGGTAGAACTCGGCCACGCCGGACACGCTGCCTGCGGCCACCGAGTGATCGCCCCCCAGAATCACAGGCGTCATGTCCTCGCCGAGGGTCCTGAGCACCATTTCCGCCGCACGCGTGCAGGTCTCTGTGATTTCCTTCAGGTAGCGCGCGGTCTGGTCCCCCGAGCGCTTCATCTCGGCGATCGCCACGCTGATGTTGCCGCCGTCGCGCACTTCGTGGCCCAGCGCCTCGAGCCGCGCCTCCAGTCCGGCCACACGCACCGCGGAAGGCCCCATATCGACGCCGCGGCGCGACGCGCCCAGATCCAGGGGAACGCCAATGACTTTGATTTTGCGTGGCGGCAGCGTCTGCACGCCGCCATACACGGGCGCAGGCGAAGGCAAAGCAGCCGGCGATCCGGCCTGGACTTCACTCGTTTTTGGCATAAGAACTACGGGTAGATACGATTCAGCGTTCGCGCAAAGGGGATGGTTTCGCGCACATGATCGAGCCCGCAGATCCATGCCACTGCGCGCTCGATGCCCATGCCGAAGCCCGCATGCGGAACCGAACCGTACCGCCGCAGATCGAGATACCACCTGAACGCATCGATTGGCAACTCGTGTTCCTCGATCCGCTTCTTCAGCAGCTCGTAGGAGTGAATACGCTGCGACCCGCCGATGACCTCACCGTAGCCTTCCGGCGCCAGCACATCGACGCAGAGCGCGTACTTCGGATCCTTCGGGTCGGGCTCCATATAGAAGGCCTTTACCGCCGCAGGATACCGGTGCACCATCACCGGCCGGTCAAATTGCGAGGAGATGTACGTTTCATCGGGCGATCCGAAATCGTTGCCGTACTCGAACGGCGCCTCGAGCAGCCCCTTCGCATGCGCGTCGTTGAGCATCTTCGCGGCTTCGTCGTAGCGAAGGCGCGGGAAGGGCGGCTGGATGTTTTCGAGCTTGGTCGTGTCGCGGCCGATGGTTTTGAGCTCGGCGGAGCGTTTGGTAAGGACCTGCTGAACGATGGCGCTGATGAAGTTTTCCGCCAGGCCCATCAGATCGTCCAGCGTGGCGAAGGCCCACTCCGGCTCGACCATCCAGAATTCGGTGAGGTGGCGGCGGGTCTTCGATTTCTCTGCGCGGAAGGTCGGCCCAAATGAATAAACCTTGCCCAGCGCCAAAGCCGTGCTCTCGATGTAGAGCTGGCCGCTCTGCGTCAGATAAGCCTCTTCGCCGAAATAATTCACCGGGAACAGCGTGCTGGTGCCCTCGCAGGCGGCCGGCGTCAGGATGGGCGGATCGGTGAGGATGAATCCGTTGTCATCGAGGAAATCGCGCGCCGCTTTGATGATTTCGGCGCGGATGCGCAGAATGGCCGCCTGGCGCGGGGTCCGCAACCACAGGTGCCGGTGCTCCATCAGGAAATCGGGGCCGTGTTCCTTCAGAGAAATCGGGAACGGATCCTCCTCGGGAACGCGCTGCACGACCTCGACGTTCTCGACATCCAATTCGTAACCGCCGGGGGCACGTTTGTCCGCCCGCACCTTCCCGGTCACGATCACCGACGACTCCTGGGTCAGACCCTTCACGGTTTCGAAGGTTTCCGGCGTCACCGCGGCTTTCGGCACGATGCCCTGAATGGTGCCCGTGCCGTCGCGAAAGATGGGAAACAGCAGCTTTCCGCTCTCCCGCAGGTTATAGAGCCAGCCATGCAGAGTGACCGCCTGTCCTTCGTGCTCGCCGATTCGCGCAATCGTCGAAACCGGCGCTTTTGTCGCTGTTGCCGTTACAATTTCCGCACTCTCGTCTGCCATAACCGCCTCGAACTAAGCCTTCTTCGCTGCGTCCAGCTTTTCAAAGGCCTTTTTTGCCTTTTCTCCGACTGTTTCGGCCGTTTCTCCCAGGGTGTAGTGAATCTCCAGCACGCCGGCCGGACTTTGCGGCGCCGATTTCAGACCGCCCAGCGTCTCATCCCAGTGAATCGTACCGTCGCCCGGCCACAGGTGGGCGTCCTTGTCGCCCTTGTTGTCGTGCAGATGCGAGGACCGAACCCAGCCATTGACCTCCGACAGCGTTGACGCCACGCCGTCGCCGAGGTTGGCGTGGCCCACATCCAGGCACACGCCGATATCCTGGAAATGACCCGTGGTCAGAATCTCGACCAGATGCGACGGCCGCGCGACATCGCCCTGCAGGTTCTCCACCAGCAGTTTCACGCCCAGCGGATTGGCGAATGCGCGCAGATGTTCGAGCGCGGTCATCGAATGTTCGAGCGCGCGCGGACCCCACGTGTCCTCGCGTTCCCCAAGATGCAGGATCAGAAAGCGAAAGGGCAGGGCCTCCGCAACTTCGAGGGCACGCTTGATTTCATCCATCGCGTCGATGCGGCGGCTCTTTTCCGGATGGATGACATTGACGGCCGGGCCGCCACCCCGCCCCATCTCCAGATCGGAGTAGAGCGGTGCGTGCATGGAGAACGCCTCAGGGGAATTGGCCTGGAACCAGTCGGCCAGCTCCCGGACATGCGTTCGGCTGGTGTAGTCGAAGTGCTGCCGCGCCGCAAACAACTCGACGCCCTGCGCTCCCGCGCGAGCAAAAACGTCCAGCAGCCCAGGATGCAGCCGATGATTCAGAAAGACGTGGGTAGAAATGACCTTCAGCATGGATGAGAACCGGGAATCGCGATGCTCCTATCTTCTCATCCCGCGAGCAGGAGACAGAGAACGGGCCCCGGACGGCCTCCGATTCTTCGTCGGATCCGAGCTCGGGGCCCGATGGAAACTACTCCGCCGCTGCTTCTTCGCCTTTCACCGTGACACCGATATGCGCGGTGACTTCGCGGTGCAACTTGACCGGCACATGGAACTCCCCGGTTGACTTCAGCGGTTCGTCCAGCTGGACCTTGCGCCGATCGATGTTGAAGCCCTTGCCGGCGAGCTCCTGCGCGATGTCGGCCGAGGTGACAGAGCCGAAGAGGTGGTCGCCTTCGCCGACCCTGCGCGTGAAGACCAGCGCGACGGTGTTGAGCTGGGTCACCAGCTGCTCGGCCTCCGCTTTCTCCTTCGCGGAACGGCGGACGGCGGCGGCCTTCATCTGCTCGATGACGGCTTTGTTCGCCGGCGTCGCCTCCATGGCGAGGTTCTTCGGCAGAAGGTAGTTGCGGCCGTAGCCGTCGGCGACCTTCACCACATCGCCGCGGTGGCCCAGATTCGACACATCTTCTCTGAGGATCACTTCCATTGCAGATCTCCTGTGGCGGCCTGCAGGCCGCCAGCGATACAGCCGTCGGCGATACACCGATCCGCTGAACGAGGGGTCAGCGCAGCCGGGTCGCCGAGTGGTTAGAACCTTGCCGCGAAGGGCAGCAGAGCGATGTTGCGCGCCTGCTTGATCGCCTTGGTCAGCCGCCGCTGGTGCGTCGTACACACACCGGTCAGGCGCCGCGGCACGATCTTGCCGCGCTCGGCCACGAAACCCTGCAGCAGCCGTACGTCGCGATACGAGATCGCGTCAATCTTCTCGGTGCAGAACTTGCAGACCTTCTTACGGCGAAAGAATTTCCGCCCGCCCGGCCCGCCGGGTCCTCCAGGACCCCGTCCTCCACCACCTGGTCCGGCAGGCCGTCCTGCCGGCGCTTCCGGCCTTGGGTTCGCCGGTGTCGTTGTTTCGTCCGCCATCTTCATTCCTCCGCCGGGCAGCCGCTGAGGGCGCCCGCCACTTTGCAAAACCTGTGGGTTCGGCCGGGCGCGTTTATGCGCTGGCCTGAGTCGTTGTTTCCGCCGCCGGCGTGGCCGGAGCCGGCGCTGCTTCCGCAGCCGGCGCTTCCGCCACCGGAATCGCGCTCACCTTCTTCTTCGTCGCGCGGATCGCCCGGACCTTGGCCAGACGCTTCTCTTCCTCATCCATCCGCACGGTGATGAACTTGATCACCGGCTCGGAGACGCGCAACCTGCGCTCCAGTTCCGCGATCAGCGAGCCGTCCGCATCGATGGTGAGCAGAATGTAGTTGCCGTCGTTGAATCTCCGCACCAGGTAAGCCAGCTTGCGCTTGCCCAGCTTCTCCGTCGAGCGAACCTTGCCGCCGCCGCCTGTCACGGTTTGCTCCAGGCTGGCAATCAGCTTGTCCACATCTTCGTCGGCCACGTCGGGCCGAACGATAAACATCACTTCATAGACTCGTTGCATCGTTGGCTTCTCTTCCTTCCGGACCCTGCGGGCCCGGCACCAGAATTTCGCTTCCTTCTATTTCTCCGCCGTGCCGTTGGCTGCCTCTTCGCGACGGTTGAACTCGTTCATGGCGGCCGAAATTCCCTTCGTTACCACCATCTCGACGGCGCGCGCGACCCGATCCAGAACCGGATCGATCGCCGTCAGATCCTTTTTGCTCATCGGCGTCAGCAGATAATCCTTGCCGCGCCGAAAAGCCTCTTCCTTCCCCCCTGGTTCCGGTCCAACGCCTATCCGGATCCGCCACCAGTCGTCCGTTGCCAAGGCTGCCGAAACCGAACGCGCTCCGTTATGTCCCGCCGGGCTGCCCCGCTCCCGCACCCGAACCGTGCCCAGCGGCAAATCCAGCTCGTCGTACAGCACCAGCAGGTTGCCGGGGAGCTCGAGATCCAGTTCATCCACGAGATCTCCCACGGAATGCCCGCTGAGGTTCATCCAGGTTTCCGGCTTGGCCAGGATCACCTCCCGGCCGCCGAGCTGCACCCTGGCGGTGAGCGCGCGGCAGCGGCGGTTGACCACTTCCGCGTTGTGCTCACCGGCGATGCGGTCAATCGCCAGAAACCCCGCATTGTGCGGCGTGAACTGGTACTCGATGCCCGGGTTTCCCAGCCCGACCACCAGAAACACGCCCGTTTCCACTTACTTCTTGCCGCCCTTGTCGCCCTTCTCGGCGGCTGGTGCAGCAGCCTCTCCTTCTGCAGTCTCCTGCTTGCCTTTCTTCATCACTTCGGGCTCCGCAGGCGTCGCGGCTGCCGCTGCAGCCTCGGCTTCCGGCTCTGGAGCCGCCTCTTCCTTCACCGACGTGATGTGCGCAATGGGCGTGTCTTCCGAGGTCAGGAACTTCAGCTTCCCGCCGTGTGGCAGATCCGAAACACGCAGCACCACGCCGAACACGAGGTTGGTAATGTCCAGATCGATATGCGCCGGAATATCGGTCGGCAGGCACTCGATTTCGACTTCGCGCAGCGTCTGGTCGAGAATGCCGCCCTGGGTCTTCACGCCCTCGGCCACGCCGGTGAGCTGGATCGGCACTTCAACCCGGATCGGCTTGTCCAGCGCGATGCGCTTGAAATCGATATGGATCAGCTTGCCCTTGATTGGCTCGTACTGCCAGTCGACGATCATCACCTTGGCCGTCGCACCGGAGACTTCCAGATCGAAAATGGAGTTGTGACCGGTCTCCGAGTGCAGGATCTTCTGGATCTGCTTCGGATCGACTTCCACGGCCACGGCCGGCTCGGCCGCACCGTAGACCACGGCGGGCACTTTGCCCCGCGCGCGCACCCGGCGCGCTGCATTCTTGTTGAACTTGCCCTCGCGGGGCACGGCGTTGACGATTTCCTGGGTAGTCATATCCTGTCTCCTCGGGCACGGATCGACCAGCTGCCAGCTGCCAGCCGTTAGCTCTTCGCGATTGCTTCACGCTTTCTGCTACCGGCTTCCTGCCTGCTGCTGCTCTTTCCACTCCCTTCTGTACGGGCTGCGCTGCGGCCCGCCAATTGTTGTTGTGCAATTTCTCGCCAGTCGCGAACCGCTACCAGCTAAAAGCTGCGTTTAGTTGAACAGCGTGCTCACGCTGGTTTCCATGTGAATGCTCAGGATGGCCGCGCCCAGCAGGCCCGCCACCGAAAGCACTTTGATCTTTCCCGAATCCCTCAATCCCTGCGCTTCAGGTCGCAGAGGAATGGAATCGGTAACAAAGAGCTGCTCCAGCTTCGAATCCGCAATGCGCTGCACCGCTTCGCCGGAAAGCACCGGATGGGACGCGCCGGCATACACCCGCAGCGCGCCTTTCTCCAGCAGCGTGTCCACCGTCTTTACCAGGGTCCCGGCGGTGTCGATAATGTCGTCCACGACGAGGCAGGTGCGGCCGTTCACGTCGCCGATCACGTTCATCACCTCGGTCACGTTGATGTCGGTACGCCGCTTATCGACGATCGCCATGGGAACGCCCAGCTTGGTCGCGATATGCCGCGCCCGCTCCACGCCCCCGGCATCGGGCGAAACCACGGTCAGGTTGGGCAGATTCAGCTCCCGGATGTAGCCGATCATCACCGGGCTGGCGAACATATGATCGACGGGAATATTGAAGAAGCCCTGGATCTGTGCGGCGTGCAGGTCCATGAACAGCGCGCGATGCGCTCCCGCGGTGGTCATGAGATCGGCGACGAGCTTCGACGAGATCGCCACCCGGGGGCGATCCTTGCGATCCTGCCGAGCGTATCCGTAATACGGAACCACCACCGTAATCCTTCCCGCCGATGCGCGTTTGAGCGCGTCGATCATGATCAGCAACTCCACCAGGTG